>Ga0302326_10001910_pt1 | contig 51975 bp, 42 predicted proteins | sample Palsa_T0_3_FD_202264 | JGI IMG/M metagenome (GOLD analysis project Ga0302326, IMG submission 202264) | Peat permafrost microbial communities from Stordalen Mire near Abisko, Sweden - Palsa_T0_3 | ecosystem: Environmental > Terrestrial > Soil > Palsa > Peat permafrost | place: Sweden: Abisko...
CAAGAATCTTGGCGTGTCCACGCTCAGTGACGAAAATATTGGCGGGCTTAATGTCGCGATGGACGATGCCTTTGGTGTGGGCCGCTTCGAGGGCGTCGGTAATATCGATCGATAAGGTCAGCAGGGTGTCGAGATCGAGAGGGCGGGCGTCGATGCGATGCTTGAGGGTTACCCCGTCCAAAAATTCCATGGCGATAAACGGGTCGCCGCGATGATCGTCGATTTCGTAGATGGTGCAGATGTTGGGATGATTGAGCGCAGATGCCGCCTTGGCTTCGCGCTCAAAGCGGCTGAGTGCTTGGGGATCTTTGGCGACGTCGTCCGGCAAAAACTTGAGGGCAACGAAGCGGCCGAGCTTGACGTCCTCGGCTTTGTAGACAACGCCCATACCGCCGCCGCCCAGCTTCTCGACGATGCGGTAGTGCGAGATGGTCTGGCCGATCAATGAAAGAAAGCCTCTCTTGTGTTGCGCCATATTACGGGCCAAGCCACGGCAAGTCAATGGATTGCGGGCAAGGTAAACTTCTCGATCGGGCCGAGAAAAGCAGGTCGAAAAAGCGCGTTGGTTGCCGCCTGGCGTAGTCCGCTTTCGCGACGACGAGGATGGAAATATCCGGGCCGGCGGTGCTCGTTAGGTCTGCGGAAGGGCCCAGGCAAACAGCACGCCGCCGCTGCTGGTGAGCAAGTATTGGCGACCGTCGAGTTGGTAGGTGATGGGAGAACTTTGGATGTGTGCGCCGGAGCCCACGTGCCAAAGGGTCTTGCCGTCGCTGGAGTCGAGCGCGAGGAAGTTGCCCTGGGCGTCACCGGTAAAGGTGAGGCCCGAGTCGGTGGTCAGCACGCCGGCACCCGACCCTTCGGGCCCAAGTTCGTGGCTCCAACGGATTTTGCCGGTTTGATAATCGATGGCTTCGATCACGCCCTTGCCCCAAACGCCATAATCCGCGCCGGCCCAGCCGTAGACGCCATCGGCTGGCTTGGCAAAGTAGATCGAATAACTGGGATGGGCGTCGACGATAAACAAACCGTTTTTCGTGTCGAAGCTCGGGGAACGATAGTTAGTAAGACCGCCCTCATCGGGTGCAATCAAGCGCCCGTCGGGCGCCGGTTCCTTGGCGGGATTCGGAATTGGACGGCCCTGCTCATCGACTCCCAGCGACCAGTTCACCGGCCCGAACGGAGCGGTAACGAGATTTTTCCCGGTGGTGCGGTCGAGAACGAAGAAGTATCCGTTGCGCGAGGTCTGCATCAGCATTTTCCTCGGCTCGCCGTGAAACTCGGCATCGACCAGGACGGGAATCTCGACGGCATCCCAGTCGTGGGTATCGTGGGGAGAGACCTGGAAAGACCACACCAGTTTGCCGGTATCCGGATTTATGGCGACGATGGAGCAGGTGTAGAGATTATCGCCCGGGCGCGTCGAGCCGTTCAGGACGGGAGTGGGGTTGCCGGTTCCCCAGTACACGAGATTGAGATCGGGATCGTATGTGCCGGTCATCCACATCGTGCCGCCGGTGGTTCCTTTCGGGGTACCCGGGGGAGGAGTGGCATTCCATTGCCATTGCGTCGCGCCGGTTTGGGGATCAATCGAACGGATATAGCCGGTCAGGTTATCGAGATCCCCGGAAACACCGATGATCACGCGGTCGCCGACGACGAGGGGCGCCATGGTGGTCCAATAGCCTTTCGTGGCATCGGCCACCGAGACTATCCAGCGCACGGTGCCCTCTTTGGCATTGAGCGATACCAGGTGCGCGTCGGGCGCCATGAAGAAAAGATAGCCTTTGTACATGGCCACACCGCGATTTCCGATGTGATTGCCTTTGTTCGGGGGGTAGGTGTAATGCCAGATCTGGTGCGCGGAGCGCGCATCGACCGCCCAAATGTTGTCCGGAACGGTGAAGTACAAAATGCCGTCAACCAAAAGCGGTGAGGATTTGATTTGCGCGCTCTGGTCGGTTTGGAAAGCCCAGGCGAGGGTGAGATCTTTCACGTTCTGCGGCGTGATCTGGGTAAGCGAACTGTGACGCCGGCCGGAATAATCGCCGTGATAGCTTGGCCAACTGTCGGCCGGCGGATGCAGAAGCGTTCGGGCGTCAACCCCCTGCCCTTGCGCAAGCAACGCGCCTGGCAGTGCGATCGCCATCAGCGCGCCCGCGGCAAGAAGACATGCAATCTTTAGAAAATTCATATCGATTGAGGACCTCTCCAACGAAGCCGCGTAAACAGAGCTCAACACCTAGCGCAAAGTTTGCAAATAGGCCATCAGATTGTGGATGTCGGCGTCGGTGTACTTACCGAACAGGTCCACATGGGCATTCACCGGGGCGTCGACCTCGTACTGCACATCGGCGGTCCGCCAGGATCGATACACACCGGTAGAATCCACCAGGCCAACGGTAAACTCATCGAGGTATTCCAGGATGCCGGTGATGGTTTGACCCGAAGCAAGGGTTACCGTGACGCTGGATTTTGGGTGCTTGGGATACAGCATCTGTTCCTCGAGCTCGAGTCCTTTGTACCGCGACGCGATCCCGGCGAGATCTCCGGCCGGCGAGTGGCAGGCGGCGCATCCCCCGGCGCCGTCGAAGTACTGCTTGCCGGCCTCGGCGTTGCCGGTTTGGAGATCGGAGACGTCCACGCCCTTGCGGCCACCTTTCCTGGTGAGTGCAACGTTCTGCTGGGTATGGATGAAGGCGGTCAGACCGGCGATCTGCCGATCGGAAAAGTCAAAGCGCGGCATGCCCTTCTCCGGGCGGCCATTGCGCACGACCGCGCCGATCTTGTCTCCAGCAACATCCTGAGTCACCAGCTTGGACCGGGTAAGATCCGGCCCGCTCTCCCCGCCGCCAGCGTCGCGGCCATGACAGAAGGAGCAATTTTGCTGGAACAGGGACTTCCCTGTCTCGATTACAGCCGGTGCGTATGATTTCCGCGCAGGTGTGCTGCTTTGTCCCGCTCCGCTGCGGGTTGAAGGAGTTGGCGTAGGTGTTTTCGGAGCTTGCGCTGCGGAAACGGCGAGGCTCCCGAGAAGCATAGCCGCCAGCAACGCGCGCCGCTGCAACGTCGAACGAAGGCAATTCGTCCCGCAAGGGATTCGCCGGCGCTGCATTGCGTTCGAATGAGTTCCTGGTCTCATTTTCCTGGCTAAATCCTTAAGGAGTTCCCCGCTGGCTCAGTGGGCATCGCCGGACGTTTGCGGCCGCGGATGAGAAGCGGTGCTGCCTTCGGTCATCCCCAGCACCCACTTGATCGCTTCAAAATACATCTTGCGGATGTCGGGATCGCTCCAGGCCTCCTCGGTGTGCCCCAGACTCGAATAAAAAACGCGGCCCTTGCCGTACATCTTGTCCCACGCTACAGCAAAGTCGTGATCGGTTCTGTGGATGCGTGGATTGTTGGCATAGTCGAGTTTGGCGGGATCGAGACTGAGCAGGACGTTGACCTTATCGCGCGACCACGCCTTAGGCTGATAGATCTCGTCATATTTAACGAACGCGCTGGGAAAGTGACGGACCGCGGGGAAGCTGGGGTCTTCATTGACGATCGGGGCGTTGAAAGTGGTCCAGGGGTGCTGGTCGAACCAGCCGCCGATCATCTCGCCGTATTCCGGCCATTTGTAATTGGTGTCGAGTGCGGCGTGGATGCCCACAAAGCCCTTGCCGTCGTCTTTGACGAAGGAGAGCATGTCTTTTTTCTGGCTGTCGTCGAGGTCAAGCTCGCCGGTGGTGCTGGCAAAGATCAGGGCGTCGAAGTAATCCAGATTCTTGCCGTTTACTTTTAGTTCCTTCTTGGTGATGAGTTCGGTGTCGGTGCGCAGCATGGCATCCCACAGACCGGTGTCGTGACCCATGTTGTAGATCGCAGCCATCGCATCGGAAACCGAATCGTGCTGCCATCCCTTGGTTTGACCGATCACCAGAATGTGCTTCAGATGGATTTGCCTGGAGCCGGGCGGGGGTGGGACTGGAGAATCTGCGAGTGGCTGATTCTGGGCACGAGTGAAGCCCACTAAAATCAGCAAAGTGAGAATCAGGAATAGAGCGTTTCGAGCGTGGCGCAAGCGATCTCCCTCAAAAGCATTCGTTCGGTGCCAGCGCCTCGCATGAAGCGCCCCTTCGGGATTTCCATTTTGAGTTCGCGGCCGACCGCAAATCTATACGTGACCGCTTCCGTTTGCAACATCGCTGACGGTTTCCCGATTGCGGGATAAACGCTGGCCGGCTTCGAAAATCGGGTGGAAAGGCTGATTTGGATTATTGCAGCTTGGCGTATTCCGCTTTCGCGGCGACGAGGATGGGGATGTCGGGGTCTGCGTCTTTCCACAGCGCGAAGAAATCATTGTAGGCGGTCTTGGCCTTGGCAGCGTCGCCTTGCATGGCGTAGGCACGGGCCAGGCCGAGATATGCGAGCGCGCCCAATGGGAAGTTTAGCGAGATTCCCCGGTGGTCTACGAATTTCTGAAACTCGGTGGCCGCGGCGGCGCCGTTGCGGGCGACCAGTTGCGCCTGGCCGCGAATGTAAATGGGGTACATGGTTCCCAGTTGGAATTGTGGCGGCGCACCCAACTCGTATGGCGCAGTCGCCTCGAGAAACACCACAGCTTGGGCGGGATTGTTGGTATTCAGTTCCATCGCGGCCTTAATGGCCGGCAACCAGTAGATCTTCATCAAGGTATCCGAAGCGTAGTTCTTTTCCAGGTCTTCGACGATGGCCTTGGCGCGGGCGGTTTCGCCAATTCGCGCCAGCGTCAATCCAGATAACAGTTTCACGTCCCGGCCCGGAGCCAGCGCCAGGGCTCCGGCAATATCCTGCTTGGCGACGGCCGCGTTGCCAAACTCCGCTTCGCGCAATGCCGCATCCACCTGCCACAGCGCCGCACTTTCCTTGGAGTCGTTACGGACAGCTGAATCCACCGCACGCCGGGAGAAGTCTCGCGCTTTAACCAGGCGCCCGTAGTACGCCTCGGTATCGGATTGGAAAGAGAGCAGCAGGTCTTCACTTCCGGGCTTACCTGAAGCCCAAGCCACTTGCCGCTCCATCTCTGCTGCGTTGCCTCTTAGAAAGGCTAGCAGATAGGTTGCCCAGTGCAGTACGTCGCCGTCGAGCTTGCGCTCTTCGGCCTGCTCAATCATTTTTTCCGCGTCATCCGGCCGATTCAGTGCGAGATAAGATTCTGCGAGGTTGCCATAGCTAACTACATCGTTCGGTTCCAGCCGTAGCGACTCTCGGGTTTCAGCGACAGTTTTTTCGTATTGCCCGAAGTCGTTATAAATCACCCCCAAGTTGCCAGGAGGCACCTCATCCTGCGGATAGCTCTTGGCCCAGAGTTCATAGGTTTGAATCGCCTGGTCTAACTCCCCGGTGACGTAGGTGTAGTACAAGGCAGCAATACGGTATTTTTCATGTTCACTGACCCGGTCGCGCAACGCATAAGCCTTCTTCATATTCTCTGCGGAGAGACTGGCTTGTCCGAGATTGCCGTATTGGACCCCGAGGCTAGCGTAGGCTATGGCAAAATTCGGGTCGAGTTCGAGAGCGCGTTTCATGAACGGAATCGCCGCCGCATCTCCCTTGGTGCGTTCGGTTGTTATGCCCATACTGTAGGCTTTCAGCGCCTCGAGCGATGTGGTGGTGGCTTCCACCGGAACATCGAACTTCTGGATGGAGGCCAGCGATTCACCAAGTTTGCTGCGCAGATTGGCGGCTGCTTTTCCGAGGGCTTTCAGCACTTCCTGTTTCGTCGCAGCCTCTTCCTGTTCCTCGGCCAGGGTGTCCCCGCTGCTGCAACCGACCGCATCAACACCAACCACGTACTGACCGCCCAAGTTGGAAATCGAACCCAATAGAATCGCCTTGCTGCCGGTGCGAACGCAGAGTTCTCCGGCTACGTCGCGGGTGATGCGCTCGTTCGACGCACGCCCCATCAGGCGCAACGTCTCGCCCACCTTGCGGTCGGAGAGGATGTTGAGGAAGGGAGATTGTCCCAGCTGGACGGCCAGTGCCTGCTTGATGGCGTCGTCGAAGACGGGATCCCCAGTCTTGTTGTCGAAATCAGCCAACACTATTGTGTCCTTCTGGGTCAACGGCGCGGCGGGACGGGTACGAAAGTAGAAACCACCAACGGCCAACGCGGCCACCACAACTACCGCCGCGGGAATTAGAATCTTCCAGAGTCTCTTGCCCGCGGTGACCGGAACTTCACTCACTTTCGCCGCGCCCGATGAAGGGGCCGCTGGAACAGCACCGGATGACGGCGTGGATTGCTGGGCGGCTGGCTGACTGGAAGTGTCCTGTGCCGCCGCCGCAGGCCCCGAACTCGAACTCGCTGATGACGATCGGCCGGTGTCGGTGTCCCGCTTCAGCCGCTGCAAATCGGCGCGCAGCTCGGAGGCTGACTGGCAGCGCAAAGTACGGTCCTTCTCCAGCGCCTTGTTGATGATGTGCTCGAGCTCCGCCGGCAGGTCGGGATTCAATCGCACCGCGTTTACCGGCGCTCGGTTCAGAATTGCTTCGGTGATCACACCGGAGGTCTCGCCGCGAAACGGGGGCGTGCCGGTGGCCATCTCGTAGATCACCACGCCAAAGCTGAACAGATCGGTGCGCGCGTCAAGATCCTTGCCGCGTATCTGTTCGGGGGACATGTAAGCAACGGTGCCGACGGCGGTGCCCGGGCTGGTCAATTGCTCCTCGGCGGCGGTTCCCGCTGCGTTGGTCGCCTGGGTCGCATCCGAGGCCGTGGCTTCCTGGCGGGTGACCTTGGCCAGACCGAAATCGAGAATCTTGGCGTGCCCGCGTTTGGTGACAAAAATATTGGCAGGCTTGATGTCGCGGTGGACGATGCCTTCGGAATGGGCAGCCTCGAGAGCGTCGGCGATCTCGATGGCCAAGGCCAGCAGCGTTTCCGTTTCCAGCGGCCGGCCCGCGATTCGGTGCTTAAGGGTCATGCCGTCGAGGAACTCCATGACGATATACGCCACACCGTTTTCCTCGCCGATGTCATAAATCGTGGAGATGTTCGGGTGGTTGAGCGCGGAAGCAGCTTTGGCCTCGCGCTTGAAGCGTTCGAGTGCCTGAGGATCATGCGCCAAATCTTGCGGGAGGAATTTCAGGGCGACGGCGCGGTCGAGGCGCGTATCCACCGCCTTGTAGACCACACCCATACCGCCGCCACCAAGCTTATCGACGATGCGGTAGTGCGAGATGGTTTGACCGATCAACCGACGTAGCCCTCTCTTGTGTGCGCCATATTATGGGCCGAGGCACAGCAAGTCAATGGAGTGAAGACGAAGTAAATCGTTCGGCAGGCGGCCAGAACTGCTACGAGAAAACGACCTTATTGCAGCTTGGCATACTCCGCTTTGGCTTGCTTCAGGATGGGAATGTCGGGGTCGGCGTCTTTCCACAGCGCGAGGAAATCCTGATACGCCACGCGCGCTTTGGCGCTGTCACCGGAGAGCGAATAGGCGCGGGCTGCGCCCAAGTGAGCGAGCGCGCCGATCACTTCGTTCGCGACAACGCTGGGTCGATCGAGAATTTTCTGGAATTCGACGGCGGCAGCGGCGCCCTGGCCAGCGTCGATGCACGCGACACCACGCAGGTAGGCGGGATACAGATAGAAATTGAAAGTGCCGGAGGTATTCGAATTGCCGAATTCGTAGAGCGTGGCCGGCGCCAAATCCTGCATCGCCGCAGGGGCCTCGCGAGCGAAGGAATGGCCGGGGCCGAGAGAAACGGCGGCACGGATCATCGGCAGGTATTCGGATTGCTCGATAGTGTCCTCGGGAAAACGGCGATTCAAATCGTCGGCCAGCTGTTTCGCGCGCGCCGAATCGCCGCTCAACCCCAGAGCGATCGCTGCCATGGCCTGTACGTCTTTGGCAGTTGAGGCCGCGAGGGCGGACTGCGCGAATTGCGTCGCTTGCCGAGAGTTGCCGATGAGCGATTCGCGAACCGCGGCACAGGCGACATATTGGGCTCCGGTTTCCTTCTCATCGGCGCGCACCGCGGAATCGGCGGCGCGTTGGGTGAGCTCGCGGGCTTTGGCGAAATGGCCGGTGGAAGCAGCCGTTTCGGATTCGAGATGCAGCATAACGTCTTCCTCGCCCGGCTTCCCCATGGCAAAAGCGGCTTCCCGGTCCATCTCCGCCGCATCGCCCTCCTGGAACGCAATCAGGTACAGGGGATCGCGAAGATAAGAGGAATCCAGTTGATGCGCCTGGGCCTCGCGAGCGGTGACTTTGGCCTCCTCACTGCGGCCGAGCAGGCGGTATACGTCGGTTAGATTCGCGTAGCCTGCACCGCTGACGGGGGTAAGCCGGAGCGCTTCCTGAGAAGCGGGAAGCGCCTTTTCCAAGGCGCCGAGTGCGATGTAGACGACGGTGAGATTGGTGGGGGGCACGTCGTCACGGGGATAGGTTTGGCTCCAGAGTTCATAAATCTTGCGGGATGCATCGAGGTTCCCGGCAACGAACTGTTCGTAGTGAGAGGTGATGTAGTACCGCTCACGTTCGCTCACCCGATCGCGAAGGGCATTCGCATTGCGGGTGCTTTCGCCGGCTCGCTCCACTTGTCCCAGGTTGCTGAAACAAGTGCCCAGGCGGGCATGGGCCATCGCAAAATTTGAATCGAGGCTGATGGCGCGCTGGAAGAAGGTTATCGCCGCGGAATAATCACCCTTAACGACCATTTCCTGAAGCCCCAAGCTATAGGCCTTGAGAGCTTCGAGGGATGGGGTGGTGACATTCTCCGGTAGCACATCATATTTCTGCACCGAGGCCAGCGACTCACCCAACTGTTCGCGCATCTTTGCTGCCGCTTCGCCCAGCGCCTTGAGCACTGCCTCCTTTCCATTCGCGGCGACTTGTTCTTCGGCCAGCAAGTCGGCGTTGCGGCAGTTCACCGCTTTTAACCCCACTACATACTGGCTGCCCAAGCTGGAGATCGAGCCCTGGATGGTAGCGGCGCTGGCGGTGCGCTGGCAGATTTCGTTGGCCAGTTCGGGGGTGAGGCGCGTATCTCTCGATTTGGACATCAAGCCCAGCGTCTCGCCGATGCGCTCATCGGAGAGCAGATTCAAAAAGGGTGATTGCTCGAGCTGCGCGAAAAGGCCCTGCCGCAGCGCGCCGTCGAAAACGCTGTCGCTAGTGGTGTTGGTGAAGTCGGAAAGAACGACGCTGTCCTTGTCGGTGAGCCGCGCCGCGTTGCGGTGCATGCGGAAATAAAACGCAACGGCGATTCCAGCGGCCACAACTATCACCGCCGTTACGGCCAGAATCTTCTGAAGTTTGCTCCCCGCTACAGGAATTTCGGCGACTGTCGCGGATGTGGACGGCTGAGCCGCGCTCGACACACGAGCGGAGGCGCCGGATGCCGCCGACGGCTGCTGGGCAATCGGAGAGCCACTGCCCTGCCCTATGGCCTCCGGACCCGCGACGGCAAACCGTCCCGTCTCGGTATCCCGCTTCAGCCGCAATAGCTCGGAGCGCATTTCCGAGGCATGCTGATAACGCAGGGATCGATCTTTTTCCAGAGCGCGAAAGATGATCCGCTCCAGATCCGCGGGCAGGCCGGGGTTCAGCCGCGACGGAGGCCGCGGGGCGCGATTCAAGATTCCGTCGAAGATCAGGCCGGTGGTTTCGCCGCGAAATGCCAAGGCGCCGGTGGCCATCTCATACAGCACTGCGCCGAACGAGAACAAGTCGGTGCGCGCGTCGAGCTCCTGCCCTTTTACTTGCTCCGGCGACATGTAGGTGACTGTACCTAGAGTGGTGCCCGGACCGGTGAGGTACTCATCGGTCAAGGTGGCGGCTTCGGTGTTCTCGCCTGCCGGTTCTGGCGCCCGGCTGCCGGTGGGCATGATTTTCGCCAAACCAAAGTCCAGAACCTTGGCGTGGCCACGCTCGGTGACGAAAATGTTTGCGGGCTTGATGTCGCGGTGGACGATTCCTTTCGCGTGCGCGGCATCCAGCGCGTCAGTGATTTCGATCGCTAGTGACAACAGAACGTCGGTGGGAAGCGGCCGGCCGGCCACGCGATGCTTCAGGGTCATCCCGTCCAGAAATTCCATAGCGATGAAGGCTTCGCCCGGCTGGTCGTCAATCTCGTAGATGGTGCAGATGTTGGGATGGTTCAGCGCGGAGGCGGCCTTGGCTTCGCGCTCAAAGCGGCTGAGCGCCTGCGGGTCTTTGGCGACGTTCTCCGGGAGAAACTTGAGAGCCACCAGCCGGCCGAGCTTCACGTCCTCGGCCTTGTAAACCACACCCATGCCTCCGCCTCCCACCTTATCCAGGATGCGATAGTGCGATATGGTTCGGCCGATCAACGAAAGGAGCCCTCTCTGGTGAGGGTTATGTTATGAGCCCGGCTAAAACAAGTCAATTTATTGCAGGCAAGGTAAACTTCGCGACGGCGAGAAGCAAAACCAGACATAGCCCGCCTGCGCGCCCGCCTGGGCGGAAATCATGGAAGCGGACATTTCTGCTTTGCGCTGACAGTGCGGGACCATCGAACTTCAGTTCGTGCGGCCTGCTGGTTACGAAGAACAATAGATCAATTCAGCGCGGATTCAGCTTCGAGGACCGTGGCATAAGTCGGGAACAGCGGATCGACGCCGACGATATGCAGCACGTTGCGGATACGGTGATTCAGCCCGACGAGCGCGAGCTTACGCCCGGATTTGTTGCAGAAAACGAAGACGCGGACCAGCGCTCCGACGGCCATTGAATCCACCCAGGGCACTTCACTGAGGTCAACGATCAAGCTCGGGGTGGCCACCGCGCGAACCGCTTCCTGGAATTTAGCCGAAGTGGCTTCGGTGATGGAACCCTTCAGACTGAGGATGTGGACACTCGCGTTCGTTCCCGCGCGTCCTGCGACTTGAAAGGGCTCAGCCAGCATGCCCGCATTCTAGCGCTTGTTCGCGCCGTTTCCTAGGCATTCGCTCTTGCGCACGGCCAATTGCACGATCGAAACGTGGGGGCGCAAGGTGGCTTTCAAGAAATGGATTTCCGGTGGGAATCGTCTCCGGGGCGGGAGATTTCCTTGACGCTGCAACCGCTCGCGCCGGCCCGCATCATCTGCGCGGCTAAATTCAAGATGCGGGCTGCGGCGGCGGCCGAGGTGACGCCTCGCGCATGGATGTTGGAAATCAGGTTCCGGTCTGCATCGGAGTGATGCTCACGTGGACGATAGGCCATATACGCGGAGAGGCTTTCCGCGGTCGCCAGGCCTGGGCGCTCGCCGATGAGCAGCACCACCACCCGCGGATCGAGCAATTCGCCAATCTCGTTCAAGATGCCCACGCGGCAGTAGCGGATTACAGGGGTGCGCCCTACTTTCCAGCCGGACGCCTCGGCGCCTGCGTGCAGCAGAGGCAACAATCCCGGCACTTGCCGGGATACCGCGGGCACCGACAACCCGTCCCCGATGACAATTTGGAGATCGCAGGCGCGCGAGCAACGTTCCTGGATATTCAGCCGGGAGCATTCATCGAAGCGCCGCCCCAGATCGGGCCGCAGAAGGTATTCGTCCTTACTTGTGGCGCGCGTTTGCAATTCGAAGAGTTCCCAGCGATTTACAAAGCTCTGGCCCAATACGCCCAGCAGATCCATTTCTCCGCGGACAGCGTCCCGCGCGACAGCATGAGCCTCGCGCAATTCCAGTTGTACGTCGGTACGGTAGGCGGCTCCCGCTCTACCCATCAATATGCGGGCTGGAGTTCTGGCTCGAATTTCCTGCAAGCGCTCGGACAAATCGGAAGTGCCCAGGAATTTGGCGGGTCCATCGGACATCAAAGGATCCCCGCAAGAGAAGATTCCAGGCCCTGCATCAATTGGCGCCGTTGCGGAGCCTCGAGTAGAGCGGGTTCGCCATCGCGATAAATGCCTTTTGCCTCGAGCCATGCCAAAAACTCCGGCGCCGGTTTCAGCTTAAAAAGACGCCTTACCGCCAGAGCATCGTGGTAGCTGGTGGACTGGTAGTTGAGCATCACATCGTCCGAGGACGGAACCCCCATGAAGTAATTGCATCCCGCCGCGGCGAGAAGAAGCAGGAGATTGTCGGCCGAGTTCTGGTCGGCGTCGGCGTGATTTGTATAGCAAACATCACAGCCCATGGGCAGGCCGAGGAGCTTACCCATGAAGTGGTCCTCGAGGCCGGCGCGAATAATCTGGCGCTCGTTGTACAGGTACTCCGGGCCGATGAAACCCACCACGCTGTTCACCAGGAATGGATGGAAGCATCGAGCGACTCCATAGGCGCGGGCTTCCAGGGTCAACTGGTCCACTCCGTGGTGCGCCTCCGCGGAGAGCGCGCTGCCTTGACCGGTCTCGAAATACATCACGTTATCGCCCGTCCACGGGACGTCGCGGCCGCGGTGATGTTCGAGAACTCGCTCGCGGCCCTCGCGAATCATTTCCAGCGTAACTCCGAAACTGCGATTCGCAGCCTGCGTTCCGGCAATCGATTGGAAGAGAAGATCGATCGGCGCGCCTCCGCGATCCAGCGCCGCCAGTTGAGTGCTGATGTGCGCCAGGCAGCAGGTCTGCGTGGGCACTTGATAAACATCGACGAGCCGGCGCAGCGCTTGCAGGATCGCAGAAGTGTTCTCGACGGAATCGGACGCTGGGTTTACGCCGATCACCGCGTCGCCGCAACCGTATAGCAAGCCCTCGAGGGCGGAAAGAAGTATGCCGCCGATTTCGTCGGCTGGATGGTTGGGTTGCGCCCGAATGCCGAGCACGCCGGGCTCACCCATGGTGTTCCGGCAGCGGGTGACATTGCGGATTTTGGCCGCGACCAGGACCAAATCTTTGTTGCTCATGATCTTGGCCACGGCCGCGGCTATTTCCGGAGTAATCGCCCACTGAAGTTGCTGAAGATCTGTTTGGTGGATGGCATCGTCAAGGATGTGTTCGCGAAATTCCCCCACCGTAAGGCCCTTGATCGGTCGAAAGGCTTCCTGGTTGAAGGTTTCGAGAATCAGACGGCTGACGTCATCCTCGCTGGGATCGATCAAGGGCTGTTGGACGATTTCAGCGAGGGTCAAATCGGCGAGTTGGCGTTTGGCGGCTACCCGTTCGCTTTCCGAACCCGCGGCCAGGCCCGCTAATCTGTCACCGGACTTCTCCTCGTTCGCTTTGGCGAAAAGCTCGCGAAGATCGGAAAAGACGAAACGCCCGGGCATAGGAACTCCCTGGAACCCACGCAACTCTAGCAATCCTGAGGGTTGATATTAACCTAAATGCGGTTGGAGGAAGTTTGCAGCGAGTCGCTATCGCGACGGGTCAGGCGTTGCGCGGTCCGCGCAGCAGCGCCATCCATGCAACCAGTGCCACGCCGAAGCACATACCCGAACCAATGAGCTGCAGCACGTCGACGCTCCGAAAGCTGGTGAATCGCGGCTGATGCATCAGATTCATGAGCCCGATCGATCCGATGAGTATAGGAATGGCAATGGCAGAACCGAGGGATTTGCGGGTGAACATGCGCGCCTCCTTGCTGATTTGGCCGATCATGAGACGCCCCGAAACGCCGGTCTGCAATGCAGCGCTGCGAACGCGCCGTTCACCGAATCAGCGCTCTGAATCGAAGCGCGTGATAGCGTTAGTGTCGCGCGTCAACGGCCTGCCACACGTCGTCTCCGGTCGAGAAGGTTCGAATGAGGTGATAGTTTTTGAACAAGTAGGAGCGGAAAGGATCGAGGTTATCCGACGGCGATCGCTGCGTTGGCTGCAGCAGGCTTTCCGATCGACTTAGGATCAACAGCGGCACCGGATGAGTTTCCAGTGCGCGGATCAATTCGGCGACTTGTTCTGGACGAGTGTATTCAGTGTTCTCGACGCCCTCGATGGCCGCAGGGTTGCGCATTCGGAACGGAGTATAGAGTGGCGGCAAGCCGAAGAAGAACTGCCCGGGATTCGTGTTTGCCAGCACCCAACTATATTCTTCGTAGAGGTCGGGCTTTTCGAACGCCATTCGGCCGGCGGGCAAATCCAGGTAGGCCTTCCAACGCAATTGGGCGTGCAACGGCGGTCCGATGGCGAGCGCAACTGCGGCCACTCCGAGGACCACCCGGGCGGCGGCTTGGGCTTTTCCAGGCCGACTCAGCAGCCAGGCCAGCAGAATCATAGCCGGGGCGCTCACCGTGCAGAGCCTCTTCATCGATGGCGAGTCGGAAATCGCGAGAATCATTCCCAAGCCCGTAAGCGCCACCAGGAGTAGCTGGTGCCAATGCACACCCGGCTCGCTTTTCCTCTGCCGGCGCATGGTCAGAAAAAAAGCGATGTACACCAGAGGCACCGCCGCGTACATGAACGGATAGGAGATCCACCTCCCCGCACCACCCTGCCGCTGAAAATCGTCCCGGATCACCTGCCAATTATTCATCGCCGGGGCGGAATAATATTTGAGGGGAAACACAATCATGCAGAACACCCACGGCTGGAATCCTGCGGCTGCAATGAAATAGGCATTGGCGGCAAAGAACACGCCGGCGGCTGCGCCGCACAATAGCAGGCACTTGCGCGCGCATTCACCGGCTCCGGTGCGATCCTGCCACGCCTTCCAGACCAGGTAAGCGACGAAACCAGCGACGGCCGTTGCTCCCTTGGTCTGGGTGAAGAACGCGGCCACACCACACAGCGCGCCCACCCCGGCAGCACGAGGAAAACTCGTGTCGTCAAGAAACAGCAGCATGGCGGCAGTCACCGCGATCGTGCTGAACCAGTGATGCGTGGCATCGAAACCGCCGTGCATGATAAAGCTCGCGAACAGCAATGCAGGCCAAGCGGTAACAGCGCCCACCATGAATCGCCGCGCCGCTAGGGTGATCATCCACGCCATCGCCGCGGCTAAGATGGCCATCAACAGGTTCGGTATCCACGCGGAGAGACCGAAACACTTGATTAGCAGCGCATAAACCAAATCGGTGCCGGGCGTGGTGACTTGGAAGAAGTCGCGATAAGGCAGTTGCCCAGACACGATTCTGCTTCCATCGCTGAAAAAACCAATTTGATCTCCCCATAAGACGATCGGGACAGCGGGGAAAATAAACGAGCGGAAGTAGCAGACTAAAAAGGTGAACGCAGCGGGCCCTATAACGGGCATCTCGCCCCACATGAATTGGTGCGGACCCCTGGGCGATTCACAAGGAACTGGCGTCACCGGCATGTGGGTTGGCGGCGCGTGGCCACTACCGCGTTTGCGTCAGCGAACGCCCCACCGGCGCACTTCCCTGTCCGCGGCGTTCGTTGCGCGGCGACCGCCAATTCACCTGCGGTAAGATCAACTCCGGATCGACTCGGTCACGATATCTCAGCGCGATGTTCATCAGCGAATCGAGAAGTGAATCCGAAAGCAGATGCGGCACCAACCCCAGATCGATCAACTTGGAATGCTTGGCGTTATAGTAATGCTGTTCGAGCTCGACGCGCGGATCAGGCAGGTGCTCCACTTCCGTGCTCACGCCCAATTTTTTCGCTGCCGCCGCCACCAGGTGCGCGATATCCAGCACCGAAAACTGTTCGGTGAACTGGTTGTACACCCGACATTCGCCCGGCGCGGCCGGATTGTCGCAGGCGATCTCGACGCAGCGCACGGTGTCGCGAATGTCCAGAAACCCGCGAGTCTGTCCGCCCTTGCCGTACACCGTCAGGGGATGCCCGATGGCGGCTTCCACGCAAAAGCGATTCAAGACGGTGCCAAACACTTCGTCATAGTCGAAGCGGTTAATCAGCGCTTCGTCCATAGAAACTTCGTCGGTCACTGTGCCGTACACCACGCCCTGATTTAAATCCGTCGCACGCAGCTTCCAAATCTTGCACGCGAACATGATGTTGTGGCTGTCGTGCACCTTCGACAAATGGTAGAACGAGCCCGGCTGCTTGGGGAACGGCACGGTGTCCTTCCGCCCGTTATGCTCGATATCGATGTAGCCCTCTTCGATGTCGATGTTCGGCGTGCCGTACTCGCCCATGGTCCCGAGTTTGACCAGGTGGCAATCGGGGCGCAACTCACGAATCGCAAACAGCAGGTTCAATGTGCCCACGACATTATTCACCTGCGTTCCCACCGCGTGCTTGCGGTCGATCATCGAGTACGGCGCCGACCGCTGTTCGGCAAAATGCACCACTGCATCCGGCTCGGTGGCCTTCATCATGGCGGAGAGAAAATCGTAGTCGGTTACATCGCCCACGTACGAGTCGATGGTCCGGCCGGTCAGTTCGCGCCACACTCTCAAGCGCTCGGCCAGCGGACGGATGGGAGTGAGGGTCTGTGCGCCAAGCTCGTGATCCCACTGGCGGCGAACAAAATTATCGACGACGCTGACGGTGTGCCCTTTCGCCGACAAATACAGCGCTGTGGCCCAACCGCAATAGCCGTCGCCTCCGAGCACGGCAATCTTCATGAATCCTCCTCGTTCCGCTTCGTCCACTTTGAATGGCTAGGAGCACACAGGCCTTCCTGGTGGCCTAAACGCAATCTAACTTTTTACCTTTAATGGCTACGGCAACGCAAGCAACTCCTGCGGCAAGAGCCTTGAGATCGCCCCTGGCTGCGCGCCCTCGAGAGGTCGGTTGGTCAAAACCAGCTTACCGCCGCTGGACACAAGCGTATTCAAGCGTTCCGCCCCGACTAGTAATACCAGCCTGGGCATCGCCGATTCGCTGGCCACCAGGTAGCAGCGGCCGGGCGATTCCCAAATGCTCTTCAATTGAGAGTCATCGATGAAGATATCCGGTGCACCCGGCGCGTACGAGCCGTACTCCATGTTTTTGATGCGCCCATTCACCAGCAAGGCGTCACGATTTGTATAAAAAAAGATCGCAGAGTAGGTGTAGTAATGGTGGTCGACCAGCAATTTTCCGTCCGGCGCATGCAGCAACGCCTCCGCCAGCGGCCGGGACGACATAAACGGATCGAAATCCACCAGCGCCAGCCTCGCCGCGTGAAAGAAAATCACCATCATCAGCGCCGCGGCTAGATACGCGCGCTGCCCGGTCGCGCGAATCGTTCCCAGCATCCCGACCAGAAACGCGATCCCGGCCACCAGCAATGGCAAGCGCAGATACGCGAACGAACTCAGCGTCAAATCCTCGATATGCCCGAGCGACAAGGTGTACGCCTTGGGATGCGAGCTGAGTGCGGTAGAAATATCTCCCGGCGTGGGTGCGCGAATCACCGCGATGTATATGATGGCGATCGCAAGCGCGGCCACACCGGCAAGGGCCGCGATCGCGCGAGTTCCCCGCCGCAGCCACGCGCCCTCCCCCGCCATAGCCGAGCCCAGCAACAGTGCCAGCGCGGGATAGCACGGCATTGAGTAATATTCCTGAGTGGTGGAAAACGTGAAAAACACCAGTACGAATCCCAGCCAGCAGGCCGCCAGCAGCCGCGTGCTGCCGGCGCGGTCCACCGGCCGGTACGATAGCTTCGCCACCGCCGGCAAGTACATGCTCCAGGGAAAGAGCCAAACCAGGTGCAGCGCCCAAAACCAAAATCGCGGGACGGTGTTGTAGTCGCGCGGATAACGCAGGTTCAGAAAACGCAGCACCTGCTCGTTGATGAAGAAAAACCACAGGAAGCCGTGATATTCGCCCGGGCCGCTGTGAAGCGTCCACGCGAAATACGGGGGATTGCGCAGCATGGCCAGAATATGCCACGGCGCCGCAATCGCCAGCGCGACGGCCGCGGCGGTGAAGGGATGCAGCCGCCGCCAGGTGTTCCATGAAAAAAGCTGCCCGTTGATCGCCAGATAAATCACCCCTGCCGCCAGCGGAAACAACACTCCCACCATGCTTTTCAACAGCAGACCGGCGCCCAAACTAGCGCCCAGCAGCGCGCACCACAGATGGCCGCGGGGCTCGTCCGGATCGAGTGCACGCAGGAATGCCCACATCGCCAGGGTCACGCTGCCAACCAGCATCACGTCCGGAATTAGAATCCGGGTAAACAGAAACAGGCCTACACACGTGGAAATACAGAGGCCTGCGTAGAATCCCGCGCGACGGCCAAACGCCCACACCCCAAACGCCGCGGTCAGTAAGCCCAGCGCAATCGCCGACAGTGCCACCGGAATGCGCGCCGCCCAATCGTGCGCGCCGAATATTTTGTAGGAAATGGCGATCGCCCAATAAATCAGCGGGGCTTTCTCGAGATACGGAATTCCATCCAGCCGCGCGGTCACCCAATCGTGGGAAGAAAGCATGTTGCGCGCGATCTGCGCCTGCACCGCATCGACGTCATCCATCAGTGACGGCGGCGAAACGATGCAGCCCAGATAAATCGCGCCCACGATCAATGCAATGGCTACATAGAGGTAGGGACGCTTTCCCTGGCCTGTTGGGTGGAAGCGGAAGGTGCCGCCGTTTGGATTCGCCATCTCTTCATCCACAAGAATAGGATCATCAAGCCCCACAGGTGATACCCGAGGTTGGCGCGCCGCTCGATGTGCTGGTTGACGAAATCGTCGATCGCCGCCCGCGAGAATAGTTCGCCGTGCTCGGCAACTCCCGCCGCCAGAGTATCCAGCAGCAGCGTGCGCAGCGGGCCGCGGAACCATTGATGCGCCGGAATATCGAATCCGGTTTTGCTGCGGGTGAGAATCCGCGCCGGCAGCTTATCCCGCATCAGCTCTTTCAAAATAAACTTCTGGCGCTTCCCGCGCATCTTCAGATGCGCAGGCAGTGTGGCCGCAAACTCCACAATACGATGATCGAGGAACGCCGGCCGCACCTCCACCGCATGGGCCATGCTCATGCGGTCGGACTTGACCAGGATATCGTCCGGCAGGAAGTATTTCTGATCGAACCATAGGTACGGAGCGATCGCGTCGGTAGACGCGTCAAGCTTTTCACGCAGCTCCGCGAGCTGCTCGCGCAGCGCGCCGGACTCGCCGTGGCGCCCCACCTGTGGGCCCAGCAGAAGGGCGCATCCCGGCACCAGTCGCCGCTTTTCCGCGTCGCTGAACGTTCCGTTCCAGTAGACATGCGCGCGTTCCGCGCTCATGTCGCAACCATCCAGAAAACGTTTCGCCTTGTACTCGAAGCTGATCTTGTCGTCGGACACCGGCCACGCGCCGAGGGCGCGGCGGGTCAAATCCCGCAGCAGCGACGGAACGTGTCGCGCGCGTGCCGCGAGCACGTCCGCCCGATACGTCAGGTAGCCGCCGAAGAGCTCATCGGCGCCCTCGCCGCTGAGGATGACGGTGGCGTGCTGCTTCGTCAATTTCGAAAGGAACCACACCGGCAGTGCCCCGGCATCGGCGCTGGGCTCATCCGAGTAATACGCAAACTCCTCGATGGCCTGCTGCAAGCCCGCTTCCGGATTCAGGTCGAATTCCTGGTGGTCGGTCGAGTATTGCCGCGCCGCCAGCCGGATATATTCGGTCTCATCGAACGAGTGCCCCCCAAAGGAAATCGAAAACGTCTTCAACCTCCCGGGACTCGCGGTGGCCGCGTAATGCAAAATGGTGGACGAATCGATCCCGCCGCTCAGCCAAACGCCCAGCGGCACGTCCGATAGCAAATGCTCGCTCACCGACTGCTGCAAAAGCGTATCCAGCACCCTCTTGGCGTCCGGAAGCGTCACCCCCGGCACCGGACCGTACGGCAGCGTCCAATAGGATTCGCTGCGCACCGCACCATCGCGCCATTCCAGCCAACGCCCTGGCTCGAGCTTTTCGATGCCCTCCACCAGCGTCCAGGGATATGGCACGTAGTTCAGCGAGAGGTAGCAATCCAGGCCGGCCAGGCTCAGCCGCCGCTCGATTTCCGGGTGCACGAAGATCGCCTTCAGTTCCGAACCGAAATAAATGTCGTCGCCGCGCCGCGCGATGTACAGCGGTTTGATCCCGGTGCGGTCCCGCGCCAGCACCAGGCGCCTGGCTTTCTCGCTCCACAGAGCCACCGCAAACATCCCGCGCAGCCGGGAAAAGCATTCGGTGTCCCACTCGATGAAAGCCCGCAGCACCGTTTCGGTATCGGAATGGCTGCGGAAGCGATGTCCGCGAGATTCCAGCTCGCTTCGCACTTCCAGATGATTGTAAATCTCGCCGTTGAACGCGATGGCGTGCGCGGCGTCTTCGCTCACGATAGGCTGATCGCCGCCATGCAGGTCAATAATTTTCAGGCGGGCTGCGCCCAACGAAATCAAGCCGGTTTCAAAAACGCCCTGCTGGTCGGGCCCACGATGGATTAGGCATTCCACCGCACTGTGGATGCGGTCAGGACTCGGTACGCTTTTTCTGTGGGTGAATCCGGCGATGCCGCACAAAATTCCCTGCCCCGCGCGCCGAAAACGCCCAGCGCCGCAGCACGCGAAAAAACGTGCTCAGACGCCCATCAGCGCGCTAACACCAACTTTATCACACACAGTTGCCGCGCCTCGAACCGGACCTCTTACTGGCGCCGCCCGTCCGTGTCTCGCACTCCGGATGTGTACCTGCGTTTGGGAGCAAAAGTTGCACCTGCTATGATCGCCTTATGACCGAGATCTCTTGCCGGGGGCTGTTGTTCGATTTGGATGGCACGCTGGTTGATTCCACCGGGGCGGTGGAACGGGTGTGGAGGCGCTGGGCGCTGGCGCATGGGTTTGATGCCGCGGAAGTGGTGGCACGAGCGCATGGGCGCCCGAGCATGACCACGGTGAAGGAGTTGCTACCGAATGGGGATCACCGCGCGGAAAACGAGATCGTCGAGCGCGGTGAGATTGAGGACACCGAAGGCGTAGTCCCTCTGCCCGGGTCCGTCGCGCTGCTGGCAGCGCTGCCCCCAAGCTCGTGGACCATCGTGACGTCATGCTCCCGCGCGCTGGCGGAATCCAGGCTCTACGCGGCAGGCATGCAGATTCCAGCGCGAATGATCACTTCATCGGACATCCTTCGCGGCAAGCCCGATCCCGAGCCATTTCTAAAGGGCGCGGCGCTGCTCGGTTTTGCCCCAGCCGACTGCGTCGTCTTCGAAGACGCTCCCGCCGGAATCCGCTCAGGAAAAGCCTCGGGCGCGCGGGTGGTGGCGTTTCGCACCATGGCCGACGACGCCAAGCTCCGCGAGTGCGGCGCAGATTGGGTTGCCGATAACTGCGCCGACGTGACGCTGGAAAATCCACCGCAAGCAAACGGAAATCTCCTGCGGCTCGACCTCCGACATGTCTAGAGTTCCTCGGCGTGACCTCACGCGGGAAGTGTCACAACCACTCGGAATACGGGACGTACGAGGCGGAAATTTCGCGGCGCCCACGCGAGTTCTGCCGCCGCTGCGCTTGCCCCACAACGACCGCTCCATCGCGGCACACACGATCCCAAGCAATCGCTAGAAATTTCCAGGGTATTCTTTTGTATATCGCCTGACACACTCCCAGAAATCCACAGCCTTCGATGAAAAAGGTAGCCTTAGCTCCGTTTTGGCGGAGCTACAGTCCTCCCAAGCGTACTCACGGGGAGGGCAGTACCGGGACTGTGAGTCTCAAAATTGCTTGCGCCCAGAGGGGTTAGGTACAGTGTGCCGATCCCGAACTGGTCCTGTTCCAGATTCGGGGCGTCGGAAGGGGTGCTTCCGGCAAACGTGTCAAAGATTCAACAAATTTGGAGGTTTCGTCGGATGAGAGCCAAGTCTTCCTGTCGCGCACTTCTCCTCGCAATCGCGGCCCTTATGGGTACTGGGGCGGCTATAGCGCAGACTACTCCTGATACTGAGCATACTCGGGTGTCTCTGCCGGTGGATTGGAGCTACACCCACATGATTTACTCGAAGGACCGCTCCCCTGACCAAGAAGCCGCCAAGCCACACGACAAGCGCTACATCTACTCCCGCAAGCTTCACGGGAATGGCCGCCCGGCAGCCTCGGTGGATAATAGCCGGATGCCTGTGGGCGGCAAGGACACGCTGTTCGAGGCAGGCCGCTTCGGGCAGAATCGCGGGCAGCAGCCGGGTAGCCCCGCCAAGATCGACTGGTCGTTCTCGCTGGGCGCCGGCTTCGTGGCCCCGGGAATGTACCCGGCGAAATTCAGCTTTGACATCAACCAGCCGGTGACCTCGGCGAACTGCACCGGAACCACCGCCTATGTGTGGCCTGATTTCGTGGTCTACGGCCTGGATGTGGCGGGCGTGACCGGCGGACAAGGGAACCTGGTAGCTTTGGATAACCTGTACTCGGGGACGACCCCGGCAGTGGGCGTGTGCGGCGCGGGCGGCCCCCTGGTCTACTGGTCGTATAACACCACCACCGTTTCCGGCGGGAAGATCACCACTTCGCCGGTACTGTCTGAGGATGGCTCGCAGGTAGCGTTCCTGGAAAGCGGCGGGGCGACCACATATCTGCACATTTTGAACTGGAGCGCGGGTGACGGCGCCGGCAGCGGCGATGCGATACACGCCGCGGCTCCATCCACGATTTGGGCGAAAGCGTCCGCTTCGGCCACAGTTTCAGACACGATCTCGGCCATCACGGTAACCAACAGCGGCAGCGGATACGCTTCAGCGCCGACGGTTACCATCAGCGGTGGCACTGGCGGCGGCACTGGCGCCACGGCTACTTCTACATTGAATGCCGGCGTAAATACGGTGGCCATCACCACACAAGGCAGCAACTACGCTTCGGCACCGACGGTTACCTTCGGTAACCCCACCGGCCCGGGCGGCGTTGCCGCTTCCGGCACCGCCAACGTGACCGACGGCGTGACTTCTTACACCGTAACCGCAGGTGGAGCGAACTACACCACCACCCCCACGGTAACCGTGCAGGGACCGGGCACAGGCACCACTGCAACGGCCACTGCGACCACCGCGACGGGCGCCACTTCGATTAACGTGACCAACGGCGGCACGGGTTACACCACCGCGCCGATCATCACTTACAGCAGCGGAACCGGAGCAGCCACGGCCAACCTGAGCCAGGGCGTTGGATCTTACACCTTGACCAACGGCGGTTCGGGCTACGCTACGACCCCGACGGTCAGCATCACCGGTGACGGCACCGGCGCAACTGCCACGGCAACCTTCAGCGGTTCGGTGCAAAGCTTGAACCTGACCAATGCCGGCAGCGGATACCAGACCGCTCCGACGGTGGCCTTCAGCCCGACCGGCGCAACAGCCACCGCAGCGATCGCCGGACCGGTGAGCACCCTGACTTTGGCCACCGCCGGCGCGGGATACACCTCCGCACCGACGGTTACCATCTCGGCTCCGACGTCCGGAACCACCGCCACCGCCACTGCGAACTTGAGCACCTTCACGTTGGTTAGCGGCGTGACGTTTACCAATCACGGAAGCTACTACACCAATTTCGGCTTCAACAATCCGACCGTGACGTTCTCGTGTAGCGCTACCGGCTGCGTCCAGAACACCGCCGCAACCGGAACAGTGGTCACCAGCACCTCGAGTTCGACCTGCGGCGCAACACAGGGCTTCTCCGACGTTTGCATCGCGAGCGTGACCATCAACAACGGCGGTTCGTATACCTTGACCGGCGGAAGCGTGGTCATGACCGTGAACTACTACACAAAGGTCACCGCGGCGGCTTACACGGTGAACACTGCTACCACCACCACATTGACTTCTCTGACGCTGAACAACGGCGGCAGCGGTTACACCTCCAATCCGACGGTGACCTTTACCGGCGGCGGCGCAACCACTCAGGCAACCGCCACTGCAAAAATCAACGGCACGGTGCAGAGCCTCACCCTGATCAACCCCGGGACCTACACCTCGGCTCCGACAGTTTCCTTCACCAGCGCAACCGGAACCGGCGCAGCAGCCACGGCAACTATCTCCGGCTCGGTTACCGCCATCAACGTAACTGCCATGGGAACCGGATACACCACCGCAACCGTCACCATCAACAGCGCCAGCGGCACCGGCGCAGCGGCAACAGCCAACCTGACCGGAATCGTGGGCAGCATCACCGTCACCAACCCGGGCACCTACTCCACGGCGCCGGCGATCACTTTCAACAACACCGGCACGGGCGGTTCGGGCGCGACGGCGACTGCGGTCCTTTCAAAGTACGTGAGCGCAATCAACGTCACCAATGCAGGCAACAACTACGTGTCAGCTCCGACGGTTACCATCGGCGGCCCTGGCACCGGCGCAGCAGCGACCGCAAACCTTACTGGCGTGGTCAGCTCGGTGACCGTCACCAGTGCGGGCTCGGGCTACACAGCAGTTCCGACGGTTACATTCACTAGCACCGGCAGCGGATCCGGCGCAGCAGGCACCGCAACCATCAGCGGCTCGGTGGCCTCGGTGACGGTGAACAATGCTGGCAGCGGTTACACCGGCACTCCGACGGTCACCTTCGGCAGCGGAGGCGGCGGAACTGGTGCAGCGGCTACAGTGAGCACCCTGGACCAGCTAGGCGCGATCAACTTGGTTTATGGCGGCAGCGGATACACCACCGTACCGAACGTTTACATCAACGGCGGCGGCGCAGGCGCTTCCGGTGCAACCGCAACAGCCAACGTCTCAGCAGGCGGCGTGGTGACTTCGATCACGCTGACCAGCAACGGCACCGGCTACACCGCGGCGCCGACGGTTACTCTGGATCCGCCATCGGCGGGTTGCGCTACTTCCGGATCGTGCATGATCAACGTAGCCATCAGCAGCAACCACATCACGAACTCTTCACCGTATTACGACTACGACAGCGATGTGCTGTACTTCGGCGATGACAGCGGCGTGCTGTACTCAGTGTCGCCGGTGTTCGTCGGAACGGCAACCACTGGCGGAACTGCCGCACCGGTAGTCACCAGCCTGCAGGTAGCTTCCACCTCAGGACAGACCATGCTGACCGGCCCAGTCCTGGATGGCAATTCCGGCAACGTGTTCGTAGGCGCGGCGGACGGCAAGGTGTACGCAGTGCCAACGTCGTTTACCAGCGTAGCCGGATCGATGGTCGTCGGCGCAGGAAGCGGAACTAGCTCCTGCGGAACTGCCTCCGGCGGCATCGCCGATCCAGTGATCGTCGACGGTTCTATTTCCGCGCTCTACGCCTACACCCAGAACGCGGCAACGTCGATCAACTCTTCCAACCGTGCGATCGTCACCCAAGCAGGCACCGGGGCAAGCCCGAGCACGCTATTCGGTAGTCGCGTCAACAACATCACAACCGGCGCCGGCAACATGTGCGGATCCACCCCGGCGTCGACCGGCACCAGCGTGGTGAACGTGCATTCACCGGCGTTCGACAACAACTACTACAACGGCACCGGCGTCGGCCACTTGTTCATCTGCGACAACTCGACGACCGCTGCTCCGGCCATCTACGCCATCACCTTCAACGCCGGCGTCATGAACAATGCGGTCGATGCCACCCTCGGACTGAGCCTCTCGAGCTTGGCTACGTCCGACTACGCAGAGTGTGCACCGATCACCGAAATCTTCCAGCCTGGTTCAGACGGCGGCCCCGACGGCAACGACTACATGTTGCTCGGCGCGGGACGCATCTCTGGCGGGACTGGAGCTTTCGGAGCAGCGGTCGGTCAGGCCTACAGCGTCACCAGTTCGTACGTGATGACCAAGGGCATCGAACACACCGTAAATACCTACCCGGCCGCGCAGGACGGCATAAGCGGAATCGTGGTGGACAACATCAGCCCAGTCGCGCAGGCCTCGAGCATGTACTTCACGACCGAGGCCGTAGGCAACAGCACCGACCCAGTTTGCGGCACAGGTAAATACTGCGCCGTGAAGCTCACGCAGTCAGGTTTGCAGTAGACGCAAACGCCCGGAGGGGCGGCTGGTAGTTCAAAACTAGGGCGGCCTGGATGGAACCTCATCCAGGCTGCTTTTTTTTGTGCGGCGCGAGTTCTGCAGGCCGTAGCGGGCACGGCCGGGCGCCGGTGGGACCAAACCGTGACCTCGGTGCGATCCCATATCCACACGGTGATCTGGCCAGTACTGAGAGGCAGGGATCGGCTAAGCGGTCCCATGCAAAAGCCCGCATAACTGAAAACGGGCCTACCCTTAGGAAGCTTCCGAGGATCGGCTGGTGCAGTTCTGGAATATTTACATTTGTGTGACAATCATCTGTGAAAATCGCGGCGCGCGGTGGTACACTGTCGGGGTAAGTATCCGCAGGCGGCCCTGGCTGGTTGGCCAGAGATTTCATTGCCACCTTTGTCCGGGGAATGCATCTCACGGTTGGAATGAGGTCACATTGAGCACAAATTTTTCAAACGCCGCCAAGCCCTCAGCAGCGGGAGGTAAAAAACCGTACCACAAACCCGCGGTACGTCATGAGCGTGTCTTCGAAACCATGGCACTGCGTTGCGGCAAGATCGGCGGAACCCAATCATCCTGCAAGTTCAATCGCAAGGCGTCCTAGCGGCCCGGCGCATTCCCTGAGGAATGTGCTGCCGGATTTACATCAACATAAATCAATCGAATTCTGGGAAGGCCGTCTCATTCTATGCGTGTGCTCGGCTTTCTTTGTATCCGCCTTTGTGATTGGCCTCTTGGCTACCGTTATCGCCTGGTCAGGCTTGGCGGCGGATACAGATCCCTGGCGAATCTCTCAGCTCAATGACCGCCGCCGGGCGATCGATTTTTTCAGCCACTAGAAACAGATTACCGCTCCCCGCCACACCACCTTCCTGAACCACCGACTTCCCCGCTCGCATCCTGAAGTATCGGCCAGTCGGACCGAGCGATCCATCCTGCCTTGTGGGTGGAGCAGTCGGTGGGTTTCTAGGGTCGCCACTACAGGGACGCCTGAGCTTCCACATCAGAGGCCATCGGGCCGGCCAGTGCGTGCGAGGCTTGACATTGGGCGCAGCCTTTCTTTCGCGGCTCGTGCCGTTAGGACTGGCTAAGCGATCCCACTGCTCGTCGACCATCACCTACCACTCCGTCGCCGCAGAGAAGCTCAAATCGCAGGGGCCCGATGACGGCCAGCTTGCCCCAGGACTGGCCATAGGTAGCCTCTCAGCGCCGTCCAGAGCCCCCAGTTGGCACACATAGGCTCCCAGGATCGAGCCTGCGGCCAGGTGCTCGCCCCGCGACTCCCTGGGACCCATTTGGAGCGTTTCCAGAGCCGACCTTATGGTGCCATTAGCGGTCTATTCGGACCGGTCTGGAGGCCTGCGAGTGCGTACCCATCCGCCTGTAGGTCCTGATACTTGGGCCGTTAGGTGACTTCCAGTTCTGTGGTCTTAAAAACGATGGGCCTCAAAGTTATGTACCAATAAAATGTTTATTTTCTGATCAGTACAGACAAATCTCACCTTGAGAATTATAGGCAAAGTACTGTACGTCCCCCTACTTCCTGTTACGAATCCGAATAGATTGGGTCGTTTTGGGGCAGGACGGTATAACCGTACCGACCCGGAAGTAACTCCTTTTTAGGCGAGGCGAACGCAATGATTTCGACCCACAAAAGGCTTATGAAAGTCGCTCTAGGAATCGCGTCTACTTTGACACTAGGGATGTCATTGATGGCCCAGACGCCTGACGTTGCTAAGGCACACGCCCGCGTCCCCATGGTCACCGACTGGAGCCACAAGAACCTGGTTTTCTCCGCTCCGAAGACCATCGAACAGTCTCAACGGCTGCAGCGCGACCCCAGGTTCATCCAGCAGGTCTACCGGCGTACGATGGCAGCGTCCGGGCCTATCGCAGACCGTTCCGCCACGGGGCCACGCATCGTGAACCCGAGCATGCCGGCGAAATGGGGAGACGAACAGGCTGAGCCGGAGAACGGTCCGCTTCACCGCGATTGGACGGCTGCCCTGGGCGCGAGCGCTGGCGTCGGGAACGATCAGTTCCCAGCCAAGTACAGCTTCAACGTCAACGCCACGCCGAATTGCACCAGCGACTACGTTGCCTACAACACCAACACGGCGTCGGGAGCGGGCGCCACCGGCTATTCGACCAAAGCCATCGACTACGGCTTCTTCTGGAGCGAGCCCGCCATCAATTCGACGATCCAGATCAATGGGGTGACCTTCACAGCCATCTCCAACACCGCAACCGTCACCGGTTTGCATTTTCGACAGGGAGGCAGCCCTTCTCAAGCGGCGGGCAACTTCGTCACCGCCGTGAATTCCTATAACACCGCCAACCCACTGACCTTCACTTACACGGCGCAAGTATTTTTCGGCAACTGGGTAATTGTTACGGATACCGTCGCCGGCATCGCGGGTAACAACTCCACGGTGGGACCGAGCGGCGCGATCGATTGCTTCCCGTTCTTTTTCGGCTTCTGCACCAACTCGGAAACCTTCACGTGGTTCTTCCCGAAGTTCATCGACGGGAGCGGCGGAAGCTCTACCGCGTCAGCGAACATCTTGGCGCTGAACAATCTTTATTCCAGCTGCGGTTTGGGACCTTCCACCTATTTCGCGTACGGCACTTCGACTATGACCGGCGGATCCACCACCAGTTCAGTGGCGCTGTCTATGGATGGCACCAAGATGGCCTTCGTGGAGAGCACATCCACCGGCTCGGCTCTGCACATTCTGAAATGGAAAGCCGGAGCCGGCACCATCAGTGCGCCGGTGACGCCGACAACTGCGACCGCCTCCACTTGGAGCACTTGCGCCAATTGCCAGATGGTGCTCTCGATGGGCTCCCATTCATCCACCAACTCCGCGCCTTTCGTGGATTATTACGATGACGCGGTCTACGTAGGCGACGACAACGGAACGCTCTATAAATTCAATGGCGCCTTTCTGGGGACTTCGCCTGCGAAGGCCTGGAGCGTCACCGTGGACAGCGGCGCGAAACTCACCGGCCCGGTCTACGACGGCGTGAGCGGCAACATCTTTGTGGCGGACTCCAAGGGTTGCGTGAGCTACGTAGTCGGCGGCACCTCCAGCGCCGTTGCACACGGCTGCGTCATAACCACTGGCGGCAACCCGATTCCCGATCCTCCGATCGTTGATTCCAGCTCGGAGCGGGTGCTGGTGTTCGTCGGCAACGACAGTAACGGCGCAGCGGAGATCATTCAAGCCAATATCACGCTCGCCAATCCTACGTCGCTCGAAGTGGGAGTCGGAGGCGCGCAGATGCATTCCGGCGACTTTGATAACACCTATTACTCGGGCAACGACGCGCAGGGCCACCTGTACTACTGCGGCAAACTGACCACCTCGGATGTGCCGACGATCCGGCGAATCTCTTTCGATGCCTTTGGCAACTTCATCGGCAGCGATCCGAATTATCTACAAGTAGGATCGACGCTGGATTCCGAATGCTCGCCGCTCACCGAGGTCTACAACAACGGAATGGACATGATGTTCTTCGGAGTGACGGCTGGCGGCATGGGAACCAACTGCGATGTGACTGGCGCGGGTAACACCAATGCTTCGGGCGGCTGCCTGATGTCGGTCAACGTCACCAACGGGGCGTTCCCGACGACCACCACGGCGTCGTTGGGCGAACCGGGCGGCACCAGCGGGATCGTCATCGACAACGTCGTTTCGTCGGACTCCACTTCCGGTTCGAGCGTTTACTTCACACCGCTCGCAATTGGAACGACCAACGGAACCTGCAGCGGCGTTCAGGGCTGCGCTGTGAAGGCAACCCAGAATGGTCTAAACTAACGCCGGATGAATAACCGAAGTCGACGCTCGAAGCGGCCCGCAGGCAGTAGCAGAAACGGGCGGTCCGCCTCGAGCGTTTTGTTGTGCGCCAGGCCTGCCAGCCGGGTCCAAGGTGTGCTCCGAGGCGAGCGCCGATGAACCCGGCCAAAGGCACAGCGGCGCCAGCGCCCACACCGCCCCGCGAGACGCGGGAGCACGATGCGCTGAAAGTGGAGATGACCGCCGAGCTAGTTCACAAGTTTGGAGCGGCGCGGCTCAGGGTGCTCGGGTCGAGCATGGTTCCCGCGCTTCGTCCCGGCGACATTATTACTGTCCGACGGGCCGCCCATTTAGAAATCTCCGTAGGGCAACTTGTTGTTTTCTCTGCGGGACCGCAGCTGATCACGCATCGGGTAGCGGCAGTGGTGGGGGACGCAGGCGAGCGGCGCTGGATCACCCGAGGCGATCGGTCGGTTTGCGACGACCCCGCGGTGCCGCCCGAAAATTTGATCGCGGTGGTGGAATCGGTGAGCCGGCGCGCCGGCCGCGGCGATCGCGAAGTGCAATTCGCGCCGCGCGGGCGATTGACCTGGTTCGAGAAGATGTTGCTCGCGCTGGCACTGCGGCGATCGGACAAGGCGACCTCTCTTTTTCTGCGGCTGACCCTTCCGGCGCGGGCCTACCGGCAGGCCAAAGAAAAGTGGTCGGAAGAGGCGGTGGTATGGCAACCGTAAGCACCCCGAGCGGCGTCCCTGGGGTGGTAATTGAGATCGGCGGGCTGCCGGTGCGGCTGCGGGTTTCTGATCCCGAGTTCATCGCGCTGTTGCAGGAGCGCTACGCCGGTTTTCTGACCACCACGAGCGAGCCACGGTTTGAGTTCGATATCGATCTACAGCCTCCGGATATCGACTATCTGGATCGGGACGTAGAAGTGGTGTACGACGCCGGAAAATGGTCCTTCGCGCGGGGTGACTTCTACGCCGAGTGGATTCCGTCGGCAGGGCGCGGGCGCATCCGCCAGACCGCCAACCCCTATTCCATCGACTCGGTGATGCGCATCCTGCATACCCTGCTGTTGGCCCGGGAACGCGGGTTCCTGCTGCACGCATCGAGCGCTTCGGCAGGCGGACGCGCGGTGCTGTTTGCGGGCGTCTCCGGGGCCGGCAAGACCACCATGGCCCGGCTAGCGCCGCCCAGTGCGACGTTGCTTACCGACGAGGTATCCTACATACGCAAGCTTCCGGATGGGTACTTTGCGTACGGAACTCCCTTTGTCGGCGAGCTGAATACTCCGGGGGAAAACCTAAAAGTACCACTGGCCGTACTGTACTTACTGAAGCAGGGCCCGGTGAACGAAATCGCCGCGGTACCGGAACAAGTTGCTATCCGGGCACTCCTCGAGAGCATTCTGTTCTTCGCCCGGGACCCGGAGCTTGTTAAACTAGTGTTCGAGACGGCGGCGGACTTTGTGCGCCAGGTGCCGGTGCGGCAGCTCACGTTTCTACCCGACGCCAGGGTGTGGGAGATGGTCCTGCAGGATAGTGCTCGCCGGAGTTAACGTGCCGGCTTTTGGATCGTTTGAATCGAAGTGCGTACGAAAAGGCTCAATGGAAGCAGCATCGCAGAAACGCTACGTCGCGCGGAGTACCCAGATCGCCGCACGCGCGGTGGGCGGGGAAATGATGATCATGTCGGCGAAGGATTCCACGCTGTTCACCCTGAACGAAGTGGCCACGGCGATCTGGGAAGCGGCCGACGGTTCGACGCCGCTCGATGAGATTGTGGATCAGAACGTTTGCGCGGCTTTTGACGTAGCGCCCAGCGTCGCTCTCAGCGATGCGGAAGATCTGGTGGCGGAGCTTTCCAGCCACGGTTTGTTGCTGGTTTCCGATCAACCGATTTCGAGTACCGGCGGTCCGGCCAAGGAGACTCCATGAGCGCTATTATGGAGGAGATGGGCCAGCGAGCCCTGAAGCTGGGAATTCCCCTAAGCGTGCAGCTCGATCTCACCTATCGGTGCAACGAACGCTGCGTGCATTGCTATCTCGACCATGAAGACCACGGCGAGATGAATACCCAGGAAATCCTCACCTTGCTGGACGACATGGCTGCGGCCGGCGTTTTCTTCCTCACCCTCAGCGGCGGCGAAATTCTGATGCGCAAGGATTTCTTCGAGATCCTCGAGCATGCCCGCGCGCTGATGTTCTCCGTCAAGCTGAAAACCAATGCCATCCTGATCCGCGAGAAGGAAGCCGAACGTATTCGCGCCTTGGGTGTCGAGTCGATCCAGATCAGCATCTACTCGCATCGCCCGGAAATTCACGACGCGATCACCAAGATTCCCGGGTCTTTGGAGCGTTCGCTGCACGCGATTCGTTTTCTGAAAACCTTCGGATTGAAAGTGATCATCGCCAACGTTTTGATGATCCAGAACATTCACGACCAGGCCGGAGTTCGCGCCCTGGGCGCCGAGCTGGATTGCTACGTGACCATCGATCCCACCATCACACCGATGATGGATGGCAACCGCGAGGTTCTGGATCTGAATATCAGTCATGCCCAACTGGAAAACTTGTTCCACGATCCGGAGCTGGTAGGAAATGTGGATGAGTTCTGTGCGATTCCCGCGGCGCCGGACGCGGATATGCTGGACTCTCTGCCATGCAGCGCCGGCCATACCGCGGCGTACGTTTCGCCCTACGGCGACGTATATCCCTGCGTGCAGTTTCCGCTGGCCACCGGCAACGTGCGGGAAAAGAAATTTCTGGATATCTGGCGCTATTCGCCGGAGATGAACGAGGTTCGATCGATCACCCTGGGCGACCTGACCAATTGTTCGAAATGCTCGAACCTGGGCACTTGCACTCGTTGCCCGGGCCTCGCATACATGGAAGGAAACATGCGCGGGCCGTCCACCCAGGATTGCGAAAAGTCACTGGTGCGCACCGGGGTTCTATCCGAGAACCTCAAGGCGCGCAGGAACAAACCAATCGCCGGCTTGATTCAGATTCAGGGAATGTCCGCAGCGATGGCGTATCCTGGCTCGCAGCAGCCGCTCTAGAGATTCGAATCACGAGTAGAAGAGGCGCTCCGTTGTACTGGGAGCGCCTCTCTTGTTTTTCGCGAAGCATCCGCGGCGGGAGCTACTTTCGGATATAACTGACTCGCCAGATCGAATTCGAACCGTCGTCGCTCACCAAGAGCGAACCGTCGTTCCCGATCGCCAACCCCACCGGCCGTCCCCACACATTTCCATCCGCGGTGACGAACCCAGTCAGGAAATCCTCATACTCGCCAGTCGCATGCCCTTGTCCGTGCAGCGGAACGCGAATCACTTCGTAGCCGGTGCGCACCGCTTTGTTCCACGAACCGTGCTCGGCGGCGAAAATGTCTCCGGAATATTCCGCAGGGAATTGTTTGCCCTGGTAGAAGGTCATCTCGAGTGAGGCGTTGTGCGGCTGCAGGATCACGTCGGGCGTGATCACTTTGTCCTTGAGCTCGGGATGCTTGCCTTCGTGCCGGGGATCCTGGTGCGGACCCATGTACCACCACGGCCAGCCGTAGAAACCGCCATCCTGCACGTGGGTGATGTAGTCGGGAACAAGATTATCGCCGAGCATATCGCGCTCGTTGGTCGAGCACCACAGCTCCCCGGTAGTCGAATTCACCGCGATGCCCACCGGATTGCGGATGCCGTAGGCGTATACGCGCAGGCCCGAGCCGTCCGGGTTGAATTCCAGAATATCGGCGCGATGAAATTCCTCTGGGTGGGTGTCGGCGTCGTCCACGTTGGAGTGCGAGCCCACCGAGACAAACATTTTATGGCCGTCACGGCTAAACGCGACGTCCCGCGTCCAATGCCCGCCGCCGCGAAGCAGGCCGCCACCCGGCACGTCCGGAACCACCTTTTCGGCCGCGCCGCGGGCTCTCATGTCTCCCTTGTGGTAAGCGAAGCGCACCACCGAATCGGTATTGGCGATGTACACCCATTGCGGATCGTCGCCGGGCGGATAGAAAGCAATTCCAAACGGCTGATTCAAATCCTTGGCAAAAACTTCTTCTCGGGTCGGCCGTCCGTTGTTGGAGATGCCGCGAAAAACGACGATCTTGTTGGCGCTGCTCTCCGCAAGGAACAGGTCGCCGTTGGGCGCGGTGCGAATCAGCCGCGGATTTTCCAGGTTCTCCGCGAAGCGCTCGACCTTGAAACCAGGCAGCGTCTTAGGCCACGCACCCTGCGGCTGATCCACCACGCTGGGGCCGTTAATGACGGCCTGCGACGCGTAGGGCGCCGGCAGATCGGCGATCGTGATTTTATGAATGTTGCCGGGAGCTTCGCCGCGATAGTCGGTGAACGGAGGTATCGTCGGAGCGTTTTGATCTCCGCGCACGCGCTGACGAACCACGCCCAGAATGGCCAGAATCAAAACCACCACCACAGCGAACCATAGGAGTTTGCGGTGTTTCATTTCACCATTCCCTTCCATCGGCGATTCGCGAGTTCCCGGCCTGCCCCGCCGCGATGATGTTACTGCACTTCGATCCGCACCGCGCCATGGTTCCGGGGGGGCTACCAGGGAAACTAGCTCCGCGAACAGGGGAACGAGCGAATCCGGCTTTGCACTCGGCTCGGGATTTTGCAGCAGAATTCGCGTAGACTGCCCATCGCCACGCGCCCTGGCGTTGCAATGCCGCAGACGCGGGCCTACCAAGCCCTTCGTCTGAGTCGCAAAACACTTTACTTGTGAATGTGCAAACCGCGGAGGACCTCGATGGCCAAATTCCTATTTACCATGGTTCCAGCGGACGACCTCGGGTTGCCGACGCGCATGGTGCCCATCGCGCGAGCGCTCGCCGATCGCGGCCACGATGTCGCTGTTTTCAATCCTGCCCCGGCGCCCGCAAAACTGATTGCGGATGCGGGCTTAGAAAATCTCCCGATGCCATCGCGTCCGCTGCCGCCCTGGGGGGTGGACCTCGGTCAACTCAGCTCGGCCTGGGACATCGAACAGATGTTCGGCGCGATGTACGGCGATGAGGAGTATACGAGGGCGGCCGCGGCTGTCCATCTCGACGTAGTTCGCGACTACGCTCCCGACGTGGTAGTCGATTCATTCGGCCTGCTCACCTGCCTCGCCGCGCGCATCCTCCATCTGCCACTCGCCAGCGTGATTCAAGGCAATTTCCATCCGGCCAGCGAGGGGTTTGTCTGGTGGGCAGGCGAGCGTCCGTCCGGATTGCCGAGCGCAGCGGCAGTGTTTAACAAGGTGGCCGCGGAGTACGGCTTGCCGCCAGTGAAGCGCTGCGTCGATCTGCTGGCCGGCGATCTTTCCTTGATCGTCGGCACTCCGGAGACGGATCCGCTTCCCGCCAATGCGGGCGTCACTTACATCGGGCCAATCCTCTGGCAACGTGGCAATGCCACTCTGCCCGACTGGGTCGTTGCGCTCCGCCGCGACCAACCGGTGATATGGGTCTACTCCGGCAATCCCAGATACGGCGGCAACGCGGCAACTCCGCTCGATTCGATCGTGGTGATTCGCACCGCGATCGCAGCCCTGGGCGATACGCCGGTGCAAGTCGTGCTCACCACCGGCTACCAGCAGGTTCCTGACGAAATCCGGGTTTTACCATCGAACTTCCATCACGCCGCCTATCTTCCGGGTCTTGCAATGGCCGAACGTTGCGACTTGATGGTGCACCACGGCGGTCACAGCTCGGTCATGACCGGGTTGTCCGTCGGCACCCCAGCGGTGATCATCCCGACCATAACGGAGCGCGAGAGCAATGCACGTCGTCTTCGAGCGACAGGCGCTGGCGAAATTGTGATGCCGGCGGACGGGGCGGACGGCGAGAAGCGCATTGATGTAGCCGAATTCAGCGCTACGGTGCAGCGCGTCTTGAACGAGCCCAGCTATCGCAGTTCGGCTCGGCGGGTAGCCGAATCCATGCGCAAACTGGGCGGAGTACAGGAGGCCGCCAACCGAATCGAAGGCCTTGCGAAGGGAAAGATCTGAACCCAGGAGTGTGGAATCCGAATCGCCAGCCGCAGACTTGCCGGAGCGCTAAGACCGATGGTGCGAGCTTACTTCGCTTCCGCGGTCTCGACGTCTTCGGTATTCCTTTTCGTCCGCAGCCGCAACGCCTGGATCCCCACCGGCAGCAGCGAAACCACGATCACCGCTGCGATCACGTAATGAATTTTCTGTTCGACGTGCGGAATCTTTCGGCCCAGCGTATAGCCCAGCAAAACCATTCCCCAAACCCACAAAAAGCCGCCCGCAATGTCGTATGCCACATAACGCGCGTAACTCATTTTGGCCGCGCCGGCCACCGGCGGACAAAACGTGCGCACGATCGGCACAAACCTCGCCATGATCACGGTCTTTCCGCCGTATTTTTCGTAGAAGTCGTGCGCGCGCTGCAGATGCTGCTTTTTGAAAAACCGCGAATCTTCGCGCTCGTACAGGCTCATCCCCGCGCGGCGCCCAATCCAGTACCCTAACTGATCCCCGGTAATCGCGCATAACGTAACGAAGGTCAGCAGCGATACCAGTTTCAAGTCGCCGATCGCCGCAATCACTCCGGCGGTCACCAGCAGCGAATCGCCCGGCAGAAAAAATCCCACGAACAATCCCGTCTCCACGAACACGATCACGCACACCGCCAGCACTCCGCCCCATTCGACCAGACCGCGCACGTCGTACAGTTGGTGGAGAATATGTCGGATCAACTCAATCATCGAGATGTCACCATGTCGCCCTGGGGGATTTTCCGGCGTGTGCGAGCGCCGCCGATACTTTACGATAACAGAAAAACTGCTTGGCTCGCGATCCCCCTTCGCACTCGGTTTCGACAACACACTCCCGTCTAACACTCTCTACCACAAGCGCTTAGCGACCTACCAAATCGGCTCTGCCAGCGGTCCCGGGCCGCCCGGACCCTCTCCACGCATCCTCGCTCCTCAAAGCATCTGGCAGAAACCGTAGTACTTTCCTCCCACCCGTTTTAGTCCTCTGTACCATTGGTCAGTACGCTCCTGACCCGCACACTCATCTTGTTCGAGAGCACTTGGGAAGATCACACTGGATCCCAGGGGGGAACGAAATGAAAACCGGATACGAAATGTGGGTCGGGCAACCCATCGTTCTGCGAGTGGCGGCAGGTACGTTGCGCGTTCCGTTGCGGGGCACGCTGGTCGCCGAGACTACCGAAGTGGTCCGCATCCGCATCGCCGACAGTTGGGAAGTCGACATTTTCAAATCGATGATCACCGGCGTCGAGCAGGACGCTCCGGTCCTCACCGTACAGTAAGTTCGAGCTTTTCGGTCTTGGGCACTTGGGAGACAACATGAAGGCCAACAAAATAATTAAAGATCGCCGCTGCGCCGTAGCGAGACGGCGCACCTTCCGGCGGTGGCAATCGGGAGCGAGCGCGGTGTTCTTCGTGGTTGGTTACCAGTGGTCGTTCCGCGCCATGCTCCTCGCGAAACGCTGGAACTACTAAGCCGCCCACCAGGTTTGCGGCGTTAAAAAGTTTGCACGGCCCAGCAGTCCTCAGTCCCGGCCCCGGGTTTGCCTCCTCCCGAACTCGGGGCCGTTTTGTTTTCGCATAACCCCCCAAAAGCGACTATCATTTTTCTTCGAGCACCATTCGCGTCAGATCTGTTCCCATAGGAACCGAAGGAACCGAGCCCCATGCGACCTCACGGAGCCACGCTGCTGAAATTATCCGCTGCGCTGGTACTGTGTGCATCGGCCCTCGGCGCTTCCGCCCAGCAAGACGAAGATCCGGGCACCCAGGCGATCGTCCGGCGCGCACTGATCGAGAACCGGCGGGATTTGAGCGTGTTGCGAAATTATATTTTCGTCGAAAATAGCGTTACCAATTACTTCAACAATCAAAACCGCATCAAGAATTCCACCACCCGCCAGGAGGAAATATTCTTTATTGACGGCTTCCCCTACGAGCGCATCATCCAGGTCGACGGCCAGCCGCTGAGCGAGGCGGCGCACTCCAAACAGGAAGAACGCATCGATCGCGACATCCGCGATTCCCAGTCCGGCTCCGAAAAGCAAAAAGAGCTCCAGCGCAAAGCCGCCAAAGAACTCCAGGAAGATATCGAGATTCGCGAAGACGTAGTGAATGGATTCGTTTTCACCAAGACTGGCGAGGAACAGCGCGATGGCGACACTTGCGTCGAGCTCAGCATGGAGCCCCGCGACGACTTCAAAGGCAAGAGCCCCCTGCGTACGCTCCTTCCGCTGCTTCACGGCACGATCTGGATCGACGTCAAAAATGGCGAGTGGGTGCAGATCGACGCGTCGCCCATCCAGAAACTCGGGCGCGGCCCGGTATACATTAACGAAACCTCGGCCATGCACCTCCGCCAGGGCCGCATCGATGACGATCTCTGGGGCATCACCAGTTCCGATATTCGCCTGGACGCCCGCCTGCTGTGGGACCGAAAAAACCAGCAGGTAATCAGGACCCTCACCAATTTCCGAAAGTTCACCACCACCGTCCACATTCTCAGCCCGGCAGACGCTCCCAGCGACTCGCCGCAGAATCCGCCAGCTCCGAAATAGTTCGAACGGCCGGAACCCCCATGTCGGGGCTTAGTTCCCGATCTGCGCACAGCACAGTGGCTCACGAGATCCGCGTATAGTGTTCGTCTCGCACCAGCCATCCGCCGTTGACCTTTTCCATGAGTACATACCGCCCGCCGCCGCACAGTCCAAAAAAGTGGTCGATGTAAAACACCGCCTCAGTGCGAGTTAAATTGAAACCTACGCCAGAAAGCACGATGAATCCCAAATTGCTCGGAAATCTCTTTTGAAACTCGGGTGAGTCATAGAAATAGGATGGGATGTCGAATTTTGACGGAGGGCCACCGTGGCCCGGCTCGGCAACACAAACCTGGAACGTACGCGAATTTGAAGCAAATTACGGACGAGGTAACTTGCAAACGTTGATGTTCGCAAATGCTCGAACTGCGCTCGGCCATCTAGCATATAAAAGACCAAAAATCTAAAATTTCCGCCGGCTCTCGTTGTGTCTGAGACCACCACCTGCACTGGGCCACCCACAGACCAGTCGTGAGCATTATTCAGCAGACCTTCCGAGAGGTAGGCCGAGTACACCGCATATTCTTCATCAGCGTTGCGCCTTTGCTCAACCCAACCGACCGCCGCGAGGACTGCAACTGTTATCAGCAAAGACAGGACGGTGCGCCGGATTCCCCGCCGCAGTTTTTCATCGAACGACATACCTATGAGACTCCGCGGCTGGTCCATATGTTCCCGGCCCGTCGAGCAATGTGTCGGTAGGTCTCCTTGGGTGTATATTTCCGCCACGATCGATGAACCTCGATTGAGTGGTGGTTAACCGAACGTCGGAGGAATTCCATGCAACGTCCACAAATATCGTTCTTGGCCGGTATCGCTATAACCCTGACAGCGGCCACGGTTGCCGCGTCGAGACCCGCGAAACCTGTTCCTGCAGCCGGAATTGCCGCACCGTCAACTGCTGGTGCGCGTGCCGCCGCCACATCGTCCGCACAGACGGCCCGCCGTTTCACCTTGGTGATCCACGGCGGCTAAGGCGATTTTCGCGCGAAGCCGCCCGAAGACGTCGCCGCGGAACGCGCTACCCTGAAAGAAGCGATGGAAGCAGGCTACCGGATTCTCAATCGCGGCGGCTCCAGCCTCGACGCCGTGGAAGCGGCCATCCGCATCATGGAGGATTCCGGCCACACGAACTCCGGGCGTGGCGGCGTCTACGCCCGCGACGGCGTCCCGGAACTCGATGCCGCGATCATGGACGGCCGCACACTCGCCGCCGGCTCGGTGGCGTCAGTGAAGCGCGTCAAGAACCCCATCAGCGTGGCCCGCCTGGTGATGGAAAAGACGCCGCATGTAATGCTGATCGGCGAGGGAGCCGAGCGCTTCGCCCAGTCCCAAGGCGTTCCCATGGTCACCCCATTTTATTTTTTCAACGAGCGCCGCTGGAAGGAATACGAAAATAAAGTCGCCGGCGAAACCATCAAGCAGACCTCGGCCAATCCTCTTCCCGGCGAAATCCACGGCACCGTCGGCGTGGTCGCGCTGGACGCCTCGGGCAACCTCGCCGCCGGCACTTCCACCGGCGGCCTGTTTTACAAAATGCCCGGACGCGTCGGCGATTCGCCGATCATCGGCGCCGGCACCTACGCCAATAACCAGAGCTGCGCGGTTTCCGGCACCGGCGTAGGCGAGTTCTACATCCGCAACAACGTCGCCGCCGATATTTGCGCGCGGGTGCGCTACGCCCACGTCTCTCTGGCCGACGCCGCGAATGATGTTGTGATGACGGAGCTGGTCGCGCAGAAAGGCGAAGGCGGAATCATCGCTATAGATGCGCAAGGCAATATCGCCATGCCCTACAACGGCGAAGCCATGATGCGAGGCGTGGTTCGGGAAGACGGCAAGATGACCCTGGACGTCTGGGCCCACGACGCCAGCGGCGACATTGGCACCGTCTCGCCAAATTAGCTCGGTCAACCTCAACTATGAAGGCGCAAAACGAAAAAGGGCGCGGCGATTAGCCGCGCCCTTCGTCCTTCAATCGGTTTCGATCTTCCAACCTTACTTGAGAAACACCACTTCCCGCAGTTGATCGCGTCCAACGAAGGTCTTCGACGACCGGAACTTCCCGAACAAATCCTGAATCTCACGGTTCTGCAGCACCCGCACCTGCGTCGCGAACGATGCCGCCGGAACCATCTCGATCGTCTGCCCATCCGAAACGCGATAGCGATGGAATCGCTCCGCCGGACGGCTGTGAAACAGCGCCAGCATTACCCCGCCGGGCCGCAGCATGTCGTAAATGCGGACCATCATCCGCGTCGCCAGCGCGGGTTCGAAGTAGTCGAGCAAGTCCCACATCAGGATTCCGTTGTAGCTGCCCTCCGGATATTGCAGGGAATCCTCGAGAAATTGCTCGGCCAGCGCGTCTTTGGTCGGCCGCTCCGCGTTGATGCCCAGGCTGCGCAAGCGTTCTTCCTCGCCGGTGAGAAACGCCCACCAGGTGCGAAGCAGATCGTCGGAGGTTATGCGGTAACCCTTCTCGGCAAAAAATGTGAGCGTGGCTTGCCATGCCGGGCCAAGATCCAGGATCGTGCCGCGGTTGGTGTCACTGGCGAGCCACAGGAATTCCTTGAGCCCGTTCGATAGCCGCGGACTCGCGGCGGTCTGCGAATCGAAGTCTTTCGACCGCCCTGACATCGACGGCGAACCGGGGGGATCGGCCGTGCGCACTTTGGCCATCCAGCCCATTGCTAGCTCGCCGCCTTGTCGCCTGCTACCCGGGTGACACGGAGGGTCGCCGGAGCAACCGAACTCGGTGGCGCAGCAGAGAGGGCAACGGGAGCCTGTGCGCCCGGCAGCTCCGTTGGTTCGGATGAGCCAGACTGGGTGGTGATGCCCGCAGCGCCGTTGTCGCCATTGGACGAGGCGCGTTCGACCGCCACACTTTCCGTTGGCCGTGCGGCGGTCTTGCGAATATCCATATCGACGTGGCCTTTGAACAACGCTCCGTCCTCGATCTGAATGTGCTTCGACGCCAGATTGCCGCCGACGCGACTCTCGCGGCCCAACTGGATTCGCTCGGTGGCAAACAAATTCCCAGTGAGCGAACCGTGGACCATAATCTCGCGGGCTTGGATGTCCGCCTGGACGCGCCCGTTAGGGCCGACTACAACGAGCGAATCCTCCAGACGGACGTTTCCGTTCATTTCGCCATCGATATAGAGATCCGATGTTCCCGAGAGTTCGCCCTTGAAACGCAGGCCCGGACCGACGCGTGAAGTGTCGACGGCAGGCGAAGCGTGTGTGGGAGCAGCAGCATGGACAACCGAAGAAGTTGCAATCGGTGCGGACTTCGGCGCTTCAACGCTAACTTCTTTATTAGGACTAGAGGTAGGCTTCGCCTCGGATGATTTGTTCCACATATAAGGTTCTCCCTGACGCATGATCCGGGCCCGGAGCCGGAGGTGGGAATCCGGAATGCGGCTGCCAAACTATAGTACAGGAGTCCAAGCAAGTAAACGCCGAGGTTCTAGTCGTTCTATCACCAGTTGGTACCCTGTCGGTTAAGCCCCCCTCCGCCGCCCTGGCCTCCGGTCACCCCCTCCCTGCTCCTGGCCGGTCCGCTCCTTACACCCCGGGGCCGGCAGGCGGAACACCCCCGGCCGCCGTCATGAGGAAAGGTGGAAACACGCGGCGGGCAACAGGCCTACGGAAAGCACCGGTGACTTCACGATCCGAGAAATTCCGACGGCGTGGAAATAATGAAAAGGCTCAGTCGTGCAGGGCGCGAGTTGCGGGTGCGTAGCGGGCGGCGGGAGCTGGAATCAGTATTACCGATGTGTCCGTCGACGAGTGGCGATTCTCCCACCACGCAGCCAGCATACCGGCAAATTCATGGAAGAAAATCGACCGCCCTCGGTGGCCCTCCCACCAGTTGTCGGGGTTGTAGTCGGTGTCTGGCGCGGACACTACCTGTAAGCCGGTGCCCGGCGGAAGCACTCGCTCAAATATGTAGCGGGAACGCCGCGTGTGGTAGTTCGAAGTGACCAGCAGGATTTTCTTCCACCCGCGGTCGTGGATCAGGTGCGCGTTTTCCACCGCTTCTTCCTGCGTGTTCACGGCGTGGTGGGGAAAGCGGATGATGGCGCTTTCCGGCACCCCGCGCTCCTTCAAGTCATGCAGCATGAGGTCCGCGACCGTAGCGTAGGGCCGGAGGTACCGCCCGCTGGCTACCACCCGTGGTGCGTCGCCGGCGCGATACAGTTGCGCGGCGCGTTCCGCACGTTCGGCGAAAAAGTTGTCGTCGCCGAGGATCACGATCGCGTCGGCAGTGGCTGGCGCTTCGTCAACGATCCAAAAGCTCCCCGCCACGCGCAGCAACGGATGGCGTGCCAGGTACACCAGGAAAAGCAAAAACAAAAAAGACATCAGGAAGATGAACCGGAAGATGATTCCGCCGCGTTGGCCGCTGCGAGCAGTTGTCGAAATGCCATGGTGGGATCGGGAAGTCAGTGGGATCTCTCGTTGACCGGCTTCATCGCCGTACACTTATCGCCAAACCTCGTTGCACGATCACTCGCGTGGCGTTTCACGAGCGCTTCACGCCGCCGTCGATCATCCGCAACCGCTCCGCGGCAGCTTCCGGCAACAGGCCGTTGAAATACACTTCCTTAATGCTGTAGGACTTGCTGCGCGACTGTACGATCGGCAGCACTTCGATATGCCAGTGATAATCGGTGGAAATCGTTCTCCAGTAATCGGCCAATTCGCCTTTGTTTTGCCCCTCGTTCGGCGAAGTGTGCACCACCAGGTGATAGTCCTGGGAAACCTGCCGCAGGCGGCGAAGCATGCGCCCCAGCATGGCCGCGAGGCTGCCGCGATTGGCGTGCGGCAGCGGTACCTCAAACTGATGATTGTGCTGCCGCGGCATGATCCAGAATTCGTACGGGACCCGCGAAGCGTACGGGCAGAAGGCCACGTAATCGCCCTGACTATCCACCACGCGCTTCGCCGTCCGCTCTTCCTGGCGAAGGATGTCGCAGAAGACGCATCGCTCCCGGTCGCGAAACCATTCCCGCGCGGCCCGTAATTCGTACAGAATTCGCCGCGGAACGAAAGTCGTGGCGGTCACTTGCGAGTAGGAGTGCGCCCAATCCTCGCCGGCCAGCAGGCCTTTGTTTTTGAAGACGGTAATGTATTTGAACCGGGCATCCCGTTTCAGGTCGGTGATCCGCGCGGCCCACGCATCCATTACCCGAACGATTTCCTCGTCGGTCATGTCGGCAAGGTTGCGCGCGTGATCCGGGCTTTCGATCACGATTTCGTCGGCGCCGACCAACGCCATCCGGTCGTAAATTCCGTCCGCGGCCCGTCCGGGCTCGCCTTCGATGCGGTACAGCGGACGCACGCTGGGAATCACCCGCACCTGCCAGTTGGGCCCGGCAGGGGTTTCATAGATCACCTGGGAGTGTGCCGGCGGCGGCGCCGACGGGTGCGCATGCTCAGGGTTGCCCACACACAACGGGCAAGGGTTAGCCGGTGGGCGTTCCTGGGTGGGGTGGCCGACGATCACCCAACTGCGAGTAATGGGATCTTTGCGAAGTTCCATGGGGCGCGCCGATTTCTTGGCTTCGGGATTCTAGCGAATTAACAACAGGCGAGCAAATACAGCCCTGCCCGCGGTTTCTGAATTATACGGCGGAGACTAGCGCGACTAGCGCGTGTAGTGCGTGGGCGTTGGGCCCACTTCCAGGCGATGGCGATTCCAGATCGCGCCTTCGCGGGTGTACTGCGCCATCTCGAAGTCCTGGGTCAGTTCCAGGCAATCGGTGGGGCAAGCGTCTTCGCACAGCCCGCAAAACATGCAGCGCGAAGTATCGTAGGTGAAAGTGGTCAGCACTTTGCGCCGGGTGGCGTCGTCACGCTGCCAGCCGACTACGATCAGGTTCTCCGGGCAAGCCAGCGCGCACAGATTGCACGAAATGCACAACGATTCGCCGGTTTCCGGATTGATGTTCAGCCGCGGCGCGCCGCGGTAGCGCTCCGCCACCATCGGCCGCTCTTGCGGATATTGCTCGGTGTAAATGTTCTTGGTGTTTTGATACCGAAACGTGAGCCACAGGCCCTGGAGCAGATCGACGAGAAAGATGCGACGCAGCAGCTTTTTCATTGTCCGCCAAGTCTGCCGGGGGACGCACCGGAAGTCAAGAGACCACCTCGGTGGACAGGGGGTCGGCTCGACGAACGGCCCCAGTCCAACGTCGCAGCTCCTGCAGGTGCAACTTTAAGAATGCTTCCGCCAGAGTAGCGCGATCACAAAAATAAACAGGCCCGAAACTAGGAAGATCAAAAAAGGCACATATTGGTTGTTCATGGATACTTGCCCTTCTCCACCAAAATTCCCAATATCAAAAATACAGCTGCTGTGAATAGACCCGCGAACTGAAACCAGAAAGTGAACATGCTTCAGGAATCAGCTTCAACGGAATGGGGTCCGGTACACATTTTGCGAAACCCGCCGATCGCATGGAGACTCTACCAGTTCTTCCTGCTGGTGGTCTGCCTAGTAACGGTAGTCCGCCTGTTGAGCGTGTGGCGAACGGCGCTGCCGTTCAGACTCTCCAAGCAGCTCGGGAATCCTGCCTTCATCAAGACTATCGAGAGGTCGAGAAACAGCCTGAAGCAATGGATTTTTTGCACATTTCTGGTATGGGCGCTGCTTGCGTCCACAAGTGTCTATAACATCTGCGAAAACCAGTTGAGCCGGTACAACATAAGGATATGGAATCCTTGGGCTCTGCTGACTCTCGCCGACAACGCGAACATTCTTACCGAGACGCTTGCGGTGATCTGTTTCGTATTTGTCGTTCGCTGGCACTTGGTAACTCGGATCGAATACCTGAACAAGTAATTTGCTGCTGAGGAAGAAAGCTCGTAGTGCTGACACGCAGGGATGCTTACCGGTGCGTGTTATTCTGCCAGCGATGAGCGATGGCGGCGAACTGGATTTGGAATTAATGGGCGTGGCGCTCGATGAAGCGCGCCAAGCGTCTCTGGCGGACGAAGTGCCAATCGGCGCGGCGGTGGTGGTCGACGGGCGAGTGATCGCCCGGGCTGGCAATCGCACTCTGCGCGATGGCGACCCAACCGCGCACGCGGAAATGGTGGCGCTGCGGGCGGCGGCGCAGGAAATTGGGAATCATCGTCTGCTGGGGGCGACGATCTACGTAACCCTGGAGCCTTGCGCGATGTGCGCAGGAGCGATGATTCAGGCGCGAGTTGCGCGGCTGGTCTACGGTGCGGACGATCCCAAAGCCGGGGCGGTGCGTTCTTGCTTTGAGGTTCTTAACCATCCTCGGCTGAACCATAAGGTCGACGCGACCGCTGGAATCCTGGCCGAGGCGGCGGCGGCATTACTTCGTGAATTCTTCGCCGCGCGCCGCGGCGCGAAATCACTCCTGCCCTTTCGACCGATAAATACGCCGCCCGGCTAACTCACAGCTTAAATAGCTTGCGGGCCGTTTCTCCCAGTATGTTGCGTTTCGCGGTCTCGCTTAGAAATGGCAGTCCGGCGATTTTCCCCGGCACATCGAAATCCCAGTGCGGCCAGTCGGAGGAGTACAGCAGTTGCGTCTCGGCCTTGATCGCTTCCATCGTAGCTTCGAGCAGCTTCGGGTTGGTCGCTTCCATGGGTTGAGAAGTGAAATACATCTCGCGCATGTACTCGCTCGGCAGTTTCTTCAGCAGCGGGGCATCCGATTGCCGCATCAGGTATTCGTGGTCCAGCCGCTGCATCATGAATGGCAGCCACGCCAGGCCGCTTTCAATCCAGATCACATTGAGGTTCGGGAATTTCTCCGGAAGTCCATTCATGATCCAGTTGGTCAGGTGGATCATGTTGCAGGTGACGAAGGAAATGGAATGCACCGAAATGAACCGATTCATGTAGGCGCCCACCGAGTAATCCGGTCCGGCGTGAAACCCCAGGGGTAAGCCGCGTTCGTCGAGTTCGCGGTATATCGGCATATATTCCCGCTTAAATACGCCGGCATGTCTCTGGCTGGTGACCAGAAACCCAACCACCCCCGGCTTCCCCGCAAACTCGCGAATGGTTCGCAAGCAAGCTTCCGGATGACTGAATGGCAGCGCCAGCATCGACTTGATGCGCGGCTCGTGCGCGAGAATCCGTTCCGTGAACCAGCGATTGTAAGCCATGATCAGCTGGGTTTCGATGTCCGCGGACGGATGCAGACCTATCTCCAGCATGGGTTGCGGAAACACAACTTGAATATCAATGCCCATCGATTCGATGGCGCGCCGCACCAAAGTTAAATCGCGATGCTGCCCATCGCTGACGTCCACATCCTCGTCGAGTTTGGCCTGATGGGGAATCCGACCCGAGACGTCCTGAAAGGTAAGTCCCGGCGGATGATTGCTTAGCGCCACATTCCGCGCGTTTGGCCAGGTGCTGGCCATCGATTTACCATTACTTCGCAGCACCGGATCCTCGATGTAATCGAGAATCTCGCTCCAGGTATCGAGCTCCACATGATGGGAATCGACGTCCACGATGAAATATTTATCCAGATTGTATCGATGGATGTCGCGCCGGGCATTCGCCAGGATCTCGCGGGAATCCGTGCGCGTGGTGATTTGCTGCGTTTCGTGCGGTTTCGCTTTCATGGCCGGTGGGAAGTCTTTCATTATTCGGAGGAGTTGAGTACAACATCGGAACCCAACAGCGCTTCGCCCGCGCGGGGAATGCCCGAAACGCTCGATGCGTCAGTCTGAACCGTGCGGGAAAACCACAGCGCCAAATCAAAAGGAGTGAAGCCCTGCGAGCGCACCAGCGCGCAAGCCAGCACCATCACATCGGTCGCGGATATCTCTGGATTCGCAGGCGCGATTTCCACGCCAGCCGCTTCGACCGCCCCAGCGTACAAGCGAATCGCCGCGCTCATCACCGCTCGCAACTCCTCCGGTGGCAGAGCTCCGGCATGGGCGTCACGGGTCAGATCGTCGATCGATCCGGCCACCGCCATCGCCTTCTCGCCGCCACAATCAGAGCGCGACATAAACCACACCATCCTGCTCGCTGACTTGAATTGGCATTAGCGAGATGTCCGCTTTTCCGGGGTGGCGCCCCGTAACGATGCTGTATTCAAAGCCATGCCACGGACACACGATGTGCATTTCAGCCTCGTCGAACGCAAATCCAACCGTCGCCTGCGCCTCGTCCAATCGTTCTCTCACCCGCGGGATAACCGCTCCCTGGCACACCGGTCCGCCCTGGTGCGCGCAAGTATTCTCATACGCATAGAGCTGGCCTTCCACCCGGAAGATTCCCACAGTCTTCTCGGCCACATCCACGATCATCCGCCCACGCTCCGGGATCGCGTCGCTCACGCACACTTCATATCGGGTAGTTGGTAGCGGGGTCATATAGCGTTAGGAAGTTGCGATCAATCTGTCGATATCCGAATAACATTGTTGCCCGTTTCGGACATCGGCGCAACCCGGCCCGGGTCTCGGTTGTGGCCCGAGCTTTTACTTGGATCGTCCGTAGTGCGCGACGAATACTGCCTTCCCTAGCAGATGGTCCTGCGCGGTCGAAGTCACCATCGCACCGCTCGATGAAGGCCCCACATCCAGTTTCGCCACGTCCAGCGCATATATCGTAAACGTGTAGTGATGCGGCGGATCGCCCTTGTCGGGGCACGGTCCGTGATATGCGTCGTTGCCCAGGTCCGTCCGGCCCATGAGCGCCCCGTGCGGCAGCAGCGAGCCGTGCTCGGCGCCGGCTCCGATGGGCAGCTTGTCCACGTTCGCCGGCAGGTCGTAGACCACCCAGTGCCACCATCCCGACGGGGTGCTGTGCTCATCAGGATCGAACAGCGTCAGCACGAAACTCTTGGTCCCGGCCGGCGCGCCGCTCCACTGTAACGCCGGCGACTTATTTCCACCGCTGCATCCAAACACGTTCGCCGTATAGACCTCGGGGACGCTCACCGCGAGCTGCGCATCGGGACTGGAAAGCACAAACTCAGGACCCGGCGCAGGTTCAGGCGCCGACATCGCCACCAGCGTCGCCGAGACGCCGACCAGCGCCGCCACGGCCACGCCAAATATCCGCAACCGCCACCGCTCCATCATTTTATTTGCCGACATTTCAGCCTCTCTCAATCCCGGCAACACTCCTAACGCAAATCGCCGGCTTCCCTCTTAATGGTGGTTCAAGCTCCAAATGTACGCTGCCAACGCCAATACCTGTTCGTGCGTCAGTTGCGACCCGCCCATCGGCGGCATCGGGCTGCGAAAATTCTTTGGCTGTATTACGCCGTCAGTTATCGTCTTCGCGATTCCGGCATAGCTCCCGTCGCTCCACGCCCATTTGTTGTGGGTTAGATCGGGACCCAAAGGACCGCCCGAGGCACTCGTGCCATGGCAACCGGTGCACGCCGCTCCAGCCACTTGACCGTGGTAGATCTTATCGCCCAGCGCCACCATCGCCCGCGTCGCGCCCACAGGTACCGCAGGCCCTGCCGCCGCCCCGCCCGCGTCGACATTGGTTCCCTCCGGCGGCTTGGCGGCAGCTACCACCACTTTCCCGGCCGGAGCCGTAGGATCGGGACACGCCGTAAAGTTCGCCGCAACGCTATCGGAGCCGCTTCCACCCATATAGCTGATGCGGTAGATCCGTCCGCGAATATCGTCAGCAACAAACAACGACCCGTCCGGCCCCACGGCAAGCCCGCTCGGGCGATGCACCGCGCCCTCCGGCGTCTTCACCGCTCCCGCGAACCCATCCGCAAATATTTCGCACCGCCCGGAAGCATGGTCACCGGCCAGCGGCTGATACACCACGTTGTAGCCACCCTGCGCATACGGCGCCCGATTCCACGAACCGTGAAACGCGATGAACACGCCATGCCGGTATCGAGCTGGAAACTGTTCCTTGTCGTAGAACACCATCGCGTTCGGCGCCCAATGCGCCGGAAATACCGCAACCGGCGCCAGCTTGTCCGCGCAAACCCCCACTCGAACCCCGCCGTTGCCGCCGTATTCCGGCGCCAGGACAAGTTTCCGCCGTACGGGGTCGTAGTAGCACTCCGGCCACCCATAGTCGCCGCCCTGCTTCAAGAGCATTACTTCTTCCGCCGGCAGCGTGGCTTCCTGGTCAGGTTTGTAGAATGCTGGCCAATTCGTATAAAGCTGGTCCCGCCCGTGTTGCGTGATAAAAATGTGCTGCCCAGTGGTGTCGATCCCAAATCCCTCGGCATTCCGAATCCCGGTGGCGTACCGCTCCGCTGGCGAAAATTTTTGATCGGTCTTATTGGCGTCATAGCGCCAGATACCGCCGCGAGTCTCCAGCTCCACGCATGGGTTCGCGCCCACCGAGCCAGGCGTTCGATTTTTTGGCTGGCAAGAATTCGTCGCAGTCGCGACGTCCACGTACAACGATCCATCGGCGGTGATAGCAAACGGATGCATCGGATGGTCGCCACCCAGGGGCAATCCGGAAACGATCGTGGCGCCAGGATCGGTCGGCACGATCGAGCCGGCAGGCAGCGTATATCGCACGACGCGGTCATTGATCTCCGCGAATACCGCTCCCTTATACATACCGATCCCGGTGCCGCCGGCTCCGCCGCTCGCGACGCTTTCGCCGAACCGCTCGTTCACATCGGCCTTTCCGGCGCCAGTGCTGTCTTTTAGCGCCACCAGAAACCCGCCGGCGTGCGGTTTGTCGTTGTCGTAATACTCCCCCGACCAAGTGTTGACGTAAACCACTCCGTCCGGCGACACCACCACGTGCCGCGCATGACCGATGTCGTCCGCAAACACGCTTGCGCAAAAACCGGCCGGCAACTTCAAGCCGCTATCGTCGCTCGGGCAGGCTTTGCCCTTAGTTCCGGCATCCGCCTTGGATTGGCCTTGAGCCGATGCCACCAAACAGCCTGCGCACACCACGGTCAGCAGCACGAACACGGGCATCACGATTCGAAACGAACTGGAAAATCGCATGAAACACTCCCCCAAACATCAACGCCGCGAAACGAAGGCATTATGATCCAAAAATAGACCATATCAATTGAAAATTAAGCGGACCGAATTCACCTCATATAACCAGAATCGCGGTTGAATCAGCGGGGCGTTCTCTAGCGGGCGACCAGCCTCTGGAATTCCGGGTCAGCGTGCAGGCAATCCAAATCCTTATCTTTCGCCGCCCAATCCTTCAGACCGTATCCGGCCGCGAAAGCCTTTTTCAGTGTCTCCAGCGCCTCGGCCTTTTTCCCCAGCACGCCATACGTGCACGCGGCGTTGTAAAGCGTATTGCCATCGTTGGGGCGCAACGCAACAGCAGTCTGCAAGTGCCGGACGCTTTCCTCCGCTTCCCCAAAACTGGCAAGGTTGACCGCCAGCAGGATCCGCGCGCGCACGTCCTCCGGAACCAGTTCCAATTGTTGCCGCAAGACTATGGTCATCCGCCGGTTCACGTCCATCGCTTCGGTTTCGCGGCCCAGCCGATTGAGAGAGCCCACATACGGGATGTAAGTATTGTAGTCGTCGCCATTCGCTTCGATCGCCTGCTCGGTAACCGCGGCAGCCTCCGCAAAACGGCCGGACGCGAAATACGCCCTGCCCAGCAGGTTCCAGGCTCCTTCACAATCGTGCTTATGATCGATGGCGCGCTGGGCCAGCGCCGCGGCTTGCTCGTACTTCTTTTGCGCATAGAACATCCGCGCGTGCGCGACCAGCACCTCCGGCAAGTCGGGTGCCAGCGCCGCGGCCCGGTCGCACGCAGCCAGTCCGCGCTCGATCCATTTCGGATTCTGCTCGCGAGTCTCATAGATTCGCCCGCACAGTTGCGCAATCCCGCCGTGGGCCAGTGCGAAATTAGGGTCCAGCTGGATGGCCTGTTCGAACATCTGCAGCCCGTAATCGATATTCTCCCGGCGCGTGTAGTTTTTTCCGCGCAGATAAAAATCATAGGCCTGCGGGTTTTCCGTGGGCTTGCGCGCCATGGTTTTTTCTTCCTGCGGCGTCAGCGTGATCCGCAGAGCCTGCGCGATGCTCCGCGCGATTTCCTCCTGGATGGCGAACACATCCTCCAGTTGGCGATCGTAGCGCTCCGCCCACACCGAATGGCGGGTAGAGGCTTCCACCAGTTGCGCCGTGATTCGCACGCGATTGCCGGCGCGCCGGATCGAACCTTCCAGCACGTACGCTGCGCCGAGCTGTTGGCCCACCTGCTGCGCGGTGACCGACTTGTCGCGGAATGCCAGCATTTCCGATCGGGGGAAAATCTGTAGCTTCGCGATTTTGGAAATTTCCGTGACGATATCCTCGGTAATCCCGTCGCGGAAATATTCGTCCTCTTTCGCCCCGCTCTGGTTCTCGAAATACAGCACCGCCACTGATTTTTGCGGAGATGCGGCCGGATGCGTCCCAGAACCCGAAATGCTTTTCTCCGCGGCAGGCAGGCGGCTGGATTCGATGTCGCGCTTCAGCCGTTTCAGGTCGGTGCGCAGTTCCGCCGCCGTCTGGCAGCGCAAATCAGGATCCTTCTCCAGCGCCTTCTCGATGATCTCTCCCAGCTTCGTGGGCAGCTCCGAATTCAAACGCGCGGCCGGTATCGGCGCTCGGCTCAGCAGCGCCTCGAAAATCACCGCGGTGCTCTCCCCACGAAACGGCAGCGTGCCGGTGGCCATCTCGTACAACACCGTGCCAAACGAAAAAATGTCCGAACGCGCATCCAGCTCCCGGGCTCGCGCCTGTTCGGGCGACATGTACGCCACCGTCCCCAGCGTGCTCCCAGGACTTGTGAGATGTTCGGGCGAAACGCCAAAATCTTCGGTCGCCGAGATCAGCGCAGACGATGCCGTCAGCGT
>Ga0302326_10001911_pt1 | contig 51966 bp, 55 predicted proteins | sample Palsa_T0_3_FD_202264 | JGI IMG/M metagenome (GOLD analysis project Ga0302326, IMG submission 202264) | Peat permafrost microbial communities from Stordalen Mire near Abisko, Sweden - Palsa_T0_3 | ecosystem: Environmental > Terrestrial > Soil > Palsa > Peat permafrost | place: Sweden: Abisko...
TGAACGTCGTGCGCGTTGCCTCGGCACTCGCTGAAATGGGCGTCGATGAAATCTCGATCGGCGACACGATCGGCGTCGCGACGCCGAACCAAGTGGTCGACGTATGCGCCGCCCTTCAGGCCAATATGCCCGTCGAGCGCTTGGCCATGCACTTTCACGACACGCGCGGAACGGCGCTCGCCAACGTGGTGGCCGCACTGCAAATGAACGTCGAGACGTTCGACAGTTCGAGCGGAGGGCTCGGCGGCTGCCCGTATGCGCCGGGCGCCAGCGGCAACCTCGCGACCGAAGATCTCCTGTACATGCTGCACGGCATGGGCATCGAGACGGGCATCGATCTCGAGATCGTGCGCGCGGCCACGCGCTTCATCGCGAGCCGCCTCGAGCGCGAAATCAGTTCGCGGGCCTACCGCGCGTTAGAGGTGAGCACGGTATGAACGAAAATCGCTTTCCCGCCGTGATGGCGGCAGCCGCGCACGGTCGCGTTCTGGCCGACAATGCCGCGGGCTCCCAGCTTCCCGACACCGCGCTCGAACGCATGCAGCGCTATCTTGCCTACGACAACGCGCAACGCGGAGCGATCTTCGCGCGCACGATCGCCACCGAAGAAATCGTGCAGGAAGCCAAGGCCGAGTTTGCCGCGCTCGTCAACGTGCCGTGCGCGCAAGTCGGCATCGGGCAAAACGGAACCTCGATCGCCATGGCTTTCTCGCGCTTGTTGGCGAGCGTGATCCAGCGCGGCGATCGCATCGTCGTCACCGCGGCCGATCACGAGGCCAACGTTGCTCCCTGGATTTGGTTGCGGCGCTTCGGCGCGCAGGTCGACGTCGTTCCGGTCGACGAGTACGGCGATCTCGACGAGAGCAAATTCAAGGCCTTTCTCGACCGCGGCCCGTTACTGGTCGCGCTACCTTGGGCGTCGAACGCAACCGGCACCGTCTTCGACGTTGCGCGTCTCGCTGGGCTTGCCAAAGCGGCCCGCGCGCTTGTCGTCGTCGACGGCGTGCAAGCCTTTCCGCACTTCGCGCTCGAGATCGGGGAAGCGATCGATTTCGCGTTCTTCTCCGCTTACAAGATCTACGGCCCGCACATGGGCTTCTGGTACGCGAGCCAAGCCGTGCTCGAGCGCTTCGTTCACGCCGACGACTCGCATGTTCCCGGCGGCGATGCACGCTACTGGACGCTCGAGTGCGGAACGCAAAGCTTCGAAGCGCTGGCCGGCTGGCTCGGAACGATGGCGTATCTGCGGGATTTGGCCGCCATGCCGCGCCTGGCGCTCGAACTGATCGCCCGCTATGAGTTCGACCTGGCCGCTTATGTGCGGACAAAGTTCGCGGAGCGCGCGCCGCAGGTACGGCTCTACGGCCATCCGCCCGACGTCGCGCGCCTTCCCGTCTTTTCTTTCAACGTTGCGGACATGCCGACCGACGAATTAGCGGCACGTTTCGAGGTTGCCAAAATCGAAGCCCGCGCGGGCGACTATTACGCGCCACGCTTGATGCAACGTCTTGCGCCGGAAGCCGAAGGGCGCGCCGTGCGGCTGAGCTTCTCGCACTACAACTCGTATGCCGAGGTCGACCGCTGCTTCGACGTGATCGATTCGGCCCTCGGACGTTCCGGCGGCGAAGGCGAACTCGAGATCGAAGTCAACGCCGAGGCGATTCACGGTTGAACGAATCCGGCGCGCCGCCGAGCGTCTCGCGCTTCGACGGACTCGCGGAAGTATACGAACGCTACCGTCCGGGTTATCCGCCCGACGCGATCGCCGCAATTCTCGCCGGGCTGCCGCCCCAACCGACCGTGATCGACATCGGCGCGGGAACGGGCATCTCGACGCGAGCGCTCGCCGAAGCCGGCGCGCACGCGATCGCAATCGAGCCGAACGACGATATGCGTGCTCTCGCCATCGCGCTTGGGACCGACGCGCGCGCCGGCACGGCCACGGCAACCGGACTAGCGGACCGTTGCGCCGACGCCGTCACCGCCTTTCAGGCGTTTCACTGGTTCGCAACGGCGGCCGCTCTCCACGAATTCCGGCGGCTGTTGCGAGCTCCGGGACGCGTAGCGCTCGTTTGGAACGATCGCGACATGCGAGACCCTTTCACCGCGGCGCTGCGTGACTTCGAAGCGCGCCTGGGCGAAGCGTCGATGCTGGCCGCGATCGATTTCAGCGACGACAAACTCGAACCGTTGCTGCGCAAGGCGGGCTTCGGCAGCATTCACGTTCGCACGTTTGCCAACAGCCAACGTATGGATGAGGAACAGTTTTTGGGACGTGTGCGCAGCCTTTCGTTTGCTCCGCGCGCCGGACCGCCGTTTGACGAAATGATCGCCGAGCTGCGGAACCTGTTCGCACGGTACTCCGGCGAAGAGAGCCGGGTTGAGCTGCGCTATCGCACGGATGTGATCGTGGCGGAACGGACTGCGTGAAGGATCGTTCGCTCGCCGGAACGCGGCTTGCGCTGCTCGCGCCGATCGCCTGGCCCACGCCGCCGCGCGGCTACGGGCCTTGGGAGCAGATCGCTTACAACATTGCCGAGGGAATGGTCGATCGTGGCCTCGACGTGACGCTCTTCGCGACGGGGAACTCGAAAACGCGGGCCAAACTCGCCTCCGTCGTGCCGGTCGGCATCAACGAGGACCCGGGCTTGAACGGCGATGTGTACGGCGCGCTGCACACGGCCAATCTGTTTAGGCGCGCCGATCAATTCGATCTGATCCACAACAACTTCGACTGGCGTCCGCTGACCTACGCGCTGGCAACGAAATCGCCGGCAATGCTCACGACGATTCACGGCTTTTCTTCACCGCCGATTCTGGCAGCTTACTACGCTGCCGCCGGACGCAGCTTCTACTGTTCGATCAGCGATGCCGATCGCGATCCGGGGCTCGACTACCTTGCCACCACCTACAACGGGATCAATCCGGACGAGTTCGATTTCGTGGACCGGCCCGGTGACTATCTCGTCTTTCTCGGGCGCTTCCATCCCGAAAAAGGAGCCCACCTCGCAATCGAAATCGCAAGGCGAGCCGGCGTTCGCCTCAAGATGGCGGCGATTCCACAGGACGTCGAGTACTTCCGCAACGAGATCGAGCCGCACATCGACGGTGACCGCGTCCAGTTCCTGGGTGCCGTCGAGCGCGGGGCGCGCAACCAACTGCTCGGAGGTGCGCTCGGCCTGGTGCACATGACGACGCGGCCCGAACGCTTCGGGTTGACAATGATTGAGGCGATGGCGTGCGGAACGCCGGTTCTCGGTGCACGCATGGGATCGATTCCGGAAATTGTGACCGACGAAATCACGGGCTTCTTATGTGAGAGCGTGGCCGACGCCGTTGCCAAGGTGCCGCGGCTGTCCTCGCTCGACCGCAGCGCTTGCCGGGCGCGTGTCGAGACGACGTTTTCCCTCGAGTGCATGATCGACGGCTACCTCGCCGCTTACCGGCGCGCGCTCGACCTTCAGCTGCCGCCGGCGCCCGGACCCGACAAGCTCGCGGCACGGGAACACGACTATTGGGATCGTCCGATGGCCTTCACCGATCTGCCGCTCAAGCCGGCGACGCTGTTTGCGGGAGCACGCCTCGGAGGCGGCCGGTGAAATCGCAAACGCTTCTTCGGGTCGGAGCACTTGCCGGCTTGGCGCTGGCTGCGCTGGCACTCGTCTACGTCCTGCGCGGATCGAATCGCCGCGCCGCCGCGCGCGGGCGGAACGATGATGACGAAATACGCGCATCGCCGCTCGTGTACCCGCCGGGGAAAAAGCTCGGCGCGGACCTGATCGATTCGCTCGTCAATTTGCATTCACTGGAAGAGGCTCGCACGATGGAACACACGGCGGTCGTCATGCAAGGCGACGCTGGCGCACAAATCTACCTGACGGTTCCCGTCCAGCACGTGGCGTGCGACGAGAACGCGCTGCTCGGTTTGCTCGAAGCGTTGGACGCGCTCGAATGCCGAAATCCGGCAAGCGCCGCCCTTTCGTTCGAGCTGGCACCGATCGGCAGCGGCGTTTTCGGCGGCATGGGTGGCGGCTTGATCATCGACGGCGTTTGGCTGCACGAGCGTCTGCACGCCGCCGGCGTGCTTCCCCTGGCAACTTCAGTCCTGTACGGACGCCGGCCGCTCGGCGAAGTGCTGGCCGATTTTCCCCGCGCAGTAGGTTAACGATGATGATCCGCTCGAGTATCGCGCGCGTAGCGCTCCTATCACTTTGCTGCGTCGCACTGACGCGAGGCGCATCCGGTGCGCTGCCTGCCGCCTCCGGCGAAGTCTTCAAGACGACCTTGAAAAACGGTTTGCGCGTCGTCATCGTGCGCAACACGATCGCTCCGGTCGCATCGACCGACCTTACCTACTTGGTCGGCTCGCGCGACGATCCGCCGGCCGTTCCGGGCATGGCGCACGCCCAAGAACACATGATGTTCCGCGGCACGAAGAATCTCTCCACGAGCGAGCTCGGTACCCTTGCAACCGCGCTCGGCGGTGATTTCAATGCGTCGACGAGCGATACGATCACGCAGTTTCAATTCACCGTCCCGGCCACCGATCTCGATGCGATCTTCCGGGTCGAGTCCGACCGCATGCGCGACATCCTCGACGCCCAGTCCGAGTGGGAAAACGAGCGCGGCGCAATCGAACAGGAAGTTTTGCGCGACGAATCATCGCCCGGCGCTGATTTCTTTCGCGACGCACAGGCGATGGCGTTCGCCGGCACCCCGTACGCGCACGACGGCGTCGGAACCCGGCCCGCTTTCGACCACCTGACCGGAACCGAGCTTAAGCTGTTTTACCGGCGTTGGTACGCGCCCAACAATGCCGTGCTCGTCGTTGCCGGCGACGTCGATCCGGTCGCGACCCTGGCCGCGATTCGCGCTCGCTTCGAATCGATTCCGTCCCGCCCGATTCCGCCGCACACGGCGGCGATCGTGCGGCCGCTGCATCGCGCCTTTCTACGCCGCGCAACCGCGCTTGTGTACCCGCTGGCCGTCGTCGGCTACCGGCTGCCGGGAATCAACAGTCCGGACTTCTTAGCATCATACGTTCTGCAGGAAATACTCGATTCAGATCGCGGCCGATTACATGGTCTCGCCAATTCGGGCGAAGCGCTCGACGGAGAATGGATTACCTACCCGTATGTGCCCGAGGGACAGCTCGGCTTTGCAGCAGCAGCACTCGGTCCCGGCGGCGACCCGGCCACGATGACCAAACGCCTCGAAAGCATTCTGCACGACTACGCCGTACAAGGCGTGCCGCCGGAACTTTTCGAGACGACCAAACGGCGCCTGATCGCCGCGCAGGAGCTCGGGCGCAACTCGATCGAGTCGCTCGCCTCCGACTGGGCGACGACGATCGCCCTGGACGGCGAACCCTCGATCGCCCGCGAGCAACAACTGCTCGCCGGCGTGTCGCTGACAGACGTGAACCGCGCCGCCCGGCGCTATTTGGATCCCGACCGCGCGATCGTCGGCGCGCTGACGCCGTCCGCAGATGCCTCGCAAAGCGCTCCTCCGGCGCCGCCCCAACAAGGTCCCGAGAATCCCCTCGCCGTGCAGCCGCCCGTCACCCACTTGCCGGCCTGGGCTAGCGAACTGGTCGGGCACGTCGCAATCGACTCGCCCGCGCAGTCGCCGACACAAACGAAGTTGCCGAACGGAATCACCTTGATCGTCGAACCCGAAACGATTTCGGATTCGATATTCGTCTACGGCCGCGTGCAGACCAATGCCGCGCTGCAGGAGCCCGACGGCAAAGAAGGCGTCGCCGGCATTCTGGATGCGATCTTCAAGTACGGCACGCAAACCAAGGACCGCAACGCCTTCCAGCGCGCGCTCGACGACTTGGATTCGACTGCTGCGCCCGGCGCCACGTTCGGCTTGGAAACGACCTCCGCGTCGTTCATTCCGGCCGTTGGGCTGTTGGCCGAAAGCGAACTGCGACCGCGCTTTGATGCTGAGACGTTCGATGTCGCACGGCGCCGGACGCTCGAAGAATTGCGCACCGCACTCAACGGCACGCACACGCTGGCGGTGCGGCGTACCGCCCAAAAGCTCTTGCCGGCGGGCGATCTCGCATTGCGCGAGGCGACCCCGGACAGCGTTTCGGCGCTGACGCTCGACGACGTCAAGGGATACTACGCGAGCACGATGCGTCCCGATCTTGCGACGATCGTCGTGATCGGCAACGTCTCACCCGAAGCCGCGCGCACGGCAATCATGCGATCCTTTGGAGATTGGCACGCGACCGGGCCCGCCCCATCGCTCGAGCTGCCGCCCGTCCCCCAGAACGGCCCGGGCGAGGTGTCGGTCTCCGCACCTGCGCTCGGGCAAGACGCGGTGACCCTTGAAGAAGGTCTCTCGCTCACGCGCTCGGCGCCGCAATACTACGCGCTGCAACTCGGAAACACGATTCTCGGCGGCGGGCACCTCGGGCCGCAACAGAGCCGCTTGTTTCGCGATCTGCGGCAGAACGCGGGTCTCGTCTATTCCGTCTCAACCGACCTGAGCGTCGGGCGCACGCGCTCGACCTTCGAGGTAAATTTCGCCTGCCTACCCGAAAACGCGCCGCGCATCACGACCCTCATCGACGAAGAGATCGAAAAGATGCAAGCGCAGCCGCCCGAGCCCTTCGAACTTTCGCTCGTGAAAGCGTCGCTCGTACGCGAGACGCTGATCGACGAGTCGTCCCTCGCCTCGATCGGCAGCTCGCTCCTCGAGAACGCGAGCGACGGATCTCCGCTCGACCAGCAGCGCATCGACGCGCACCATTTTCTCGACACCGACGCAGGCGCCGTCCGCGATGCCTTCGCCGCCTACATCCACCCGCAAAACTTCATCCATGTTACCGAGGGGCCGTAAACGGCCCCAGTTACCGAGGGGCCGTAAATAGTTCGCTTGCGGCCGGGGTGCGGCGCCAGCTGAGTTTCGCGCGCCCGGCTTCGGCTTTAGCTAGCGCCTCTTCGGGCGTCGCCGCAAGGACCGTAAAGTGGCCCATCTTGCGCCGCAGCGCCGCGTGGCGTTTGCCGTACATGTGCAGCTTCAGATCGGGATCGGTCAAGAGTTCGGCCACGCCGTCGAGGTAGTCGCCCTCACCCGAGCCCAAGATGTTCGCCATCACGGCCGCCTCGAACAGTTTGGGTTCGACGAGCGGAAGATTACAGATCGCGCGAACGTGCAGTTCGTATTGTGATATCTGGGTCGCATCGAGCGAGTAGTGGCCGCTGTTGTGCACCCGCGGCGCGATCTCATTGACGAACAGATCGTCGCCGGAAACGAAGTACTCGATACAATAAGCGCCGACGATGCCCAGGCGTTCGCCGATCGTCGCAGCAGTCGCCTTCGCGCGCGCAGCCAGGCGCTCCGAAATTCGGGCCGGGACGATCGTCGTGGCAAGCACGCCGCGGTCGTGCACGTTTTCCGTCACCGGAAAGTGCACGATGTCGCCGTCCGCTCCGCGCGCGCTGATTACCGAGACTTCGAGATCGAACGGCACGAAACGCTCGTAGATGAGCGCCGCACCGCGCGCCGCGGCGAGCGCCTCGCGTGCTTCGGCTTCATTGCGAACGAGCCACTGGCCCTTACCGTCATAGCCGCCGCGCGCCGTCTTGATGACGGCCGGAACGCCGATCGCTGCCAGCGCAGCCTCGAGTTGCGCGGCGTCGCCGACCGCTGCAAACGGGGCAACCTCGCAAGCGGCATCGCGGAGAAACGTCTTCTCCAGAATGCGATCTTGCGTGATACGCAAGACCTCACCGCTCGGAAGCACGACCCGCCGATCGCCCTCGAGCAAACGGACCGATTCGAGCGGAATGTTTTCGAACTCGTAGGTGACCACGTCGCTGCGGGCGCCGAGTTCGCCGATTGCCCGCGGGTCGTCGTAGGCCGCGACAATTTGCTCGTCGGCAACTTGCCCGCACGGGGAATTCGGTAACGGCTCGAGCGTGACGACGCGATAACCCATCCGTTTTGCTTCGAGGGTGAGCATGCGCCCGAGCTGGCCCCCACCGAGGATGCCGATCGCCGAGATCACCATGAGCTCATAGCTTCGTGGCTTCGACCGCCGCGGCAGCGGCCGCCGTGCGTTCCTGCAGGCGTCGCAGCAACTCGTGATCTTCGATCGCGAGAATGCGCGCCGCCAAAAGCGCGGCGTTCGTCGAGTTGCCGATCGCCATGGTCGCAACCGGTACACCGGCCGGCATCTGCGCGATCGAGAGCAGGGCGTCGAGGCCATCGAGCGTCGAGCCGCGCACGGGAACGCCGATGACGGGCAACTGCGTCTTGGCCGCGGTCATGCCCGGCAGGTGCGCCGCGCCCCCGGCGCCCGCAATGATCACCTTGATTCCGCGCGCCGCCGCCGTCGTGGCGTAGTCAAACAGCAGATCGGGTGTGCGATGGGCGGAAACGACGCGCATCTCGTGCTCGATCGCGAGTTCGCCCAGGGTAAGCGACGCGGCGCGCATCGTTTCGAGGTCCGAGACGCTGCCCATGATGATGCCCACGCGGGGATGATCCATGCGTTCGGCTTCGCTTGCCGCGCAGGGGCGACCTCGACGCCCCGGCAAAAGCGTTCCTAATGGGTCGTTTTCTGCTCGGAGTTAACTATTGGCCGCGAGGCTCAGCCATGGGCATGTGGTCGCATTTCGATGCCGCCGAGATCGACGAGGATTTCGCCCGCATCGCGGGGCTCGGCTTAGATAGCGTGCGCTTCTTCCTCACGTGGGAAACCTTCCAACCGGCGGCCGACACGATTTCCTCCGAGATGCTCGACCGCTTCATCGTCGTGCTCGATCTCGCCCACGCCCGCGGGCTGCGCGCGATGCCGACGCTCTTTTGCGGACATATGAGCGGCGTCAACTGGCTACCGGCTTGGACGCTCGATTCGCGCTTCGAAAGCCGGCGCTTTCGAACGCTCACCGCGGCGGGCCCGTCGCCGTACGGTATCGGCGATTTTTATACGGGCGCATTGCTCGATGCTCAGCGCGCGCTGGCGCGGGCCGCCGGCGAACGCGCACGCAACCACCCGGCCTTGCTCGCCTGGGATCTCGGCAATGAGTTCTCTAACCTGCGCGAACCACAAACGCCGGACGATGCCGTGCATTGGAGCGCGGCGCTCACGCACGATCTGTTCGCGAGCTCGAACATCGGAGCAACCGGCGGGCTGCACGGAGAAGATCTAGGCTTCGACCGCAACATCCGTCCTTCGAGCATCGCGGCGCCTTGGGATTTTGCAACGATGCACGGCTATTCGGTCTATAGCGATTTCGCTCGCACCCGTCGCGATCCCGAAGTCGTGCCTTTTTTGTATGCGCTGACCGCCGCGTTTTCAGACAAGCGCGTGCTCTTTTCCGAATTTGGAAATCCGACGTGCCCGGCGGGCCGGCCCCACGAAGCCGGCGGCTTGGCATGCCTTTCGGAACAGGAGATGACCGTCTACGCGCATCAGGTGCTCGATCGGCTGCAACATCGCGGTGCGCTCGGCGCGTTCTGGTGGTGCTGGGCAGATTACGCAGCCGAGCTTGCGCAGACTCCGCCGTTCGATCGTGCGCCGCACGAGCTGACGTTCGGGATCGTACGCAATGACGGCAGCGAGAAACCCGTGGCCGCGACGTTGGCAGCCTTTGCGCGGGAACGGCGTGAAGTCGGCTCGCCTCAGTACGAGGCATTCGGCGCTGAAAACGACTTCTACGCCGGTCTGCCGAAATCGCTCGCGCTTGCGTACGCATTTCATTGCGAAGCAAACAATCTGTCCCAGGAGGTGTCGTGAGCCGCCGGCGCGTTGCGATCGTTACCGGAGCATCATCGGGAATCGGATGGGCGTTGACCGAGCGCGCCGTGCGCGCCGGCTGGAACGTATTCGCAGTCGGCCGGCGCGGCGAGCGACTCGGAGACCTTGCGCGTTTGCTCGACGGTGCAACGGGAAAGCTCGCGACCCTGGCCCGGGATTTGCGCACGCCCGGCGCTGCCTCCGAAATCGTAAGTGCAGCGCTCGAACGGTTCGGCCGCCTCGACGTCCTCGTCAACAACGCGGGCGGTGTCGCGGTCGGCCCGATCGCCGAACAGAGCGATGAGGCGCTGCGCGAACAGATGGAAACACACGTGATCGTTCCGTTGGCGCTCACCCGCGAAGCACTGCCCGCACTGCGCGCAAGCAAAGGGCAAGTTTTCTACGTCGGCAGCGGCGTGGCACGTATTCCGATCGGCTCTCTCGGCGCCTATCCACCGGCAAAAGCGGCGGTGCGCAATATGGTGCGCGTCGCGCGCAACGAACTGCGGCACGACGGCATCGCGGTCACCTACGTCGACCCCGGCGCGGTTGCGACCGAGTTCATGACCCGCGCCGGCTTCTCGGGGCCTCCACAGGGCATCGCGGCATCACCCTACGATGTAGCCCGCAAGATTTTTGCCGCCTTTGAAACGCGTCAAGCAGTGGTCAATGCGGTTCCGTGGCAAACGCTTTTCGTCGCGATCGGCGAAGCTCTGCCGGCGCTGACGGACTTCGTCTTACAGCGTGCACCCGGCATCGTCGGCCTCGAAGCGCTGCCCGCGCCGGCGATGCAAGAGGTGGTGCCGGCTTTGCCGGAAGAAGCGGCCGCGGTCGCTGAACTCCCGCCCGCCGCGCCGGCTCCACCGGTCGAAGAACCGGCTGCGGAAGTTCCGGTCGCGGCAACCGTCGACGTGAGCGAGGGCGAATATCTGCCGCCCGAGAGCGAGGAGGTCGCGCACCTCGAACGGCCGGGCGAATCCACCTTCGAATTAGCGCTCGCGCCGCTCGAAGGGCGCATGCACAAGATGAATCTCACGAGCGAAGTCGTCGCGCGCCTGCTCGTGGTCGGCAACGAACTCGAGCCGGCCGACGTCGCCCTCGGGTGGGCGGGGATGCCCAACAAGAATGAACGCGCGCTCACCCACCAAGTGCTCGACGCACTCGCCGACTCCGGCTTCTTACAACGTGTCGCCGACGAGAAATATTTGGTCCTGCGCGCGGCGAGCTAAGCGCGGTAATCGTTCGCATCCTTCTCCCGGCTTCGCCCTTCCGGTCAAGAGCGCGCGGTCAAAAAGCCCAGATGCGGATTGGGCCGACTCGCAAACCGTTCGTCGTGGAGACGGCGATTGTGAATGGGACACTCAGCGTCGTCGCAACAAGAACGAAAGCGTTGCTAATCGCGACGAACCACCCGGATGCCGCAAATAACTGAAATGTCGCGAAACCAAATAATGGGAGTAGAATTGGCGTGAGATGAATCGTACCAATTTTTGTTGTTCGGCTGCGCTCGGCGGAATCGTGCTCGCAGTGAGGGGGATGGCGGACGCAGCCGAGTTGCCCGGCCCCACGGGCCAGATCAGGCTTACCCCTGCGGGCTTGGCCAAGCTTGCTCCGGGTGGCGCGATCGGGTCGTCAAACGTTGCCGGAATCGAGGACTGGACTCTGAAGGGAACGCCGACCGCTTCCGGGCTTTACACGATAGCCTTGCGCGTACCGAAGCACACGCGTATTCAGGCACATTGGCACCCGGACGATCGTGTGGCTACCGTCGTGCGAGGAACGTGGTCGCTAGGCTACGGCGAGGATTTCGACGAGTCGAAACTGCGAACTCTGCCACCGGGTAGTTTTTACACCGAACCGTCACGGCAAGGCCACTTCGCGCAGACGCACGACGAGGACGTTCTGGTATTCATCACGGGATCGGGTCCTACCGGAACAACGTACTACGACGCAAACTGGGATCCGGCGAGGCGCCGGTAGTTCGTGAACCTCGATCTAACCGGACGAGTGGCGCTGGCGGCGTCGCCCGCCGCACGCGGTCTCGCGCCCGTCCTCAGGACGGCTCACGGGATCGCGGCAATCCCTTGCGGAGGACTTGCGACGACGAACGTCGCGCCGAGCGCCGTCGGCGCCGCTGTCGGTGTAGGCGATGACGCCGCCCGTGCTTGGGTCGACTTCGTAGAGGAGGCCGTTCGCTTCGTCGTAGGTGATGCCCGTGGGGTGCGGGGGGCCCGTCACGCTGCCCCCGCCGAGCGGGATCTGCGCGCCGTTTGGATCGTATTCCGTGATCGCGCCGTTGAGGAAATTCGTGACGTAAAAGTCTCCATTGGCCGTATCGTACGCAATGCCGTCGGGATCATCGAGGCCGCCGAACGAGCCGCTCGTCGTCTGCTGATTGCCGTTGCCGTCGTACACCGTGATATCGTCGCCGCTGACGTTCGTCACGTAGATGAAGCCGTTGACCGGGTCGTACGCGATGCCGTGCGGGGCGTCGAGACCGGGGAACGTTCCGCTCAGCCCCGTCTGCTGCGCGCCGGTCGCGTTATAGACGGTCACGGTGCTGTTCCCCTCGTTCGCGATATACAGGAAGCCCGTGGCCGAGTCGTACACGATTCCCTCCGGTTCATCGAGGTTCGGGAAGCTGCCGCTCGCAAGCACTTGCACCGCACCGCTCGGCGTAAATACGGAGATGGTATTGTTTCCCGCGTTCACGACATACAGCAAACCGTTCACGGGATCGTAGGCGGCCGCCGCCGGGTTCGACGAACTCGTGAACCCGCTGACCGTCTGCGTTCCGAATTGACTATAGCCGGCTACGAGATTGCTCGAGCTTTCTTCAATGTAGAGCGTCGCAGCTTGCGAGAACACGCGCGCGGTCGTACTGAGCGGACTGCCGCCGCTTTGCGCGCTCGGAGTAATCGTCGCGGTGAGAATGGCGACGGCTGGATAGTTTGAGACGTTCGCGACGGCGAAACGATTCGGCGAGCCGGCCCCGGCGGGCGTCGCCGTGTACTCGGTGTCGTCGTTGCTCGTCAGCGTCACGCTTGGCGCGCCGGCTCCAAGGATGAAGTTGCCGTCCGCATCCACGCCGATGACCGTGATCGATCCGGTTTGGCCCTTCGCAAGCGTGAAGCCGTTGCTTGCGTCTCCCGGCATCGTCGTGGGCGATGTCACGACGATCTGCGCGGACACCGGAATGCCGCCGAGCGTCAAGGTGATCGGGTTGCTCGCGCCGGTTACCACCGTGAACGGTACGCTCTGCGCCGCGGAGAGCACGTTGCCCGTTCCGTTTGCGCCGTCGTACGTCGTCATCGTTGCATCGTAGTTGCCGCCCGGGAGATTGAGCGAGAGCGTGCACAGCGTTCCGGCCAGCGTCGACGAACAACCGCTCGAGGTCGGCGTAAGGTCCGCCGTGATCGGATAGCCTTGGAGCGACGTAGAACTGCCTTGAAGCGTGACGTTCACGGTGATGCTTTGCGTCGCCGCCGAGATGTATAGCGGCGTTCTCGAGCGGGAAGTCCTCTTTGCCGCTCGCGGCACGATCAAAGAGAACACGGCAGAACCTTGTGCGGCAGCAGGCACCTCACCCGAGCGCGACGATCTTACGACGCTACCATCGCCACTGCATGCGGAAAGAGCCAAAGCACATACGATAGCAGCCCGAAAAACTGGGTTGGTTCTGGAGAGCACGGCAAAACCTCACGCGGTAGTTGGTGTGGGGTCGTCCCTGCGCTATGCGTTTGCCTTCGGTCGCTCCTGCGAAGCGAGCGACGGTTTACCAATATCTCGAGCAGCTTGCTCCTGAAGTGTTGCACACCGCGACGTATCCGACGCGCGACCAAACGTGTCGCCCTCAGTCCAATCTGGTCCAATTTCGTGCGGGCCGCGGTGTATCGCAGAAGCGAATCGCGCAATCGGGTCGAATTCGACATTTCCAAGTTGATGTCGGGCTAGAGTTAGAGTGGCTGCGCCGCTTTCAGGCGTGGGCACTGACCGAACGCAACTTGCAGATGGCTTTGCGCGAGAAGTGCGCTTTGAAAAGGGAGGCGTCCGTTGCGAAAAACCCTTGCTCTTCTTGCTTTCGCAGTTATCGTCGCCGCGCCGAACAGCGTCCGAGCTGCGTCTGGGGCAGCGGCGCTGCAATATTACGTTGGCACCTGGTCCTGTCGGGCCGGAGCCGTCGGAAGACTCGCGAGCAAGTCGACAGTGATCTATACTTTGGATTCTGGCCTCCTGCACGAATGGGTCGACGTGCCGCCGCACGGGAAGATGGCTACGCCTTATCTGAACAGCATCGCGACAACCTACGATACAAAGAATGGCCGCTACGTCCAAAGCGGAATTGACAACGAGGGCTTCTGGTGGGTTTCGTATGCAGAGCCGTGGACCGGGAACACTGAGCAGTGGACGAATCACGCGAGCTCCGACAACGTCATTCGCCGCTATACGTGGGTGCGCACAAACCGGAAGATCTTTAGCTTCACCGAATATCCCTCATTGACTGCTGCGAAGCCGGACTTTAGGGGAACGTGCATTCGGTCGTCATAATTTAGGGCCGCGCATTATTGGCACAAGGGGCGGTTCCCGTACTCTTGGCAATCGCATCGATCAACGGAGGCGGTTGGGATCGGCGTCTTCCACTCCCGTCGGCGCTACATCTAAAGCGCCAGAGCCTCTGCAACGGCCCGATCCTCGGAGAGGAGCGGGCCTTCGGCGTCGAGCGCGTCGAACCGCGCATCGCTGAGCGCTCCGCGGAGCGCAGTCATCAGAATGTCAACCGTACGTTGTTCCGTCGGCTCGCGCGTCATTGCTCTGCGTGCCTCGCGTCCAGACCCACGAAGCCGCGCAGCGCAGAGGGCATAGCCGCCCAGGGCGGCGATGGTGGGGGAGAATCCTGCGCTCGAGGCGGACTTCGGCTTTTCCGGCGAGCGGATGGCCTGCACCCTCGACATCATCGCGGAGCTCCGCGGCTATCCCAAGACCATCGTGCTCGACAACGGCCCTGAAATGTGTTCCCTCGCAATGCTTCGCTGGGCCGCCGATCGCGGCGTTCAGCTGCATCACATCGCGCCGGGAAAACCCGTTCAAAACGCTTTCATTGAAAGCTTTAACGGCCGGCTCAGAGACGAATGTCTCAACGAACACGACTTCCATTCGCTTTTTGAAGCGAAGCGTATTCTCGCTGGATGGCGAGAGCGATACAACGTTTCCCGACCTCACGGAAGCCTCGGTTGGCAAACGCCCGAGGAGTATGCAGCGTCGTTCACGATACCTCGATCAGACCAACCTCTCCAGGTATCCTCGGCGGCATAGATGGGCTAGCGTCAGCCGATCACTCTTCGAACTAGAGAAACGAGGGCCAGGATGCACTGGCCCAGTCTAGATCCTTAGTGCAGGCGATCCGCTTGGGCGAGCGGTGGAAGGCGGCGGCCGAGCAACATCGCCGCGAAGAACAGGATTGTCGCAAGCAGCACGATCGTTGCGCCGCTCGCAGCTTGGAGATAATACGAAGCGTAAAGGCCCGCGACCGCGCAGAACGCGCCGATCACTGCCGAGAGCCCGAGCATCGTCGTAAAACGGCGCGTCAACTGATACGCGGTTGCGGCCGGCGTCACCAGCAGCGCCGCGACCAGCACGATGCCGACCGACTCGAGTGAAATGATGATCGTCAGCGCGAGCAGCACGAGCAGCGCGTAGTCGACGAAACCGGCACGAATGCCGCTCGCCTCGGCGACGATGGGATCGAACGAGGTGTAGAGGAGCGGCCGGTAGAGCACGACGAGCGAAACGGCGACGACGAGCGCGAGCGCAAGGATGATCGCAAGGTCGGTGCGCGAAACCGCTAAGATGTTCCCGAAGAGATAACTCTGCAGGTCGACGTTGTAGTGCGGCACGCGGCTCATCAAGAACACGCCGAGCGCAAAGGCGCCCGTGAACATGACGCCGATCGCCGTATCGAGCGATACCTTGCCGCGGCGATTGACGAAGCCGATCCCAAGCGAGGTGATGACGGCGACGATCGTCGCGCCTACATAGAAATCGAGGCCGCGCAAATAGGCGACCACGATGCCCGCAAATGAAGCGTGCGCGATGCCGTCGCCGATGAACGCAAGCTTCCGCAACACGACGTACGTGCCGATGGTCGAACACAGCGTTCCGACGACAAGCGCCGCCAGGAAGGCGCGCTGCATGTACTCGTATTGAAAAGGCGCCAGCAGAAAATCGCTCAATGGGAAGGGTCGCTCCGCGCGTGACCATGGACGTGCGAGTGCTCGCGGATACCCGCGTATGCGCCCGACTCGAGCACCGTTTTGGGATCGCCCTCGGCGAGCACACGCCGGTCGACGACGACCAGGCGGTCGAACCAATCTTCGGCCCGGTCGAGATCGTGGGTCGTCATCAATACCGGCAGCCCGCCGGCCACCAGGCCCCGCACGAGTTCGCGTAGCGCTTCTTCCGTAGCCGCATCGACACCGGTCGTCGGCTCGTCGAGCAGCAAGAGCTTCGGTTCTTGAGCGATCGCGCGGGCGACGAACGTACGCTGCTGCTGGCCGCCGGAGAGCTGCGAGATGTGGCGGTTGCGCAGGTCGCCGAGCCGCAACGCTTCAAGCGCCGCATCGACGACGTGCCGGTCGTGTTTCGAGAAGCGGCTGAGGACCTTCATGCGCGGAAAGCGGCCCATCGCAACCACGTCGTACACGTTGGCCGGAAACGTCCAGTCGACCGCTTCCACTTGCGGCACGTAAGCGATCGTGCCCGGGGGCAGCGCGCGCGGTGACGTTCCAAAAACTTCGACGATGCCGCTGGAGGGAGAAAGCAGGCCCGCAATCGTCTTGAGCAAGGTCGACTTCCCCGATCCGTTGGGTCCGACGATGCCGACCGCGGTTCCGGTCTGCAGCGACAGGTCGACCCGCTCGAGTGCAACGACGCGCTCGTAGCGCACCGTCAGCTCCCGGATATGAACGGCTTCGCTCATGGCGCAGAGCTGCCGCGAAGCGCCTTGACGATCGTGGCCGTATCGTAGCGCAGCATGCTATCGTAGCCGGTCACCCGCGGGTCGGTACCGATTGAGTCGTCGTACAGGTTTTCAACGCTCGAGATACCGGCGCTCTGCGCAAGCGCCGTCACGAGCTTCGGGCTGTATTCGGGCTCGGCGAAGACGGCGCGCACGTGATTGCGTTTGGCGAGGGTCACCAGGTCCGCAATGTACTGCGGGTTCGGCTCTTGGCCGGGTGACAGCTCGATCACGCCGATCGTGCGCAGTCCGAACCGATCGTCGTAGTATTGCCAGGCGTTGTGAAACACGATCATCGCGCGCGAAGACGGGGGAATCGTGCCGATCTGCGCCGCGATGCTGCGCTCGAGGGCGAGCAGTTTGAGATCGTAGGCGGCGGCGTTGCGCGTGTAGACCGCTCGGCCTGCCGGGTCGCGCGCGATCAAAGCGTCGCGGATCGCGCGAACGTAACCGCGCGCTAAGACCGGGTCCATCCACAGATGCGGGTTCCCGCCCTTGTCCGGCAAGCCGTGCGTCGCCACGACGATTGCGAGCTTGTCATTTTTCGCGTTATCGACCGTCCGTTCGAGCCAGGTCTCGAGCCCGAGACCGTTTTCGATCAGGATGTCGGCGTCGTGGACCTTTTGAATGTCGCCGGGCGTGGGCTGGTAATCCTCGGGCGACGCGCCGACCGGCACGAGCGAAGACACCTCAACCCGGTTGCCGCCGACCGCACGAGCGAAACTCTCAAAGGTCGTAATGGTGACGAGGAGTCGCACGGGCCCGGGTTTGCCAGGATTGGCGCTCGAGTCTTGCGCCGGTGCCGGCCCGGGCGCTTCGGCCGGCCGGCTGCAGCCGCCAAGCAACCCGCCCAGGGCCGCCGCTAACGCGGCAGCGCGCAGCGTTCCGGGCAGGCACCATGTACATCTCATATGACGATCAGCAACTGGATGCGCGCAATCGAGCAGGCTTCCCTTGCGTTGGCCGGTACCCGCTGCGCGCTCGCGAACCCGGGTTGCGACCAGGTAAATCTCACACGATCCGTTCCGCTTGCCGCGTCAGCAAATCGACTGCGGCTCGCCCGGCTGCCAGGTTGGCGTGAGCGATGCGGCGGACCGCTCGTTGCCGAGGACACACCTGCAATCCGCCTTCGCCCCCTGCACGTTAAGGGCGTAGTCAATGAAATCAAGCTGCTTTCGGCTTCGGGCCATCGCCCTTGCCACCATTGGTTTTTTCCTTATGGCGTTGCCTGCTGCGGCTCACCCGCTCGGCAACTTCACGATCAATCATTTGTCGAAGCTGGCATTTAAAGACGACCGGGCTACGCTGCGCTACGTGCTCGACATGGCCGAGATTCCGACCTACCAGGCGATGCGTGCTGCAACGCCGGACGGAAAGATGACGCAAGCGCAACTCGATACGTGGGCCGGCGCCCAAGCCCAGTTGCTTCTTCCGGAACTTCATTTGAATTCCGGCGGCGCACAGGTCCCGTTCGTCCTCGAAGGCGTCAAGGCCAGCACGCGACCGGGAGCCGGCGGCCTGCCGCTCATTTATCTCACGCTTGACGCACATGCGGCGCTCCCACCCGCGCACGCGACCGATCGGGCAATTGCCTATGACGATCAAACGTTTCCAGGACGTCTCGGCTGGCACGATGTCGTCGTCGCGCCGCAAACCGAACCGACTCACGAACTGCTCGCGTATCCGAACGCCCTCTTGGGCTCGCCGCGCTCCATTACGACTTTCGACGGTACGGTAGCGCTCGACGGTCACGTCATCGCAAGCGTCGCGCCGGCAACAAATGCCGCGCCGGCCGGCGGTCCCGTTTCCGCCGTGCGCTCAAATCAGCTCTCCGACATGCTCGCGCGCGGAACGAGCGACTGGGGTTTCGTACTGCTTACGTTTTTGGTCGCGATTGCGCTTGGAGCACTGCACGCCCTCGAACCCGGACACGGAAAGACTCTGCTCGCCATTTCGCTCGTCGGCGCGCGGGCTACGATCAAACAGGCTGCGATCCTAGCGGCCGCGCTGACCATCGCTCACACGATCGGCGTTCTCGCGCTCGGGGTCGCGATCAATATCTTCAAAGGCTACTTCGTTCCCGAAGCGATCTACCCGTGGATCACGCTTCTTTCAGGAATTGTGATCGCGATCATCGGTGCGCGAGCCGTGCAGCGGCAGATCCAAGAACGCCAGCCACTAGCGCATACGCACGCGCACGGCCATAGCCACACCCATCCCCACGATCACGTACACGTTCACGCCACGGCCGCGCCACACGATCACGAACCCCATTCGCACGACCAGGGAGCGCACGGCCACTCCCACGATCACGACGATTTGGAGCACGCGCGCTCGCATGCAATCCCGGGCAACGCTCCGCTGACCTTCGGCGGTACGGTTTGGGCGGCGATGAGCGGCGGCGTGGCGCCCTGTCCGGCGGCGCTCGTCGTGCTGCTTGCCGCGATCGCGCTCAATCAAGTCGCATACGGCATCTTCGTGATCGTCGCATTCAGCGTCGGTCTCGCGACGACGCTCACCGCACTCGGCATCGCGGTCGTTCGCGGCGCGGGCTGGCTGCAAGGGCGCCCGCAATTCGAGCGCTTCGTTCGTTACGGACCGCTCGCATCGGCGATCGTCATCGCGACGATCGGCGCCGTGATGGTCGGTCAGGGCTTTGCGGCTCAGGGCGTCACGGTTTCCCCGCTCGCTATCACCGCGCTGACCGCGCTTGCCATCGCCGGCTACGCTTTCTCGCATCCATTCGCCCACCGCCAAGCAGAGGTCGCATGATCAACGTCGCCGCGCTCGCCGTCTTCGCACTTGGTCTGCGTCACGGCGCCGATCCCGACCACCTGGCGGCCATCGACAACCTGACCCGAAACTCGTTCGAGGAAAAGCCCTGGCTCAGCCGCTTTTGCGGTTCGCTGTTCGCCGGCGGCCATTCGATCATGGTGCTCTCGATCGCGGCGCTCGTCGGTCTGCTCGGAACGCATCTCGGCAAATATGGAAACGAGATCGAGACGATCGGCACGTGGATCAGTATCGTCGTGCTCGTCTTGATCGCGTTGCTGAATTTGCGCCAACTGCGCGGAAACGAGACGCGCCTCGTCGGCGTGAAGACGCGGCTGCTGCCCCGCGCTCTGCGCGAAGCCACGAGCCCGTGGCTGGCGGTACCGGTTGGACTCCTCTTCGGTTTCGGCTTCGAAACCTCGAGTCAGGTTGCGACCTACGCGGTCGCGTTCGGCGCGAATTCAGGCATTCTCGGCGCGCTCTTCGTCGGAGCGACGTTTTGCCTCGGCATGATTTGCACCGATACGCTCGACAGCGTGCTCGTTCACCGGCTCGTTTCGGATCGTTCGAGCCTGCGCTACACGACGATGCGTGTCTGGATCTGGGCGGTGACGCTCGTTGCGCTCGCGGTTGCCGCGTACGAACTCGCGCAAGTAGTCGGCTGGCAATCGCCTGTACCGGACATCTATGTGAGCATTCTCATCGTTGGATCGTTGCTCGCGACATTTACCTACGTGTTCTCGCAGACCAAACGTACGGAACCCGCCGCGTCACCTACGACCGGCACAACTACCTGAGAGGAAAACATCCCATGCACCTCAAGCGGATCATCGGTTCGGTGACGGCGGTCGTCGCCGTAACCGCTGCCGTGGCGCTCTATACGGTTCATCCCGCAAAGAGCTCCGACCATCAAGACACCTTCAACCTGGCGACGCGCTCCAACACGTCGGCGGACATCACGGACGTGTTCGTGTTCCCAGCCGCGGACAATCCGAACAACGTGGTCTTCGCGATGAACGTTTCGCCGCTGATCATGCCCGGTCAAGGAACCACAAAATTCTTCGACCCAACGCTGATGTGGCAGTTCAAGATCGCCCACGGCGCAAGCAATTTCCAGGAAGACCAAGTCATTCAACTCGGCGTCAGCGGCACCGGCACAAGCCAGGTGATCTCGCTGCACGGTCCCGCCGCACCGAACGAAGTCGGCACGGCCAATACGTTCACGGCCACCACCGGCACGGCGCCCTACAACACCGCAACGACCCTTCCGAGCGGCGTCGAGCTCTTCGCCGGTCCGCGTACCGACGTGTTTGACTTCGATCTCTTCGCATTCTTCACGTTCCTCGGCGATCGCAACTACGGTACCCACACCTCGCAAAGCGACCCAGGTCCCGAGACCGGCTCGAATCCGGAAGGCATCTCGAACGGCGATACCGCGAGCAACATCCAGCCGCTCGTGCAGAAGTTCGAGCCGGGCGATCTTACCGCCAGCCCCACGACCCCGAGTTTCAACGGCTTCGCGGCGGGCACGATGTCCGGCGTGGGCAGCCCGCTCGGCAACTACGCCTGCAGCACGAACCCCGCGGCAGACGTGCTCGATGCAGGTCCCTTCAACGTGCTCACCTTCGTCGTTGAAGTTCCGAAGTCGCTGATCACGGCCGGATTCAACACCTCGACCATCCACGTGTGGGCGACTGCAAGTTCGTCCACGGGCAGCTAGGAGCGATCACCATGAATAAGTCTACAATCCTCGTCACGGCGGTCGCTACGCTCGGTCTAGCTCTCGCCGGCTGCAGCAACGGCAGCACGGTCCTGTCACCAGCACCGAAAATTACCCCGCAACCCGCCCCGGCGGCGGTGGTCTACACGCAAATCGAACGCCTCTCGCGGCCTGCGGTCAAAGAAGTGTTCGAACCCTTCCAGCACCACCAGATCTCGAACGCCATCGAGCCGTACGCGGACACGACGATCCAAGGCGACATCACCGGAACCGAAGACGCGCTTCGGCCGCCGAAGAACGGTCTCGACTACGGCAAGACGATCGCGTCCGTTCTCTACCCTGACGAATACCTCGTGAACCTGAATGGTGCGACGCCGGCGTCCGGCACGTTCCTCCTCAGCGCAGACATCAACCCCGCCAACTTCGGCGGACGCGCACCGAACGACGACGTGATCGACCTCGAACTCGGCGTGCTGTTCGGAAACACGCTGAGCGCTCTCAACATCATCGCGGACGATGGTCAAGAGAACGCTTGTCTCTCGACCCAAAACACGGGCGCGGAAGACCCCGGCAAAAAGTCTACCAGCACGTTCCCTTACTTCCCGACCCCGCACTAGAGCGGAAATCATCGCAAAGCGCGCCCTCCACGGTTTCGGTCGTGGGGGGCGCAATGCACGAACGACATGAAACGATTCGGTATTCTCACCTGGGCCGCAACGACGATCGCGATCGCAGCGATCGCGCTCTGGCCCTCGTACGTCAAACATGCCGAGAGTGCCGCGCGAGCCGCGTCGCTGCCGACGATGGCGCCGGTCACGGCCGACTACCTCCAGCGCGATAAGTCGGTCGCCTTCTGGGAAGGCATGTTGAACAAGCATCTGTACGGCGACATGCTGAGCCCCCGGCAGTTGGCCGAACAGTACTTGCAGCGCTACCGCGAGCGCGGCGACATCGGAGATGTGCTGCGCGCCGAACACGCTGCCAAACTTTCACTCGAGCGCCAGCCACGCGGCAACCTGCCCGGCGAGCTCGAGTTGGCGTCCATCTTTTTGACGCTGCACCGCTTCCACGACGCGATCTGGGTGACCAAGCACGTGGAATCCTACGACCGCGGCGACGACAGCATGTCGACCCGCGAAGCCGGCCTCGACATGGAAGTGGGCGATTACGCGCGGGCTCACCGTTTGCTCGACTCGGTCAAACCGGCAAATCGCGACGATGGCTGGCGCGTGGTCGAGTCTCGTTACCTCGAGTTGACCGGGCAGCTCGCAAAGGCCCGCGATATGCTGGCGATCGCGAGTGCGTATCAGAACCAAAACTTCGATGCGCCGGCGCAGCAGCGCGCTTGGTATTTCTTCCGGCAAGGCGAAATGGCGTTCGAAGCCGGCGACAACGACACGGCGCTAGCGGACGAAAGCGAAGCAATAACGGTCTTCCCGTCATTCGCCGACGGGTTCCGTGCGCGGGCGCGCATGGAATGCGCGCTGCACCAGTGGCAGAAGTGTCTGAGCGACGCGACGACCTCTGCCGACGAAGTTCCCTACCCTGAGACGCTCGGTTACAAGGCCGACGCAGAGCGCGCCCTCGGCGACCCGAGCGCAGCCGCCCAGACCGACGACCTCATTGCGACCGTCGAGAAGATCGGCAACACGCAGCATATTTCCGACCGGCTGCTGGCAATCTATTACTCCGAGCATCGCATTAACACGGCCGATGCCTATGCGATCGCCAAGGGCGAGCTACGGGTGCGCGACGACATCTTCACCGAAGACACGCTTGCCTGGGCCGCTGCGATGGATGGCAAGTGGAACGAAGCGCGCGTCGCAATCGCCAAAGCCGGCCGCCTAGGCACCGAGAACTCGCTCTTGCAGTATCATGCGGGCGTGATCGCCCTGCATTTCGGCAAGCGCCAGGAAGCCAAGCTTCACTTCGAGCGGGCCCTAGCGCTCAACCCTGAGTTTCATCCGTTTTACGCTGACGCCGCACGTTCTCAGCTTGCGGCCCTTGCTCCCTAGCGAGGCTTTGAGCCTCGTTCGGGCGTAAACGGAGGGCGTATGAAACTCGTTCGTTTGTTCGGCGGAATTGCGGCGCTGTGCGCCTTCGTGGCGGTCGCCGTCCTGTATGCGACCGTCCCCGCTCGCAGCTTCGACTTGCAGGGCACCCCTGCTCTCGTCAGCCGGCCGACGGCGGATATCACGGATACGTATCTCTTTCCAAGTCCGACCAACACGCAAAACGTCGTCGTCGTCATGGACGTGGATCCGGGACTCGCGCAGCCTTTGGGAGCGACGCCGTCTCCCTCGACGTCGGCGTTCTTCGATCAGACCGTGCTCTACACGATGAAGTTCGATACCAACTACGGTAGCGAAGCAGCGGGCGCTCGGCCCAAGGAGAACTTGGTCCTTCAGTTCTCGTTCGGTGAGCCGACCGGCACGGTCGGAAACCAAACGCAAGGTGTCAGTGTCTTCGGTCCGCTCACTCCGACGTTGACCGGAACAACCACGAAGCTCGTCAATGGCGGTACGGCTCAGGGGACCGGCTTCTTCAACCGTTCGTTCTCGTTCGATACGGGTCAAATCGAAGTCTTCGCCGGCGTTCGCGCGGACCCGCAGTTCTTCGACTACTGCGATTTTCAGAAGATCTTCGCCGCGAGCGCCGCACCAAATGCGTTTGCTGCATGTTCGACCGTGACGGCAAACTCAAGCTTCGCTCCCGGACCGAACCCTAATACCTTCGCGCAGTCGAACGTGTTGTCGATCGTCGTGGAATTGCCGAGGAGCCTCTTGCAAAATGCGGGCAGCGGCACCGTAGCGTACTGGGCAACCACCAGCACGCCGACGGGCAAGTAGGTGCGCGCGATGAAGCGTTCAATCACCATTCTCGCCGCTGCCATTCTTTCGCTGGCTGCGTTCTCGAGCTGCAGCAACGATCCAACCGTCGCGAACGGTGGACAGGTTTCCAACGGCTCGCAAATCCAGTTTAAGCAGATCGATCGGGTCGGCAAGCCTGGCGTCAAGGAACTCTACCTGGCGTACGCGCAGCACATCGCGTTCAATGCCTCGACCCCGGAGAACGACCCCGCGACCTACGGCCCGCAGATCGCAACCTTCGTGACGACTACGGGCGGACGCAGCGCCGCAATCGGCGCGTACGTCGCCTCTCTGCTAACGCCCGACGCTCTCGTCGTAAATCTGAACGGCACGGGATCGGCGTCGTATCTCGGTTGGGAAACGAGTCCCGCCGCCGGTGCAGCGGGTCAGATCGCGTCGAGCTGTAACGCGGCCGGCTCGTTCGGCGGGCGCAGCCTTTTCGACGACGTCGTCAGCGAAATGCTCGGCCTGACGTTCGGGTCGCTCGCAACGACGACGACCCTCTCCGCCAGCGCGACACTGCCGAACGTCTCGACGACTGCGATCCCTCCCGACGATGGTAAGGAGACGCCCGGCTTAGCGAACCAGGAAGTCGCCTGCCCTGCCACGACCGCCTTCAACGCGCAATTTCCGTATCTGACGGAGCCGCACTAGAAGGGCCGCCCGGGGTAAAATCGTAGTACGAAGGTCGGCCGCAGCGTCGCTGCGCCGTCGTGGGGATGTAGCTCAGCTGGTAGAGCACTTGCTTCGCATGTAAGGGGTCAGGAGTTCGAGTCTCCTCATCTCCACCACCTTAGAAGCCCGTAACCACGGGCTTTTTTTGATTCATCGACAGTCCAGCAGGCCAAGCGCTCGCTTAACCGATTACACCCTAATTTACATCCTATCCGAGACGCAGCGGGCGTCCATTTGGTAATGGAGAAGCTATTGCAAAACCCTAGTCCAGGCAGCATTGTTATAGTAGCGATAAACAGGTTATCCACAGGCCCAGTTTCCTAAAGGTTGGGCACTTCCCAGGATACCCGACCACTCGACCGTCAGAGTTAAGGAAAGGACCGAATGTTGGAGAGCGAGCCATCGCCGGTGGCCGGATCGGCTTTGCCGGCCGAACTTGATCGTCCAGCTCCATCAAGCGAAACCGCGCGCCGCATCGAAGTCGCGCGCGAAGCGCGCGAACTTGGCGCGTCGCTTCGTAAGGATCCAAAGATCACGCAGTCGGTCTACCTGAAAAGAGCTTAGTGCAAGACCGGAGTCCGCTGTATAGCGCGCAGCACGAACTCCGCTTCCAGCGGCAAGCTCTAATCGAAGAGTACGAAAAGGCGAACAATTGTCGCCTCGTCGTTCTGATAGGCGCTATCATCTCGTTTAGCTTGACGCTTTTCGAGGAAGTCCTCAGTGACATCGACTGCAACACGAATGAATTGCACGTGCTGCTTCAATCGCCCGGTGGAGACGGCGAAGTCGCGGTGCGGTTGGCGCGTGCAGCCCAGGCTCGGTGCAAGTCGCTCGTCGTCATCGTGCCTGACGTGGCGAAGAGCGCTGGCACACTATTTACACTGGGTGCTTCACGGATATTGATGGGTCCGACCAGCGATTTAGGACCCACTGATCCACAGATTGTCGTCAAAGCAAACGAACCGTTCGTAGCCGCGAAGGATATCATAAAGTCGGTCGAAGACGCTGCGGCAGCAGTCCAGAAGCAGCCAGAGACCTATCCGCTCTATTCCGCGCTGCTTAGCGACGTGTCGGCTCTTCTTCTCCAGCAGGCTCGCGCCGCGCTCGCCCGAGGAAGCGATCTATTGCGGGAAGCGCTCGCGACCAACGCGAGTCGATCTGATGCCGAGGTTCAGGCGTTAGCAGCCACCCTTCAACCACTCCTTGTAGACTCGCCGCACAGTCATGGGGCGATCTTTGGTGCCAAGGAAGCCGCTGCCGCCGGACTACCCGTGGAAACGCTCGCGCCTAATTCGGCCCAATGGAAGGCCATTTGGTCACTCTGGACGCGCTACTTTCACTTGTCAGGCGGCGGCGCAAAGCAGATGTTTGCCTTCGAGGGCACGCGCATTTCTCAGATCCTCGGAGCGTAGGGCTCTAGCGCAGCAGCTGGTCGATCACATCAGCTGCTGCGCGTTGCAGCCCCGGAAGAACATGCGCGTAGCGATCCTGAGTGAGGCGCACCGTCGAGTGACCGAGCCGCTCCGCGAGAATTTTCGGAGCGATCCCCTCGGCAATCCCAAACGACGTCATCGCATGCCGCAAGCCGTGGATCGTGATGTGCCCGACGCCGGCGCGTTCGAGGATCGGCTCGAAATGCCGGCGACGGACGTTGCTGCGACGTTGCGGTGTGCCCTCGATCGTGCTGAACACGAGCTCGGAACCATGACCTTCGCGATCGGCCTCGGTTCGCCGGCGTTGAAGCGCATCGAGCGCCATCGAACCGAGCTCGACGGCGCGTCGCGAACCAGGCGTCTTCGGCTGTCCGATTTCGACGACGCCGCCGACCTCGACAAGGGAGCGGCGTACCGATAACCGGCGCTTATCGAAATCAATATCGCTCCACCGAAGAGCGAGCGCTTCGCCGAGCCGGAGCCCGGTCGTGAGAAGCAAGACGAATAGCGCTTCGAGTGGCACCGACTGAGGCCGTTCCGCTCGATCGATTTCCTCGAAGGCGACGCCCTTCTTCACAAATCGAAGCTGACCATCACGGGCCACAGCGATAATTCGACGCGCCTCGCCGACCGTGAGCGTGTGTTGCTCTTTCGGTCGCGGCGTGGGCTTGTCGACTAGCGCGAAAGGGTTCGGCCTATGGAAAAGGCCGCGCCGCGTAGCGACCGCGATCGCCCGCTGCATGAGCACGCCGGCACGGTGCACGACCGTGGGAGATGCTCCATTTTCACGCAGGCGCGCATAGAGCATCGCGACGGCTTCCGCGTCGAGCCGTTCGAGCGCCCGCGACGCTAGGACCGGGGCCACATGCACTCGCCAGATCGATTCATAAAGGGCGTACGTGTTGCGACTGAGGTTCGGTTTCACGTCGTGTTGGAGCCAACGATCCATCCATTCGCCGACCGTCCCCGCAGCTCGAGGTTTGAGCGATCCGCCGCTCTTAGCCGTCTCATCGAAGATCTTGCGTTTTAGTGCGGAGTGCGATCGCGCGTAGAAGTAGCGGCGCTGACGCTTCCCGTCCGCGTCTTTCCCTAGATCAATCGAATACTGCCACGTACCATCGGAACGTTGAGTGTACGAGCCTTCGCCCTTTGGGCGTCTAGCCTTTGCTCTTCCACCATCTTGCGCGATAGCTGCCTTCCGGTTCCCGCGCCGCCGCGTACTGCTCACTCCGCAATCCGGAGGCGACGCTTCTCCAAACGAAGAACACGGAGCTCGGCTTTTTGTTTGGCGACCAATGCTTCACTCTTACGGATGTGATCGATCAGTATTCGCTCCCGCGAGCGCAGAATGGCGACCATCGGCGGCAGCATTTCCAGTGCCAACGAAATCCTCGCGAAACCGACGTATCCCTCTAACTTTTCAGTGAGCGTCTGGAATTCAGACTTGCGGACTTTACTGGCGCGATCAATGATCTCCTCGCAGACTTGAAATAGGCGCCAATCTGTGTCGGCGCTGATTAGGTTATAAGGCAGGATCAATTCGTTGACGACCCCATAGTCGGAGGTCAATATGTTAAGTAGTGCATCATCATACATGCACGTAGCGCGCCACACGTCCGGTTTGTCACCATGTAACCACGCGAACCGTTTTTCGCAGAAGTGTAACAGTAGGAAGATGTCGCGGAAGCGTTGTCTTGATGTCTCTTTCCCTTCGCGCAAGGCTTCGGTGACGGCCGTCTCAAGCCGCTTGCGATCGTCTCTTGCCTTGAGCCTATTCGCCGAGGGCCTGATTTGGAGTCGGCCGGTAAGCCTGCCGCGAGCCTGCAACAAATACGTAATGCCAAGATCTTCAGTTTTAACGGCACCATTGTATTGTACCCCCCCCTCCGGAATGGCAATGGTATCGAACCGGCGCGGATAGGGAACGACCTCAATCAAGCTATCGACGAGATCAACAACGAAACGCTCAGCGCCGAGCGGCTTGAAATCTGAATCGAAAAATGGGTCTAGCATGAGCTGTGAGCGACAGTCATAAAGATCGGCCGCCTCGGCACCATAGTGCTTCAGGCCAGCATGAATCCGCTCGATCAAATATCGACGCTGGGCTTTAGTCGGAGCGGTCGGCGGACGGCCGATTAGCCGACTACCCCACGAAAACTCGCCCGAACAAATTTCACAGAATGCTTTTTTGTGGAAGCCCCGGGCGCTATCCTGGTCAACAATGGGCAACAAAGAGCGTGAGCCGACCACGCCAAAGCGCGGCATACGACCGATAACAGGGCGGCGCTCTAGAAAGTCCGACGCAAAGGTTCCGCCCTCTCTGACCGAGGGTCGTGTCGCGTATAAAGTGGTGGAAGTCGCCGCGCTGCTGGGCGTCGATCGAAGCAGCGTGTACGATCTCGTTAGAATCGGTAAAATTCGCGCGGTTAGAATGTCCGGCGGAACGCTCCTGATCCCTCGAATTGCCATCGACGAGTATCTCGGTGGCGACGTCGCATGATTGCTGTTACCGATAATATCCCTCGACAGCAGTTTTCGGACGGCATGCGAGGTCGCGATGTCGCGAACGTCATCCATCGGACCATTCGGCGCGCGGGCCTCGCCTCGCCAGTGCTCTTTCTGCCGGCAAGACCCGGAAGGCCGTGGTTCATTCGCGACGTGGTGACGCGCGGCGTCGACGACGCTGAGGCGATCGCGACATTCATCTTCGAGCAGCGAGGGCGACCACCAGCGTCCTGCGAGCTCCACGGTGATCTGCAAGGATTCTTCGTCCTCGAAGACGCGCCGCCGCCCAGCGATCGATTCATCTTCGACGAGCGGCTGAGCGCAGCAGTTGTCGCGGCGGTCCTGTCGGTCTTAGGCCCTCGTGTGGTCCGGGAACACGAAGAGCTTTGCCGTCAGATCACGGAGCGTTTCGGCGCCGACGCTGACGAGGCGGCCGACTGGTCGCAGCTCGTCCGCGAGATCCAACAACGTGATCAGGCCAGTTAAGGTCCGCCTGATCGCTATGATGCTAGCGAATCCCCGACGCGGAGCGCTACGCGCAGAAATCGCCGGCGACGTCGGCGAGAGGAGACCCGAAAATGGAAACGCACCGCTCGACGGGACGAGCGGCGCGCGATACTCACGAGGCCAGCCTTCGTGGGGACCAGGTCGCGCCCCTATCGTTCGAAATCTTACATCTTGAGCGAGTCAACTTTGGCTCGAAGAAGGCGACTGGACGTGTCGCAATCGCCGGCTTTGGCTGGCTGAACATTGAGCTCTTCTGCCCTGAAGGCCGCGAGCCGTTCGTCGCTGCCGAATCGATCCGGAACAAATTCACGGGCGCATGGTGCAAGAGCGCGCGCTTCGATGGCGCGTTCGCAGCGAGCCTGCTCGAAGCCGTGTTGGCAGCGCTGGATGATTCGTGAGCGACCGCGCGCAGCATCTCGCCGGCACGCGCTCCTTTGCGCAGGTGGCGATCGAATGGCTTCCACGCATCAAGTCTCTGAACGCGCTTAAAGTTTTCATTGTGCTTTGTAGTCACGCGGATCGCGAGACGAGCAAATGTTTTCCGTCGAAGGGCACGATGGCAAGAGCAGCCGCCATCGACACTCGCGAGGTTGCCCGCGCGCTGCGATCCCTCGAGAGCATTGGTGCGATACGAGTTGAATTCCGAGACGGCTCGCGCAGCGGAGTCTCGAGCTCATCGATCTATACGATCTCGCCGCCCTCGAGGGCTTACGACGGCAACGAGACTGCCGAAAAATTCAAAGGCGAGGTTCGCGCGCTCGTCGCCGGATTCGTCGCGGCCGGAGTCGCCTTCGAATTCACGAGTAAGAACGGTGTGGCCACCGTTCAGTATCGCAGCAAGAACGGGATCAATACAAAAGCACAGACGGCGCTTGAGCCCTACGTCGCCGCGATGCCGTGGCAACTTTTCCACGAGTACGTCCAACTTGGAATATCGGACGCGCTGCCTGAAAAGCGTCGGCCACCCGCCAGACAAAACAGCCGCCGGCGCCATGTTTGACCCCATGGGAGATTCGCCATGGGGTCAGTGTGAGAATCTCCCATGGGGTCATGGTGATTTCCCCATGGGGGAGGGTGGTGGATTTGCGACATGACCCCATGGCAGATTCACCACCCAGAACATACCAGGCATGACATTACCATGAAGAACCCACCAGTGGACCGGCGCCGCGCTTCGCGCGTCGGCGCGAGGGAGACGAGCTCCCTCGACCCCACACGGGCTTTGCTTTGGTGGGGAGCTTAGGATGTCTCGAGGTGCCGAACTCCAAGCCTATCGGGAGCGGACGCGCGGTCCGAACGTAAGCAGTCGGATTGGGCGCTATGATCGCTGCCTACCGTCCCAAATACCACGCGATCGTCGACGGCCTGACGTGCGGACGGCCGCGCCTTGAGTAGCACTTCGTTGGGCGCGAGTCGCGTTGGTTTGGTTATGTCTTCGCTCTCCGGCGATGGCTATCGTTGCGCGCGGATCTCCGCTTCGGGACAGCGCCGTGGCGCGCGACGCGTGGAGAACGGGATCGCGGCGGACATCATCGCCCTGGCGATCATGGGGGGACGCCCGCATCTGCTCGTCGAGGTCGGCGGCGTCGGTAAACGCCTTGGCGTTGCCTTCGCCGAGCTGCGCGAATCGATCTTACCCGGTTTCGTGCCCATGGTCGTGCGATTCGTGAACCGCCAGCGGTTCGTTTACGTCGACGAAGATCATCGCTTCAAAAGCTTCGCCGAAGCGATCGAGGCCCTACGCGAATGGTAACGACCGCCGAGCAGATGATCCGCGACGCCTACGCCAGGGTCATCGAAGGCCTTGATGAGATTCAGGTTGGCGTGATCTGGGGCGCGCTGCTGCGCAATCGGTTGCCCACAGATCCGCATCTCCGCGACCGCGCGCAGCTGCTCGAGCGGCTCCGCGACGCGATCGGTCGTGAGAGCGCGAGGCGCGCCGACGAGAAACGGGCTGGGTAGTGCGGACTATCGGGGCCTCAGTGCCGCAAGCCGATCGCGTCTGCATCGGGTGCGGTGCGAGCATGGCCGGACGGCCAGCTACCGCGCTGTATCACACCCCCGCGTGCGGCGCTCGATCGCGCAAACGCGCAGAGCGGCGCCGTGCTAGGGAAGAACCGTACCTCGAGCTCCAGGCGGTAGGCGATGACGCCCTCGAGGGCATCGATCCGCTCGTTCTCGACTGCTGGGCGGACGATCGCGAGCGGTTCGAGCGCATGTACCCTCGACGGCGTCGGCCCCCGGCGGCGAAGCCCCCGACCCATGATCGTCGGTTCGATACTTGAGGCAAAGCGAGCTGACCTCAACTCGAATCCGCGTTCGAAAAGCAGGCTGCTGCTTCGGCGGAGCTAGGGCGTTCCTGGGGCGATGCTAGGGCGGAATTTCAGGAAAATGTCGAATCGCCAAGCCGCCAGCGGCCGGGAAAACACCGGTAAAACACCGGTAAAACACCGGGAACATGGGGGTGATTTTCAGAAAAGAGGTCGCCGTCCGTGCAGCGGCAGCGCCAAAGCGCGCCGATGCGGCAGCTTCGCCGCTTCCATCCGGAACGTGCGGGCAACGTCTTCTTGAAATGCTACCCTATGTTCGCCCCACGAACACCCAACGTTTACCCCATGCTCGGCGCTTGCGTGTTTTCCGCTGTCTGCTGCTCGACCGCCGACGCTGCTGTAGTGGCCCGACCGGACATCTGTCCGCTGACCTGTCCGGTTGGCGGCGTCCACGGGTCGCTCGGGCTGTAGCGGTTACGCATGATCGTCTTGCGGCGGCCACCGCGGAACTACCGATAGGACCGCATTATCAGTAATTCAAAAAATGACGACGCGCCTGGCCGGCGCTCGCGAAAAAGCGATCTCGCCGTTCCCGCAGCGCTCAAGCCGGGCGTAGCCGTCACGCTGCCCGACATCGAGACGCTCCTAGCGCAGCTGAATCAACTCACCGACACGCAGCGCTCCCGCATGCTCGCGACGATCGCCGGCAAGACTCCATCCCAGATCGCTCGATCGGACGGAACGTCGAAGCAGGCGGTTGCGCAGACGTTGCAATCAAAGCGCGTCTCCGACACGCTGCGCCGAATCATCGACCGCACCCAGACGATCCGCACGGACACACAGACCGGCGAAAAGACCAGTAGGCCGCTCATCGAGGAGGCGCTGCTTACGATCAGCGCCCTCCTGCATGCGAAGAAGCCAGTCATCTATGGCGCGACCTATGCGATGGTGCCGGATAATGCGATGCGCCTTCAGGCCGCGGCGAAGATCATCGAGATATATGAGCCGGCGGGACTGCGGGCGCACGCGGAGCCGGCGCCCGAGGAACTCGCGATCGAAGAGACGACGTCGACGCGACGCGTTGCTCGTAGACGGGTCCGGTGATCCCGCGAAATGGCCCCCCCCGTTTTCGACAAGGGTCGATAAGGTTCGACGCTAGATGCTCTGAGAAGCGGGGTGTTGGCGGCGGCGCAGAGTTTGGAACGGCGCTCCATTATTGTAGCCTAAAGTTGACAATTCAAGGCAAGTGGTGCTAGGGTGTTAAGGAGCACCAAGCCCGGGGCCGCACACGGACCGAGGAGCAGCATGCCAGCCATGATCGCATCGTCTGACCGCGCCGCCGCACGCGACGCATTGAGGTCCAATGTTCTATTCGGCCGAGCCCGATTACGGCTCTCCCAAGCGAACCTCGCCGAGCGAGCGGGGATCTCTCGGCCCGTCGTCTCGGAGATCGAACAGGGCAAAGGGAACGTCACGCTTGACGTCCTGGAGCGGATCGCGGCCGCGCTCGAAACGACAGCTGCGCGTCTCCTCACGCCCGTACAGCGCGGGGCGTCGGACGAACATATCGCGCGGCGCCGGAAAGACGGGCCCGAAGCGTTCGTCGACGCCCGCGACTTCATCGCCACGATCGATGAAAGCGACGACGCCGCCGGCAAGCCCGCCGCCCGCTACTCAAAGCGGGGCCGGAAAGCCGCTGTATCGGCTTGACCTGCACCGCGACGTCGCCGCCGACGTACAGGGCTTCGCGTCGCAAAAAGCCGCGTTCCGCCCGACGCTCGAGGCGCTGTTCGCGGCGCTCGAAACCGATCCGAAACAATTCCCGACGAAGGCCGGCCCGCTCGCCGGGTGCCGCGCCGCACCGGTCCGCTATAACCGCACGACCGTTTGGCGCTGCGTCTACGAGATCGACGAGGCTGCGCGCGTCGTGCGGATTCTAGCGCTCGGGCCGCACGATGCTGCGTATAAATCCGCCGCGCGTCGTGTCTGAGCGTTCGCGTCAGCACTTCCAGTAAGCGATCTATCGTGCACACGAAGACTAGAGCAAAGCGCAGCGCTGCGCGCGAGTAAGGGCAACGGTGAGCCGCGCCACAACCCGTGACATCCACATGATAAAATAGCTTTAGTTGCACGCTCGGCGCGAATCGTGCGCGTCGAGCGTGCCGCGAGAGTGAAGCGCGGATCGAGATTCGACGGCGCGTTCGACAGCATGCTCTCGGAAATTAGCCGACGTCCGAATCCCTCGGGCCGGCCACCGACTCAAAGATAATCCGTCGACACCCGAACTCAAAGGAGTTGTCCAGCTTGGTCATTCTGCTCGAACCGGCTACCGTCGCTCTTCGGCTAAAGTGCGGCGCTGAGGTGCGCAGTCCAGAGTTGATCGCCGAGTTACGCCGCGCCGGCGTGCGCCACTTCGAGGCCACGGGCCATGACACCGCCGATACAAAAGCCAAGCGAGAAAACGAAGGAGTGCGGTCGTGAGTGCGACAGCCGAGAAGCTCCCGTCAACGGCCGAGATCACAACAGCGACCGATCGCGCCCACGCCGAACTTGCCGAAGCTCGCGAACACCTTCGCGTCACGCAGCGCGATGGTGCCTTGAACTATGTTCGCGGCCAGCGCCTCCCAGCGTTGCAAGAGATACGCGCGCGGATCATCGCGCTGGAGGACGTAGTCGCCGGCCTCGCGTGGGTTGCGGTCGCCGGCGAGATAAGTGAAATCGATGCGCTGCTTCAAACCGAGGCGACAGTGTTGGAGCCGCTGCAGGCCGAGCTCGAGAAGCAGCAACGCACCGACGCTCGAAGCGTGTACGCGTCGCAAGGCTCGACGAACAGGCCACTGACGTTCCAGGAAATCCACACCGAACTCGAAGCCCGGTTACGGCGTGCCCGCAATGCCGTCAAGGTCGCAAAGGAGCGCTTCGACACGGCCCGTCGCCGTCAGAGCGAGCTGCAAGGAGAACTGAATGCCGTTTGAAGCGTGGCAAGTTTCGAACGTCTACACGTTCCGTTCGAACGCGAAAGAAGCCCTCGGCGGGATCGCGCGTCTGGCGACAGCCGCAGCGGATGCGCTCGAAAAGCTCGACTCGCGGATCAGCATCACCAACGCCGCGATGATGGAGTCGGCCGAGGGCGCGAGTCTCCTGCGCGGCGAGCTCGGCGGAATATCTCGCGGGTATTCGAGTATTTCGGCCGCCGCAACCGGGGCCGCGACTCGGGTCACCTCCGCATCCAACGCGATGCGCGCGAGCATGGCGGAAGTCGGTTCTGCCGCTTCGATCGCGCAGGCGAAGGTCGCGGCGTTTTACCGTACGGCCGGAATCGGGCCCAGCCTCGGCGGTCGCGTCGCCGCGGGAGCCGGAAATGCCGGAATCGTCGGCGGTCTTGCGGCGGCAGTTACGCTAGGCGTTGGTATCGACCAATCCGCGAAGACGCAGCAGCTACTTTCTGCCATGTCGGTGCAGACGGGGCGCTCGCAAGCATCGCTCGCAGCCGAATACATGCCGATCGTTCTCGCCGCTGGCAATCGAACGGGGATGTCTGCGGAAAACGTTCTCGGCATTGCGCGCGAGGTCTCGGGCGTCATCAAGGATCCTCGTGAACTGCGACAGTCTCTCTTGGGCACCGGCGGCAAAGGCGGGATATTCGATCTTGTCTCAGTGCTCACGAAAACCGGCGTTTCAAGTGATTCACCAACTGACATCTCGCGCCTCGTGATACGGGCGGATCACATCCTCAATGCCTACACGGCGAAGGATCAAGCGTACGTCAACGATCGGCTATACCGCTCTGCGGTCGGCTCGCACATGGAGCTGGGACCGCTCGTAACGCAGCTCGGGTACTTCGGCGAAACATTCCGTCTCGCGCGAGGCAGGCCAGCGGCGGCAGGCGACATCCTGTCACTTGCGCAGCTTGGTTATTGGGGCGTTGGTACGGGCAAGTGGGGCGCTGGCTTTGGGCAGATTCTCAACTCGATTCTGTCGCCGACCAAAGCGGCGCTTCCGCGCCTGATTGATCTGGGCGTTCTCGATAAGCACGGCCGCCCAACGCGAACGACCGTCGATGCCAATGGAAGCTTCACGCCAATCGCGATGATCAGAGAGCTGCGCGAGAACCTACACAATCGGCGAGATCGTGTGCTGCCTCAGCGAGATACTAGGGAAGAAGCTCACTGCTTATCTTGCCGGCGTCCGAGACATCGACACGATCGTCCGCTGGGCTTCCGACGTCGAGCCGCCTACCGCCGTGAAAGGACGTCTCCGGCGTGCCTACGTCGTGGCTCTGACGCTGCGCTCGAGCGACGAGCCACCCGTCATTCAAGCGTGGTTTACGGGACTGAATCCCGAGCTGGATGAGCGCTCGCCGATCCGGTTGCTCGCTGAGGGCGGCGAGGCCGAGGGTAGGGCCGTCCTAGAAGCCGCGCGGCTGTTCCACGCAAATGGATAGTCAGACCCAGGCATTACGCGCGACGGAAACTTCCGGGCAGGAGCACTGCGGCCCGCCTGAGCAAAACCCTTGGTGAATAAGTCCATGGAGCGAACAATGTACCGGATTCCACTTGCAAACATCATGATGCACCTCGGAAAGTCTGCATCCAAGTCTTCGACGGGTCGTTACTCGTGGAGCTGCGGGTGCATTGCGCGGCCCGACGCCAAGTGTGTGGGGAACCAACTAAAATGGTCGATGTGTGCCTACCATTTTTCGAAGGAGTAACTGCCTGGCCGAGGTGAGCACGAAATCGACAATGGTCGGGAACGCCAAGTTCTATATCCTCAGGCCCTTGCCCTAAACCCCCGATTCAGAATCGCATGTCCGAGGGGAAGTGCGCCGGAAATCGATGATAGCGCGTCGCTTCGTTTAACCACAAGCTTAGGATCCATTCGACTCCAGCGGAGTGACAAAGAAACTGCGGAGGCTTTGGTGGCCATCCATCCCAAGCGGGTGCCGATTCCTGGACGTATCGCTCCCTTCCGTACGTTGAGATCGCCCAATCCATTAACTCGCGCTTGGCGCCCTCGGCGACGAGCGGGCCCAGAGCAAAGTGAAGATGAAGCCCGGGCATTGTTCCGCGCAGAAATTGGAGCGAGTAGCAGCGAAGTTGGATAGTCGTCAGCACGACCTTGTCCCGGCCAATCAAGAGCATCAGGTCGTCGTTATGGGAGCTGCAATGTGTAACGGTGAGATCCGTGAGAGCCTTCTCAACCGTGCGGCCGTAGCCGATAGGAAAGAGCAAACCGTCTTTGGCGATCCACGTTGGGTCACGGATCTCGCTCATCCTAAGTAACGGTACAACGTCGAGCGTCCGACGCGGAAGATACGCGCGATGTGATTCGGGGTCTCGCCGCGCTCGAGCATTGTCTTTGCCTCGCGAAGCTGCGTTTTCGTGAGCGCCGGCGGCCTGCCGATGTGCTCACCTCGCCGCTGAGCGGCCCGCATGCCGGCGACGGTCCGTTCACGCAAGACGTCGCGCTCGAACTGCGCGACCGCGCCGAGCACCGCGTACAGCATTCGACCGGCGGCCGTTCCCGTGTCGATGTGGTCGGTCAGCGATCGCAGCGCGACGTCGCGCTCGCGTAGCATTTCGGCAATATCGAGAAGGTCTCGAAGCGATCGTCCGAGGCGGTCGAGCCGCCAGACGACCAAGGTGTCGCCGGCGACGAGATCCTCGAGCGCGCGGCTGAGACCCGGCCGCGATCGCGAGGCGCCCGACGCCGAGTCCTCGTGAATGACGGCGCAGCCGGCGGCCCGCAGCGCATCGAGCTGCAGCTTCGTCGTCTGCTCGTCGGTCGAGACCCGCGCGTAGCCGACCAGGCGCGTCTTCGGCTTTGCGCCGACCTGGGAGCTATCCGGCCCGGCGAAACGCGTTCCTAGGGCTTCCTGTGGGGCCGTTTTCGATCGTTTCGTGCTCATCGACGGTTTTCGGTCTAGCAACGACGCGGGCACGACGTCGGCGCCGTAACGTGCGCGCAGGTCGGCCAGCCGATCGTCGCCGGCGGCCTGAACCGCGAGCAGCTCGTCGAGCGGAACTCCGCCTTTGCGTTTTGGGACGCCTTTACGGGACATGGAAAGCCGCTTCGCGCCTGGGCCCGCGAATCATCCCAAAAGGGTTCCGTTTCGGGACTCAGTTGACGCGCCGGGTTATAATGCAAGGGAGCGACAGCCACTAGAGCGTCGCCGCAAACCTGGTCCACCGCGGCCAAGGAGAAAACCGATGGAACCTACAGCCAATGGCGCAAGCCATGCCTCCAGCGTTGATATCCCCTTCCTCCATTCACGCCGGTTTGAAGATCCTTTCAATCCGAGCGTGGTTTCGTATTTGCTTTACGTCGACACTCGCGAGCTGCCCGACTTCCCAAATGAGCCGAATGCTCGACCGGCGGATTCCCGCGAGAACGCGCCAGTCTACCGGGCCGTCAGGGCGTCTGCGCTAAGCGAAGGCGACGTGACGCCCGGGATGTTTGGTTACAAACACCTCGGTATCAACTTAATCGCTCGTCGGCTTCAGCCCGTTAGCGATAAGGTCGCACGCGTGTTTTTCGACGAGGACGACGGTTGTATCAACGGCGGCCACGGCGTAAAAATCATTCGCGAACTTCAAGAATCCGTTGGACGTGAAAACATGGCGCCCAACTTCGTCAAGGTCTTCGTCATGACCGGGCTTCCAAACGACGTGGTGCCCGAGATCGCGGGAGCAAACAACGCGTCCATCCAGGTTCGACCGGAGTCGCTGTTAGATCTTGCCGAAAAGTTCGAACCGTTCAAAGAAGCTATGCGCAAGGCGCCAATAGGCGAAAAAGGTGTCGCATGGCGTGAAGGCGAGGACGGCCTTCCGGTTGTCGATTTAATCGCGATGATGAATTGCTTTCGAGCAAAAGAGCTAGGCGGCAATCCGATTGATTCGTACTATGCCAAGAGCCGGGTAGTCGAAGCTTTCCGACAGAATCCGCAAAGCTTTTACGCAGTTGCCCCGCTCTTGTCAGATCTCTGCAAATTGATGGATGCTATTCGCGTCGACGGCCAAGAGCCATACAACAAGCGCGCATCCGGCAATTTTGGTTTGCTACGTTTCGTCCAGAAGAAGGAGAAGAAGTCGAAAGGCCAGGTAACGGTGGTCTCCGACGGGGTATCGTTAGAGTTCACCGGCAAAAGGGCGACGCACGCGCTGGCGTATGCGGCGGCATACCCAATCTTCGCGGCGTTTCGGCTGCTCGTCGATTACGATGAGGCAGAGAAGCAGTATGTTTGGAAAGAGGGGGGCCTAGACCGAGCGCTGACCATTTTCCGCGAAAACGCTCCTGACCTCATCACGACGATCCGGCGCGCAGAACACAAGACGGTCATGATGCTTGGTCGGGACCCTGGGATTTGGGAATCGATCTACAACAAGATCGAGCTGGTTCTTCTGCGTGACCAGCTGAAGGAAGCCGCTTCTTAGAAGCTTTCTATTACGCGATCTAAAGAGCCCGGGCGTTTTGCGTCCGGGCTTCTTTTTCAGACATAGACCGGCGGCATCGTCAGCACGTCGTCGTAGGCGTTGCCGCCGATCGAGAGCAGCGCGAGGGCGTCGTTCTGGCGGAGCTGCCGGAACAGCTGCGGGGTGATGACGTTCTGCCGTTGCAGCGAAAGGCCGTAGCCGGCGCTGCTCGAGGAGCCGTGGCCCGACGTCGTCGAAGTCCCGACGTTCTCGGAGATCCGCGCGACGTCGACGGCGCCGAGTAAGAAATTCATCCGCTCGATCGTCGCGCGATCCTCGGTGCGAAAGCAGATCGTTTGGCGGAAGTTCTGCAGCACTGTGTCGGCGAGGTCGCGATCGCCGATCGCGGGCGTAGAACGAGCTGACCCCTTGGGCCGAAATGACGCCGATGCAGCCGCTCGAGCGCGACTTATCCCAGAAGTTGAGGTCCGAGACGCCGTCCTTCTGATTGGCGATCGCGAGCGTAACCACAACACCGATACTCTACCACGCTAGAACGTTCCAACGCTAGAGGGTCGGGACGCTGCAGTGCTCCTCATCTAAACCGCCACAACGGCAGTACGCTGGTACGCTATAACGTTAGTACGCTGGTACGCTATAACGTTAGTACGCTTTATAAACACGTGGTATCGCCCACAAAACTTCGTGGTTTCGCCCACGCACCTCGCACCACAACCCTTACACCATCAGGCTTTTTGGCGCATTTTCCGGTCCGTAACAGGCCGTAACACCCCGTTATCGGCGGAACGCGCCGCCGCGCACGTAGAATCGGCAGGTCTCTAGTGCTCTCATCCTTGCGCTAACACTTCTGTTAGCGGTACCTTTTGCAAAGGCATAGAGTCGCTGTGGTGCGCCCGGAGGCGCTCCTTCGATTCTTCGCGCACCGTCGCACATTCAGGATGGAGCTCGGCGCCGTTCGCCGGCACCAGTGAAGAGGCCGACACGTGCGACAACCGAAATACGCGCAGATGGCCAGCGATCGCAAAGCCTTTGATGAGGCCCTTGAAGAGGTTTTCGACAACATCCGCGAGCTCGGCCATGAGCTTCTAGAAGTAGAAGTTGAGGGCGTCGACAGCGACGACGAGGAGCTGGGAGTATCGATATATTTTGGGCGAAAAGATTCGATTGCCGCGCGGCTCGCCGCTGAGTACGATGTGCTCGGCGCACTGCTGTTCAAAGACGCCGACCAAGTTCGATCTGAACAGGCGGTGTTGAATGCGGAATGGGCAGTCTACCGTACGGCTCCCGACGCGCGACCCGGATACATCAGGCTCGGTGAGATTGAGGGCGGCATCGTAGATCAGGTGTTTCACGCAGAGCGAGTGCGCCGCGCGATCGAGGCACGAGAATCGGCACTAGGTCGCCAGGAAACGTGAACGATCGCGCGCGAGCCAGGCGGGCGGGCTCTTACCCGTCTTTCCGCGAGGGCTTGCGGGCAAGCCAACTACAAGGTATCCAACCGGTCCCACCGGCTCCGTGAATTTCACAAAGTACCATCTCCTCGGCATCGGAAACACGATGGCCAATAACGGTGACGGTCTGCCCTGAGGGAATCACGAAACCGGTGTGGTCAGCGACGAATGCTGATTCCACGGTCGCACTCGGATCCTCGTTGTTTGACTCTGCAATCGTGGCGAGGGCCCGCCTGAGGGTCTTCGTGGCGTACGGCCGCGTCATGTGCACATCGATACAGGGCGAGTCGCCCTTTTCGCTTATCAGTACAAAGGCGATATCGTTTGCGTAGCCGCCATCGGCCGTGTAGTACGTTCTCGCGCTAGCAAGTGCGGAGCACATTGTCGTAACGATGCTTCCGCGATCGTTCCGCAGTGTTTCTTGAAGGTCGTCGTCGAGGTCGGCCCCACCATCCCAACTCTTAAGGTCGCTTAGGGCCGCCTTGACGGCATCGGCTACCTTCCCAAGCCGGGTCCGAGTTTCGATCCAGCCACGGGGAAGGCCATTTTGAGCTTCTTGGGATTCGGGAGGGTCTTGAATGATGAAATACCCGCGCTGAGCACCGGCGCGGTTGCTCAACAGGCTCGCAATTTGCCCATTGACCGAATCCCCGGCTGTCAGAATCAACGAGGTCGAGACCGTCCAGTCCTCGCGCTCCTTTCCGAGTGCCGAAGCGCTCAGTGTTCGATGTGCGCGAGGGTGCGAAGTCGCTCTGTTCGGCGGTAAACTCACCTTCGTCGTCTCACTCGTCGATGCGCTGCAGCCAACGAGTAGTTCAAGGCCGAACGCGCTGAGAAGCGCCATCGTAAGCAGATTGAAAGTCATGATGCTAGTTTCCGATAGCCACTCGTCGCCCGTCGACGGACTAGGATCAGGCATAAAAGTTCCCGTTTGGCCCTATCGGGCAGCGTCGCACTTCGCTCAAAATATCCAAACACATTGCCAAGGACGGCTCTTGAGAGGATCGTTATGAAACGTCTTCCGTTCCTGGTTGCAGCGATCGCCCCGCTCGCGCGAATCAGTCTCACAAGATGACCTCAATGCAGGGTGACTTCGCCGTGGCGGCCCTCGCTTTCTTGGGATTCGCCTTTGTGGCCATCGGCGAAGCGAGAAAGAAGCGCTCCGCAAACGCTATCATCTTCGGAGGCATAGCGGCGGTAGCGCTTTGCATGGCGTACGTCTTTGCGACCCCTGGTACCAATGCATCGCCTGCACCTAACAAGACTGCAGCTGAGAACGCCGATGCCGATCCAACGGAGTCGCCGCAGGAACTGCACGCCGCACGTCAAGCGATTCTCGACTATTGGAATCCGATAGCGATGCAGTATATTGTCGTGCGCTCGCATTATGCAGCCGTTGGGGTAGCGGCAAATTCGGGCGACGTTGTTGATGCGTCTTCCGAACTTGAGCAGGCGTCCCGACATGCAGACAGCTCGCAGTCTCAGGTCTTCGCGATGCATGTACCCGAAGGCGTGCAAATGTCGGACGATTGCCCGCAAACGAACATGATGTTCGTATACCTAAAGGATTCGTTCGACAAAGCGCGCGAGGGCTTGGACTCGGGAAAACCCTCGGACGCTGCCGACACACTCGACTCCTTGAAACAAGCCGACGCGCAATTCTTCGCGTGTCGTCATGCGCTCGCGAGCCAGTTCCAAGACCTCGGCGGAGACCCGAGCGCATTGGATTCCATAAATCTAAATGCCGACAAGTAGCAAGGTAGAGCAATGCCAAAGACCCTCGCGTAGATAGCATCTCTCAACGTTTCAGAGAGCGACGATGCTTGCTCTTCGCACGCGAATTTTGAGCACGAGCGCGGCGCCGGCATGGCCGGCGCCGTGAATCGCGGCGCGCCGTAGCAAAAGTTCAGCCACCCCGCGGTCCAAATCGCAGAACTCCGCGAACTCGCTATCGGACAATATCATCGCCGCGGGCGCCTCCGAGCCTTCGAGCGCCTTAGGCCGCCTTGAAGCACTCGAAAAGACGGCGCCCCTAAGGGAAGATCTTCGCGAGTTGGGTTCGCGCTATGCGGATATTGTGGCTGCGCTTTTTCGCATCGCAAGCGATCCAGGAAGCGCTCAGACCATTCTAAGTGCTCTGCAAGCAAAGCACGAAGACTCACCACCGGATCGGTCGTGATCGGCACGATTTTGGCTTTGCTCATACATCACCTCCGTCTTCGCCGTTCTCGCGCTCGCGATCGAGTTCGTCGGCGATGTCCTGAAACACGCGTTGTCTCTCGACCTGGTCAGTCGCCTCGGACAGGGATTTCGCGCGCTTTGCGGCGGCGGTAAGATCGCACGCAGCGTGGCCCCGGCACCAGTGCGTGATCTCGGTCAGGGTGATGATAGAGCATCCTATAGATGTTTTCAGGTTTTCCTCAAGCCAGCGTGCTCGAATCTTGCGCTCGCGTTCGTTCAGAGGCTCGCGCGACCAATCGACCTCAGTGCCAGACGCCGAGCGCGCGATCGCGGTAGCCTGAGCCACCGCGTCGGCCTTAGCGATGGTCGCCTCCTCGGGAGCAGGCGGTTCACCGACCGGCTCGATGAACGATGACGCGAGTCGCGGCTGCGGCGCCGGAGAAGGCACATCAGCAGCGGCGACGACGTGGGGCGGCGGCCCGTATAGTCGATCGATAATGGCGTCGCGGCCTCCGTATACCGGCAATCCAACGAGCTGATAAGCTGCGTACAAACCGACGCCTTCATTTGCCGCTTTGCCGATGAGGTTCGCCGTTATGATGTGGCCAGCGGCTTGGTTCTCTTCGATTTTGGCAGCGACGCGTTCCATGCGCGCGGCGTCGCGACGTAGGCGCGCGGCGTCGCGACGTAGATGTTTCGCGAGCAGGCGCGTACGCTGCTCGACTTGGAACGGTGTTCCGCTCGGAACGAAGCGGAGCCGCTTAGGGCGCGGCGCCGGCGCCTGGGATACGAGATCCATGATCTTCAAGCTTCCTCTCTGCAGCTTTGCGCTGCGGTCACAGGATGATAGCGGCCAGCGCGGGATCGTCAAAGACGTTCGCGCGTCGAATGTAGCCCTGGAGCACGGCGAGCGACCGGTGTCGGGACGTCCGCATGATGTTGTCGAGCGAGACGTGCGCTACGCTCGCCGCCGTGATGAAGCCCGCTCGCAAGGAGTGCGCGCTGAAGTCGCCCTCGAGCCGCGCCCGGCGCACCAGCACGTGCACGAGATTGGCGACGTCGCGGCCGCCGATGGGCCGATCGCTGATCCGCCGGCCGGGCTTGAACGAGCGGAAGAGCGGCCCGTCGACGAGCTGCGCGGCGGCGATCCACGCCTTGACGGCGCGCGCCGCGCACAACGCGTGCGTCGGCACGAAGGGCACGGCAATCGCCGCCCCCTCGCCGGCCTGGTCCGTTTTCGACCTGCGAATCGTTATCAATAAGCCGCGCGGGTCGTAGCGGATGTCACCGACGCCGAGCGCGGCGATCTCGGAACGTCGCAGCGCGGCCGCGAAGCCGAGCAGCACGATCGCGCGGTCGCGCTTGGCTTTGAGATCGTCGCCGGCGACGGCGAGCAGCACCGACTGCAGCCGATCGAGCGTCAGCGCGTCCTTGCGACGGACTGCGCAGCCTTTCGTGTTGGCGATGCCCCTGAGGATCTCGCGGACGACGCGGTCCGACGTCGGTGCGGGGTCGATGCCCGCGCGCTTGTGCTCGCCGGCGATCGCAACGAGGCGCCGGCGGATCGTCGACACCTTTGCTCGCTCCGCGAGGTCGGTCACGTAGAGCGCGATCGTTTGCGAGGTCGCCGGCAGCGCGCAGACGCCGTGGTCGCGGCAGAACCGCCCGAAGTCGCGCAGATCCGACCCGTACGCGCGGCGGGTCGCCGACGATCGCGAGGCCCGCGCGTACTCTTTGGCGCGTTCGATCGCAAAATCGACAGAGAGCGGTCGCGCGGGCTCCTGGAGCGCGAGCGGGGTCACGGTGCGGCTTGCGGACGGACGAAGTCGCCATTCTCGGCGACGGCCATCTCGCCGCTTAGGAACGCGGCCATCATCCAGAGTGCGTCATGATGGGCCGGCATTTCGCCGAAGTCGAAGTTGCACTCGACCCCCTTGCCAAAAAGGATCGCTAGCTCAGTCGCTGCTTGGAGTTGCGCCTTGGTCGGCGGTTTCGCGGTATCGAGGCGAGACTGGATCGCCTTCGCGAGTTTCTCGGCACGGGCTGAGAGACGCAAGAAATCGGCCGAAGCCGCGCGGTAGTCGTTGCTGATTTTCGCAAGGGTCGGCGCGACGAGTTCAGGCTTGCCGAGCCCGTACCGGGCGATGATGCGCTCGCGGGGCGTCACGCCGACACCGCGCGATCGGCGATCAGGCGCATGTAGGTCGCTGCCTGGTGCCAACACGCGTTCCCGAACTGGCCGGCTTTGCAGTCGCACGCCATCATCTCGAGGTTGAAGACTTGGACGGTGTACCGCGCGCCGGCGCGGCCCTCGACGGTAAAGCGATCATTGCCACGCGGCGTGACGGCGGCCGCGCCACCGTTAACCTGCGCCGCGTGAAGGCGGCTTTCGAATTTCTCGCGTTCCGTCATGCGCGTCGCGCGCTGGGATGCGCCGGCTGGGGCCGCGAAGTTCGCGGCGGGGGAAGCTGAGCTCATATCTCGGTCTCCTCAAGGCCCGTGCAGCGTCTGATTCACGTTGCGCGGGCCGCTCAAAATAAGTGTATCGGGAAGCGGAGATTATCGGCTTCCCAACTACATCCTAACACCACTACAGCCTATTTACAACCTACCGCGACCACTCCACCCCACTCTGGCCCATAACAGACCACGATAGAGTAAGCGTTTGCGGCGTTACGTGCGTGCCAAAAGGCCTATGGCCATACTTCGCATGTAAGGGGTCAGGAGTTCGAGTCTCCTCATCTCCACCACCTTAGAAGCCCGTAAACCACGGGCTTTTTTGATGCTCGCCCGTGCCCGGCTTCGGTGGTGTCCGTGCTGCCGCATCCTCAATCCTCGATGGTCGGCGATAGATAAGCAAGGCTCAGGCAAGAAAGCTCGCGACCCTGCTGCACGTCGACGCCGGCATTTTCATCTAAGCGTGGCCGCCTTCCGAGTCCGAGCACGAAATCACTCGTTCGGCCGTTCGCGAAGAGCACCGTGTCATGATCATTGAGACGCCGCGCCTGCGGCTAAGGCCACTGACAGACGCCGACATGGAACCGTACCTCGCCATGGCTACCGATCGCGAGGTGACGCGGTACGTCTCGCCCATACCCATACCACCCGCCAGCGCCGAAGCGGCGGCCACCCACTATCGCCGATTGCTCGAGACGAGGGGCTATGGCTACTGGGCGATCGAGGTGGGCGGCGGCGCGTCGTTTGCTGGAATCATTTTGCTACAGGACGTAAAATTTACGGCCGCTTTCACACCGGCAATTGAAGTCGGCTGGCTCTTACCGCGTGAACATTGGGGGAACGGTTACGCCACCGAAGGCGGGCGCGCGGCGCTCGACTACGCCTTCACCACCATGAAGCTGGATCAAGTCGTTGCGCTCACGACCGCCGGCAACATTCCATCACAACGCGTGATGCAACGCCTCGGCATGACGCACGATCCGCACGACGACTTCGATCACCCTCACACTCTCGGCACCTCTCTTCAGCGCTGCGTGCTCTACCGAATGCAACATCCATAGCGCGACAGTGACGGGTTTGTCGCGCCGCACACCACGACGGATGACTGCATCGAGAATCTTGTAACGATCGTGTCGAAAGATTCACGGTGCGGTCAGCCGGAGAGCGTCGGTAGGGAAACCCCGGGGGGTCGCGCGTAGCGGCGGGCACGAAATGTCAGTCCCTGTGAAGTTGATTGGTCTTATGAAAGCACGCCCTTCCGCATATCGTGCTTTCGCGATCGCGCTTGTCGGGACGCTCGTTGGCTGCGGCGGCGGCAATGGTACGGCGGTCGCCCCAATCCTGAGCGGCGCCGCGCCGCCGAGCAAACCCACGAGTGCTCCCACCGCGACGCCGAATCCATCCGCGAATCCATCGACGAAGCCGTCTGCCGCTCCGTCGGCAGCACCGTCCGCCGCGCCGTCAGCACGTCCCACGGCCGCTCCGTCAGCGAGTCCGTCGCCGCTGCCGCCGAGCACGCTGCACTGCACGTCGGGAACACCGGTTCCTTCGGTTGCGGCCTCACGCATCTATGTCACGAACGACGATCCGACGAGCATCCTCGTCTATGCGGCGAATCCGAGTGGAACGTTGAACGAGGCGCCCCTCGCGACCATCGTCGGAAGCAACACGGGGCTTTTCTCGCCGCAGGGAGTCGCCGTTGACGCGAGCGGACTGATCTACGCCGTAAACGATAGCCCCATTGGCGCTTCCCCCCCGAGCGTCACCGTCTATGCGGCGAACCCGAGTGGGACGCTCAACGAAGCTCCGCTCGGAACGATAACCGGGGCCAACACCGGCCTCGGCAATCCGAACGGCATAGCCGTTGACAGCAGCGGAAATATCTACGTCGCAAACGCGAACCTGTTCACGACCGTTGGTCACGCCAGCACCGTCACCGTCTATCCGGCAAACCCGCGCGGAACGCTCAACGAAGCGCCGATCGCCACAATCACCGAACCATTTCAAGATATCACCGACGCCGACGGGGCCGCCGACAAAGGCGTAGCCCTGGACGCGTGCGGTAACGTCTACGTTACGGATTACACAAACAGCGGAGACTTTGTCTCCGTCTATGCCGCGAACCCGAGGGGCGCGGTAAGCGGGCCGCCACTCGCGACGATGACCGTTAACTATCCGGTGCTCTTCGGACCTGTCGTCTCTGCAGTTGCCGTGGACCCGAACGGCTTGATCTACGCCGCCCTCGGCATCGACGCGGATGACGGTGCGATCAGCGTGTACCCGGCGAATCCAAGTGGGACGTTCGCCGGAACGCCCGTCGGGACGATCGCCGGAAGTAGCACGGGGCTCGGAGCTTTGCCGTTCGTCGCCGTCGATCCGGCCGGCCCGATTTACTCTACATCCTTCGAGGGTACCGTCATCAACGCCATCACCGTCTACGCCGCGAATCCGCGGGGTACGCTCAACGAAGCCCCAATCGGGACCATCACCGGAAGCAACACGGGACTCGGTTTTCCCTCCGGCATTGCGGTGCATTAATTCAGCCGCGCACGCTGCCTCTGATTGTTTTGTTCCAGAGACGTATCGCACCTTAGTCGACGAGGGTGCGGTTCTAGTCTGAGCGAAACCGCTTCGCCGTGCGACTTTCCTCCCTATCGCCCGCCCTCTTTGCATTCATTCTTGCACTCTCGAACTCAAGCGCGCTTGCCGCGGAAGGCGGTGCTTCACCGATCCAGCTGACGGTAGACGCTAGCGACGCGCCGGTGACCGGCATCGTGCACGTGCGCGAATTCTTTCCGGTGCAGAGCGGGCCGCTTGCTCTCGCGTACCCGCGTTGGGTTCCCGGTGAACACGGCCCGGAAGGGCCGATCCAAAACATCACCGGCCTTCACGTCACTGCCGGTGGGCAAGACATTCCTTGGTCGCGCGATCTTGCCGACCTCAATACCTTTCACCTGACCGTACCAGCCAACACGAATGCGGTTGAAGTCGACTTCGACTTTCTCGGCAGCAGAGACGGCACGTACGCAGAATCGCGGCTCGCGACCAGCACGATTCTCGCGATCAACTGGAACCAGTTTCTGCTCTATCCCGCAAGCGGCGATATCGCCCAAGTGATGATCGCGCCAACCCTGATTTTGCCCGGCCCGGATTGGGTACCGGAAACGGCGCTCCCCGGTTCGACGCGGACCGGCAACGCCGTGAGCTATGCGCCCGCGACACTCGAGCGCCTGGTGGATTCGCCGCTTGACGCCGGCACGGTGTTCCAGCGCTTCGTGTTGCTCGACGCCGACGGCTTCACAAACGAAATCGACGCCTTCGCCGACCGGCCCTCGCAGCTCGAACTTCCCGCCGACAAACTATCCGGCTTCAAGGCGATCGTGGGCGAGATGGATGCGGTGTACGGCGCGCGGCATTGGAAGAACTATCACTTTCTGCTCACCGTCAGCGACTCGATGCCGGGCAACGGCGTCGAGCACGGAAGCTCGAGCGACGACGGCAGCGAAGGCGACGCGCTCACGACTCCAACCGGCATCATGGGCACGGCCGGCCTCCTTTCCCACGAATTCAACCATTCATGGGACGGCAAGTACCGCCGCCCGGCGGATCTTGCAACGAACAACTTCCAAGTACCGGAGCAAACCGAGCTGCTTTGGATCTACGAAGGCATGACCGAACTCTACGGCGACCTGATTCCCACGCGCGCGGGTCTCTGGAAGCCGGAGCGCTTTCGCGACATGCTGGCGGGCACGTACGCAGCCCTCGACCACGAACCGGGCCGCGCCACGCGGCCGCTGCTCGATGCCGCCGCGTCTGCACCGTTTCTCTACACGGCGCCCCGTTCGTTCGGAGCCGAACGGCGCTCCGCCGGCGACTTTTACACCGAAGGCGAACTGATGTGGCTCGATGTGTACGCGAAGCTCGAGCAACTCTCGAACGGATCAAAATCGCTCGACGGTTTCTGCCATCGCTTCTTCGGCATCGAGAACACTCCGTCGGTCGTTAACCCGTATACCTACGCGCAATTCGTGGCCGCGTTGACGGCCTACCAGCCCTACGATTGGGATGCCTACTTCAAGTCGCACGTGTATGCTATCGCGCTGCATCCCCCCGATCCGTTTGAAGAACTAGGCTGGAAACTCACCTACACGGCAACCCAGAACGCGGTTGCCGCCGAGCGCGAAAGGCAGCGTCATATCTTTAGCGCGGCCTACTCGATCGGAATCAGTGCAGGCATGACCGGCGTGATACCGGACGTGATCGCGGGCTCACCGGCGGCGCGGGCGGGACTCGGTGTCGGCGACACGATCGTCGCCGTGGACAACCGCGAGTTCAGCCCCGAGGTGTTCATCGAGGAACTCAAAGCCACGCCGAAAACAACGACGCCGCTCACGCTCATCGTGAAACGCAACGGACTCTTCCGTACCGTCGCGATCGACTATCATGAGGGACTAAAATATCCGCACCTGGTGCGCATCGAAGGAGTACCCGATCGCTTCGCCGGAATCGTTGCACCGCATCGCAAAGGCGTGCCGCGAGGAAAATAGACTCCGGGACCTTCCAGAAAGGTGCCTAGATGAAATTGCTCCGTTTGCTTCCGCTGCTGATCGCGTCGTTCGTCATTGCTGGCGCCGTCTTCGGAGAGGTGCCGGCTTCAGCTACGGGGAGCGGGCCGGGTGAGATTACCCCGAAGAAGCACAATTCCCGAAAAGCGAGTGACCCGATCGTTGTGAACTGGGCCTTTAAGAAAGGCCTCGGGTCGACCAATCTCACCGTTAACCCGGACGGTACGTATCTCTTTTCCGGCAACTACAAACACAAGGTGCCGAAGATGGATTTCGAGATCGTCCTTGCGCTCAAGAGTTCACTTGGCGGCATCCTGTTATTCCATTACGTAGGAAACGTTTCGAGCGGTGGGGTTCAATGGAGCAAGCAGGGTCAGAGCGATTTCCTCAAAGACGACTTCAAGACGTTCGGTGGAGAGCGCGACTGGGCAGCGTATGAGTGGCACGGCGTCTACCACTTCGAGCTGGACTCTGAAGCGAAAAAGCAACTTGCCGAGCAACAGGCCGCGGCAGCGAAGGCGGCGCGCGCAGACGCATACCACCAATGCGCGGGGGAGGCGTTCATTGGCCTCTTCGGAGTCAATGATGCTTACGCGCAGAGTCAAGTCAAGTATTGCCAGCAGTTCAACTGGAACTGGTAGCTCGAGCAGAAAAGTCGCGGGCCGGCGATGCCGGGACCTTGAGGTGAATGCGCGCGAGCGCGTCGGCGACGATCAGCAGAAATCCTAAGAAGTACGCGACGGCGGCGATGCCGGCAACCCACGCGATCCCCAGGTTTTGCGCGGCCATCCCGGCGACGATCGGGCCGGCGATTTGCCCGGCGCCGACCGCGATCGTCGAAAGAGCGATTGCGCTCATCGCCGCCGCGGTGCCGGCGCGCTGACGGAGAATCGCCGTCGCAAAACCCGGAACGGGCCCGAACCCGAGCCCGATGAGAAGGTCGCCGGCGAGTTGCATGTGCGCGAGGGTCAGCATGGCGCCTGCGGCACCGAGTATCAGCCCGGCGCCCATGCCCAGTTCCGCCTGCCGCACGCGCATCGCGAGCAGCGTTCCCACAATCGCGGCGAAGCCGAGCAAGAGAAAGCGAGCGCCGGGCGAGGCGTGCAGTGAACTCACCGCTGCGAACGTATTGTACGCGAGAAATCCCATGCCGAAGAGTGCGTAGGCTGCGAGTACGCGCGCCTCGTTTTGCCAACGCCATGCAGGCGGCTCGCTCGCGGCGCTTGCACGGGCGACGGCTGCCGGCGCCGGCGTCGTCAGAGCGACGACGAGCGCAATGATCGCGCAAACAAGCGAGGCCGCGCGCCACGATTGCGGCGAGCTCAGCGCGGGCAACGCGACGCCGGCCGCGATCAAGCCGAGGCCAACTCCGGACCAGGTGATCGTTGAGACGAGCACGCGGCGCTCAGGTGGAACCGCGTCGAGCGCGATGCGCTGAGCCGCGACGACGCCCCCTCCGCCACCGGCGCCGCTGAGGAACCGCATGACGATGAGCGGCACGAAGCCCGGTGCAAATGCGACGCCGGCGAACGCTGCGGCCGCAAGAAGATGAGAGCCGATGGCGAGCCGCCGGACGCCGACGAGACGTTCGAGCTGGGCTGCGAACGCGCTCGTTAGCAGATAGCCGATCGAGTTGGCCGAAGCGACCGCCCCAACCGCAGCGAGATCGAGCCCCAGGCCCGAGCGCAGAGACGGCACGAGCGCTCCAAAAGCGACCCGCGCGAACGCAACGTCGATGAGAACCACCAGAATGGACCAGGAAACAATGCCTGCAAGCTTCATGACTTGCCGAATCGTAGCGCGATCGCTATCATAGGTCTATCCGATATGTTGACTCAAGCCATAGGAATACCCGATGACTCGGCACTCGCGCTCTCTTTGCGCGACTTACGCTCGGTTGCTGCGATCGCGCAAGAGGGAAGCCTCACGGCGGCCGCCACCCGGCTCGGCTTCTCGCAGGCCACGATCTCGGCGCATCTGGCCGCCGCGGAGAAGGCCCTCGGCGTCTCGCTCTTCGAGCGTCACGGTCGCGGCGTCGTGCTGACCGAGGCGGGGCGCACGGTGCTCCGTCACGCCACCACGATGTTCGGAACGCTGGGTGAACTCTACGCGGCCGCACGCGGGCTCGACCGGCAGGCGCTCGTCATCGGTGCCTCGGAGCCGGCCGGAAGCCGCCGCATGCTTTCGTTCATCCGCCAAGCCGAACGCGCTGATCCCACGCTCGAGCTTTCGCTGCGCGTTGCCGGCATGACCGAAAACCTTGGCCTCGTCGAGCGCGGCGAACTTGAGCTCGCACTGACCGCGGCGCGCAAAGACTTTCCGCGAACCGTGACGTTTACGCCGCTCTACGAG
>Ga0302326_10001912_pt1 | contig 51955 bp, 50 predicted proteins | sample Palsa_T0_3_FD_202264 | JGI IMG/M metagenome (GOLD analysis project Ga0302326, IMG submission 202264) | Peat permafrost microbial communities from Stordalen Mire near Abisko, Sweden - Palsa_T0_3 | ecosystem: Environmental > Terrestrial > Soil > Palsa > Peat permafrost | place: Sweden: Abisko...
GCGGATCCTGGGGGTGCCCGGCGGCCTGCTGCTGAAAGATCTGGAGTGAACCGGCCCAGTCATGCTGCTGACTGCGGATCATGCCCATAGCATCCTGGACGAAGGAAAGCTGGGGATCGAGAGCATGCGCTTTCTCGAAATCCGCGAGTGCCGGGACGTAATGGGATAGTTGCACCTGAAGGACACCTCGGGCCAGGTACAACTTTGCTGCATCGGGCGATTGTTGGATACCTGAGTTCACAACATCGATCCCTACCTGGTAAGACGCATGATTGAACGAGATGGTTGCGAAGAGAAGATAGTTCGACGTGTTGGCCGGATCCTTGACAATCGCGGTACGCAGCCATTCGACAGCGCGCGGCGTGTCTCCTTTTTCTTCGGCGATTTGCGCCGCCAGTGAGAAAGGCTTGCTGCCGGCGGCACTTGAGGTTAGCAACGGCTGCAAGGTGGTCAGGGCGGCATCGAAAGCTTTAGACTTCCATTGGACAAATGCGAGTTGCAGCACATTCTTCTCGTTCGGGTCTTGCTCGGCAATAAGGCGAAATGCTTCTTCGGCCTTTTGATGTTCGCCCTGCGCCCAGAGGCAAGCGCCAAGCTCGCGCTGAGCCTCTATGCTCTTCTCCACCAAAGACAGACTGTGGTCAAAGTGATCGATGGCCGCGGAGCAATCCCCATGCTGAAAGCTCAGGGTGCCTAACATGGCGTGGCTGGTCTGGTCATCAGGCCGTTGAAGCAGGACGCGGTGAAGCAGAGCAGACGCGGCCGGAGAACGAGTGGAGTAGGCAATCTGCGCCGCACCTTCCAGCGCCGGCAGAGACTCAGGACAGAATTCGAGCGCCTGGTCAAAAGATTTTTTAGCATCGCTCATTTGGCCTTCGCGGCTTAGGGCGATGCCACGCAGAGTCAGTACCCGGCAATCGGATGGATGAGTGATCAAGATCCTCCCGGCAATGGCAACAGCCTGCGCATTATCGTTTTGCTCGAGGGCACGCATCACCGCGTTTGCGTCGTCGCCGCCCGGCTGTGCGCAGAGCATGGCCGGCAGCCCCACTGCAGCCATGGCAGTCACGAACTTTCTGGCAACGGTCTGAATCACGAGTGGCGACATAGTTCATTTTAGCGAGTAACGAAGCATGAGCGGAGAGGGAGTTCCTCTCCGCTCATCAGGTTGGGGTGAGCGATCAGAATGTCAGGTTTCCTCCGAACTGGAGAAACCGCGGTGTGTATTGGCCTTGCACCTTGCCGAAGTTTCCGTCCGGCTGGTTAGCGTCCACATTGTTGAGGTTTGCCCGGTTGAAGACGTTGAAGAATTCGAAGCGGAGTTGGAAATTGACCCGCTCGGTGATGGCCGTGTTTTTGAGCAGCGCGCTGTCCCACTGGTTAAAGCCGGGTTGGCGGAAACGGTTGTAGCCCTCATTTCCTTCCACGCCGAAGGTGGTGGGAGCGGTGAAGGTGCCAGCGGGGAAGAGACCGTTCAGGTAGCTCTTGCGTCCGGTCGAGTAATGGTAGCTATTCGCGTCTGGGAAGTCGAAGTTATCGCCATCCGCGTTATAGTCGCCGCTACCGGGAGCATAGCCGGTAAAGTTTCCAGACGCATCTTTGAGTGGGGCGAAGGCCGCATTGGTCGAAACCGTGAACGGACTTCCTGACTGAATAATAGTGGTACCGCTGAGCTGCCAGCCGCTGGCAGCACGGCCGACCAATCCCAACGCGTGGTTGACATCGGGAAACTGGTAGTTCCAGGCTAGTGAGAAGCGGTTGGGAATGTCCCACAGCGACGGACCGTAGTACTGATGCGGATTGATGTAGGTGGGGAAAACCTGGGTGTCGTCGCTCGAGCTTGACTTGGTGTAAGAAGCATTAAAGAAGGCGCGCGAGAATCTACCTCGAAGCGCAAGGATAAATGCGTTGTAACTGGAGACGCGATCGTTCTGGGTGTATTGGATCTCTCCAAAGCTGGTGTTCAGCCTGGTGGGTGTAGTGCTGTTATGAATGATCAGATCGCCTGGTAGTTCGTTGATATCTTGCCCATAGCTGACGTTATAAACCTGGCCGCCGCCGGAGAGCAGGTTTTTTCCCTGTGCTCCCGAATAAGCAACCGATGCCACCAGGTTGGCCGGCAACTGACGGTCAAGCGAGCCGGAATAGATGTAGGCGACAGGCGATACCAGGTTCGGATCGATGCCGCCTATGGTGAATTGGAGACCGGTTATGCCTCCTTGCGCATTGAGTGGCCGTCCCGGTAATACCGGAGCGGGAAAGCCGAAGGGTTTCGTGTTCGACGTCCCAAGGGCAAAGATGGGCGCCGGTGTTTGACCGCTGTAGAACGTGGGAAAGATATTGCCAGGCGGATTGCCACGGTATTCTTCCTGAAGGTTGGCCAGCGTCGGCCAATTATGAAAGATACCGGTGCCGCCCTTGATCAGCCATTTACCATTGCCAGTCACATCCCAGGCTACTCCGGCGCGTGGACTGAACACATCGGTGATGGCGCGATTGAGCGCGTGAGTGTGACGAACTACAAAGCCGTTGGCGGTCTCTTCCTGCTGGGTTTGCCCCGGGCCATAGAAGAAGTTTCCGAACGCCGTACTGGAGCTTCGCGAATAAGGGTTGCCGTAATCGTCCCAGCGGATCCCGTAGTTCAAGGTAACATTGTGCCGGACCTTCCATGTATCCTGAGCGAAGAGTCCGTTGGTGATACCCGCGGCATTCCAGTTGTACTGCGTCCTCTGCCCGGATATCGGATCATAGGAGAGACTGGTTTCGGTGTAGACATTATCGGTCGCCAATTGCAGCAGCCCGTTGAACTGGAACGTCGGCTGATCATAGGGGCCATTGAAGACTTCGACATCGTCGCCGAAGAGACCTTCATACCCCACCCTGATGTCATGCGACTTAATGGTGTGCGTAAGGACGTCTCGCCAGTGATAGTTGTGCTGGATGAAGTCGCCCTGGGCGAAGCCCGCTCCGAAAGCATTTCCGTTGCCATCCACATTGATGCCCGTCACTTTCACCAGCGGGACGGAGAAGAGTCCGGATTGGCCATCTATACCTTCCACGCGCATGCCGGCGAAGGCCGCTTCATTCAACGTGTTGGGGCTGAAAGTGTGCGTCTCATTCACCTGGATGGCCCACTGGTAGTACTGGTTGGTGATGGCAAAGGCGGAGCGCAAATTGTTGCTATTGCTGCTCAGGGTCGTCCGATAAAAGCTCCCATACAGGCGCTCCGCCTTGAAGTCTTTATCCAGCCGGAAGTTATACTGCAGGCCGTTGCGATAGGAGGTGGGGCTGTAATTCGCTGTGTCTATCATGGCAGTGCTGCAAGGAAGAAAGAAGGTTGCGGCCGTTCCGCAGGTGCCGGCATACAAGGTGTTGGCGGTGGACTGCACTGTTTGGTTCGAAATCCTGCTCACTGGATATTTTGTAAGCAGCAAGGTTCCCAGGGTGTTGGGAAAGGCGCTTTGAGCCCAGGCAGTGAATTGCGGGTCCTCAAAGCTCACATTGGTCGGACTTGCGGCCGACGCACGGAGCGGTTCGATAGCGAAGAAGAAGAAGCCAATGTTGTGCCGGGGGACCATCGGACCACCAATAGTTGCGGAAATATTGTTGGAGTGAAACGGGGCATAGGTCTGGGTGAACTCCGAACGCGCCAGAAGGCCCTGATAGGTGAAATAGTCGCTCGCGTTGCCATGGTACTGATTGGTGCCCGACTTGGTGGTCATGAGCATCTGAATCGAGCTGGCGCGTCCGTAGTCGACGTTGTAGGTATTGCTCTGAATGCTCGTCTCTTGAACGGAGTCGGGATTGGGAGTCATGTTCAGGACTCCGGCCCGGATGGAACTAGTCACATCCAGACCGTCCACTACATACATATTCCCGACCGCGCCCTGGCCATTGGCGCTGGCATCCACCTGGGTCTCGGTAGAGTAGTTATCGCGGCCAGATCCCGGGCTTCCGTTGCTGGTTACGCCCAATCCGGTTACGCCCGGCGCGAGGGTGACGAGAGAGATCATGTTGCGCCCAGCTAGCGGGAGCGAAGAGAGCGTCCGGGTGGAGAGGGTCTCTTGCAGGCGCGTATCGCTGGTATCCAGCAGCGGAGCCTGGGTGGTCACCTGCACCGTTTCACTCGAACTGCCGACAGTCAGTTTCAGCGGCAGGTTCAGTGTCTGGTTGGTCTCAAGTGTGAAGCTCTGCTGGGAATCTGCAAAACCCTTGGCGGATGTCTTCACTGCATAGTTGCCGGGAGCCAGGCTGACAAATTGGTAAAAGCCTTGCGCGCCACTTGTTCCCGTCTTCCCCTCGCCGGTGCCGACGTTGGTAAGGGTAACGGTGGCACCGGGAACGTCAGCGCCGGACGGATCCTGGATGGTGCCGGAGATGCTGCTGCCGAACTGCGCCCAGGCAGTGGAAAAGGCACCGATGGCTAGCGCAAGCGCGAAGGCTGCGCGTATTGGACTGCGTTTCATACCAACCCTCCCCAAAAAGGTCTTCAGAGTCGTGAGCCCGGTGAAGGTGTCTTGCCTGCGCTCAAGAAAACGTTATCTTGGCGCAGCAAGTTTCTTGCCCGACACGAGCAGGAGAACCTTATGCTCGCGTAAAGAACATGCGCAATGGGTCATGTGTACCAATGGGCCGGGAGAAACCCAGGTCTCAAAAACGAGACCTGGCCACCCAATCGCTGGTTGGGCAGTTTTAGAAGAAGCTGCGCTTATGCCGCATCCCCTATGTTTTCGCGCGAGATGCGTCCTTGGTTCACCCGCAACAATGGCCGGTGTACCATGGTGCGTTCGGGCAGAGGTCCCTCCCTCATGCTTCCGAGGCGATGATTGCCTATGTGGAAAAACGCCAGAAGCTGGTTGGCGGCAAGAGCCGGGATAACGTTTTCAGCAGTCCTGCTGATCCCTCTTTGCGCATGCAAGCGGGAGCCAATTGCGATTGCAGTCATCCCGCGCGCCTGCGGCACGGCACTGTGGGAGCCGGAACACGCCGGCGCCGCCGCTGCCGCCAGAGCGCGCGGCATGACCATCTATTGGAATGCTCCTACCCGAACCAACGACGTTCAGAAGCAAATCGCGCTGCTGGAAAAGGTTGTGGCCCAGCACTACCGCGGCATCGTGCTCGCGCCTGATGAGACCCTCGCGTTGCGCACACCCATCAAGAGCGCACTCGCCACCCATACCCCGATTGTCGTGGTCGGCACCGAACTCGGCATTGATCCCGACAGCAACCTGTCCTATGTGCTGAACGATGAAGCCGCCGGCGGCCGGTTGGCTGCCCGCCGCCTGGGGCTCATCTTAGGTGGTCACGGTACGGTTGCGATCCTGGGTATCGATCCCAAGCTGCGGAGCATGAGCTTGCGCGACAAGAGTTTTGAAGACACCCTGGCGGCGGAGTTCCCGCACCTCCACGTAGTAGCCCGCCGGCCGGGGCAGGCCATCGCGGCCCAGGAACAGGAAACAACGGAAGAGCTCTTTCAGAGCGGAATAGGCTTCGATGCGTTGGTCGCTCTGTCTGCGGAAGCCACCAGGGGAGCGTATTACGCGCTCATCGAATTCAATCAAGCGGGGACCATTCACCTGATCGGTTTTGATCAGGATCTGCTGCCCCCTATTCGCAATGGCGGTCTGGATTCCGTAGTTGCGCAGGACACCTACGAGATTGGCCGCCTGGCGATCATCCAGATGGACGGGAAACTGCACGGAACCACGGTCGCTGAGAAGGTGATTGTTCAGCCCAAGCTTCTCACCCGGGAGAATATGGATTCCTCAGAGATGCGTTCGGTGTTGACGGCTCACTGGTGGGAAGGCCAGTGAAACCATCCTTTACCGAGCGCACCAGCTTTCTTGTTTGGGCCGCAGCCCTGGTTGCGGTCGCTGCCGCGGCCTTGTTTCTCGGCTTTCGGCTCTCTTCCTCCCACCGCGACCTTCGCTCGCCGCACGCGGTGTCGTTTGATCGCAGGGATGACTGGACCGCCTTCGGTGGGACCTGGGAAGCCGCGGATGGAGTCATGCGTAACAACTCAGACGAGCGTGGGGCCAAGCTGATGAATGGTTCCACCGATTGGAAGAACTACTCCGTCGAAGCGGATGTTCAACTGCTGGGGCAATATGGAGACGCGGGCCTGATTCTGCGCGCCAGAAATGAGGAAGAAGGCGTCGATGCTTACAACGGATACTTCGCCGGGCTGCGCGATCTCGATGACTCGGTGATCCTGGGACGTGCGGATTTTGGCTGGCGCGAATACCGCTCCGTACCAGTGAGACCCCGGATCAATGCGCAAACGTGGTATCACCTGAAGTTTCTGGCTTACGAATGCGATTTCGTGGTGGCGGCTACCTCGCTCTCCGGTGAGACCACAACCGCAGCGGTGCGAAACCAAAATTGTCTGCAAATGGGAAGGTTCGGCCTCAAGTCCTACGCCACGGGCGCACTGTGGCGTAACGTTCAGGTGCGCCCGGTGAGCCGCGTCGATGAAGTGGCAATGATTGGACCCGACCCGCCGCCGCCTGCCATTGCGCGGGATTTTGCTGGCGGCGCCACCTCCGACTCGCTCGACCGGGACCTGGAAGCGATCGATCGGGAAAGGAAGAACCATCGCTTCGATCCGCATGCCATCCCGATCGGCAATCTGCGCCTGCTGGCTCCGGACAAGCCTGCAAAAGTGACGGTGCACGGGATTGTCACTTTGACGTCTCCGGTGTTATTCATCCAGAACCCTGGAGGACAGGACCCCGGAGGACAGGACCCCGGAGGAGGTCTGGCGATCGTACGCAGCGATGAGCAGCTGCCGCTCGAAATCGGCGATGAAGTGGAAGCCACGGGCGACCTTATATCCGGGGATTTCAGCTCGGTACTGAAAAACGCAAGTGTGCGTGTGCTGTGGTCCCACTCCCCTGTCCCAGCGGTTTCGGTCACCGCTTCACAGGCGACCTCGGGTAAGTATGACGCCATGTTCATTGAGATCGAGGGAATGCTGGAGCGGAAAGAGCAGGGGCCTAACCAAAGCGTCATTATGACGCTGGCCAACGGGAGCCAGAACTTTCGTGCCATCGTGAGCGGAAAGGGCCGCGCTTCATTGCCCTGGACGCTGGAAGAGAAGAGCCGTTTGCGGCTTCAGGGAATATGCGTCGTCGACCCTGCCTACACGCAGAATCAAACTCCCTTCGCGGTGATCCTGCCGGCGATCGATGATATCCAGGTGGTGCAGCGGCCGCCCTGGTGGAGCACGGCCCATATTGTGGTCGCGATTGTCTTGCTGCTGATGATGGTGCTTGCGGCACAAGCCATCCACGGGCGGATCGAGCGGATGAAGCTTCGCGCGGTCTATGAAGAGCGGGAGCGATTGGCGCACGAAATGCACGACACCCTGGCGCAGAGCTTTGCCGGAATCGGCTTTCAACTGCAGGCGATTCACGATGAGGTAGGCAATGAAGCCGAACTTCGCGAACATCTCGATCTGGCCACCGACCTGGTGCGCACCAGTCATGAAGAAGCCAGAAGGAGCATCGCTGCGCTAAGATCGGACGCCGTGGAGAAGCTTGGCTTGCTGCGGGCGCTGGATGAGTGCGCCGCCAGGATCGCGAATGGAGGTCCGATGGAGGTGCGGCTGCAAAGCCTGGGCAGCGGCGACCCGCGGTCGATGTCTCCGCGGATTGCCGATGCCCTGTACCGTATCGGGCAGGAAGCGATCGCCAACGCGGTGCGCCATGCGGACGCCTCGAAGATGGACATTTCCCTCATCTACGAGGCAAGCGCCTGGCGGCTGTTGATCGAGGATGATGGCCAGGGATTTCCGTTGGGCGAGGATGCGGCAGGCTTCGGCATCCGCGGAATGGGAAAACGGGCAGAAAGTATTGGCGCGACGCTCGATATTCGCAGCTCACCGGGAAAAGGAACTTCGGTTCAGGTGAGGGTCCCGCCCGCCAAGCGCCTGCTCCGTTACCGCTCAAGAGAATACGACCGCAGAATGGGGTAAGGGACAATGACTGTGACTGAGAAGACTGTGGCAACTTTGCCTATCCGTGTGTTGCTGGTGGACGATCACCCGGTGGTGCGCGCAGGACTCAATAGCATGCTGCGCAAGCAGAGCGGTCTCAGGATTGTCGGAACGGTGCATGGCGGCCGGGAAGCGCTGGAATTTCTGGCTAAGGAGCCGGCCGACGTCATGCTGCTTGATCTCCGCATGCCTCACATGGATGGCATCGACACATTGCGCGCTTTGCGCCAGCTGTTTTCGCCTCCAAAGGTCGTCATCTTATCCAACTTCGAGTTGGACGAAGAAGTCTATCGCGCGGTGGAAGCGGGCGCGAAAGGCTACCTGGTCAAAGATACTTCGCGAGACGAAATCATTACCGCCATCAAGGCGGTGCATGTCGGAAATACTCATTTTCCGAAACGCATCGAAGAGCGGCTGTCAGAGCGGAAGCAACGCAACGGACTGAGCGCAAGAGAAGTGGAGATTTTAGAGCTGCTCTCGAAAGGGCTTACTAATAAAGCGATCGGCCAGGCCCTCGGCATCAGCAAATATACCGTTCGTAACCATGTGAACCGGATCCTCGAAAAGCTCGAGGTCTGCGATCGCACAGAAGCTTCCACGGTTGCGATTGAACAGGGTATTCTGCCGACTTTCCATTAATTACAGCCGCGAGCATAATGCAATGGTGGGGGGCTCCGCCCCATCTTTTTCGGCCCACGTACGCCTGGGCGAACATGGGGCACCCGTACAGAGCGGTTACAAATGAATGACGGCGGCGCCGTTGCGCATCGTGAGTGGCTTGTTCCCGGGGATTCCCGCGATCTCTACGACGATTGCTTCGCGCCTTAATAATTTTCCCTGTGGGTCGGTTTTCAGGGTAAGGATGCGCTCCCGGTCGTTCCACGTGCACACTATGCGGCTGAACTGCCCGGTGAGGTAATTGAAGCTGATGCCATCATCCTCGTAGAGGGACATCGTTCCGTCCGCGCCAGGATAGACCCGCAAGGTTAAAGGTTCGCTGCTGGTTTGCTGCGCATACTGTTTGACAGGTCCCAGGGGCAAGATCGTTCCCGCTTTTATGTACAAGGGCAGTGTTTCCAGATCCACTTCGCGCAGCGCATTGTTTCCGCCTTCTGTGGGATCGTTGTTCCAGTAGTCCCACCATTGCCCGCGAGGCAGATAAGTGGTCCGGTGGGCGGCTCCTGCTTGGAGCACCGGCGATACCAGAATGCTTTCTCCCCACAAATATTGGTCGTCGATCGAAGCCGCCCGCTGGTCTTCGGGATAGGCGAGCCACAACGAGCGTATCAGTGGCAACCCGGTAGCATGGGTCTCGGCCACCGCGGAATAGAGATACGGCAAAAGCTGATAACGCAGATTGAGATATTTTCTGCAGATTGCTTCGACCTGGGCGTTGTGCAAATCTTGTGGCTGGGGTAAGGTCGCGGCGGCAAACTGACCGTCGAACTCCGCCGGTTCGTAACTGCCAAGGTTCCAACCCCATGGCAGGCGCAGCTTCCAGGTTCGTCCATGACAGCGGAACGATGGACAAAAGGCGCTCCACTGGAACCAGCGCACGAAGAGCTCCGCGGTGAACTCTTTGGTGGGAACAAATCCTCCAGTATCTGTACCCCAATACGGGATGCCGCAAAGCCCGGCGTTGATGCCTATGCTTACTTGCGCCGCTAACGTTGCCCAGGTCGAGAGTGTGTCGCCCGACCACAGCCAGCCATAACGCTGCAGCCCCGCGTATCCATTTCTGTGCAGCGCAAAGGGTCTGGTGTCTGGCTGAAGAAGCTGCGAGCCTTCCCAATACATCCGATTCCTGACCAGGCGAGATGCAGGACGAAGCTCGTCCCCTTCATCCGGCCACCATCCATCCACTCCGGTACGCTGCACTTCTCGATGTTTCGGCCAATACACCGCTGCGCTACTTGGATCTTTGAGGGCTGCGCCCGTATCACCTACCTCGCCATGCAGGTCCTCGGGGCAGCTGACCACGTGAAGCAGAACCTTGAAGTGGTCATCGTGCAGTTCCTTGAACATGACCGCGGGGTCGGGGAAGACTTGCGGATTGAAGGTGAAGGAGCCGTGACCCGTGTTCCACCCGGACGGGCAGAAGCCCGTGCCAAGAAAGATCATCGCGTCGCATGGCAGTTTCTGGTTGCGAAAGCGCTGGGCCTCGGCGAGCACGGACTCGCGGCTCTCCAAAGTGCGATGTGATTGTTGATACCCGAGCGACCAGAGAGGCGGCATATGAGGGTAGCCAGTCAGGCCGGCCCATTCGCGCATCAGCTCCGCTGGAGTGTCGGCCAGCACGATGAAGATATCCCGCGTCGGCGTCTCTTCTGTGGGCTGGAAAACGCCCTCGTCGCCCTGCAGATCGAAGCTGCCCCATGGATGAGCAAAAAAGATTCCCCAGCACTCCGCTCCCCACCCCGCTCCCATGACCCAAGGGATGGGGACGCGTGCTCCGTAAGTCGCCAGGTCGGGACTTCTTTGTCCATTCCTCATCGCATCCGCGGTTCCCCGGCGACTCAGGGGATGGCCTCCCTCGCCGAGGCCGAAGATCGGGCCGTGGCCAAGGTCGAAATGAATCGCGCCGGTTGAGGGCTCCAGGTCGAGCCTCTGCCTGGTCTTGCCGGAGGCGTCAAGGATGGTTATCTGCCATGGCCGCTCCTCGACGCGAACTTTAAATTCTCCCCAGGACACGAAACCATTGGCATCCTGGGTTAAGGGTTCGGGCCACGTCCTTGGAACAACGCCAGTTTCACTTGCCGGTCCCTGCTTGCCCTGCTGAATGACACGCAGACGAAGCGTTTTTTTGCTCACCGCAACCAGGGTCAACAAGTGGCTGTTGCCGACGGCAGGAACGCCCTGCGATGCAGCTGAGAGATCTGCAGCGATCATCTCTCGGCTGAACAGCAGGTTGGTTGCTGTAAGCGCCATCCCAGTCAACACTGCGCGTCGAGAGAAGCGTTTTGTCATGCTCATCTTTCCACTAGGGAAGATAATAAACCGCGGGGTGACCTGTTGTTTCTCCCCATCCCGCTAACAACCAGCGTCACCCTTCTCCCTTTGTCATCCACTACGCTCCCCCGGATTTCCTGTCGAGACCCGTGGCGTTTATGAAGTTCATGCGGCTCTCTCTAAGGAGAGCCGCACCCGTGGTCGTTGCCAGCAGCGCGAAGTAGGAAATCCGGGTACGCTTCGGTCGGGATGACAAAGGGGAGAGCGGCGCTTCCAGGGAGAGTAGTTGCTGAACAGAAGCCGTTTTTCATCACCTTGGGTGGGGCGCAGGCCTATCGATACTCCGGTCCGGATGACAAGGTGTTACGGGGATAGTGCCCGTTCGCACGACCAGGAACCTATGCTTCTCTGAGCAACTGCGCCGGATCAATGGCTAGCATGCGGCGGGCAGGAATCCAAGTCGCCACGACGCCGATCAGGATCATTGCCAGGCACACACTGAACATGACCAGTGGATCGCTGGGCGTCGCCAACGACCCAAGGTGCGCGACCACACGGCTGGTCAGCAACCCCGCCCCGAGCCCCAGCATTGATCCACAAATCAGCAGCAGGAACGGCCGGCCCAGAACGGCTAGCATCACCTGCGGGCGCTTGGCGCCTAACGCGATGCGAATGCCCTGCTCTTTCATGCGCTTGGCCACCGAATATGAGGCCATGCCGAATATGCCGGTCATCGCCAGGACCGCGGCCAGCAGGCCCATCACCCCCAGAACCACGGTGATCGCGCGCATGGGAATCAAAGACAGATCGACGGAGTCGCTCCATGAGCGCACCATGAAGGGCGTGCCCGGCAGCTCATGGCTTAGCATGCGATGCAGTGCCGAAGCGACCTGATCCTGGGGCAGCTTGGAACGCACCAGCACAGTGGCCGCGGTGGACATATAGCCGCCTATGCCTTGCGCCAAGGGCATCATCATCATCGGTTGCGGCTTCTCGCCGACGGCGTGGTATCTTCCATCCTCTACTTCACCTACGATCTGGTACTTGGCTGTAGCCCACAAAGCAAACTTCTGTCCAATGGGCGTGGAGTCGCCATACAGCATCCGCGCAAAGGTTTGGTTCACGATGGCTACGTTGGGCGCATTCTTGTCGTCGTGCCAGGTAAAATCGCGCCCTGCTAATAAGGGCGTCTGCACGGTGTGCAAATAACCAGGCGCTACCTGGAACGTTGCTGCGGCAAAGGACATGTGCGCTGGGACAAAATCCGTTGTGCCCCAGCGGTACACGAACCACTGACCTCCGCCGCCACTGAAAGGCATGTCGTCCGATATGGTGGCGACGGTTACCCCCGGCATGGCCTGCGCTTGCTCAAGAATGCGTTTCTGGGCGGGCAGCGCCGAATCGCTGGTATATCCGGCCATGTTCAAATCCGCCTGCGCCACCGTCACCCCCTGCGGATTGAAACCGAGCGCCACATGCATGGCCCGCTCCATACCGCGAATCGCAACCGCTGACGCAGTGACCAACAGGGTGCATACCACGATCTGAATCGCCAGCAGCACATCACGCATGGCAAAGCGGCGGAACGACTCCATCCACACATAACCCGTCTTGATGGCCTGCACCACATCCGTTCGCCAAACCTGCCGTGCGGGCAGCAGGCCAAACAAGATGCCGCTGGCCAGCGACAGCCCGATAGCGACCACATACACACTGGCATCCGGAACCACTAACAGGCGGGTAGGAAAATCGCCGAAGGGCTGCCAGCTGCTCAACGATTGCAGCAGCTGGCGGGCGAAGATTGACCCCAGCAAACCACCCATCAACGAAACCAGCACCGCCTCGGTCAGCAACTGTCGCAGTACGATCCAGCGGCTGGCACCAATGGCCATGCGCACTGCCAGCTCCCCGGCGCGGTCCGCCGCCCGCGCGGCGAAAATACTGGCCAGGTTGGCGCATGCTGCCAGCAGGACCAAACCCGCCAACAGCATGATCAGCAGCAGCCCTTTCTTCACCGGGTCGTTCTCGTTGCCCGCTGGACCCGGCTCCCGCACCCGCAGCGTCAGCCCATCGTCCTTCTTGTCTTCCCGCGCCATCTGCGCCGCCAGCGCGTTCAGACTCTCCGTCGCCCGCTGCGGCGCGATTCCCGGCTTCAGCCGCCCCATGACCATGAATTCGATATGATCGCGGCAGCAGAAATCGCTCCATCCCGTTACCTGTTCTGCATTCACTACCGGCATCCAGTAGTCCGGCCAGAAGAATACATCCGTTCCCCGGAAACCCCGCTGGGCCACACCAATCACGGTAAAGGGATGCCCATTCAGCTTGACCGCCTTACCCAGCACGTCGGAACGCGCCCCGAACTGGCGCCGCCAAAAGTCGTCGCTGAGCACGACATAGGGGGCCGATCCCAGACCGTGCTCATCCGACGCATGAAAGAAGCGGCCCAGTGCAGGTTGCACGCCAAGTACGTCGAAATAATTTCCGGTGGCCGCGAACCCCCAGCTGCGCACGGTCGCGTTATCGATCGACATGCCGGCGGTCAGGATCTTGTACGCCATGATTCCGCTGAACGAGGGGTCGCGATCCCGGAAGTCCCGGTAATCGGGATACGCCTGCGCGTCTCCGCCGTTCTTGCCGTGCGAAATCTGATACAGGTTCTTTGCGTCCGGCACGCCCAGAGGACGAAGTATCAGCCCATTCAACACGCTAAACACCACCACGTTGGCGCCAATGCCCAGCGCCAGAGTGGTGACCGCGGTCAGGGTGAATCCGGGCGACGCTTTCAGTCTCCGCAAGGCAAATCTAAGGTCCGAGAGCCATCCCTCGATGTTCGGCATTCTCCATGCCTCGCTTCCCTGTTCTTCAATGAGGGTGGTGTTGCCGAATCGCCGCCGGGCCGCGAACTCCGCATCCCTGCGGTTCATGCCGCCGGCCACGAGCGACTCGATTTCCTCTGCCAGGTGCTGCTGAATCTCTTCCGCCAGATCGTCGTGGATCTGGCTGCGCTTGAAGATCTGCCGGAACGAAATCATTGCTGTCTCCTAACCCTCTGCCGGGGAGAGCACCAGGTAAATGCCCTTCATCATCTGCTCGAAGCTCGACATTTCCTGCTCCAGATGGCGCGTCCCGGCCGCCGTGATCTGGTAGGTGCGCACGCGGCGGTTGGTCGGCGACATGGTCCACTTGGCCGTCAGCAGCCTGGCGCGCAACATCCTCTGCAACGCCGGATAGAGCGAACCTTCCTCCACCTGTAACAGATCGTTGGAGCGTTGACGGATATGTTGTACCAGCGCATACCCATGCATCGGCTGCCGGTGCAGCGACTGCAGGACCATCATTTCCAGCGCGCCACGAAATAGGTCCCGTTGTTCAGTATTGCGACTGTTGACCATAGGCTGTTTCAAGACAAGCCTAGCGTAACATAGGGTAGGTCACCCAGGCAAGAGAAAATGGCGGTCAAGACCTGGTTGCGTTTGAAGAGACTCAGCTGATACCAGTCCTCGCTCCACCATCAACACGCGAACCCCGTGCATGTTCGCCCCAACGTACATGGGACGGATAAGCTGGGATTTCTTGCCGAGGGCGCCAATAAGAGCCACGTGTGCGGCTTTGGTTAAGCAAAGCCGCATGAAGACTTCGGAGCCAGCAGACTCGACATGAAATCCGGGCGAAGCTCCACCATTGTTTGTGCTCGCGGCTGAAAGCAATCGAAATAAGTCGTTTTCGGCCCACGTACGCTGGGCGAACATGGGGCACCCGTACTGAGCGGTGATGCACGTAGCGTAGGTTTGCGAGGTAACTTTTACGAATAGGTATTGCTGGAATAGACTAGCGGCCATGACCTAAGCTCCCCCCAGGAAGCCGGGCCGGTTACGTGGGGCGTCTGGATGGACAAGACTCGGTAGCCTGGAAGGTGGGAAAGAGGAATCATACAATCGCTGTATGGCGCATAAAGTGGTCTTCACCCACATAGACTCAGAGCTGCTCCCGGTTTTTGAAGAACTTCGCTGCCGCGAACCCATCTTTCACACGGCGGCCTTCGGTACCACGCTTGTCGACTTCGAAAGAGCTACTGCACCCGAGTATTGGGAAGTTGGCGCATCTGGCCGACGCTACACTCGAGACTTTATCCTCCGTACTCTCACACAAAGTCCGCCTATCGACGCGGCTGTCGCTGGCTGGCAAAGCTCCGATTTTGGCCTTCGACGCATCGGTCCCGATACTTACCTGTTCACTTACACGTTGCGCCAAGCGGAGCGCCTCAGCCGCCGGGCCACCATTTGGCAAATCACCGGCGAGGGTTGGCGCATTCTCTATCATCAGGGAACGATCGTGTCCGCTGGTGAAGAGCTAAGGAAAGAGGAAAGGCCCAGCGAGTTCTCCAAACGGACGGATGGTTGAGGTTCCCACCATCGATCACCAGTCTGACCCCGAAGCGGGATGTTGCCGGCAGTAGCGCGACGGCATACTTGAAACATCTGCTGGAACTTGTTCAACTTCCTCTTGATCTGCCTTGGAGACTCTCGAAGTGCTTTTATCAATGGCGTTTGCAGTAGCTGCGGGGATTCTCATAGCACGGAAGTTGAAGGACCGTCTGCTGGGTGTGATCGGGCTAGCCGTCGCGTTCAGCATCATGGAAGCTTTCTTCGCTCCGGCGCTCGCACTCACATCGATCGGCTTGGCAGTCCTGGCCTTCTTGATCTACGTAATTTTAAAAACTGATTGGATGGTTGCATTGACTCCGCTGTCAGGCGAAGAAATCTTGAAAAATCGCGATGAGTTCCGACGCTCGCACACCGCTGTTGAAGTTGAATAGCGGGAGGGTCGTCCCTTCTTTGGCGACTTCCGAATCTTGATCGTAGCCGTTACGTATCCCACCCCTTGCTCCACAGAACAGCTTTAAAGATGGGTACGCACTCCACTAGCAGCGCGCAGTTGGAACTCCGGGTACGCTTCGGTCGGGATGACAAAACGGTAGAGCGGTTCACTTCAGGAAGGTCAGTCGCTGGGAGGCGTTAAGCCGGGTCACCTGGTTATCTGGCTTGGGAAGGCAGCTGGGGAGGAACCGATAGGAGCCTTTTTGGTTAGGAAAGCGGAACGCCGAAACTCCTTCGGCTCTATAATTGCCATCACCAACGCGCCGGCAGAATTCATGAGTTCGGCAAACTCTCGAGAGCTACCGAATTTATCTTCGTAGTCGATTAGATCTTCCCGAAGCTTGATCGCCAAACTAGTTAATTGCTGATGCGAAACGGGACTGTTGATGGAAGCTTCCATGGCCAGGCTCCTCGCCGTTGAGCTATGACCAGATCATAGTCCTTTTAACGTGATTCTACCCGGCAGGACGTTTCCGATCGGAAACGCTAGTGTAGTGCGTCACTCAGATCGTCATTTATTCGGAGTGCGTTCTCCCCTTCATTTTCGGGCTCGGGAAAACTCGGGACCGGGCGGGAAAAGAGGTACCTCAGGGGCTAAAGAGCGTGTGTGAGAACCCGGAAAGGAAACCGCAGGTCCCTCCACTGCGCTTCGCTCCGGTCGGGATGACAAGGGGAGGGCGGTTACTCTCCGGAAGGATAGCGACTCGGACGGACAGAGATGAGCGGCTTCTCTGCAGCAACCGCAGGTCCCTCCACTGCGCTTCGCTCCGGTCGGGATGACAATTGTGTTGAGTCCGCAAGAGCTTCAGCGTGAAATACTTGACCCCCGCGATAGAATTGTCATCCCGACCGGAGCGAAGCGCAGTGGAGGGACCTGCGGTTCTTTCCCGAGTACTCACACACCCTCTAAAGCCCGGCGTATTCTCAACCATTTGCGGCCCGACTCAAGTCGTGCCTTGGGCCCAGCAGCCGGCACCGGAGTGTCCCGGGCTCAGAATTTTGTGGATTTCTTCGCTTTTTATTCTCCTATACTCGGGGCATGTCGCGCTATTCAAGCCCCAGGCATCGAGTCTACCTCTACTTCATGAAGTCTGATGGCTGGCAGTGCCAGTTCATCGAGGAGGATCTCAAGACAGCGCTGCCCAAGAAGGTGACGTTTGCGACTGCTGACAAAATCCGAGAGCTTGCCAGACGGGGCGAAGCGCTAGGGACACTGGAGAACAAGCAGGCACTTGAACATGGGATAGAAATGGGGCGCGGCGGAGTTTATTTGCGTTTGACGCCGGAACAATATGCGCGGTTGAAGCACCCCTGAGCGAAGACCAGAACCACCGGCACTGGTGTGAGTGGCTCTAACCCAGGCAAACGTGGCTCCGGAGTAAACAAACGGTCTCCTTGGCAGGTGGCGTAAGTGCATAGAAACAACTGTTCTCAACGCGAAAGTGGGAAACACGCTGTTACAGACATTCCGAGCCCGCCGATCCCCTGTTGGTATCTGAGGCAGAGGGGTGCATGCAGACCAACGAGCAACTCGCTTGCGAAGCCGACAGCTTACGCATGTTCCAGGAATTCTTTACATCTTCAAAAGTGCTGCGCCAGGAGCTGGCGTACCTGAGCAAGGCGGCTACTTCCAAGCTCACCATCCTGATCACCGGCGAGAGTGGGACGGGCAAGGAGTTGGTCGCTTGCGCCGTTCACCAATTGTCTCATCGTTCCCCCTGGGGTTTCGTCCGCATCAACTGCGCGGCGGTCCAGCCCCAGCTGATTGCTACCTCGCTATTCGGTCGACGGAAAGGTAAACGGCCCTCCCCGGCGCACCCACGTCTCGACTGCCTCCCATCGGCCGAAGGGGGCACCATCTTTTTGGAACGTGTCGACGATCTGGCCGCCGAGGCGCAGCTCGGCCTTCTGAGAGTTCTGCGGGACCTGGAGTCTGCCTACCCCGACCGAACCCGCTCGCCGCGGCTGATCGCCACTACGCGTCGCGATTTGCAGGCTGCCACCAACGCAGGAACCTTTCTCCGCAGCCTGTTTTACCGGCTCAATGAATTTGCCGTTACCCTTCCTCCCCTGCGAGAGCGAAAAGAAGATATACCGGCGCTGGCTCACCATTTCCTGGCGGAGTACTTTCTTCGCCGCCGCGTGGTGCGGCCAAAGAACCAGTGGCCAGCCCTCACCGAGCGGGCCTTGAATCTGCTCCAGTCTTATCCGTGGCCCGGCAACATGCGCGAGCTCAAAAGCGTCATGGAACGGTTCGCCGTACTCTCTGAAGCGAACATCCTCTCCGTCGACGCCAAGTGGATTCCCTGGGAGTCCGTTCAGGCGCGCAGCTCGCCGACCTCAGCCTCGGGGATGCCGATGCCTAACGAGACGGAACTGCTGGAGGCGGCGCTGATGGAAATGCTGACTGCGCTTCCGGGTTGGGAACCGCCGGACCTACTGGCAATGGGCCAATAGAAGGTGGGATCGGGGCGTCCGATCTGGGCGTCCGATCTGGGCTCCGTGGGTGGTGAAGGCCTGACCAGATGGAGCAGGCGTGTGCTGCCTATGATTTCCCGTCAACTCCCTGGATAAGGAGACTCTATTTTGATGAACTTCTTCCGATCTTTGCGGCAGCGAGGCAGGACCCGGCGACTCGGCGATGTCCATGAGGGATGGAAGGAGGCCCCCTGGGCGCCGGCGGCGAGTGAAGCCGCCACCCACCGCTTCGTGGCGCTGCAGCCGATCTTCGATCGCAGGAGAAAGCTCTTCGGCTACGAAGCCCTGTCCCGCAGCAAGTGGGAAAACCGCTTCACCGGCGACCCGGATACGGCCACCCAGACCATGATCGACGACTGGCTGCTGCATGGACTCGACGAGCTCACCGGCGGCTCGCGCACCTTTATCAATTGCACCTTCGAAGCGCTTACCGGGGGGGCGTTCACCCTGCTTCCCACGCGCACCGTGCTGGAGCTACTGGAAACCGTCGAGCCCAGCCCAGAGGTAGTGTCTGCCTGCCGCAAAATGAAGGCGATGGGCTACCAGATCGCGCTCGATGACTTTCAGCTTGCAAAAAAGATGGATGTCTTGCTCGCACTTGCGGACTATCTCAAAGTTGATTTCCGCATCACTGGCAGTGACGAGCGCAGAGCGATTGTGCGCCGTGTGAGCGGCCTCGCCACCATCCCCATCGCGGAGAAGATCGAGACTGAGGAAGAATTTGACACTGCGGTGGCGGAAGGGTTCCGGCTGTTTCAAGGCTATTCTCTGGGCGCTCCTGTTCTCTTTTCCAAGAAACGAATTCTCCCTCTGGGTGCAAACCATTTGCGCAAGACGCGCGTGCCGGCGTTTGGATAGAGGAATTGACCAAGAACGTGGGATCGGTGGTGATACAGAAATGTCTGACGTAACCGACCGCCTGTACCGGATCGAGAGACGAAAGGATCGGGTGATCATTTTCTTTCTCACCAACCGCTGGGGCTATCTGATTCCGATTTTCCTGGCGCTGTGTTTTTGTTACGTCATCATTTGGACTGCCATATACCTGGGCTGGGGTGGCGGAGTGATCTCGGCTCTGGTCGCCGGTTCGATTTCTCTGCTGGCGCTCACTTGCTTTGTCCATGCGGAGCACCTCGCTCCGTTGGTGGTAACCATCGAGCCCAACGTGGTTTCGTTCCAGAGGACCTTTCTGGGAGTTCCTGTCGGCAGTAAGGACATTTATCCTCGGCCGGTCGTCACCGATCTGGGCGTGTATGTAGGCGAGCACCGAAGCATCGCCCGCACTTTGAAATGGGGCAGACTTTGTCTCTGGGCCGGGGGCAAATCCGTTCTGCTCGAGAGCTGGTTCCCTATTGCAGAAGGACTCTCCCTGGCAAGCGAGTTACGTAAGATGGGGGTCGAGTTTCCGCGGACCTATGGCGTCTACGATGAGAACTGCGCCGCCGTGGTAACGGACGATAAATACCTTTCCTTTTAGCATCTGTTGTCTAATCGGGATTCTTCTCGGTAAGAGAATTTAGAGGATAGAAAAACGTACCTCAGCGGCTAAAGCCGGGTAGGGCCATGTTATTTACGGCACAGTCGAAAACCGTATTTCTTACCCTGCCACAAAAGATCGGGTGCCCCACCCTTCGCGCTGTTGGCGAAGGGTGGGATGCCACTTCTCTTCCCCCGAGGCCCTTCCCCGCAACTTCTGCTTATCCCACCCTTCGCAGAAAGTGCGAAGGATGGGGCACCCGATCCTTTGTGCCTGCCATTCGATCTTTGGGGACACGGCTGAAGCCGTGCCCTTCCAGAACCGAGTTCTCACACACGCTCCTTAGCCCCTGAAGCACGGCTTTTCCGCAGCCTGAGGATCCCGGTTGCCGCTGGATGGGTGGCGACGATACACTCTGACGGGAGCCAATACTTGCCAATGCCCATATTGACGCTGACGCACGGGATCCCTATCTGGTTTCTCGTTTTAAGCTTGTTTCTGCCCAGGCTTTCGCTATTTATCGGATGGATCCACATGTGGTGGTTTTTTGTCCCTCAGCCATGGGCTGCTGTTTTGTGGGTTCTTCTTCCCAGGGTATTGGTGTTGATTTTTATTCACGCGCATCAGGGATACGACGTGTGGTTCTGGATACACCTGGCGACGGCGATCGTGGTGTGGGGTAGATCTGGGGCTTATCACAACAATAGAAGAGTACGCAGAAAACGGACCTAGCTCCCATCAGGATAGCCGCCTCGGTGGAGCACCAGGGGGAAACGAGGCAACGTTTGGACCTCGGGAGTGGAAGCGCGCCAGTTGTCCGGATAGGGTTTGAGTCCTTGCAACAGCAGGGGAGACCCGCCATGCGAGTGGTGGACAAGATGGTGCAAGACTTCACGGAGCCGTTGTATCGTGCGTTTGCCAAAATGATCCACCCAGCGATTCTCAACCTCGGCAAGCAACTGTAGGGCATCTCCCTGAGCCGCGACGCCCAAAGGGGTTAGCCGGACGGTCTTGGCGGCTCCGCTGCCGATCTCGACCAGCGCGGCCTTCTTGAGGATGCCCATGGCCATCGCAATCGACTCCTTAGATACGCCGGTTTGCTGGGGAAGATCACGGTTGCGAATGCCAGCCTGCGGGAGTGCGGACAGAAGGTTCGCGCTGATCGCCAACGAAAGCGGCGAGTTCCGTTCAAAATCGTAGGCGAATGCGCAAAGCGGACGGGACAGCAGAGCCGTGAGTGGCGAGTCTGTTCTCAACGGAGCATCCGTGGCGGGTGGCATGAGCCGCTCGCCACCCGGGCCTCGGCCGCGGGTGAAGAGGCCATACCCGAGAATGGGCATGAAATCCGGGTATGCCACGTCAAGACCGAGATTGACTTCGGAAAGAACAGCGCGAAGAGAACTGACTTCGTCAGTACCAAACCGGTCACGCCAGCGTTGTTCGACGACCTGCGGAAGCGGGCGCCAACTTTCCTGACCTATACGACCGGCGGGTGTGAGCTCAACCAGCCAGCCTTGGTTTGGACGCTTGCTGTTCGGCTTCCCCGGGGGAGGACTCAATTTGATGGAGCCCCAACGCCGCATTCCGTCGAGATTGGTTGAGGTTCGGGCTAACCTTTCGAGATCTCGCACCGGCACGGGAGCTTGGCCAAGAAACTGAAGGCAGTTCGCATACATGGCAAAGGATGTGAGCCATGGGCCGCGGTGCGGAGCGCCCACGCGGCCTTGCAGGGTTGTACGGTGAGCCGTCCGATGCTCGTATTCGTTGTCAAGCTCAATGGTGAACGCTACGAGAGGCTGAGACAGCAGGGCTGAGAGGTCCAACGGTATTTTGGATGATACTTGCACAGCATGATCAGCATATCGTCGATGGCTGCATAGAGACACTACTTCCTCGAAGCACAAGTGAGCGTGCCGCGCTTTCTCGACAGGAAATTCGGGGCGCCATTGCTATTTCTCTCCCGGACCCGCGCCAACCCGCGCCCGCCGTATATTTTCATTTAAGAACATGACGCGCAGTGGTACAGTTTCCATTAATTTTCTGGACCAACCTTAAGACTTAAGAAGGCCACCGTGATCAGCGCAAACGTAGTATCTCTTCCTGACGGAACAATGGGTTGTGATGTAACCATTCCGCTCAACTACATTTCCGCACAGCAGTACGCAAACAAAGGCTACGGCTTCATCGTGCGCTACGTTGGTCGAGGAGACGGCTCTAAGAACTTCATCGATCTCACCCAGGAAGAAGGGCAAGTCATTGTCGCCGCCGGTCTGGCCCTGGGTATCGTGCAACATCCGCTGGATGCAGGATGGAGCCCGACCGCCCTCCTCGGCCAGAGATTCGGCGCCGCTGCTGCCGGCATCGCGGGCGGAGCCGGTATGCCGGTCGGCGTCACCATTTGGCTGGACCTCGAAGGAGTTGCCCCAGGCGCCCAACCGGACGATGTCATCGCCTACTGTAACCAATGGTACGACGAGGTAAGCGCGGTCGGTTACGTCCCCGGTCTCTATATCGGTGCCAACCCAGGTCTCTCAGCCGATCAGCTCTATTGGGATGTAAGCATGCAGAGTTACTGGCAAGGGGGATCGGGCCCTGACGCCGGGGTTCCCGCCGATATCCCAAACCGCGGCTATCAAATGAAACAACGCATCACCGGCTCGGGGACGAGTGAGGTCGATAGCGATGTGACTCATGCGGACAACTTCGGCGGAACAGTCCTATGGTGCGCCTCCTAAAGCTTGCTTAGCGCAACTTTCGGACGGTAGTATCTGTAACAATCAGCCGCGAGGCTCCGTTATGAACTCAGTCACTCGCCGGATACTCGCTACAGCAGTCATTGCCGCAGGCGTTTGTCTTTCATCGTTTGCCCAACAACCAGCTTCACCCTCGACTCCGGAGCAGCCGGCCTCGACTCCGGAGCAGCAACCGCCATCTCTGCCACCACAACAGCCGCCTCCGGACACCGCGCAAGGATCGACGCCGGCGCAGAACAGTGGAGCCGCCTACACCATCCAGCGGACTGTACGCCTGGTGGTGCTCGACATCTTAATTACAGATTCCAAAGGAAACGTTGTCAACGATCTGAAGCAGCAAGACTTTCATGTCGAGGAAGCTGGTGGTGTGCAGGACATTCAGACCTTCGAGCAGGCGGGCGCACACACTCCCGATCCACAGATTTCGATCGATTCCACTGCCGACCTCGACCGTCTGGCCCCGCGTGCTCCCGTCAACATCGTTCTGCTCGACGAGTTCAACACGCGATTTGAAGATATGGCTTTCGCTCGCTACTCATTGAAGAAGTATCTCGAGAAGCAGCCCGCCAAACTCACCGCTCCCACGATATTGATCGCGGTCAACCTGCAAAAATTCACCGTGCTGCACGACTACACCCAGAGTAAGGACGAGATCCTTACCGCGTTAGAGAGCCACCTGGTAGCCTATCCCTGGCAGCAGGAACAAGGCGCCTGGGTCGGCGAGCGATACGCCACAGCATTTGTTACGCTTCGCCGGGTTGCAGAAGCGGTGATGGGGCATGCGGGCCATAAGAACGTAATCTGGATCGGCCGCGGCTTCCCTTCCCTCAATTTCGCCCGCGTGTCGGTCAATACACAGGACCACATTGAAAGCGCCGTACGGTCGTGCGTCAACATATTGCGCAATGCCCGAATCACGCTTTACACCGTCGATCCCGCCGGGGTCATGCTGCACCCCAGCGAGTACGGAGGTGGCCCTCTGGCCAATGACCCCTTCGGCGGAAACTACCAGTTCAGCCTGCTGGCAAAGGCGACGGGAGGGTCTGCTCTGTATGGACGCAACGACGTCGACGCCGAGATTGATACCGCCATCCGCGACGGCGCCAGCTTCTATACTCTTACCTACCGGCCAAACAACCCTACCTCCGAAGTCAAGAAATTCCGGAAAATCAAAGTCACCGTGGATCGTCCGGGACTGACCGTCACCACCCGCGAGGGATACTACACTACGGCCGCTCCCCCGCCGGTCGATCCGGAGAATCCATCGCGACGCATGATCGCCGACCTGGTGGCCGCCGATACCAGCACCATGGTCTACGACGGCATTCCCATTTCGTTAATGCCTTCCGCCGCCGACCCCGATTCCTACACGGTTCATGTGGACGCGAAAGGCCTAACCTGGTCTCCTGCCACCGACACCCAGCCGCGTCACACGGACCTCATTTTGCTGGTCTCGACCTTCGACAGCAAAGGCAAGGAGCTGAAGCGGGAGGCCAGGACCATTGGCGCAAACGCTCCCCCCACCGTGCCGCCAACCGGAAGACTCGAACGGTCCTTGGACATCAGCTACAAAATCGATCACAACCCGAAAGCTGTCCGCGCTCGATTTGTCGTGCGCGTCACCTCATCGAGTCGTATCGGGACGGCGGATGTGGTCCTAGGCCAAAAAGCCGCAGCCAACCCACAAACACCTTAGCCGGCCGCATCATTGTTTTGGGGCAAGAACACGAAGCACGACCACCGTCATATCGTCATACTGAGGCGCGCCGGCGGCGAACGTCTGCGCGGCCGCCATCATGCGGTTCATGGCCTCCGCCGCCGGCAGGCCGTCACAGGTCTTTGCGAGGTCGATTAATCGTTCCTCACCCCACTCCTCGTTGTCGTTGTTCATCGATTCGGAAACACCATCGGTAAACAACACCAGGAGGTCCCCAGGTTCCAGCCCAATACAGCCCTGCTCATACGAGGAGCGCGGCAAAAGTCCAACTGGCGGACCGCCGGCCTCTAAACGATATATCTGGCGGCCGGTGGCGGATGGGCGCACAACCAAGGGAGGGTTATGTCCCGCATTCACATACATGAGCCGGCGGCTTCGCGGTTCATATTCAGCGTAGAAGAAAGTGGCATAGCGGTTCACCGAGGAAGCCCCGTAGACCAGATTACTTACCCGCTTGATCAGCTCCGTCATATCTTGCACCACGGACGCCTGGCCGCGCAGCGAGGCTCCCAGGCTGGCCATCATGAGCGCGGCGCCGATGCCCTTACCGGATACATCCCCAATCGCGAAGCCGAATCTTTCTTTGGGTAACTCGAGAAAATCGTAATAGTCGCCGCCCACCGTCCGCGCAGGTTGGCAACATCCGCAATAGTCCAAACCATCCACCGAGGGGAAGTGCTGCGGAAACAAATGTTCTTGTACTTCACGCGCGATTTCCAACTCGCGGCTCACGCGCTCCCGCTGCGCGATTTCGCTACCTATGGCCGTCGTCAGGCGGGCAACTTCGAGCGCCAAACCCGTCTGCGCCACCACCGAGCTCAAGAGCCGGAGATCGGTACCGGAATAGGGTGCCTGTGAAAGCTTTTGGCCTAGGCTCATGAATCCGATCAGGTCGTCTCTGACCGAAATCGGCAGCAACAGTTCGGACTGAAGCGTTGCCAGTTGGCCGCGCTCCTCATCGCTCATTTCGGCCTGGCGATAAACCCACGAGTCTGCATCGTCAAAATAGACCCGAACCGGTTGCTTCTCGCTCCTCAGTACTTGCACTGTCGCCGCGTCGCCGGCGAAAGCCATATCCGGCAGGGGGCTATAGCCGAGGCTGTGCGCCGGACGATACGGCCCGCTCCCATTCAGCAGTACCACTACCCGCTTCACGTGCAGTGAGTCCGCGATACGCTGAGTGACCATTTCGAGCAGCGGTTGGGTTTCCACAATCATGCGAACTTTCTCCGCCAACTCGCTCAGGATTTGTTCCGCGTTAAAGACGTCGCGAAAGAAACGCCGGTCAACCCAGACCGCCAATCGCTGAGTCGCACCATGAAGCAAAAAAATACCCCAGAGCCCGACGGCCATGATCACCACCGTGCCCACCGGCCTCATGGCATGCGAGGTCAACAGGTAAGCGATGGTAATGAACAAGGCGGTGCTCAGTAGGATTTGCAAAATGAGCACACCACGCCGTGCCAGCGTGTACTGCAACCCCTGTCTAATGACCACGCGCACATCCATTGCGCGCTGCACCACAACTACATAAGAGAGGGTGAGAGGCAACAGGAAGAAGGCCAGGTACGCAGTATTCGTCAACCACTCCGGGAAGTACTGCTCCGCAAGGACTCCGTGGAAGCTCGCAATTACGTATAAGGCGATAAACGGCATGAGGCTAACTGCAGTTCCGGCAGACAGGACACGCAGCCGGCGTTTGGCATCGGCCGAGAGCGCCAGTCGATACTTCGCCCCGATACAAGCCAGAAAACCCAGCACCATCAGGAAGTTCACAATGTATCGCAAAACACCTGTCTGGCCTAAGAATCGGTTGATTGGGATAGCGGACCGGATGCTATGAAGTTCCATCACCAAGCTAACCATGTTGGCCAAAGCAAATACCACCCACAGGGGCACGACGGTCCACAACATCCAGTTCCACCATTTCCAGCGGAGCGAGGCCGGAAAGGGTTCGGGAAAAAAGATTCCCAGCAGGAATAGCCAGCCAAGCCAGCTATTGGCCTCGAATTGAGAGTAAATAGTTGCCGGGGTTCTAAACGGAGGCCTCCAGAAGTCCGTGGAGGAATTAAAGAATGCTGCAAGGCTTAGCATCAGGGCCAGCAGCAACCAGCCACGCACGTCGCGCGGCCGGACGATCACTACCCAGAAGCCCAGCGACAGGCAGAGCGCCGGCATACCGGCGAGGAGTAGCACCCCCAGGGGGTCCGTTTTTCCCCCGAACTCCGTCAGCCGCAAACGGGTATGCTCTTCGAGCTGCTTTCCCTTCCCCGTAAACGTCACGTCCATGGTGTCGCCGGCGTGTGATGCGGAGAGCGCATCGGCGTAAACTGATCGCGAAGTGACCGAGACACCGTTGACCGCGATCAGAGTGTCGCCTTCCCGCAGACCGGCGTCTCGCGCATTCTGGCGAATGAATTGCAGCTTGAAATGGGGCTGAGCTTCTGCATCGAGCAGAAAGGGCGGCTGAATGAAATGGGCGCCAAACCACTGCGGAAAATGTTGCTCGAGCGTGCGGGCTTGATAAGCGACGGCGATCACGAACAGAGCGATGAGTGCGACGTATAGCGCCCTTGAGCGCTGCCCGCGCCGCGGCCTTCCGCGGTATTGCTCTTTGGCAATTGCCTGTTCATTCATCGCAACCCCTCAGCTCGCTGCCGCAAATATACCGGCCTGGCGGGCAGCTGCAGGTGAACTCCGAAGCATTGTGGTAGCGCGTATTGTGGTGGCAGGAGGATTGTAACCCAGTCGACGGCCGATCGGTCATCGGTGGGGACACAGGAGAAGGAACATGAAAATACTGATGGTACTAACTGGGTTCATCTTCATCACCGGAGAGGGGCTGCACGTGGGCGACAGTGCGCACCTAGGCCGGTGGTGAGCAGTAACGGTCCGCAGCAGGGCGGAGCAGAGCGCCGGCTGCGGGACCTAGGTATTGAGCTGCCGGCCGCTCCGACTCCATTCGGGAACTATGTCGAGGCACTACAGACGGGCAGTCTCCTCTTCCTGAGCGGTATGCTCCCGGTTGTCGACCACAAGCCGAAGTATCTCGGCCGGCTGGGGAAAGAACTCGACACCGAAGCGGGACGAGACGCCGCCTACACCGCGGCTTTGAGCGCCCTGGCTGCCGCCAGACAGCATTTGGGGTCACTCGACAAAATTACCCGCGTCGTTCGACTTGGGGTCTTTATGGCGACCTCCGGTGACTTCTTTGACCAGCCCAGGGTCGCGGACGCTGTATCGGATCTGTTCCGCGACATCTTTGGCAGCGAGAAAACAGCAGTTCGGCTCGTCATCGGCGTCGCTAGTCTTCCACTCGGTATGCCGGTCGAGCTCGAGGTCATCTTCGAAGTAGCGGTTTAAGGGTTAGCGGGCATCTAGCCGCCACCGCCTGATGGGAATGTTCGGAGCAGTTATCTGCGTCCAAGCGCCCGGATAGGGCGCTGGCCTCTCGGATTCCGGTAGAGGGAAAAGCAGGACCAGGACGGAAGTAACCCTAATGCCTCTGGAGTGCTTTTCCGGCCTGCTTTTCCCAGATCTGTTACCAAGGGTCGAAGCAGTCATAGTTGCGCTGCAGGGCAATTCGGCCGTCGCGAAGATGAAAGAACATGGCAAACGAGGCCTTCATCTCCGCGCCCGCGGCGAGCGTTCCAAGCGCTATGGCGAGAACTCCAGTCCAACGGGCTTCGACCGCTACGTGGTCGCCTTGAACTATCTCTGAGACGATCTCGTATTGTTGCCGTTGGAGAATCTTTAAGCCCTGCTGACTACGTTGAAGGATGTGTTCAAGGTTGCTCTCCTGTCCCCGGTTGTTGAGTTGATTGGGCATCTCAACCTGTCGAACATCGTCGGTGAAGAACCTACGGAGGGCGTCCCCAGCCTCGCCGTTTTGAAGGGCATTCAAATATGTCCGGACTAGATAGATGTTTTTGTCTTCTGCATTTGCCATGTGCTTACCGTTTCCTGAAAGCCGGTGACATCCATGATAAGGAACGGCGTAGTACGGGTGGTACGGAGGCCTTCGCAGAAGGGCTGCATTCCCTACAGCGGTGATCATTGACGCGGCAGCCCGGGGATTGCTAGCCTGCTGGCAATCAAATCGCCGTGCCGCAGGTTGCGGGAAGATGGGCAGATCCGATGACCAAGAAGTTAGAAACACACGCGAGCATAGAAATCGTTCGGAAGGCACTCGGGGATGTTCATCCGACCAGCGATTTAAACCGAGCAAAGACGCTTGGCGATCTGATGCCAACGGCCGGCGAACGAGACCAGTTTCGGCGCACCGTTCGCCACCTGGTCAAGGAAGAGAAGTTCGACATCGAGTCAGCGGCGATCCCGATATTCCCGCACACCAGACTGGAAGAGATTATCCATGCACTCACCATGTCGGCGCTGCCCGGCTCTCCCACCACGGAAAAGCCAGATGACAAGCCGCCTGAGCCGCCACCACCGAAGGGTGGCAAGACCAGGTGAGGAGCCAACAAACAAGCACGAAGAATCAACTAACGAGGGTCCGCGACCAGACGCAGGTCATTGCGGGCGATAAAGGCTGCCAGGTTTGGCTGGTCAGACGCGGAGACGGCGAGCACGGCGGCCAAGCCGTCGCCCTGTGTTTGCAGATCGAGAACGATCACCTCTCTTTCGAGCAAAGCAGCCGTTCCGCGCTCGGCCGGCGCTCCGGTTAATGCGGCCAGGAAAGGCGGATTCATTCCGACAAACAGGTTGGTTGCCTGCACCTTCAGCCCAACCAGAAGGCGACCGCTGAGTTGGTTGGACAAGCGGTCTCCCTGGCTCAGTTTCGCCGGGTCGATCACTGCTCCGGCGGGCACAAACTGAAAGCAGTAGCGGCCGACCACGTCGGCAGCCCTTTCCACCGGCGGAGGGGTACTGCCCTGGCCTTTGAGGCGGAGATCGGCAATCTGAATTACATGGAAGGGTGGGAGCCCGCGCTCGCCTGCCACCAAGGGCGTTTGCGGAGGGCGAATATGGGCATCGCGCCATAGGGCTGCACAGGCCAAAAGCAAAGCGAGGAAGAGCAGTAAGTCGAGCCAGTACTTACCCAAGAACCCCTCGACCAGAAAATCGGAGCGGCGAACGAGCTGCTTTGACCGTGTGCGAAGTAAGATTGCATCTCCAATATTCATGGCCGCGCGCGCCTATTTTCCCTGCCCAGCGGCAGGCTTGATTTCATAACCAATGGTGAGGCCGCCGCCCCGCTCGATGGGCCCGAGAAATAGCTCGAGAGGTGCAAGCCGGCGCACCGTAACGCCGCCGCTCGATACGGTTACGGAGTCCGGCACATACGCATAGCCATCGGGCAGCGAATCAATGAGGGTGAGCGCAGAAACGGGCCGGGTGTTGTCACTATTTGTGAGGCTGATGCTTACCGGGATCCTAAGGTTCGGCGCCTGCGGTGAATACTGGCGTTCCGCCGTAATCGTAATGTCTGTGGGATACGGGATGATGCGGGTGACCGGGTCGTCGTAGGGCAGGGGCAGAATCCTTTCATCCGCGTATTGGATCTCGCTGGAAAGCTTGAACCAGATGGCCCGTTCCTCCTGATAGGTGAGAGGTTTCTGTTGGTAGCCAAGAGCTTTCAGTAGATCGAGCCGATAGAGATCGAAGGCTGCTCGCACCTGAACTCCCCAGGCCTGTGCCCGATTGATGGCAAACTGATAGAAGAGGACGGCCAGCACGACAAAGAAGAAAGCTCTCCAGAGCCACGGCAGCTGATAGGACCACTCGAGCGGGACGGGCATCGCCAGCCCGATGGTGACAGCGGCCAAGCTTGTCAGCGCGCTCAGAAAAGAGAGGTTCAGCATGAAATCGAAATTGGTTTTGGCCTCGTCGATGGTGGAAGCAAAGCCGGGATCGATTTTGGAAACCAGGCGAGGCCAAAAGACGATTGCATCCATGCCATAGGCCAGTGACGCATACCGTTCAAAACAGCGGATCACGTTGCCTAGCCGGGTGGGTAGAAGGTAGGACTCCTCATCCGGCAACTGTGTCGCCAGGAAGAGGTCGAGATCGTTCTTGCTCGCGCGCACATCGGAGACCAGCGAAGCGTCCTGGTTGGGTTGCGCCAACTCATCTCGTAACTTTTTGGCTTGGCAGCTCAGCTTCCGTGCTCTTTGCAGCCGACGCTTTTGCAGATAACCCAGGCCGCGCCCCAGGAAAGATTTTTGCCACGGATATCCCTCGTAGATGCGAATGATAGGAATGTTGAGATCGTAGAGTAGGCCGGATAACACGAACACCACCAGGGTGAATAGGACCGCCTGCCACTTATCGTCGCCCACCGCAATTCTCGACACCAATCCGGGGAGAAAGGCGGTTTGGGGGAGCAGTGGGGCAATCAGCAGGATGTTGAGAGCCGATAGGATGACCACGGGAAACAAAGTACCGAGGATGAGCATCTTGGCAAATTGCCCGGAGATGGCCGATAACAGGGTGCCCACGATCGCTCCTTCAAGAGGGCTCCGGCCCAGGCGGCCGTAACCCTCGGTTGTTTACAGCGGATAATACTGTAGCAAGACAAACAGATCGCCTGCGTGGCGGGGGAAGTATTCCGGGCTGTCATTCATGGTGAGGAAGAGTGGCCCACCGTCCGCCGCGGTGGGGAGGGACACAATGCACTCTGTGCCCACGGCGAAGACTTTCTTGCCGGCGTAAGGGCCGGAGGCGCCGCCCGGCGAATCCGGTAAGTCGCCGGTACTGCCGCCGATCTTTCCCACCAATGCGCCGCAGGCCGCGCTGCCGCACAGAATGGCTTTGCGATCCGTGGCGGTAAGGTCTCCATCGGGTCCACAAAAGACACCGTCGGCCGGACTCCATATGGTCGCAACCGGAGCGCCATCCTTGTCCTGATTCACGGTTCGAAGGCGAAGAAGCCGGGAACCAGGAACAAACTCCTGCGCGAGCGTCCACAAGCCAGCTGGATAAGAGGGAACACGGACCAAATCTATGGTTTGCCAAGCAAGTGCCATGGGGGGACCTGACGTTTCATCTCGTTTGCTAGTTTGGCACACAATTATCGGTAATCGAGCAATCGATTTCTCTGCACCGTTCTGCAGCTTTCTGTGCTAGGTTTCCGACATTGCAAAAAACCCGCTGTCCAGGTCGTGATTTCCGGAGCTTCTATGCCTCGCCTTCGATCTCTGCTCTTGCCTTGGTTGGCAATCTTGACCGTATGTCTGCCAAGAGCAGGGGCACAAAGCGCCCGTGGAATCACCGTCGGAGCTCCCAAAGCCTTCGATAATCGTACGCTCAATCTCATGCTCGAACGCTTGAATGGGCAGCTCGCCGGCATCAACGTCATTGATCAAAAGTCTCTGGCGCAGGCCATCGGGACGGTTCAAGGCTCGAGCGCGCAGGAAACATCCCGCTCCTTGAGCATCCAAGGACCCCAGCAGAGCTCCAGCCCCAAGGACGGCGGCGCCCCTCCCAGTCTTCCTGATTTGCTTGCTACTCCAAGCGCTCTCACCAGTCTTAAATACGGCATGAACTCCTCCGACCTGCTTAGCGAGCAAGTTGAGCTCAGTTATCAGATCTTCAATCTCCAGATGCTGCTCGATCGCTCTCTCTCTGATCGTTTGCTCAACCCCAAGTTTGGCCCCAGGCTGCAGACCGTGGTCGGTCTCAACGTATCCGTCGACCCGCCACGCGATGCAGAAAATGCGGCCGCCATAGTGGAGATAACACTTACCAAGACTGACGATCCGTGCCAAAAGACAGGAACGTGTGACGAATCGACGTCATGCACCCCAGGCGCCTCCGCAGTGGAGAGCCCATCGCTGGTGGCCGCCATGCCCCAGGAGCACAGCTACAACTCGGTAGCATTGAGCTCGAAATCGAACGCTTTTGGCGGCTCCGCGGTGACGAAGCTCATCACGGTTGGATATAACGAGCGCCGTCGCGGCCAGACCTATTACATGTTTCGCGACAATGACACCATCTCTTTCGAACGCCAGTCCTGCCCGGGAGCAGGCAGAGTCACCTTCGGGTGGGCCTTCCGACCCGTCCTTGGCCGCAAATCCGTTTCCCCTGGATTGCGGCAACTCTTCGCCGTGGTCGCCTTGCCCGAAGACGACTCTTACCGGGCACATTCAGATAAAGACAGCTCTGGTGAGGCTCAATCAAGCCCCCCCACCTATGCCATAGCGATCAAAACGTATTGGCGCAAATACGACCCACGAACCCTCACCAGCGCCAACGATAGCGAGATCAGACCCTGGTCGAAGGTTGGCCACTTCCTGTCGCTTGGAACCAATCTCACCTATGCGCCCTCAGGGGTTACCAAGATCTCCAACTATCAGCTGGTCGTCCCACTCACTTCGACCTACCTCTATCAACTGCGCCCCAGCTTTCAATCGATCAGTTGGCATCCCGTAGGAACCAAACAGGCGTCGATCGCGGTCGAAGGCCAGAACCTTTTTTACGATACTCAGGTCGCTATCGGCGACAAACTTCTAAGCGGACCCAAAGAAGGTTTGCGTCTGGTCTCCGATCAGGGGATGGACATTGTCACTGATCTCTCCGCTCTCTACGGAGACGTCGCGATACTGGGACGATATGGGCCGGCAAAGCCACTGGAGTTAGAAATTCCAGACAGGACCGATCTCACATTACCGGCCGCTACCTTTGGGGCTGCCCTGGGAGGATATATTTCTCTCACTGTTCTACCGATGTCTAATCATGGCAAGCAATGCCTGGAGATGAGCGATTTAGCCGACGCGAGGTTAGGCCAGCCTATCCTCTTTCTCAATGGCGCTCCCATCCCCGGCCCATACTCTTTTTCCAGTTCCGATGATTGCCTTTCTCTGGTCGCGCGGGTTCCCGAGTCCGCGATGCCGAAACTCGGTGGATCCGTGACTCTCAAATTCCCATTTCGCAAGGGGCTTTCTGCCAAACAGATCCTTTACGACCCTACCACCGTGTACAAGCTGCAGACGCTCACGCCGGATAAGGATTATCTGCTTCGCAGGTTAGACGGAGCCTTTGTTCGCGAACAATCGGGGATCACGGTCAACAAGGTCACGGTCGACAACTGGCGACTGGTCATCGGCACGGACCCACCGATCCCGCTCACTTATCCGTGCCCGGAAACCGTTTTGAAAAAGACCAACACTTTTTGTCTTATGACGCCGAACGATAACCTTGCCCGTGTCCTGGTCGGCAAGACATATCCCTGTTCCGATACGCCGGCAACGGACGCAGTTCCTATTCCGTCGGCCGCCAACAAAAACATCGCTGGGTCGCCCAAAGGGCAGGCGGCTGCTGCGAAAAAAAATGGAAACGGGAAGCCGAAGTCCTGTGGTCCGAAGACGTTCCTACTGCAGAGCGCAATCACGCGAAAGGACGGTCTGTATTGGGCCGGCACCTACCCCCTGACCCTTTCCAGCGGGACTACTGACTCCAGCTCCAGCGATCAGTCTGACTCTAACTCCAGCAAACCCGCGCTGGATGCAAACCAAAGCCAGACCGTCCATCAGCACGATCTGGTCTGGCGCTCCTTCACCGGAAAATCACTGGCCGCAGTCGGCGCGGTCACTGCCGGAGAGACCAGACTCGCGATGAATCCAGCTAAAGATGGAAAATCGATTGCCGTCCTCATTCCCAATTGGGCCACAGCCTATCCCGCCGAGGTAGATCTGACCTTTCGGGACAAGCAGGACCTACCAATCGGAACCGCTAAGTGCATCGTCAAATCGAATCCCTCAGGAGCAAGCAAATGACCGCAAAGAAAGCCCCCCCTCGTTCAGCAAAGAAGCAGGCACCTGTGAAAAAATCCCCGCTCGCAAAAAAAGATGCCAGCTCACTTACCGCTCATCGTGTCGCGCTCAACGATGTGCATCCAGAACTGCGCGAAATGATAAATAATTTCCTGCAAGAGAAAAATATCCCTCTGCAGCTTCACTCCATTCGCTTCGCCGATGAATCCCCTGGCGGCTTTAACTGCTGCATTATCGCCGGTATGGTTCATTGCGGCCCGGAATGCCCTTAACCAAGACTCTCGAAACCTTGTCAGGTAAGGGTTTTTATGCAAAGCTGCCAGAGGCCGATTTTGTCTGCCCATCCATGTCTTCGATATCTTCGCTGCCTTTGCGTTTCGATCCTCTTGCTTGAGTGTTGCTTTTCCGCCTGCGCCGGTGCGCAGACAACCATAGAAGTTCCGGCGACTTTCAACTTCGATCGCGACCGGGAACCCATCATCTCGCTCGACGGAGTGTGGCGTTTCCATCCTGGGGATGACTCGGACGGCAAACTCGGATGGGCCAAGCCAGATTTCGACGATTCTTCCTGGCCTCTGCTTCGTTCGAACACTGGCTGGGGAGAACAAGGATATGAGGGTTACACCGGCTTTGCCTGGTACCGTTTCAAGGTTCTCCTGCCCGATGAACACAGGCGCTGGGCCATTAGCGTGCCGAACCTACTTACCAGCTATCAGATCTTCGCGGACAACAGGTTGGTCGGTCAGTTCGGCGGGATGCCGCCACACGGCCAATACATGGCTGGCTTCGATCAGATTTTTGCACTTCCCGCCGACCTTCCCTCGCCGGGCCATGCCGTTACCTTCGCCATCCGCGTATGGCACTGGCCGGCGTTCCCTAAGGGGGTGAGCGGCGGCCCCAGCTCCAATACACGTGTGGGCGAAATCGATGCGCTCAGAATTCAACGGACTTATGACGTATGGGGCAGGTTCTGGTCCAGCAGTTCAGGCAATGCCCTGATGCTGATGAACCTATTGGCCGCTTTCGCGGGGCTGTTTCTATTCTGGATGCGGCCACGGGATCGTGAGTATCTCTGGTTTGGTGTTTATGAGCTGATGACCGGCCTCGACCATCTGGTCATCGACTATTACCGCTTTCATCCTACGCCTGAGTGGATCGTCTGGTGGCTGGATGTAGCCTTATCGGCGGCCAGCTGGTTTTTGTTTGTGCTGTTCATCTTCACCCTTCTGAACGGGCGCAAAAACTGGCTCTTCTGGGGGGCCCTGGCGGCCCCAGTTGTGACCATTCTGGCCGAGATGGCATTCATGATGGAGTGGATCACCCTGGTCCAATTTGACGTTATCTGGGCGCTTGCCCTGATTCCCTACTTCTGCTGCATTCTTGCTCTGCTGTACCAGAAAGCAACCCGAGGCGTTCCAGACGCACAGCTGATGCTGATACCTGTTGGTTTCTGCTACCTGTGCTGGCTGGCCCGCATTCTGCTGAATGCCTTGGACGAATCAGGCCATACCTCGATTCATAGCCATCTCCACTGGTTTTTTCAAGTCTCCCGCCGACCCTTTCCAATTTCGGTCAATGACCTGGCTGACATGCTGATGCTGGTCGCGGTGGTCGCGGTCCTGCCCTTGCGTTTCGCTCGATCCCGCCGTGACGAAGAACGTCTCGCCGGTGAGATGGAGTCGGCGCGCGCGGTGCAACAGGTCCTCATCCCCAATGAGATCCCACCCGTGCCGGGGTTTCGAATCCAATGCGTGTATAGGCCTGCCGGTCAGGTTGGTGGGGACTTCTTCCAGGTGATCCCGCTCCAATCTGGCGGCGCTTTGATCGCCGTGGGCGATGTGAGTGGGAAGGGCATGCCGGCTGCAATGACGGTTTCACTTCTTGTCGGCACCTTGCGCACGCTGGCGCATTACACCCACAGACCCTCCGAGATTCTCGGTTCTATGAATCGGCGCATGTTATCGCGCAGCCAGGGTGGTTTCACTACTTGTGTGGTTCTGCGCGTTGAACCACAAGGAGCAGTGACGGTGGCGAATGCAGGCCATCTGGCTCCCTACCTCGGGGGTCAGGAGATCGCAGTCGAAAATGGCCTTCCTCTGGGGATCACCGCCGAGACCGATTATCCGGAAGTGAGTATTCCATTACCTGCAGGCGCCCAGCTTACTCTGTACACCGATGGTGTGGTCGAGGCCCGTGCCCGGTCAGGCGAACTGTTCGGCTTCGAGCGGGCCGCGGCCCTGGCTATGCAACCGGCGGAGGTGATCGCCCAAACAGCGCAGAGTTTCGGTCAGGACGACGACATCACAGTGCTCACCGTAACGCTGAAAGCGTCAGCCATCCATGACGAACAATATTCCTTTGCTTGACACCAAATCTATATGAGCATCTAATCGCCCACGTCCAAAGCTCAAAACTTTATGCGCCTCCGCATCTTGTTAATGGTCGTTGGCTCTCTGCTCACCTCCCTCGAGGGCTGCAGCAAATCGACTCCCGCCGCCGTTACTGACGGCGGCGACTGGACCACCTACGGAAGAACCAACGACGAGCAGCGCTTCAGCCCACTGACCTTCATCACCGAAGAGAACATCGGACAGCTCGGCCTCCTCTGGAGCAGAGAGCTTGGCACCACCCGTGGCCTGGAAGCCACGCCCCTGGTCTCCAACGGTGTAATCTACACCACAGGTCAGTGGAGCGTCGCGTATGCGCTCAATGCAAGGACCGGCGAAATCCTGTGGACCTTCGATCCCAAAGTGTCTCGCGCCAATGTCCGCACCATCTGCTGTGACACTGTCAATCGCGGAGTCGCGCTCTACGATGGCAAGGTATACCTCGGCACCCTTGACGGCCGGCTCATCGCTCTCGACGCCAAATCCGGAAGTCCGGTGTGGGATATAGTCACCATCGATCAATCCAAACCCTACGCCATTACAGGCGCTCCCCGCATGGTCAAGGGAATGGTTCTCATCGGCAATGCCGGCGGAGAGTTTGGCGTGCGCGGCTATCTCTCCGCCTACGACGCGGAGACAGGAAAACTGGTGTGGCGCACCTACACCGTACCCGGCGATCCCGCAAAAGGCTTCGAGTCTAAGGCGCTGGAAGATGCCGCGAAAACCTGGCACGGGCCGTATTGGGTCGCGGGTGGAGGAGGCACGGTGTGGGACTCCATCGTCTATGATCCCAAACTCGACCTCGTCTACGCCGGCACCGGCAACGGAAGCACATGGTACCGCGATCTGCGCAGCCCCGGGGGAGGCGACAATCTCTATGTCGCCTCCATCCTGGCGTTGCGCGCCAGCGACGGGCAGTTGGTTTGGCACTACCAGGTAACCCCGCAAGAAAACTGGGACTACGACGCCACCCAGCCCTTAATGCTCGCCGACCTGAACATTGGCGGCACCCCGCGCAGGGTCATCATGCAGGCGTCGAAGAACGGATTTTTCTACGTGCTCGATCGCCAAACCGGCCAGTTCCTTTCTGCGAAACCCTTTGTCGACGGAGTTAGCTGGGCCACCGGAATCGATCCCCAGAGCGGACGGCCGATCGAGTCCGCAGCCGCGTATGACGGGCTTAGTCCGGTACTTGTCTCCCCCGCACCCGGTGGCGCGCATAACTGGTATCCCATGGCATTCAATCCCGCCACAGGTCTGGTTTACATACCAGCAAGACAGGGCTCCTACGCGCTGCATGTTCCAGACAAGGGTTGGATCTCAAATACCAGCAATTGGAACCGCGGTGAGGATGCAGCCTACCACGGGCCACTGCTGGCTAAGTTGATGGCTGCTCCTGCGATGACTGGGCTATTAATCGCCTGGGACCCTGCCCAGCAGCACCAGGTCTGGCGCGTCTCTCTGCCCCAGGTAGAAAGCGGCGGAGTCCTGGCGACTGCGGGCAACCTGATCTTTCAGGGCCGCTCCGATGGAATGTTCTGCGCTTATCGCGCCAGCGACGGCAAAAAGCTTTGGCAGTTTGACGCCGGCACCGGCATCATGGCTCCGCCGGTCACCTATCTACTCAACGGGGTGCAATACGTAACTCTCATGGTTGGGTGGGGCGGCTCCGCAGGCCTTAACAACATCCCCGGCAGCGGCGTGGTCAAACCCGGCTTCGGCCGCGTGCTTACTTTTTCTCTCGGTGCTCACACGAAACTCGAAGTTCTCCCGTTCGGGCATCAGGGGCCACCTTCTCCCGCGATCCACATGAACGCCACTCCGTCTATGATCTCCGAAGGTGCTGTCTTATACATGCGGCACTGCTTCTACTGCCACGGATTCGGAGTCGTCTCGAGCTCCGGCGTTCCTGATCTTCGCTACGCCAGTGCCGCCACCCATCATCAATTCGAGTCCATCGTGCTGGGAGGGGCTCGCCAGCAATTAGGGATGCCATCGTTCCAAGACGCGTTAAAGCCTGATCAAGTGCGAGCCATCGAGGCCTACATTTTGTCCCGCGCGGGGGACACGAAATAGACCGGCGCTTTTGATATAGTTTTGCGCATGCGCCGCCAGGATGTTCCTCAGAACCTCAAGCGAAGAATTCTGAAGGACGCACTGCGCAAGAATGAACAACGCGATGCTGCCTTTCGCCGCATCATTCGTTCCATCCCCAGGGGAAAAGTTTCGACCTACGGCAAGGTTGCCGCTGCTGCAGGCTACCCCTTGTATCACCGAGCCGTGGCGAGGCTGCTGCAAAAGGAGGCCTCAGTACCGTGGCAGCGCATCGTGGGCGCAGGCGGCGAGATCAAACTACGCGGAGAGGCTGCCGCGGAGCAGCGCCTTCGTCTCAGCATGGAAGGAGTCAAGTTTCGCGGCAGGCGGGTGAATATGGAACTTAATGAACATACCTTCCGCCCGTGGGAAACGCTCACGCCAGGAAGGTAACAAACGCTCGGCTATCCCACGGCCGTCTATTATCCGTGCCTGGCGCATCATGTCTCCTGTGCAGGAGAAAGGAAGCGAGCCAGAATCGCAGTGGTTTGCTCCCAGTCCCTGGTTTCTCGTTCGAGTTGCTTTCTACCGGAACGCGTGAGGCGATAGAACTTCGCCTTCCGATTGTTGTCCGACACCCCCCATTCGGACACGATGGCTCCCTCCTGCTCCAGCTTCAGCAGAGCTGGGTAGAGAGTCCCATAGTTGAGTGACAATAGCTTGCCGCTGGTCTGCTCGATCCGCCGCGCGATGCCATAACCATGGAGCGGCCCGATGGCTTCGATTGTCTTGAGAACCATCAGCGCCAGCGTTCCCTGCCAAACATCTGCCTTCTCGCCCATCTTTGCGACCTCTTGGTTACCCATAGGCATAACACTTCTTATATGGGAATGCAATAGGGCTCACGGTTTGGGGAATGCTGGAGATTAGCGCGTTGGGCATGGATGTGTCTGTTGGAACGCTCACAGCGGAGTTGGTGACAGATTTGAGGGCTCACTCGGCCGGCCGCCTTGTTGCCGCCCTGCCGTTCTCCATCTCCTCATCGCCAACGATCGCCGCGCGCTTTCACGTAGTGCGCAAGCACATAGCGCCAGGGAATGGCTAGATAGACGAGCACGACCATGGATACGGCAAAGATCGAGGGCTTGAGCGCCTGGTCGATATGGCCCGCCCTCCATTGCGGAAACGGAACCAGCAAGAGCCAAAGCGTCTTCCAGGTCACTTCCCACAGCAGGACGGGCAGCATCTGCAATGGAAAGCGCAGCCCAAGTAGGCAGAGCAAGGAAAAGGCGGCGAGCATGCAGGAGGCCATCCCCTCCATCAGTTCCCAATGTTTTTGAGGATTGAGTACGCCCGGCCAGAGATACACGCCGAGCCCGGCCACGATAAACAAATACATGGCGCGCAAGACATACAGTCGAAACAATGACACCTCGTTCATTGGCGCTCCTTTTCTTTTTGTTTCTCGCTTCTTGCAACGGGAAAGCGATCTATCTACTCAACGTCCTTAAGAATCTTTTCGACCACGGCAATCCGGGATTGGATTTCCGCCAGCATCCTGCCAAAGGATGAGAGCGCCGCGGCCATCTCGGCCTGTGTGCCCGCGGCCCTGGCCGCGAGTTCGCGATACGCTTCATCCTGCCCGAGGCGCACTCTGGCCTGCAGCACGGCAGACACATATTTCATGAAGAAGACGAGAACAGCCGCGGCAGAAGGAAAGAAAAACGCCGCAAGGAAGATGCTTTCGAAGTGTTGGGGCATGGTGACCTCTAAGGTTCGAATTTGGCCGTGAGGGATTTGGCCGCCTCGGCGATGGCGGCTGGGGTGAGTTCGAAGTCGAAATTGCGGACTTCGAAGTAGTTGAGTGCCTTGCCATCCTGCGACAGCTCAAGTTGGCTGCTGACCAGGCCCGCGTCTTCAAGCCTCTGCAGGTGCAGATGCAGCAATGGCCGGCTGATGCCAAGTTCCCGCGCAAGCTGACTCACGTAGTTGCGTCCGCCAGAGGCAAGAGCCGCAATGATTCGTAGCCGGTGGGGATTGGCAAGCGCCGCCAGCATCGCCAGCAGCTGATCTCCTTTCAGAGGGGAGCCTCTTTGTTTCACATGTAATAAATATCTTACATGTGAAACAAAGTCAATTCTTTTCTTATCGAAAGCTCAATGGCGGTCCATTTGATCGGCGCTCTATGAGGAGCAACTTGAAAAGGCGGTGCGTATCGGAACGCTGCTTGGCCTCAGCAGCAAAGAAATGGCGCTCCGACTGCGCGATGCTCAGATAGTTACACCACTACTAGCCGTTTCTCGAGAGCTTGTCGGCTATTTCGTCGAGCTGAGCCGCGTGACGCCGCTCGTGGGCCCCTACGAATGCGAAGAAGTAATAAGCGGACTGGGCACCGAATCTCGGATGAGGGATGGTGAGGGTCCCAAGCGCAAGACCGTCGCCAGCCATGAGAGTTTCCCGCACTGCGTCACCGGCGCGTTTCAGCGCCGACCATGCCGCGCCCGACGGCAATCCTGTGGGACATACCGCTTCTCTGGCGGCGAAACGCGTAGATCGATCGAATAGATGGTCGAGCGTAAGCGAGGGAAGAACGGGATCAGTCGCTAGCTCCGGACCCAGACCCTCCCGGCACGCCTCTTGAATCCGCTGCTTCAGCCTGCTGTTTACGCCGTCCTCTACCATTGCCAGATGTTCTATGACTCCGGCGGCGGACCAACACCCGGGAGCAGGCACCCGTTCCCGCAATGCTGGCGGCACTTTCTCAAAGGCGATGCGCAGCGCTTCGCGCTGCGAATCAAGGTAATCGAGCAGTTCCCTGGTACGCGGATGACGCAACCGGTTCTCCCTCGCGGCGCAAACTCGATGATCTTATGTCATGAGCGATGTTACGCTTTGCGTTTACCCCTCATACCCGACCAACCGGCTATCGCTGGATCAACCGCAACAACGAGGTCGTGCCGGAAGGGCTGCTCGATCTCAGTCGGAAGCAGCATCTCGCGTTACGCTAGCGTTACGCTAGCGGGTGACGCGCCTCGCGCCCAACCATATCAGCCAAACCGCGGCGGCGAGAAAAACCGTGTTGCTGATGCGCATCCACAGCAGTCCGCCGACCAGCGGCTTCTGAGTAAATGCGTGAATGCCGTAACCCAGCGCGCCGCCGGCTGCCAGGCTTAGGACATGCGACGCGCCCCATCCGGTTCGTCGCGAAAAGAACGTGACCAGAACGAGGAAGACCGCGTCGACCGCCAGCAACGCACCCACCGCTGCCCAGCCCCACTTCGGCGGTGTAATCAAAACGCCCATGCCCAGCACGAACGCCACGGCTCCGGTAATCCAGGGGCTCGGCACCATACCGCCGGCCATGCGCGATTTCCGCGCCGGAATCAGAAAGGCAGACACCATCAGCAACACGCTCAGCGCTGCCGCGCTAAGAAGCTGTGGATGGGATGCCACGAACTGGTTCTGCTTGAACCCGATGCCGAAGTTCGCGGCTGTACCAAGCACGAACACCACAGCGACGACCGAATCACCAACTCGCCCCAGCCAAGGCGCTTCAGCCTCAGCAGGAAAGAGCGCCTCCACCAGCGCAATCGAAACGCCCATGCTCCAGAACGTGTGAAGGTTGAACATGAACAACGTCCACCACCCTCCGATGCCCAACGCCGGAATATAGGCATGGTCAAGCAGGTGCATGTGCATCTTCAGATAGTCATGATTGAACAGCGACTGCGTCGCCAAGCCTTCGCCGATCAACGTGTAGGCCGCGCCCAGCATCAACATCGTGGGCCAGCCGCGACCCGTTCGCCGCGCTGTCTCGCGAATCAGTACCGCCCCGCCGCCGTATGCTGGTGCCAAGACGATCAGTGCCGCCAGCAGCTTTAGCGGCAGGTCTCCCAGCAGATACTCCGCCACCAGCGGAGTCACTAAGAACAGCGTAATCACCGCGGAGATCTTTCTCTTGGGCGCGACCATCGTCCTCTCTTTGCAATCCAGACCATGCTACCGAATCAGACCCATGGATCGCACGAACAATCTACCGCAACTGCGACTCCGATTCCTTGGTTGCCTCATCGATCTGCTCGAACCTTTCGATCGAGGGACTAGACCTCCGTGTCAGATCAAACTTCTTCTGAGCAACCAGAACTTGATCGTTTGCGTGAGACCCATGTAGCTCAGCAAGGTGACCATCAAAATTGGCCAGTACATTGAAGGCAGATGTACCAGGCCCAGGGAAGAAGCGATCGGCGAATAGGGCAACCATGCTCCCAAGGCCATAATCGATAGGGTTGTGATCGTCAGCGGCAAACTCGCCCGGCTCTGCAGAAAGGGAACCTTATTCGTGCGAATGACATGGATGATCAGTGTTTGTGTCATCAGCGACTCGACGAACCAGCCCGTCTGGAAAACCGGGGCCCGCGATGGGTCCCAGCACTTAAACAGATAGAGCATGACGAAGAATGTCGTGTAGTCGAAGATCGAGCTGATCGGCCCGATGTAAAGGATGAATCGCTTTATTTCCTGGATATTCCAAGGCCGTGGACGCGCCACCTGCTCCTCGTCTACGTCGTCGGTAGGTATGGGCACTTGCGAAAAGTCGTACAGCAGGTTGTTGGTCAATACCTGAATCGGGGCCAACGGAATATAGGGGAGAAAGGCGCTAGCCCCCAGCACGCTGAACATGTTTCCGAAGTTGGAACTCGCTCCCATCCTGATGTATTTGACGATGTTGGCAAAGACTTTCCGTCCCTCGATCACGCCGCCTTCGAGCACCATAAGGTCCTTTTCCAGCAGGATCAGGTCCGCCGATTCCTTCGCGATGTCAGTAGCTGTATCTACCGAAATGCCTATATCTGCGGCTCGCAATGCAGGTGCATCGTTGATTCCGTCTCCCATAAATCCGACGACGTGTCCATTTCCCCTAAGGACCCGGACGATGCGCTGCTTGTGGGCAGGAGAAAGGCGGGCAAAGAGAGTTGTCTTTTCTGCCGCTTGGCCGAGTTCTTCGTCGGACATCTTTTCCACGTCATCCCCCAACAGCATTGGATCGGCCGGGAGCCCGACATCCCTACACACCTTGCGGCTGATTAACTGGTTGTCCCCGGTGAGGATTTTTACGGTTACGCCATGATTGTGAAGCGCTCCGATGGCATGAGCCGCGCTTTTCTTAGGTGGGTCAAGAAAGGCGACATACCCCCTCAGCACGAGATCGCGTTCGTCATCCTTTGAGCAGGACCCCGTCCCAACCAGCTCTTTCGTCGCCACGGCCAGAACCCGGAAACCTTCGTTGCTGAGGCTCTCGTACTCTTCTCTTAGCCCGCACATCAACTCCGGATCCATCGGCGAGAGCTTGCCGTTCAGTTCAAAATGAGAGCACTGGTGAAAGACTTCTTCCGGAGCTCCTTTGCTAAGGAGGATTGCTTTGCCCTCAGGATTTTCAACCAGTACAGACATCATGCGTCGGGTGAAGTCGAAAGGAACCTCGTCCAGCTTCTTGCACTTCTCGACCAGCGTCTGTTGACGAAATTCGGTGCTATCAAGGATAGCCCGGTCCAGCAGGTTTTTGAGTCCAGTCTGGAAGTGGCTGATGAGGTAGCCATCGAAGAGGACGTCGTCGGTTTCCTGACCGGCAACATTACAGTGGCGCTGAAGGACGACTCGGTCCTCCGTGAGTGTGCCCGTCTTATCGGTACACAACACGTCCATGCCGCCGAAATTCTGAATAGCGTTGAGACGCTTGACGATCACTCTCTTTCGGCTCAAGGCGATCGCACCCTTGGAAAGACAAACGGAGACAATCATGGGCAGCATTTCCGGGGTTAGGCCCACGGCCACGGCCATGGCGAAGAAAAAGGCACTTTTCCACTCGTGCTTGGAGAATCCGTTGATGAAGAACACCAGCGGGACCATGACAGCCATGAACCGGATCATGAGCCAGGTGAAGCGGGTGAGGCCGCGATCGAAGCTGGTTGGTGGCGCCTCGGCGGTAATGGAGTCTGCCATGCTGCCGAGATAAGTGCGACGTCCCGTCACCACCACGACTGCGGTGGCCGTGCCGCTTTGCACACTTGTACCCATGAAGCAGATGTTCTTCAGCTCGGTCGGGGAGGTCACGGCGTTCGATTCGGGGTCGTGGAACTTCTCCACGGGAAGCGACTCCCCGGTCAAGGTGCCTTGGCTGACGAACAAGTCTTTCGAAGAGATGACTCGGACATCACCCGGGATCATATCGCCGGCGGAGAGCTTGATGATGTCTCCATCCACCAAGTCGCGGAGCGGCATCTCCTTCGCGGTACCGTCTCGAAGGACCGTGGCCGTCACATGAATCATGGCCTTTAGCTTGGCGGCAGCGGCGTCTGCCCGGGCTTCCTGCCAGAAGCGAAGTGCAACGCTGAGCAGTACCATTCCCGCCATGACAGTTCCGGCACGAGCGTCGCCGGTGGCAAAGGAAATGGTGGAAAGAGCCGACAACAGAATTACCAGTGGGTTGCGTATGATTTTCAGCAGTCGCAACACCCAGCCCTGGCGGTGCTCAGGGGATACTTCGTTGGGGCCGTCCGTTCGCGCTCGCTGCTCCGCCTCGGATTGCGTGAGACCCTCAGGTGAGGTCCGCAAAGATTGAAACAGATCCTCTTCATCTTTCGAAGCGGCAGAGAGGACAGCCGGCGAGACACAAATTTTATTGTCTTTCGCCTGCTTGGGGATCAGAGTTCCCTGCGAAGGCGCCGAAGTCTCCAGGGAATGAGGATCGCCAACCTCCCCGGTGACCGTTGGCGGCTTGAGTGCTCCACCGGTTTCAGCTGGTCTCATCGTTCGTGTCCCGCTTACCAAATCGGACTTTGCACCTGATCATAGGCCGGTTGATGGTCTTTTGCTCGAACGGAAGGGGACTGGCTACGTAATCCACTAGAAGCACCAGAGCTGGATTACCACTGACAATCGCGAAAACGATCACTCCACCCTTGCCGACTTCCCGCGTGTTTTATGATTGTTGAATGCCTGTGGATCTCGGATTTAGGCAATACGGCGATGGTTCAGTGCGCGTCATCGTACTGCACGACTGGTTTTGTGACCACAGCAACTGGGACGCGATGACACCCTATCTCACCCCGGACCAATTCACCTATGTCTTCGCCGATCTTCGCGGCTATGGGGACTCACGTAATCTTTCCGGTGAGTACACGCTTAGGGAGGCTGCAAGCGATGTGATCGCTCTCGCCGATCGCTTAGGTTGGAAAACTTTCTCCCTCACCGGCCACTCGATGAGCGGACTCGTCGTACAACGGATTCCGCAACTTGTTGAGGGCCGTGTCTCGCGCGTCGTCGCCATTACGCCGGTTCCGGCCGTAGGCATGGGTCTGGATCAAGCAACGGTTGAAGTGTTGCAAGCCATTGCCCTCGGTGATGACCAGGCGAGACTCGCCGCCGTCGGCCCCATGTGGGGCGATCGACTATCAGCCACCTGGACGAAGTACAAATTGCGGTGCTGGCGGGAGACAGTAGAGCCCCGCGCTGCAGCCAAGTATGTAGAAATGTGGGGTTGTGAAAACATTTCGGAAGGCGTGGGCAGAATCAAAACGCCGATGCTCATTATCGCGGCCGAAAAGGACGCCCCGCCGTTCCAAGCTGCCGCGTTGAATACGTCTACGCTGCCCTTCTACCCCAACGGACGTCTGGTCTCACTCGGTGAGTGTGGCCATTACCCGATGCAGGAGCAGCCGCCATTGCTGGCTACCCTGATCGAACGTTTCTTGAGCGGATAGCGGGAGGACCGGCGATTCGGTCTGCTTAGCGGCAAAGAGTGGAGGTCCCACGTCCGGCGGGCCCATTGATTACTTGCGCAAATGAACGTTTACGCAAGGCAACGCCCACCGAGCTGAATCCCAGCGTCTCGCGTTGCAAAAGGCGGTTGCGATTGCTTCTCCATTGGCCACAAGATCGGAACCTCGCGAGGTCAAATAGTGACGAGCGGTATAATTCAAATATCGTTCGCCTGTTTTAGGCCCCCCTAGAGGCATCCGAAGCTTCCGTTCCAAGAGGGGTTAACTTGCAGACCAAAAATGCTGCTCCCGGCGTCGAGATTGTGGCACTGCAAGGAAATGCGACGTTTGAGAGTCGGCCCTTCCACGACCGCGACAGTTTCCAGCGTGAAGAAGGGATGAGGCGCTTGGCTCGGGTCTTCGCGGAGCGCCCCGAGCGCATCCTTCAGGAACTGGCAGACGTAGCCAGGGAACTGTGTGGGGCGGACAGCGCGGGCGTCAGCGTCGAGGAGCCCAGCGAGCATCCTCCTGTTTTCCGCTGGGTCGCGACGAGTGGCAAGTACGTTCCCTTTCAGAACGCCAGACTTCCCTACGATTTCGCTCCGTGTAGCATCTGTCTGGAACGCGGCGAGCCGCAACATTTCCGCGTCGGACAAGCCTTTTTCGACATCCTTGGCGTGCCTGCAGACCTGGTAACCGACGGAATGCTCATCCCCTGGGAGGTTGAAGACATGCGCGGCACCATCTGGGTTGTCGCACATGGAGAATCAGAAGCATTCGACAAGCACGATTATGAGACCGTTCAGGGTCTAGCAGATTTCGCCGCGATCGCTGTGAGGCATCAGCGCCAGCAAGAAAAGCTCATACGCCAGGCGAATGCTGCAGCCGCCGCAGCGATGGCGAATGATTTGGCTCATCAGATCAACAATCCGCTTCAAAGTCTTACGAACATCCTCTTTTTGGCCGCAACCGGTAATAATGGTCCGGACGGCAAGATAGTCGCCGAGTCGGCGGCTCCTGACCTGCAACGGCTTTCAAGTCTGGTTCAGAGACTGCTTGCGTTGCCTACAGTGCTCAATGCCGGAGTAGGTGCGGGCAACGATCCGGCGACAACAAGCAGCGGTAAATGACCTCTGGCGAACCCTTTGCATTACCTGGGCCCATCATTCTGTCTCATTTTGCGAACGACGTGGGCGGCTCAGAATATTGAGCCGACACTGACGGAAGCCCAGGTATTGCCTCCCGCGACCGAATTTCCGTGCCATGCGATCGATTCGTCGGATGAAAGCCGACGCCCTGCACTGCCCCCTGCAGCACCATATGCAGGCGTTGGGTGTTTGTCGCCCCCACCGTCAGCTCCTCACCAATGTTGCGGCGCTATGTGTTGCCACGGAATGTTCCAGCCAGTCGAGCCAGGTGGAGAAGCCCTCGCCGGTTCTCGAGGAGAGGGGAAAAATACTGGCTGTAGGATTTACTTGTCGAACATTGCTTATCAGTTCCGCCAGGTCCACTCCCGAAGCCTTAGCAAGATCGATCTTGTTCACCAGGACGACGTCCGCCTTGTGGAACATGACCGGATACTTCTTCGGCTTCTCCGCGCCTTCCGCCACGCTGCAGAGGACGACGCGCAAGCCCTCACCAAGATCGAACGAAGCCGGGCAAATGAGGTTTCCGACGTTTTCAATGACCAGCAAGTCCAGCTCGTGCACGGAGAATTCGGTGAGCGCACGCGCGACCATGCGGGCGTCGAGGTGGCAGACCGTCCCGGTGGTGATTTGGTGTGAGCGGATGCCGAGAGCGCGAATGCGCCGCGTGTCCAGATCTGTCTGCAAATCGCCTTCAATCACACCCAGCCGGCAACCTCCCTTCAGGCCCTTGATGGTCGTTTCCAGCAGCGTCGTCTTGCCGGCGCCCGGAGAAGACATGAGGTTGATGACCAGTAATCCTTCCGTCTGGAACCGTGCGCGGTTCTCTGCCGCAGTTTCCTGGTTTGCCTTTAGCACATTTGTTTGTACCGGTACTCTTTCCATGCCAACCTCTCTGCTTCTGTTTCGAGTTCGATGTAGTCGACCTGTAGTTCTTCACCGGAAACGACTCGCAGGGGAAATCCGCAATGCGCACAGATCAGACAAAGCGTCCGCTCGGGATGGTTTACCCCCTGGCAGACGATGCACTCGACGAGCATGGCGACGATTTCAATTTCCAGACGCGCATTTTGCGCGAGCGTTCCCTGGCGAGCAATTTCGAACGCGAACTCGAGTGCTTCACGGGCGATATTCGTAAATTCGCCTAACCGAACCCTGATCACTTGAATCGAACCAGCGTTATGCTCGCGAGCGCGCGCTTCGGCGATGTCAAGAATGCTCGCAGCGATAGATAGTTCATGCATACGCAAGGTCCTCACGACGCGGTTACGGATGCTGCCCCAGAGGGTGGCAGCCACCAGAGATTCTGCTGGATGGCGATCTGGCGCCGGTGGCAAAGGACACCGCGCTGCACTAGTAGGTTGGCAATGTTGTCGGCTGCGATGGAGGAGCGGTCGAGCAGCACCGCACCTACGCCCGCTCCAAAGCTGCACGATTCGGGAATGACACCGAGGATGATCAACTCCGACGGGGATTGACCCGCCAGTCGCAGATGCGCCAGTGCCTCCCAGAGGCCGGGATCGTGGCCTGAAACCCTGAGACGTGCACTGCGGGAGACGAAGTCGCCTTCGCAGTAGTAAGAGAGCGTTCCCGGCGTACCCTCTGCCTGCACAGCATCGACCAGGACCACCAGATCCTTGCCATAGAGATAAGGGGCAAGGTCGAGACCAGGTGTGCCCAGGTCGTGTATCTCGATGGAGGGTTCGCAGGCAAACCGGCAACGAAACGTCTCGACGACGAGCGGTCCGAAGCCGTCGTCGCCCAGCAAGACGTTGCCGATGCCGATGACCGCAACGCGTAAAGGCGGCGCGATCATCAAAGAACCTTCACTTGCGCAATCTCGGCGCCGCTGGAGTCGAGTGTGTGGCAGGAGCACGCCATGCACGGATCGAAGGAGTGCACTGTGCGCAGAACTTCAAGCGGTTTCTCGGCTTCGACAACCGGATTACCGATCAGGGAAGTCTCGTAAGGCCCGGGAACTCCCTTTTCGTCGCGTGGGCTGGCATTCCACGTTGAAGGAACGACCGCTTGGTAGTTTGTGAATGCGCCGCTATCGATCACCACCCAATGGGAGAGAGCGCCGCGCGGGGCCTCGTGCATGCCCATCCCCATCATTTCGCCCTTGGGAAACTGCGGAAGATTGTAGGTTGTGTGGTCACCATCGAGGATGTTGGTCGTCAGTAACTGCAGGTGCGCCAGCGCAAGATCCGCCAGCATCGCGGAGCGAATGGAACGCGCCAAATATCGGCCCATCGTAGACTGCATGTCGTTTGGTGTCACCTTCAGGCCGTTCACCGCGGCGATGCGTGTGAAGGCTGTATCCGTCCACTTACGGGTCAGCGGATGTCCGCTTGCGTAGCCGACGAGAACGTTGGCCAGTGGACCCACCTGCATCGGGTGGCCGTCATAACGCGGTGCCTTTACCCAGGTGTACTTGGCATCTTCCTTAAAGCCGGTGTAGTCCGGGTCGGTCATGCCTTTGTAGGGCTGAAGAGGTCCGCCGTGTTGATACCAGGCACGTGTCGAATCCTCCGTGACCGCCTTGCGGAATGCCTCGTCCTTCCAGTTGACGATGGGGCGCACGGAAGAGAGTTGTCCATCCATGATAACGCCCCCGGGCAGGTCGAACTTCGTCGCCTTGGCATCGAGAGGAAGATCGGGAACGGCAACGTAGTTGGTAACCCCTCGGCCATAGTGGAGCCACTCCGGGTATTCGGCCGCCAAAAGGCAGGCGTCGGCCAGAAAGACCTGCTGGACAAATGGAATAAGGTCTTCGAGGATCGCCTTCAGCGTGCCTAGGCGGTCCATGTTGAATGTTGCCAGACTATCGAGGTTGATCGCATTCATCACACCGCCGACAGCAAGATTCTGGATATGAGGCGTCTTACCTCCGAGAATTGCGACCACCTGGCAGGACTTCCGTTGGAAGTCGAGCGCCTGCAAGTAGTGGGAAAAGAGAATCAGGTTCAGCTCGGGGCTAAGCCGCATCGCAGGATGCCCCCAATAGCCGTGAGAAAAGATTCCAAGCTGTCCACTGGCAACGATCCCCTTCACTTTGTCTTGCACGGCTTGCAATTCGACCCGCGAGTTCCCTGTCCAACTGCTGCAGCCTTCTGCGGTCGATGCCGCTTTCGCAGGATCGGCTTTGGGGATCTCCATGATGTCGACCCAGTCGAGGGCCGACAGATGATAGAAGTGGACGATGTGATCGTGCAGCGCATGCCCGATGAGAATCAGGTTGCGTATGTACTGCGCGTTGGCAGGAATCTCAAGAGAGAGGGCATCCTCCACCGCGCGCACCGAAGCTATGGCATGGACAGTCGTACACACGCCGCAGAAGCGCTGCGCGAAAACCCACCCTTCCCGCGCGTCGCGGCCCTTGAGCACCGTCTCCAGGCCGCGCCACATCGTACAGCTAGCCCAGGCTTTATTCACCGTGCCGCCGTCGACCTCGACATCAATGCGCAGATGGCCCTCGATGCGGGTGACCGGATCAATCGAGATACGCGCCATCAAGCTCCTCTTTCCAGAACCAACCGTGGCGATTTGTTCGAATCCAGCGCCTTATGCTTCCATCCCATGGGCCGGAAGGTGTGGTCCCAGGTGCTGGCCTCTCCGGGCAGAACGGCGAAGTAATTGACCGCGAGCAGGAAGAGGACCATTCCCAGCGAGAGGTAACCGAGCGCCATCATCAACTCCGGTACGGACGGGAAGTACGGTGTACTGTTCTGCGGTCTGTAAGCGATCGACGTCGGAATGAAACGGTATGACATGCCACCAAGACAAGCGAGCGCAGACATGTTGAGGAGCGTCCGCGGCGTCTGTCGCGCACGCTTGCCAAGCAGCGCCATGGCGGGTAGCAGGATGAGGAGCGTCTCCGTCAGGAAAATGAGGCTCATACTATCGAAGGCAAAAACAGTGGGCAACTGCCGGCGCCACAATAAATCAGCAAACTGAATGGCAAGAAATACAAAACATAGCCCTGCGAGGATGATCGCCAACTCATTCAGGATGCCGGCATCGAGTGGGCGACTGTAGCGCAGGCAGACGATGAGCAACAGAAAAATCGTGAAGCTGACCCCGCACAGACCGGCGGCAATCAGGTAGAGCAATGGCATGACGGGTGACTGCCAGAGAGGGTTGATCTTGTTGCCGGCGAGCAGCAGCAATGCGCCCAGCGAAGACTGTTGAATCAGAGGAATCACGTAGGCTCCCACGATGACAAATGGATAGAACTTGCGGATGACCGGTGAGAAATGACGCAAGAACGCACGAGACTTCTCATTACCTGTGTAATACAGTCGCTCCAGGAACAACGGCACAAGCTCGAAGGCCAGAAATAACGCAATATAGAGCGGCTCGCAAATGCAGAGCTGGAGCATGGGCGATTCGATATTCCACCGCCAGGGCATCGCGGCGCTATAGAAGTTCCAGGGACGGCCCACGTCGAAGCCCAGTGCAAAGAGACTGGTCATATAGAACAGAAAACCAGATACCAATGCGGTACGCATGACGACGTGCAGCTTCTTTCGATTGAAGACCCACGCCGCAATCCCCAGTGCGAGCGGACCCGAGCCCAGTGCCGTGAGCGTCATTACATTGAATGTCTTCCATATTCCCCAGGCATAGGCATCGTTCATTGCGGAAAATG
>Ga0302326_10001913_pt1 | contig 51938 bp, 48 predicted proteins | sample Palsa_T0_3_FD_202264 | JGI IMG/M metagenome (GOLD analysis project Ga0302326, IMG submission 202264) | Peat permafrost microbial communities from Stordalen Mire near Abisko, Sweden - Palsa_T0_3 | ecosystem: Environmental > Terrestrial > Soil > Palsa > Peat permafrost | place: Sweden: Abisko...
CGGGAGAAAGCACTGGAGGCGGAGGGTCCGCTTGAAATGCTGACCAGATTTGCGGCCTTTCCGCAGATACAGGTGATCGATCTCGACGCGGCGATGAACAAAGGCTCGACCGTTCATAACAACGACGCGCTGGTGGAGCTGGTTGCTTCGCGGTGCATCTCTCGCGTGGGCGGCGGTGTTCGGTCACGGGAGCGTGCACGCGCGCTGATTGAGCAAGGAGCGTATCGAGTGATTGTCGGTACAGCGGCGTTCGATCGCGAAAAGCTCACCGCGATAGCCGATGCCGTAGGGCCGGACCGGCTGATCATTGCGCTGGATTCGAAAGCCGGCAAGGTGGTGACGCACGGTTGGCAGGAAGCGACGAATTTCACGGCCGAGGAAGTTGTCCGGCAGTTGGAGCCGTTTTGTTGCGGTTTCCTCTGCACGTATGTCGATAAGGAAGGCATGCTCGAAGGGACGGATCTGGATTGGTTCCGGCGGCTGCGCGCGGCCACAACCCACGAACTAACCGCGGCCGGCGGCATCACGACCATCGATGAGATCCAGGAACTACACACGCTTGGGATTCATGCCGCGCTCGGGATGGCGATTTATACCGGACGCCTGAATCTTGAGGAACTCGCGCTACTCAACAGATAGCTCGTTGGGGTGCTCCACCCAATAGTCGGGCTCCCAGCGCGCCATTTGCTCACGCTGTCCATAGCCCCACAGCACCGCGCAGGTTTTCACGCCAGCTCGCCGACCGGCTTCCATGTCGGTTGGTGAGTCGCCGATGAACAGGCAATCCTGGGGCTTCACGCCGAAAACATCCAGCGATGCGAGGATAACGTTGGGTTCGGGCTTGGCGGGGAATCCATCGGTGCCCTGCACATGCTGGAAGTAAGGAAGGAGCCCAAACATTTCGAGCACTGCGCGTGTAGTGGGGGTTCCCTTGGTTGTCGCCGTGGATTTCCTGCCAGGCAGAGCCGCGAGTGCCTCCGCGATGCCCGGATAGGGCTTGGTGGCCGTGTGACCACGCGCCAGGTATCGCGTGCGATAGTCGGCGATCATCCCATCCATCTGCTCGCGCGATCGACCCGGAAAAAGATCCTGGAAAAGATCGTACAGGTGACGGCCGATGTACGTCCGCAGGAATTGTTCGCTGACGTCGTCCTGCGTGGTGCCAGCCAGGACGCCTTGAATGGCCCCGCAAATGTCCGCTGCGGAGTCGAGAAGAGTCCCGTCTACGTCGAAGAGGTAGACGGGAAATTGGGGAATCACTCTGGTATGAGGCGCTTCTAAGCGGGCTGTGGGCCGCCCAGCAATCCGGGAACTGAGGGTTTACCGCCCTCCGGCCGAAGCACTTGCTGCTTCTCGCCGTCGTTCGGAGGCATGGTCTTGGGGCGTGCGGGAGTTGTCAGAATTCCGCCTTCGATCAATACCCGGACCTCCGCGCCATCCAGGACTTCGCGTTCGAGCAGCGCTTCAGCGATTCGGGCCAGTCCTTCCGACCTTTCTTCGATGATCTTGCGAGCGCGGTCATAACCTTGATCCACCAGCTTACGAACCTGCTCGTCGATCAGGATCGCAGTGGCTTCGCTATAGTCGCGGTGCTGAGCGATCTCGCGGCCCAGGAAGATCTGCTCTTCCTTTTTGCCGAAGCTCATGGGCCCCAGGTCGCTCATGCCCCACTCGCAAACCATCTTGCGAGCCATATCGGTGGCGCGTTCGATGTCGTTGCCTGCACCGGTGGTGATGTGATGCATGAAAATCTCTTCGGCGATGCGGCCAGCCATCAAAATAGCGAGCTGCGCCTCCAAATACCCCTTGTTGTAGGAGTGCTTGTCGTCAATGGGCAACTGCATGGTCAAGCCCAGCGCCATACCGCGCGGAATGATGGTGACCTTATGCAGCGGATCCGCTTCGGGAAGCATGGCCGCCACCAGCGCGTGCCCGGCTTCGTGATAAGCCGTGTTGCGCTTCTCTTCGTCGGTAATGACCAGCGACTTGCGCTCCACGCCCATCATGACCTTGTCCTTGGCCAGCTCAAAATCGAACTGAGTTACCACCTTGCGATTTTGGCGCGCGGCAACCAGCGCGGCTTCGTTCACCAGGTTGGCAAGATCGGCGCCCGCAAAACCAGGCGTTCCGCGTGCAACCACGCTCAGATCCACATCGTCGGCCAGAGGTGTCTTCTTGGTATGGACGCGGAGGATCATCTCACGGCCCCGGACGTCCGGACGGCCAACTACGACGCGCCGGTCGAAACGGCCCGGGCGCAACAGCGCGGGATCCAGAACATCGGGACGATTGGTCGCCGCTACCAGGATCACGCCTTCGTTGGATTCAAATCCGTCCATCTCTACCAGCAATTGATTCAGCGTCTGCTCGCGCTCGTCGTGGCCGCCGCCTAAACCAGCGCCACGATGCCTGCCAACGGCGTCGATTTCATCGATGAAGATGATGCACGGCGCGTTCTTTTTGCCTTGCTCGAACAGATCGCGCACGCGGCTGGCGCCCACGCCGACGAACATCTCCACAAAGTCCGATCCTGAGATGGAGAAGAACGGAACGTTGGCTTCGCCCGCGATAGCGCGCGCCAGCAAAGTTTTGCCGGTTCCGGGAGGGCCGATGAGCAAAACGCCTTTGGGAATGCGGCCGCCGAGTTTCTGGAATTTCTGCGGCTCACGGAGGAACTCGATGATCTCCTGCAGCTCTTCCTTGGCCTCTTCAACGCCGGCTACATCCTTGAACGTCACTTTCTTCTGCTGCGACGAATGCAGCCTCGCGCGGCTCTTGCCGAAACTAAGCGCCTTGTTGCCGCCACTCTGCATTTGCCGCATCATGAAAATCCAGAACGCCAGCAAGAGCACAAATGGAATGGCGTTGATGAGGATGGAAACCCAGCCGCCGCCCGCTTCCTTGTTGTAGTGGATGTCCACGCCCTTGGCGAGCATGGCGTCGTCCAGATTCTGGTGGACGTTCGGGATTACGGCGTGCAGCTCCTGATTATCGTCCTTGTAGGTGCCGTGCAGATCGTTGCCGCTGATGCTCACCTGCTTGATCTTGCCCGCGTTCACATCGTTCATCAACTGCGTGTACGAGAGTTGCGCGTCGGGGCGGGACTTGGTGGTATGCACGACGGTCCAAAACAGCACCACAACCACGATGATGACCACCCAAAATATGGCGGTCTTGAAATTTGAATTATTCATGCCTTCTCCCTACACGTGGGGCAACAATGCCTAATCACTTGGACGCTGCAGCGGCTCGGATCGATTCGAAAGTTCGCGTCCCGTCTCAGCCACCTGGAGGACTGAGCGGCTCTCGGGCCCTGGCGCAAACTCAGCGGCCGCCCCGAAGCGCCTGGCCCAAACGATGATTTCATTATAGGTAATAATCGGCCAGATCCGCCGTTCCCACAAGGGTATACGGGCTTCCTGGAAGAAAAACTTGATCTTTTCCGGCTTGGATTGCCCCACTCTTCGGTACTGGTCACCTGGTCTCCAGTTACGCAGCTCCAGGCTGGATGCGCTTTTGTCCCCGCCGAAACGCTGCCAGTCCAGTTCATTCACCACTGTAGCACAGGGCCGCCCGGACCTATCCTGATGAAGACTCGCCGCTTCTTTCTCTAGTATCTGCAATGTAATACGGGTGCCGGAGCCGGGGAGTTCCACCGATCCAGGGACTTTCAGCGGCAGCTCAAAATCACACTCCGGGCGGCGTCCGTAGCCGGGCGGAGCAATCCGGATCCACTCGAAGGACCGGAAGACGTCCAGGCCGGGCAGTTGAAAACGGTCGCTGCCACTCTGGGAGCGTGCCATTCGGAGGACACGCTCGATGTGGGCGAAATCCAGGGAACGGTGATCGCCTTTCACCAGCGCGACAGCTTGGCGGATTCGTCTTCGAGCGAGCGCGGGCGGAACGTCGGCAAGCTCGGTGACAGCGATCACCTGGGGTTGGGGGTTTGGGGTTGGCAGCCTGCGGTACAGTTCAGCGTCCCAGTAAGCCTCTTCGTCGCGGGCGAGTGTGGCGAGGTTCGCCAAAGCGGTGTTGAGTTGGGGGTTGAACCCGTCACGCAGGAGTGGCAGGATCTCGTGGCGCAGGCGGTTGCGAGCGTACGTGCGATCCTGATTGGTCTGGTCTTCGCGCCAGTCGATCTCATGCTGGCGCAACCAGGCTTCGATTTCGCTGCGATCGATTTCGAGCAGTGGCCGAATGATTCCCTCGCTCGTAACAGGCAAAATCCCAGAGAGTCCGGTTAAGCCGGAGCCGCGCAGAATCCGATAGAGCACCGTCTCGGCTTGATCCGATCGTGTGTGGCCGGTGGCTACGCGATCCACGGCGCCGGACGCGATCAGCTCGCTGAAAAAGCCTTGGCGCACGTTGCGAGCGGCTTCTTCGAGATTGCCGTCCATGGACGGAACGTCGGTTTGGCGAAGGTGGAACGGAAGCCCGAGTTTCTCGGCAAGCTTTTCCACGAACTCGGCATCGGCGGTCGACTCCGCGCCGCGAATTCCGTGGTTGATGTGAATTACGCTGAGCCGCAGATTCCAGCGCGGCGCCAGTTCGCGCAGAGCATGCAGCAAAAACACCGAATCGGCGCCACCCGACACCGCGATGCCGACGCGTTGTCCAGCTTCGAACATGCGGTGCGCTGCGATGAATTCGGCTACGCGATCGAGCATTCCGTCCGCATGAATCATACCGCGCCAGGGGCAAGGAGCCGCGGCGGATGGCGTTCTAGCTGGGAAGTCCAGACCGGGATAATCTTGATGTGAGTCCCTACGAACCGCTGGTCGCCGTCCCAGCCTCCTGCGCCGCTCGTCTCCGGCGTCCGCTGATCAAATAAAGCGCGGCCCGCAACTCCAAGAGCGGATCATCGGAGGGATCGATTCCATCCACGCGCGGGATGGGATCGAAGATGGTCCATTGCTGCTCGTGCGCATTGTTAGGGACCGCTGCGGTCAGAGTGACTACGCCGAGATCCATCTGAGTGCGATCTTCGGGCCATTGCTCCGTCGCATCGTTCGCGTTATCGCCTTCGTTCGGCAATTGAACCACGACACGCAACGTGATCGGCCCCTTGGCGATTCTTTCCGCCAGTTCATCGAACAGATAGTTCTCGCCTTTAGCAGCGGCGGCGGCGTCGCTCAGATGATCCACACCGGCTTCGGGGACGATCCGATAACGTCCGTAACGGCTCTGGCCATCTTTATTTGTGAAACGCATGGCCGTGATGCCGAAGAATTGTTCGCGCGCGAAGCTGGACGGAGCCGGCTTCGGCAACTGTACAAATGCGAGGGTCTTGGGATGGCTGCCGAGGAAGGCATCGAGTAGCGATCCGTCGATCTTAGTTGGATCGCTGGCCGCCACTGCGCGCAGAAATTCCAGGAACTCCTGGCCATTCCTGGCCGGAAATCCGTTGGCCGAATGAGAAATGATGTCGGTGTGAACGCGCTCGGCCAGTTGGAAGCGAATGGCGCATCCTTTCGGAACCGCGTTGGGATTCGGATCGGGGATCAGAGGCAGGCCCGTGGCATCTGAAAAACGAACCCATACCGGCGTCGACTCGCGATTCATGTGGGGCGCGCGGGTAAGCGTCGCGGCGGCGGGAGTGGGCCGGAACGTTCCCGTCAACAGGATGCCTTTGGCATGAGCAGGTCGAAAGCCGGGGTGAAGTCCGAAGATGGTGTCGAACTGCTTGAGCAGATCCTGACTTAGCGCAATGAGTTTCTCGTCGGTTGGGAGTGGCATACATCTCTCATTGTCCCACCGCGCGTCGCAGTTGATCCGCGGAAAGCCGAGCTTCCCCGGCGATGGTCAGCCACAGCCGGCCGGCGCCACCGTCGGCGAATTGCACACTTTCAATGCTGACGGCATTTCCGATCTCAGCGGGCAATCTCGATTTCAAATCGGTTAATTTTTGAACGGCTGATTCGACGCTGGCAGCGATTTTTTCCCGCAGGGAATCGCCCACCGAATCGGAACGCAGCACCTCGCCCAGTGAGCCGTCGGCATCGATCTTGCGGACTTCGGCGTCGATCGCAATGTCGTTCTCTTCCACCGATGGCGTCAGGTTCACTTCGATTACGGCATGGCCGCCCACCAGCCTTTTCGCGATCTGTTTGCCAAACGCCTTCACGCAGGCGAAGCGCTCGAAATTCACATTCGCCGTCAGCAGGCCGGATGGCGCCGCAGGAGCGATGACGGCCCGCTCCACCGAGAGCCGGTCGGCACAGCGGTCGCTCCGATTGAGTTGAGCGGTGAGAACGGGTGTGAGATGTTCCTGCAGGTCGCCCAGATCGGCGGTAAGAGCCACCGCAAAAGTCCCGGATGCCATCGGCGAAACAGTGCCCCAGATTGTGATGTCCACCGGTTGTTGATCCAGCTTGACTGTCGTCTTCGACGGCGGAATCTTAAACGTGGTCTGCGCCTGAGCCAGGCACATCAGCGCGAAAAGCATTCCAATTGGCACACGCATGGCCTTCAGGGTGACGCGGCCTCGCATTTGTTGGTTTCAACTTCAGTTGGTTTCAACTTCAGCCGGTTTCAACTTCCATGCTTTGCCGTGACGTGTGTCACCGGCTCCAAACCGCTTTTCACAATGGCTGGGATGGCCCGTGGCGACGCCAGGAACTTGAGGAGTAATTCAGACGCGTCCGGATTCCTGGAGCCCACGGCGATGCCGGCAGAGAACACGGTGACCTTCTGAACCTCCGTCGGCAGCGGCCCGACGTAGTCGATGCCTTTCACCGGCAGCAACTCGCTGATCTGTTGGAAGCCGATCTCAGCATCTCCCCGCGCCACCACGGCGCCGACTGGCTCACTCGCAATTCTCTTGCTCTTACCCGCCATCTGGCGAGCGATCCCGAGGCGCTCGAACATCTCGGTAGAAAGATAGACTCCGCTCGCGCTGTCGGAATATGCGACCGACTTCGCGTCGAGCAACGCGCGCTTCAGCGCGTTAACCGTGCCGATATCCGGCTTGTGCGCTCCGGCCCGCACAGCCATGCCGATGCTGGACCGCACCAGATCCACGCGGCTATCGGGCCGAACTTTGCCTTGTTTCACCAATTCGTCCAGCGCGGGACGCGCCAGGATCACGATGTCCACCGGCTCGCCACGCTCGAGCCGCATGGGGATGGAGTCTGGCGCGTTCCCCATGGAAGCTCCGTATGAAGTAACGATCTTGTTCTGGCTGGAGCGCTCGAACTGAGGGACGAGCCCCTGATATGCGGCAGTAAAAGCGCCCGAGGTCATCACTCGGATCTCTGCGCCCGACGCTGCGCCCAGACTAAAGAGCAGTGCCAGCACCGTAGATTTCATAACGCGACTCATTACTTGTTATTTTGACTCAGGACAGCGCATGCGATTTTGGATCACCAAAAATAGCGAATTACCGGTTCGCGAGCAACTGGTGCGCCAGGTATTGCTCGGCATTCTCAGTGAGGATCTGCCGTCGGGCCACAAGTTGCCGAGCGTCCGCGCGGTGGCGCGCCGCCATCAAATCCACTCCAACACGGTAAGCGCCGCGTATCACGATCTGCTGGAGCAGGGCTGGCTGGAACTGCGCCGCGGCAGCGGGCTATACGTGCGGCCGCTCGCGTCCTCGGGCGATGGCCAGCTCGATCACCTTCTTTCCACGCTGCTCCAGGTTGCGCGCCGCCAGAACTACGAGCCCGAGGAAGTGCTGCAGCGGCTCGAACATATGGTTCATCCGTCGCCCTACCAGCGGATACTCATCGCGGAGGATGAAGCGGCCATGCGCGAAATTCTGCATGCCGAGCTCACTCAAGCGCTCACTGTACCCGTTGAGTTTCATTCAGAAGGCGTTCAGCCGGACCGTTCGCTCGTCGTAGCGCTGCCCACACGCGCAGCCAAAATCCGGCGCCAACTGCCCCGCGGAATTCCGTGCATCGCTCTCCGCCTGCGCTCCGTGCGAGCCTCTATCGAAGGGCAGGCGAAGCCGTCCTCCGACACCGTAATCAGCATCGTTTCGCGTTCCGCGGAGATCCGGCTGTGGTCGCGCGCCATGCTGATCGCCGTCGGCCTGGATCCCGATTCTTTGTCGGAAATCGATGCCACCAGGCACGGCTGGCAGGAGCGCCTGGCTCGCAACGCGTTGGTTGTTGCCGATGTGATCGCTGCGCGCGAGCTCCCGGCCGGCTCTGAGCCCCGTGTATTTCGCGTCATTGCCGACTCCTCAATCGCCGAACTCAAGCAGTTTTGTGGTGTGTGACGATTTCATTTGTGACGCTAGCGGAAAGTGCCACAAGCGAGGCCTCGCACCCTCCGTTCGAGCCTTACTCTGGTCTCACCATGAAACATATATTTCGCACGTTTGCTTTTTGCATATTGGCAGCCTGGGCTCCGCTCCATGCCGCCGACAACATTAACGCTCGCTGGAGTGACCTGTGCCACGTCGCATCCGGCCACCAGCTCAACATCACAACTTCGGATGGGAGGACGGTCAGTGGCTCCTGCGCCTCCACCGACGCCGACGGGCTCTCGCTCACGTCCAACCAGCAAGTCATCAAAATCGCACGTGCCACTCTTACGCGCATTCAGATGTATCAACCCGGCAACGGCCATCATCTGGCGGATCTAGGCGACGGCATGTCGAAGAGCTTTCGGCGAGGCTTCGGCTGGTTATTTTCGCCCGCCGCGCCGTTGGGACTGATCACCATCCCCGCCACGGTTGCCTGGGGCGCGGTGTCTGCTCCCTTCTGCCTGCTCGGCGACTTAGGCGATAACGGCCCGACCACGCAGGACATTAAGGTCACCGATTGAATCGGCACGATTGAATCGGCATAAGCCTCCGGGTTTGGATGTGATAGCATCTGGAGTTCAAACCCAACCCGGAGGTTTCCATGCGTCCCATCCTAGCCAGCTTAGTTCTGACACTCGCTGTGAGCACAGCGTGGTCCCAGCAACCGGCGCAGCCCACTAAGACTTACGCTTCGTCGGCCGACGTCGCCGCGCTCCTCGCCAAAGCCAAGGCCGATCACAAAGCCGGCCAGCCCCTGGTAGCGGAACGGATCCTGACCCTCGCCCCATACGCAGCCAGTCTGGAATACCGAACCGCGGTGGGCCCGGCCGCCGTTCATGAGAAGGAAGCCGAGATGTTCTATGTAATCGAAGGCTCGGCAACATTGATGACTGGCGGCAAGCTCGCGAACGAAAAGCGAACCAATGCCGAAAACCTCACGGGCACGGCGATCGAAGGTGGGAAGTCGCAGGCCGTGGCCAAGGGCGATTTTGTGATCGTCCCGGAAAACACGCCGCACTGGTTCAGCGCCATCGACGGCACCATCGTTCTGATGTCGCTGCACGTTCCCAGATCCGCGCCGAATCCATAAGCTCAGACCCAGAAACTGCGCGGACCGTGGGTTACCATGAAGAACATGTCCGCGGTCAACGAGCTGGCAGCTAACATTCGCATGCTTCTGATGGACGTGGACGGCGTCCTCACCGACGGCAAGGTATTCGGCGTGCCCGATCACGCAGGCGGCATCGTCGAGACCAAAGGCTTCGACACGCAGGACGGCATTGCGCTGCAGTGGCTTTCCTGGAAGGGGTTCGTGACCGGCGTGATCAGCGGCCGTATCTCGCCCGCCACCGAGGTCCGCGCCAAACAGTGCAACATGACGTACGTCTATCAGGGCCACATCGAAAAGATTCCCATCGTGGAGGAGATCCTCAAGCATTCCGGGATCCCCGCGTCGCAGGTGGCTTATATCGGCGACGATCTCACCGACGTGGTAGTGATGAATCGCGTCGGCCTCAGCATCGCGCCGGCCAACGCGCGCCCCGAAGTGAAGGGATGCGTCCAGCATGTTACCCAGAGCGCGGGTGGCCAGGGAGCAGTCCGCGAAGTTTGCGAAATGCTGCTCAAGGCACAGGGCCACTGGGACGATCTGCTGAAAAAATACGAAATAGCGAAATGAGCGAACCTATTGGAATCGTAGTGGTGGCGCGATCGGGCCCCGGAGTGCTCCACGAACTCACGGGCGTCATCGCGCAGCACAGGGGAGATATCGGGTCCGTATCCATCATTGAGGAGCAGCCTGAGTCACGCATTTATTTCGAGATCAATCTTCCGGAGGCGCCGGAGACGTTGCAGGCCGACCTGGCCAAGCTCCCGATTGTCCGGCAGGTGGATGTTGTGAAGACGCTCCAGAAGGTATACGGAAAGCGGATCATCATCGTCGGGGGCGGCGCGCAAGTGGGGCAAGTGGCGATCGGCGCAATCTCTGAGGCGGACCGGCACAACATTCGTGGCGAGCATATCTCGGTGGATACCATCCCGCTGGTGGGCGAGCAGCCGCTGGCCGACGCCGTTCGCGCGGTGGGTCGATTATCGCGCGCCCGTGCTTTGGTGTTGGCCGGCTCTCTCATGGGCGGCGACATTGAAAAGGCCGTGCGCGAAGTGCGCGCGCAAGGATTGCTTGTGATCAGCCTGAACATGGCCGGCAGCGTGCCGGACGCCTCAGACCTGGTGGTGAGCGATCCGGTGCAAGCCGGCGTGATGGCCGTGATGGCAGTGGCCGAAACCGCCAAGTTTTCCGTCGCGCGTTTGAGCCGCCGGATATTCTAAGATTCGGTGGGCCGCCGGCGTCAAGCTCCGACAATCTGAACGTTCATGCCTTCCGGATCCTGGATGTGAAATCCCGCGTCCAAGTTTTCCGAAGGCGTAACGCCAAGCGCCTTGAGCTGCGCCGTCACCCGTTCCTTGTTGAAGTTCTCCACTCCGATGGCAAAGTGATCCACGATGGCGGTTGGACTCTTGTGGTGCAGCGAGACGATGATTTTCCCTGCGCCCAGGCGTGAGATTTCGTTGGGTTTGTCCTCGCTCATCACGGTTAGGCCAAATATCTTTTCGTAAAAGGCGAGGGCGCGCGGCAGATCGCTGACCTGAATGCTGATGTGGTCGATCTTCACTCCTTTCAGCCCGGCGTCCTGAGCTTGCCCAACGCCCTGAGCTTGCGCGGCGGATGTGGCGCCGCCGGCCGCGGTCAGCATCGCCAGGCCCTGGATCAAGCCCCGGCGCGTAAGCGCTCCTTTTTCGAAGCGGTTCACGAGATCTGAAATGATGGCTTCCATATTGCCTCCTGATTCTTGATTTTGGCGTCCCTACCTTTTTTCGGAATGAACGCGATCTTTTTCGTTTTCGTTACAGAAGTTTTCGAAAATATCGGCGTCGGCGAGAAGCTCATAAGTGTACTTGATGCCAAAAGGCTCGGTGTACATCTCAGGATCGTCGAAGGTCATTTCCACGTCAATGTGCCCGAAATCCCGGCGGTGGTAGCGTTCCACGATGTGCAGCGCCTCGCTGTGAGGATGACCGGATGCATCCAGCCAGGTTCTGTCGTTGAAGCCGGCGGATTCCACCACCAGCGTATCGCGCTCCCATTTGCCAGCCGAGTATCCCAGCCAAGCCGGCTGTACCACTTCCTTGGGAAGTCCTCGGCCGTCCGTGTAGATTTGCCGGTGTGTGCCGTCGGATTCGTATAGGACGACCGTCAACTTGGGTGACTGAACGATCTTGGTCCCTTCGGAGACGATACCAGCGAAGGGGATGCCGAGAGGCAGACAGAAGGGCTGCACTTCACCGCCCGTAGCACGTCGACGGAAAATTTCGGCGGCTGCGGGCCGCATGGGTGCGTCTTCGGGCTTGAAGTCCAGGAGGATGTTGAGCGCGTACTTGGAAATGGTGTCGATTTCCATGCCGGGGACGTTGCCAGCGCCGACATTGTCTCCGAAGATCCGCTTCATTTCCTCGGTCGACGTGGGGTGAACGTGCCAGACGCCTGATAGATCCGGCTTGCCGTCGGTGGTGCGAGGAGTTGGAGCGGAGAGGTTGGGTTTGCCGTCCCGGGAGCGGGGCGTTCCTGGAGTGGGATAGTTCAACCATTGCGCCGGCGCGCAGGTGGCGAGAACCGCGAACATGAGCAGCAGCCGTTGAACCGCGATTTGCATGAATCTGTATGCTATCGTAAACAGCCTATGGAGGATTGGATTGACTAGATCAAAAGCTCTTGTGTGCTGTTGCCTGGTCCTGATGGTGCTGCTGTCTGGCTGCAATCAGCAGGCGCAGCCCGATACGCGCGCCGCGGATGAGAATGCGGTGAAAGAACAAGACGCGCAATGGTCGAAGACGGCGGGGGCGAATGACTTGGATGGCACACTGGCCTACTACACCGATGACGCATCTTTGCTGCCTCCCAACGCTCCGATCGCAACTGGTAAACAGGCGATTCGCGCGGTGTGGGCTTCGATGCTGAGTCCCGACGTGACAGTGTCGTGGCAGGTTACCAAGGCCGACGCGGCGCGATCCGGCGAACTGGCGTATGTGGTGGGCGTCTATCAGATCACTCCGAAAAATCCCAAAGGCCAGCCGATGGCGGACACGGGCAAGCTGGTGGAGATATGGAAGAAGCAATCGGACGGCAAATGGAAAGTGGTCACCGACATTTTTAATTCGGATGTGCCTCCGCCGGCGGAGAAAAAGAAGTAGTCAGGCACCGATTATCATGGATTTTGATATGCTTCCGAGAGAGATTTTATGGAGGTTGGAACGATGAAGGTACCCCCGATCGTAAGTTGCGCGGTGGCTGCGGCGGCCATATTATTGGCTCCTCTGGCGCAGGCTCACCACAGCAACTCGGCGTTCTATGTGACGAAAGTGATCACCATCAAAGGCGTGGTGAAAGAGTTCAAGTGGACCAATCCACATGTGTGGGTGATCGTGACCGTGGACGACGGGAAGGGCAATAAAGTGGATTGGAAGGCGGAGGGCCGGCCGCCCGGAATCCTGGCGCGCGCCGGTTGGACGCCGAAGATCCTGCAGCCCGGCGAGACCGTCACCATCGACTTGAGCCCGGCCAAGGACGACACGGCGTCCGGGTTGATCGCGCGCGTAACCAAGGAAGACGGAACCATCCTGGCCAATGCGCCGCCGCCGACGGAGTAAGCCATGAAAGCCCTTTTGATAGCGCTATCGGTGACGGGCGCGATGTATGCCCAGGCGCCGCCTGATTTTTCGGGCGTGTATTATCCGGTGAATCCGTTCGGCCGATTTACCGGCGGCCCGGCGGCCGGTGCTGCGACTTCAACACCTAAAGGACCGCCCCCGCGTCCCACGGCGTCGGCGCCGCTCTCGGATGGATCGCGCGGCCGCGCGCCGGATGCGCCATCGCTCACGCCTGAATACATGGCGAAGTGGGAAATGATCAGCAAGACGCGCATTGCCGGGTCGTCCGAATACGATCTGACGGCCAAGTGTCTGCCGCCTGGAATGCCCGGGATGATGTCCATGGCTTATGGCATGGAGGTGATGCAGAACAAGGATAAGATCACCTTCTTCAGCGAACTGAACGACGCATTGCGGCGCGTCTATCTGGACGGGCGCAAGCCTTCGCAAAAAGTGCTGGACGATCCCACCTACGCCGGTTACTCGACGGGGCACTGGGAAGGCGGCACGCTGCTGGTGGATACCGTGGCGTTGCGCGACAACACCTTCATCGAAGGGTTCACACCGCACAGCGACGCGATGACGGTACATGAGCGCATTCGGCTGAAGGAGCCAGGATTGCTGGAGGATCAGATTACGGTTACCGATCCCAAGGCGCTGACCAAGCCTTGGGAGACGGTGAAAACCTATCGCAAGGCGAAGCCGGGGACGGGGACCGACGAGCTACGAGAGTTCGCGTGCGCCGAGGGCCTGGGCGAGGCTAAGTGAAAAGCCAAGTGAGAAGCCAAGTGAGGGCTGCCCGCATCGCTTTTGCGTTGGTGGTTCCTCTGGCGCTGCTAGCGCAGACCACGCCTGATTTTTCTGGAGTTTATTACCCGGTAAATCCCTTCGGTAATTTTCGAGGTGGTCCGCCCGCTGGAGCACGGCCCACTGCATCGGCGCCTTTGGCGGATGGATCCACCGGCAGAGGGCCTGACGAACCCTTGCTCACGCCCGAGTACATGGCGAAGTGGAAGGAGATCAGCAAATCTCTTGTGGCCGGTTCGTCGGAATACGATTTGACGGCCAAGTGCCTGCCGCCGGGGATGCCCGCGGTGATGAGCATGTTCTACGGCATGGAGGTGATGCACGACAAAGACAAGATCACCTTCTTCAGCGAATTGAACGACGCCATGCGGCGCGTGTATCTGGATGGCCGCAAGCCGTCGCAGAAGGCGCTGGACGATCCCACCTACGCGGGTTATTCCACGGGCCATTGGGAGCGCGACACGTTGGTGGTAGATACCGTGGCCATCCGCGGCGATACGTTCATCGAGGGGATCACCCCGCATAGTGAAGCGATGACGGTGCATGAGCGCATCCGGCTGATCGAACCCACCTTGCTGGAGGATCGGATTACGGTGAGCGATCCTAAGGCGTTAAAGAAGCCCTGGGAGACGGTGAAAACTTATCGCAAGGCGAAGCCGGGGACGGGGACCGACGAACTGCGGGAGTTCGCATGCGCCGAGGGGATTGCGGACGCGAAATAGCCGAGTCCCTATCTTGAGTAATATCCTTCGCGAGTTCGAACCATCAAGCCGGGTTTCTTCGTGGTCAACTTGATCTTGTGATATTCCGCGCTTCTCCCTGTGCTTTGGGGCGAATACCCGATGCTGTACTGATTGCGGAGCGGCAATAGACCTTGAGCGGGTCCGAAAACAGGATGGAGTAAATGATGGTGTCGGCGCGTTGTGGCCGGGCTGCAGAACTTGCTCCAGGAAGGCCAGGCTGGCCCTGCGCTCCGGCTCCATCACATCTTCCTGGCTGCGTCTGGTGTCGACGAGGAGACCAATCATCAAAGGAAGATCCGATTCGCGGGAGAAATGCTGCGACGGGAGATCTGCATAAAAACAAGAAGGCCCCGCGGATAGTTTCCGCGAGGCCGGTATCGACACCTAAACGCTGCCTGTGGTTGCTGCTCGGTTACCAGCGACGCCCGTAACCCCAGCGTCCGCCAAATCCGAAGTAGACGGAGGGTCCCCAATACGGGTACCCATAATACGGGTACGGCGCTGCGTAATAGCCGTAGGGCGGCGGAGCAGGGTAGCCCGGTCCATAGGCCGATCCATATCCAGGACGCATCATCGGCGGCCGTCCGTTACCCGCGTTGTAATCCATCTGCGAGGCGTATTGGAATGCCTGCTGCGAATTGTCCAGCGCCAACGGAGTCTCCATGCCGAAGGTGAGCGGAGTTTCAGGACCAACGATAGTCGGCCGGCCACGCGTCAGCATGACCCCGATAGTGGAAACCACCAGGCCCGCCGCTGCGCCGACGCCCGCTCCCACGCCACCGTTTACACCAGCGCCGATCGCGGCGCCAACTGCGGTGGTGGTTCCGATAGCCGCGGCATCACGTCCATACGAGGTGTTGCCCTTCCGATCAATCAGCTTCGTTTTCACTTGAACCTGACGCCCGTCGGCAAGCTGAATTTCGGTGAGCTCCAATTTGAGGTGCGAAACACCCGATACGCGGCCAGCTTTCTGCGCTTCGGTGACAACGCCTCTTACCGTCTCGCCACGGCGCGCGATCAGCAAGCCATTCGCGATGATCGGTTCCATCAAGGTACCGCTGAACGCGTCGCCGGTTTGATTGCGATCGCTCGATAGCGGCTCATTCACGCGAACCGTCACCCAGGTGCCAACGGGCAGCGTGATACTGGTGGGCGCGTAGCGCGCTGGAGGCGGAGCCTGTTGCGGATAGCCCTGCTGCGGGTAAGCCTGCTGCTGCGAACCCTGTGGGTACGGAGCCTGCGGGTAGGCCTGCGGCGGACCCTGTGGGTATGGAGCCTGCGGAGGCGGAGCTTGAGACTGATCCTGCGGATCGCCCGATCCAACCGAGCCCGGAGGCGGGGGGAGCGGATCGGCGGCAGCCGGTTGGCCGTCTTGTGGCTGGAACTTGCGCCATCCACCGGAAGGTGCCGTTTGAGCCGGGGGCGGCGCGGGTTGCTCCGCATCCTGAGCGACACCTGGTAAGGCGCCGGCCAGCGAAAGGACAAGAACGGCAGCGGCGGTGGAGGTAAATCGGGAGTTAGTTTTCATGATCGTAGTGCCTCACGAGCGTTTTTGTAGCATCTCGGTTGCCAGATGTAAATTGCTGCAAGCACGAAGCTTGATTTAACGTGCTTTGGCCGAGGGTCACCAGGCTGGTGCTTTTCGGCCAGGTGGGGGCTGGGGATTAGGGATTGGGGGCTGGCAAGGTGGAGCGCGGGTAGTAGCCGTCGCGAGTTTCCACGAGGAGGCCGGACCGCTTGGTGGCCACGTGGATCTTACGATATGCGGCGCCGGGATCGCTTCTGTCCGGCGTGTAACCGATGCTGTACTGGTTGCGCAGCTCGTCCTCCAACTGGCTGTAAATCCGGGCGATCGGCTTCGAATCGGAAACCTCGAAAAATGCGCCACCGGTTTCGCGCGAAATGCGCTGCAGCGCCTTTTTCCCATTCGCGCTGGCATATGCACCATCGTAGGCGTCGCGATCGGTAAAGAGGATGGAATAAACCAGCGTGTCGGCGTGCTGGGCGGATTCGATAGCGCGGAAAAGGCCGATTTTGCTGCCGTTGTCGACGCCGTCCGTAAGCAGGATGAGCGCCTTTCGGCCTGGCTGTTTCCGCATCAGCTCGTCCTTTTCAAGCACCTTCTCGGATTCAAGCACCTTCTCGGATTCCAGCACCTCCTCGGAAGCCAGCAGCACCGCATCGTAGAGCGCGGTGCCGCCGAGAGCCCACAGGCCCACCTTGGGCTCACCCCGTTTGCGCTGGGGAAGTTTCGGAGTCTGAAGCCGGGCGAGAGCCGCGTCGATCTTCTCTCGCGACCCTGTGAGATCCTGCAACAGCTCCACATCACGGTCGAACTGAATGACGAACGCGCGATCCGTGTCCGGGCGGAGCACCTGGCTTAGGAAGCGATAGCTGGCGGTGCGTTCTTCGGCCAGGACGCGCTTCTGGCTGACGCTGGTATCGACCAAGAGGCCGAGCGTCAGAGGCAGTCCGGATTCGCGGGAGAAGTAACGGATGGTCTGCGGCTGGCCGTCTTCTTCGAGCGTGAAATCGTCCTTGGTGAGGTTGGGGACCAGGTGGCCTTGCGCGTCGCGAACGGTAGCAAAGAGGTTGACCACGCGGACATCGGTTGAGAAGGTGGCCGCCTGCTGCGCGGCCAGAGAGAGTGGAGACAACATTAGCAGTATCAAATGTCTAGAAACAAACATCTCAAGTTCTGTCGTAAATATCCGGCTCGTCCGGTCGACGCGTTTTCCAGCGACGACGGATTCCATGATTACCACGCCGATAGGTTTGCATTGCACGGGCCGGGGTAAAAGCCATAACCGTTCAGAGTCCAGGTTTTTCCTTTGGGCTTCAACCCGATCTCTGCGAGAAGGCACTGGCTGCCTTGCGGTGTCCTATGCTCCGTGCCCGCAGCACGATAGTAGAGTCGAACCTCCTCACCAGCATCGAGACGATTAACAAGGTGCCATTGCTTCGCCGGGTGGGCGTTGGGCGATGGTTCGGCAAAACCGCTCCGTGACGTTGGGTGGGCATTCCGATCTTGAAAGTTGCAGAAGGAGCACCTCAGATGCTCGCTCGGGGCCTCGTAGGCGGAGTGGATTGAAGATTGAGAGCCTCGTACCCTGTTGGAAGAGAACCGGCTTTGAGAAAGCTAAAGATGCCAGGAGAGCGACGATAATGACGCCGATGGTTGCTGCGGCCTTGCGATGACGCGACCATTCCAAGGAACTCATAATCTTTGAGACGGAACGTCACCACGTTCAGTGCCGAGCTCAGTATATGCCCGGTTCACCGGGTGGGCGCGTCTTCCAGCGGCGGTGAATCCAGAGCCATTGGCCAGGATGCTCGCGGATGACACTTTCGAGAACGGAGTGCAGCCGGCGGGTATCCTCGGCGGCATCGCCCGAAATCTCAAGTGGAGGATAAAATTTGAGAATGTATTTGGATTCCTCTTCAGACCAGACGGCGAAGCCGGGGATGACGGCCGCGCCGGTCTTAGCCGCGATCTTAGCGAAAGCTGTGTTAGCGCACGCGGAAGTGCCAAAGAAGTCGACAAAGACGCCTTCCTGCAACGAAGTGTTCTGATCAATTAGAACCCCCACGGCTTCGTTTTGATGCAGGGCGCGCAGGACAGCCCGCGCACCGTCCCATTTGACGATCAGGTGATTGCCGGAGAGCTGGCGGCGATCCTCGACCAGGCGGTCGACACCGGGATTGTCTAGAGGGCGAATCATGATATGCATCGGCTCCGTCATGAGCGCGTGAGCGAAGGCGCTGAGCTCCCAGTTGCCAAAATGGGCAGTGGCGAAGAGGATGCCCCGACCCGCCTTTTTGGCTTCCAAATAGTGCTCCAGACCGTCGTAACGTATTAAGTTATGAATGTTTTGAGCGTCAAACTGCGGGAAACGCGCGAAGATCCAGATCAGGCGGGCTATGGAGCGGAACACTTGGTCGGTGATGGCGCGGCGTTCGGTCAGGGATTTCTGCGGGTACGCCATTTCCAGGTTGCGCATCGCGGTGCGGCGCAGCCGGGGAACGGCTAGGTCGAGTAGAGAAGCGTAGAAACGGGCGAGCCCGAGGGGCGCATGGGCCAGCGACCAGAGGAGAAACTTAGCTATTCTATCCAACCACCACCCAAAACAAGGTCTCCCGAGTAGAGCACAGCCGCCTGGCCGGGCGTGACCGCGCGCTGCGGCTCATCGAAGCGGATTGAGACGCGCCCGGGATCGGCTGTGGGCGAGATGGTCGCCTCGGCAGCCACGTGCTTGTTGCGAATCTTCACCTGCGCGCGAATCGGCGCGTTGATCGGCGCGATCGAGATCCAGTTCATGTCTTTGGCGGTAAGCGAGGCGCGCAGCAGATCCTCATTGCGGCCTACGATCACGCGTTGGGAGGCTGGTTCGGTGGCGATGACATAGAGCGGCTCACCCGCCGCTACCTTCAGCCCGCGCCGTTGGCCTACGGTGAAGTGATGGACGCCCGAGTGTTCGCCCAATACCCGGCCGTCGGCATCGCGAATCTCGCCGTGCGTTTTTTCGACAGGGATGCCGCGCTCGCGGAAATACGCATCGATGAACGCGGCATAGTCGCCATTGGGTACGAAACAGATCTCCTGGCTATCGGGCTTCGCGGCAACAGGCAAGCCCAGATCGCGCGCCAGCTGGCGTACCTGCGGCTTGGTGAATCCGCCCAGCGGAAAATCGGTTCGCGCCAATTGCTCCTGCTTCAGGCCAAAGAGGAAGTAGGTCTGATCCTTGGAGTGATCCACGCCGCGGCTCATTTGATAGCGGCCCGTCGCGTCGTCAAAGCCGATGCGCGCGTAATGGCCCGTCGCAATGCGCTCGGCGCCCACGCCTTGAGCCATGTCGAGGAACTGATCGAACTTGATGAAGTTGTTGCAGAGCGTGCAGGGGATGGGCGTGCGGCCGCTGAGATAGTCGTCAATGAACGGCTTTACCACCTGTTCTTCGAAGCCGGCTTCGAAATTGACGACGTAATAAGGAATGCCCAGATGCTGGGCGACGTAGCGCGCATCGTACACGTCATCGAGAGAACAGCAGCGGCCGGTGACGCCGCCTTCCGGCGCAAGCTCCGGCAATCGCCGTTGATTCCAGAGCTGCATGGTCAAGCCGACAATGCGCTGGCCCTGACGCTGCAGTAATCCCGCGACGACGGAGCTGTCCACGCCGCCCGACATGGCCACGGCGACTGGAGATTCGTTCCCGGCCGAAAACTCAGAAATGATTGGATCAGGCACTGGTATAAGTAGGCGAAAGTTTGCGCAACTGCGCGACGGAGGCGGCCACGGCTTCGATCAGCCCGTCCACCTGCTCTTCATTATTCGAAGCACCCAGAGAAAAACGCAAGCTGGCGCGCGCGCGCTCCGGGGCGAGGCCCATGGCTAGCAGCACGTGCGACGGTTCCACGGCGCCGCTGGAACACGCCGAGCCGCTCGAAACGGCGTAACCTTTCAGATCGAGCGAGATCACCAGGGCCTCGCCTTCCAGGCCGTCGAAATATATGTTGCTGGTGTTCGGTATACGGGCGCGGACGCCGGCATTGACGCCAGCGTCCGGAACACGCGCGAGGATTCCTGTTTCAAGACGATCGCGCAGGGACTCCAGGCGAAGGGGCTCAATGGGCAGAGTAGCGTGAGCTATCGCCGCCGCTTTGGCCATGGCCGCAGCGCCAGGAACGTTTTCCGTACCGGGACGGCGTTCTCGCTCGTGCTTGCCGCCAAATTGGATGGCTCGCAGCCTGGTGCCGTTTTTCACGTACAGCGCGCCGATGCCTTTGGTGGAATAAAACTTGTGGCCGCTGATGGAATAGAGATCCACGCCGAGCGCCTGAACGTTGACCGGGATCTTACCGGCAGCCTGTACGCCATCGGAATGCATGAGCGCACCACCTTCATGAGCGATGGCCGCGATGTTCTCGATCGGCTGGATTGCGCCCGTTTCGTTGTTGGCGTGCATCACGCTCACCAGCATCGTTTCGGGCCGCATGGCCCGGCGGATGTCGTCGGGGTCCACTACGCCGTCAGGACGAGGGGCAACGTAGGTCAGCTTCACGCCCGAAGGATAGAGCTCGCGGCAGGTGTTCAGTACGGCCGGATGCTCGATCTGGGTGGTGATCACATGCTTGTCGAAGGGCGTGACCTTGGCGTGGACGGAGCCCAGGATTGCGAGGTTGTCGGCCTCGGTCCCGCCACTGGTAAACACAACTTCCTTGGGCTCGCAACCTAGCAAAGCCGCCACCTCCCGGCGCGCAGCTTCCAGCCGTTGTTTCGCGATCTGGCCATCCAGATGGATGCTGCTGGCGTTGCCGGGCACTTCAAGTAGCGCTGCAACCAGCACTTCTAGTACTGATTGAGATACCGGAGTGGTCGCATTGTGGTCAAAGTAGTAACGGCGCACTTCATTTATCAGTTTAACAGTGACAAGGCGCGGGAACAGACAAGCGTAGCCAGTGTTGTAGACTAGCCTCAAAATGAAAGCGATCCTCTGGCTGATTATTCTCGCGATTGCGTGTGTGGCAACGGTCGCGGCACAGCCGCAAATAACGGCGAACGGGGTGGTGAACGCCGCGAGCAATGCGCCTGTGGGCTGGCCAAACTCATCCATTGCGCAGGGTTCGATATTCAGCATCTACGGCATAAACCTTGGGCCCCCATCGAGCCCGGCACTGGCGTTTCCATTGCAAACCACGCTCGGTGGCGTGTCGGTTCAGGTGACGTCGGCAAGCGGAAGCGTAGATGCCATTCCGATTTTCGTTGGACCCAAGCAGATCAACGCCATATTGCCCGACGGCACGCCCACTGGTGACGCGACCCTTACAGTCACTTACAACGGACAAGCCGGAAACGCGGTTTTGTTTCAGGTGATCGCTCATAGTTTCGGAATTTTCACAACTATTTCGGCTGGGTATGGCGATGGCGTAATCACAGACGCGAAAGGCCAACTGTTTTTCTTCGATTCGCCTGCGAACCCTGGCGACGTAGCCACTGTTTGGGGCACAGGTATCGGTGCATCCCCTGGGGATGACGGATCGGCTCCGCCGCAGAAGGTCGACATGCCCAATCTTCCTCTGTCGGTTTATGTCGGGTCGCAGGCGGCGACCGTCACCTACCGCGGCCGCAGCGGGTTCACCGGAGAGGATCAGATCAATTTCGTGGTCCCTGCGGGAATTACTGGCTGCTTTGCTCCAGTGGCCGTCGAGATCGGAAATGTTGTCAGCAATTTTGTAACGATGCCGGTGGCCCCCAGCGGGAAGCCGTGTCCCGACCAACCGCTAATCGAGCCCAATTTGCCTGTCGGCAGCATCACGCTTACGAGAAGCACCACGATGGGAACAACGGCCACAACGACGGATTCCGGCCAGGCATTCTTTGGAAGCGCCCAGATCGCCTCAGTCTCCAGTGATCCACTTTCCCTGCCCGCGGACACTTGCATCGGGAGCCTCTCGGTTATGGCGCGTTTGTACATCCCACCCCAATCACTGGATGCCGGGCCGGCCATTACCATCACCGGTCCGAACGGGACGCTGCAACTCAATCGGTCGGGAGCGCTCGGTTCCGCCTATTCCGCGCAACTCGGCGGAGGCTCCGGGGCAAATGCAGAACCGCTCTACCTGAGCGCTGGCAGCTACACGGCCTCCGGACCAGGTGGGACTCAGGTTGGAGCCTTCTCACAAGGCTTCACAATCCCGCAGCCTCTCACTTGGACCAATGAAGGCGATATCTCCACCGTGAATCGATCCGCCGGTCTCGACCTGACGTGGACGGGGGGCGACCCCAACGGCACCGTCGAGATCACTGGCGGTGGCCCGCTGTTTATCTGCACTGCCAGGATCAGCGACCAGCACTTCACCATCCCCACCTTTGTCTTGCTGAGCGTAGCTCCAACGTCTGCCACTTCGACAGACAGCATCTGGCTGGGCGCCACTTCCACAACCCCCTTTATGGCCACAGGGATCTTCGGGGGAAGCATTAGCTCGAACGTCACGATTGTAAAGAATGTGATCTACCAATAGTGTTGTAACCGGGGCATATAATGACACGTAGGAATGAACATGGGAACAAGTTTGGCGTTTCGCGCCGGCATCCTGGTTTTTGCGGGCGTCGCCGCAGCTTCGGCACAGACCTATCACGCCATCATCACCACTGAGGACGGCTCGCCTCTTCCTACCTCGCCGCAAATCATTCCTTCGCTTTCTGACCGGCTGGTGCAAGAGTGCGTGATTGTGAATATTTTCGGCAACGGCAGCGTGCAGTACGCAGTGAACCTGCGTTCGCGGCCTTATGATCCGTCGACCGCCGATATGTGTGATGTCAGCATCCGCTTGAAGGGTTATCGCCCTATGCAAGCCACGCTGCGGAACGACACCACGGTGGTGCTCAAGAGGATGGGGCTGCACGAGGGGACGACGGTCTCTGCCTCCGCGCTCAATGCGCCTGAGCCGGCTAAGAAGGCGTACGGCAAGGGCGTGAATGCCATGAACGACGAGAAATGGCCAGCGGCGCAAAAGAATTTCGAAAAAGCCGTTGAAATTGATCCGGACTACGCGCAGGCCTGGAGCGATCTGGGCGAAGTTCTCCAAAAGCAAGCCAAGCCAACCGAAGCCCGTGCTGCATGGGAAAAGGCCGTGCAGGCCGATCCGAAGTACATCAAGCCTTACATCCAGCTGACCATGCTCGACCTGCAGGAGAAAAAGCCGGAAGACGCGGTCGCGATTGGGGGCAAGGCCGTGGCCATGAATCCGCTCGAGTTTCCCCAGCTTTATTTTTACTATGCGGCCGCGAACTACAATCTGAAACATCTCGACGTTGCCGAGGTCAACGCGCGCCGCGCGACGGAACTCGATAACGCGCATGAGATTCCGCGAGCGGAGCTGCTGCTGGCATCCGTGCTGATCGCAAAAGGCGATCGCGCCGGCGGTCTGCAACATTTCAGAAAGTATCTGGAGATCGTACCGAAAGCGCCGGACGCCGAGCAGGTGAAGCGAGCCATTGCACAGTTGGAAGCGCCCGGGGACGCAAAATAGCCGATCGCGCCGGCGGTTACTTGCCCTGCACTTCGTTCATGACGCCCGAGGCCTGGATGGTGGTGTGATAGCTCTCCATCATCATCCAGAGTCCGTCTTTATTCGGCGCGAACACTCTGCTGGACCAATACGCTTTGCCGCCGTAGGTAGGCTGGCACATGACGGCCACCACTGCGGTGCCCAGGTCCCACATGCGCGCGAACAACACCGGCGAAACTCCCACCTTGGGAGCATTGGGATTGCGCTTGCTGATACCGTTCCAGCGATCCATCTTGGTTGACACGCCATAGGACCCGATCACCACCTGATCGTCGCCGATGTGCATTCTCCAATGTTCGGGCGTGCCGTCTTCCTGCTCCATCCAACCCGCGATGGCCGCCTTTTCGTTGGCCGTGACCGGCACGTACGGCATCACCTGGCACGGATTCACGCAGGGGATGGCGTAGGGCGAGCGCCCGTCGGGATTTTCCGACGCCGGACGCGTGGCAATCTCCGAATTGTGCAGGAGCTTCCAGCCGTTGGGCCGCTCCACCCAGAAATGCGCGGCGTACTTGTTGCCTTGGTTCTCCTGGATCCAAACCACTTTGCCATACTTATGCTCGACGATCTTCACGTCGGCGCCGTTGGGCACCAGTGGTTTCAGGCCGAGCGCAAGAGCATCGTCCTTGGAATAGAAGACGCCATCGGTGTCGATCCAGGTGAAATCGGCGTCGAGATACTTCTTCGCCGCGGACATGGGATCCTTCTCATAGGCCTGAACGAACGCCTTGTCGGTAGCCGCCACCGGGTCGTCCCCTGTGGCCGCGTGGAGAGCGGATGCCGCCAGTAGCGCCAGGGCGCTGTAAGTGATCTTTCTCATACCATCTCCTTATTCTTCGGGTGCGAAGGCCAGCAACACGTTTCCGGGCGCACCGCCGAATCGGCCGTATCCCGAATTCATAAACAGCATTCCATTGACGACGACGGCGCCGGGTCCGTCGATGGCTCCGCCCTTGGCCGCGACGCCGTTGACGGTTGTGAAGTCGCGCCGCGTGTCGAAATCCCACAGCACCTTCCCATCTTCGGAAGCGTAGGCGCGCATGTGGCCGTCCATGGAGCCGGAAAAAACAACGCCAGGAATCGCGGTGAGAGCGGCCGATTGTGCCGGACTACAGCCGGGCCTTGATCCACAGGATTGCGGCGCCGCGTACCAGGCTTTGGCGCCTTCGGCCACGCGCAACGCCGTGAGTCCGCCGCCTTGATCGGGAGCGAGGACGCGGAACCCATCCTTGGTGAAGAAATAGGCGTCGGACGCGGCTGCATAGACGTTCTGCCCGTCGCTCGCCATGCCCCATTGCACTCCGCCGATGGTGCCGCCTTTGGCGACGCGCTGCGTCCACACGATCTCGCCTTTGCGATCAGGATCAAGAGCGTAGACTACGCCGGATTTTTGCCCCGCGATGAGCAGGTCGCGCCCCGCGGAAGTCTTGACGAGGATCGAAGAAGAGCCGAAATCGTAATCCGGTCCGCGCGTGCCTTCTTCCGGACAATTCGGTCCGTTGACTCCAGCCACGCAGCCGGAATTAAACACATCGCCGGGAGTAACCTGGCGGGACCAGAGCATCTGGCCGGTGGCGAGCTCCAGGCCGAGCACCCCGTCACTGCTGGTGGTAGCGGGCGCCGAGTAATTGTCGCCCGTGGTGACGTACAGCCTGCCGCGTTTTTGATCGATGGTGGGTGCCGACCACACGCCCGCGCCCGAAGGGCCTTGACGGATGGTCCCGGTGGAGGTTTTGCCGGTGGTGCGCGGCAAATCGGCGACAGTGTACGTCTTCCAAACCTGCGCCCCATCGCGCACCCGCAGCGCGACGACGCTGCCGCGAAAACTGCAGCACGGATACGCGGGGTTGATGGCGCGAGTCTCCTCCCAGGACGCGACGCCGATGTAGACATTGCCCTGATAGACGGTCGGCGAGCCGGTGAGCAAAGCAGCTTCGTGATCCTCAATGCGTTTCTTCCACAGCAGGCGGCCGGTCTCGGCTTCGAGCGCATAGAACGTTCCGGTGAGATCGCCGAAGAGTACAGCGTGATGGCTATCGAGCGGAGCGGCAGCCACTGCCTCGCGCACCGGTGCATCGGCCTGATAGGTCCATTCGACGCATCCGCTGTCGGAGCGCAGAGCGTACACTACACCTGCCCCGCTGCCCATGAAAATGTGCTCGTCGATAACAGTGGGTTGTGAGTAAGCCGAGATGGCGCCATCCAATCCGAAAGCCCATTTGAGTTTGAGCTTGCGCACCTGGCTGACGGAGAGCCGTGCGGCATCGGCCGATTGGAATCGCGCATTATCGAGCGTGGGACTCCACCCGTTCCATGCGAACTTCGGAGTCTGGCTCAGGCTGACGGCGCGTTCTTTACAGAACGCTTCGGGTTTAGGGCCGGGCTCCGGGCCAGGCCTGCCCAGGTACGAGGCGACAGCTTCACGCTCTTCGCGGCGCAGCGGATAAGCAACGGTCATCATCACGCCCGCATTCATAGCGCGAAGGATTCGCAGGGCCGGCAGTTTTTCGAGCGACGCGCGCGGAGGGATTCGCGAACCTGGTTGATCGTGACAAGCCGCGCAACGCTGTTTGTAGATGGCTTCGCCAGATGGAGCCTGACCTTGAGCGATGCTCGTTAAGGCCAACAGGGCGCAGAGGGCGAACGGAACGCGATCCATCTCGATGAGACTATCACGAAGGCAGGGAACGGATGCGGCTAGTTCGAAGTGTCGACCTTGAGCTCTTCGCCGTTTGCCATACGGATCTTGTTCACCCACAGCGACGGTGAGCCGTTCTTCGCTCGATAGCCTGTGATGGCGAGTTCGTCGCCGGGCTGCACGGAAGCTTCGGTCCAGCCTTTGGGCGCCAAATGATTGGCGCTGGTCAGCTCGGCTTTCCAGTTGCGCACTTCGCCTTTGTCATCCTTCACGTCGATTTCAATGACGCAGTGGGGATTGGTGAAGTGGAAATCCGTGACCGTGCCCTTCAACGTCACTTCCGCTGTGGTGTCGAAGGCCGCATATCCGTGGTGGGCACCGGCTATGCCCGGTATAAGCAGAAAGAGGAGTAGGAAGAAATTTCTCATTGTGCTGGTCCATTGTCGATCCAACGATCGAGATCTCGGATATATTGCCGTCCATTGAGCGTATATATTGGGACAGTCACCACCATATAAGCCTTGCCCACTAGCGGCCTCTCTTTTTCTCTCGGGAGCGTGGCGACGGCCCACACATCGAAGTTCGCTTTGGGATTGTCGGAGGCGGGCGTGAAGAAACCCGACGGACTAATCTTGCCGACGAAATCGGTGCTCTTGCCGGGGCTGGAGTAAAACACTTCGAGCGACCAGGTGACGGAACTGGGATCCACGGGACCGAGTTCCACATCATCGGGAGTGTGCAGCTTGCCATCCGGGCCCCGCTGATACGCGACGGCTTCGAACTGCTGATAGCCACGGCCGTGAGCCTGATCCCCGAACGCCGCCATAGCCGAGTCCGGCGCAATCTTGATATAGTCCACGCGATCATAAATGGCCATCGCGCCTGGAAGCACGGAGTGGCGGAAAGCAACATCGCGTTTGCCGAGCGTCGCGTCAGCAGCGACGTCCAGTTCCGCGACGATCTCGCTCGAAGTGCTGGAAACAACGCGCCGCACCTTGACACCCGATCCGAAATCGAGATCGGTGGGCGCCACTTGGCCGGGAAAGCGATCGCCCATCAGGCGAATCCGGTTGGCTTCCGAACCCGTCTTCAATGACGATCGATCGAGAGTGACGAGAGTTGGATCCGAGGAAGGACGGCGCAGCTTCACATCGAAGCCGAATTCCTGATACTGGCCCCAGAACCAGCGGCCCTCGGCTGTCGACTGGTCGGGCGAGATCCACAGGGCTTCGCGTGCGTCGCTTGCCACATCGTTGGCGGCCGGGTCGCCCGACGGATTCCCTTTCGATCTGCCACGCCAGGCGTAAGATCCGTAGACCACGCTACGCCCGGAACGGACGATGGTTGAACCGTCGTTGACAGACGTCAGATGCACGGTGGTATTGAATTCGTCGTCGCCCGCGGCGTCCACCTGCATCTCGCCGAAATACTTGCCGTGGCCGAGCAGGGAAGCCGTCACCAGCCAACGGCCCGCAATATTGGTGGTGCGAGCACGTGCGCTCCAGGCATCCCACTCGGGAGTGTGAAGCGGCGCGGCCTTCGAAAGAAATGCGATGGCCTCGGCATCCGGCGAAAGCTTGAGGCGCGAGGCATGCATATCGGCCAGCTGCTTCCACTCGTCGGGCGAACGCCGCCACGCCAGCGCATGGGCAAAATTGTGACAGCGGGCGCAGGCGTGGTCCACGTGATCGTTCGGAATGTTGGTCTCGTGGTGAATGCGCCGCTCCGCATCGTACATGATCGGCTTGGCTTCCTCCGGCGCCAGTCCATGGGACGCGCTGAGGTACTTCACGATGGAGCGCGCCTCCGGCGGAGCGAGCGTCACGCCATCCGACAGAATCATTCGCTTCAACGCTTCCTGCCAGCCTTCGGGCGTAGTACGCTCCCAGGAAATGCGCTGCATGTTGCCTTGCTGGTCGACGGTGTGGCAGGCTCCACATTTTGCGATGACCAGCGGATCGGTGACGGGAATGCCTGCCTCGCTGGCGCCTGGCTGGGCAAAAGCGGCGGTGCAAGACACCAGGCAACAAAATAACGAGAGCGCCGAGCGGACCATAATGGAGTTTAGCGCATCGAGCGGTGGGGCTACAAAAACAATGCCCCGCAATCCTGGTTTAGTGTAATTGTACGCCCGATCCTGCTAGGATAATCGTTTGGTAACAACCAAATGAAAATTTGTGTTCTAGGCGGTGACGGTTATTGTGGCTGGGCCACGGCGCTCTATTTGTCCGGCCAGGGCCACGCGGTCGCAATCGTGGATAATTTCGTGCGCCGGCAGTGGGATTTCGAGCTCGGCGCTCAGAGCCTGACGCCGATTCAACCGCTGGCGGATCGGCTGCGGGTATGGCAACAGCTCTCGGGAAAGTCGATTGAGCTGTTCCCGGGCGACGTCAACGACTATGATTTCCTGGCGGGTGTGATCGAGAGCTTCCAGCCGGAAGCGGTGGTTCACTTTGCCGAACAGCGCTCGGCGCCGTATTCCATGATTGACCGCAAACATGCGGTTTTCACGCAAGTGAACAATGTCGTCGGAACTCTCAATCTTCTTTTTGCTCTCCAGGAGCTGCGGCCCGATTGTCACTTAGTGAAGCTCGGAACGATGGGCGAGTATGGCACGCCGAATATCGATATCGAAGAGGGCTACATTCGCATCGAGCATAACGGGCGTTCGGACTTGCTGCCTTATCCGAAACAGCCGGGTTCGTTTTATCACCTCTCGAAGGTTCATGACAGCCACAACATGATGTTCGCCTGCAAGATCTGGGGGCTGCGCGCCACGGATCTGAATCAGGGGGTGGTGTACGGCACGGTGACGGACGAAGTGGTGTTGGACGAAGCGCTGATCAACCGTTTCGATTACGACGACGTTTTCGGAACGGTGTTGAACCGTTTCTGCATCCAGGCCGCGGCGGGACATCCTTTGACCGTGTATGGAAAAGGTGGGCAGACGCGCGGTTTCCTGGACATCCGCGACACCGTTCGCTGCATTGAGATCGCCTGCCTGAATCCAGCGAATCGGGGCGAGTGCCGGGTCTTTAACCAGTTCACGGAGCAATTTTCAGTGCTCCAACTCGCGGAAATGGTTCAGGCGGCGGCCTGGAAGCTGGGCATGCGCGTCACGATCGAGCACCTTCCGGCGCCGCGCGTTGAATCCGAAGAGCACTACTACAATGCCAAGCACTCCAAGCTGATCGACCTTGGTCTTCAGCCGCATTTCCTCTCCGACTCGCTGCTGGATTCTCTCATGAACATCGCCATCCGTTATCAGGACCGAATCGACACTGCGCTGTTCATGCCTCAGGTCCAGTGGCGTAAGTCAAGCAACCAGCGCTCCCGTCAGTCGAGTGTGACCGCCTCGGTGTCAGGGGTAACCTACTGATGGGGGGATACTGCTGATTTGTGCGGCATAGCGGGATTTACGCACGGACGTCGCGCGGCGATGCCCGGCCGCATCCAGGATGCGGTTGAGAGCATCGTTCATCGCGGCCCGAATCAGCAAGGCGTGTTTGAATCCGAAGCCGTGTCGCTGGGCGCGGCGCGCCTAAAAATTATCGACATTGAGGGCGGCGATCAGCCGATCTTCTCAGGCGATGACGACACCGTCATCGTATTCAACGGCGAGATCTACAATCACCTGGAATTGCGCCGGGAACTGGAACAGCGCGGACATCGCTTCCGCACCCACAGCGACACCGAAACGGTCCTCCATGCGTTCCTCGAGTGGGACACGGAATGTTTCGCGCGGCTGCGCGGGATGTTCGCGGTGGCACTGTGGCAGGAGCGAGATCGCAGGCTGGTGCTGGCTCGCGATCGCATGGGCATCAAACCGCTCTATATCTCGCGCCAGGGTGATGACCTGTACTTCGGCTCGGAGCTGAAAGCGATCCTGATTCATCCCGAAATCGAGCGCTGGTTGAGCCGGGATGGCCTGGATTGCTATCTATCGTTGAACTATGTGCCAGCGCCATGGACCCTGGTGGAGGGCATCGAGAAGCTGCTGCCCGGTCACTGGATGGAGTGGAGGCGGGGCGCCATCCGAACCGGGGCCTACTGGAGCTTGCCGCAAGGCCGGGAAGAGAAGTGGACACCCGAGGACGCGGAAGCGGAGCTGGACCGGCTTTTGAAGCAATCCGTCCAAGAGCACCTGGTGTCCGAGGTGCCGTTGGGTGTCTGGCTGAGCGGCGGCCTGGACTCGTCCAGCCTGGTGCATTACGCGGCTGAAGCGTCAGCATCGCCTCTCAAGACGTTTTCCATCACCTTTCGCGGACGCAGTTTTGACGAAGCGAATTATGCGCGTCAAGTGGCGGATTTCTACGGCACCGATCATACGGAGCTCGATCTCAATCTGGAGCAGGATTTGCCGGGCGCAATTAGCGAACTGGCTTATTATTGCGATGAGCCGAACGCGGATTCAGGCGCGCTGCCGGTGTGGTTTCTTTCCCGGCTCACCAAAGCCGGCGCGACGGTGGCGCTCAGTGGAGAAGGCGCGGACGAATTGTTCGGTGGATATCTCATGCAACGCGCCAGCCTGCTTGCGCGGAACGCTCGACGACTGCCTCCTTCCGTGCTGCGCGCGATGCTGGCGATGGCCGAGATCTGGCCTGTTTCGAACGATAAAATCGGATTCGAATATAAGCTGAAACGGTTCTTGAAGGGCTGTCTGATGCCGCCGGCGCGCGCGCACGTGCATTGGAGCGGAACGTTTGACGACACCGAAAAGCGCTCGCTGGTTCAGCCCACGCTGCCTCCGGCGCTCGATTCGGTTCTGCGCCAGTTGACGCGGGATGGCGATAACCTGCCGGCTTATCTGCGCTTCGATCAGCAATATTTTCTTTCGGACAATATCCTGACCAAGGTGGATCACACCAGCATGGCCCATGCCGTGGAAGTGCGTCCGCCGTTCCTGGATCATCGCATTGTGGAATTCGCCGCCTCGTTACCGGCCGGGATGAAAATCCAAGGTTCCCGCCAAAAAGTGATTTTGCGAAACCTGATGCGCGGGAAATTATCTCCGGCCATCCTCAACAGGAAGAAAATTGGTTTTGACATTCCTACGCACGACTGGTTTCGCGGCCCGCTGCAGCCTTTGCTCCAGGAAGCCGTGGCATTCGCATCCGCGGAACATAGCGACTTCTTTCGGATCTCAAAAATCGAAGCTGATGTGCGAGAGCATCTCGACCGGCGAGCCAACCTGGGATATCACCTGTGGGGATTGATGACTTTGTTCTTTTGGATGAAAAAATGGGGAATCCAGACCAGGACGCCGGCGGGGTCGGCGCGCCAGGCGATGGAAAAAGTTTTCATTTCTACAGCCTGATCGTGGTGCTGGTTGCCGCCGCCGTTTATGCGGGCTGCATGATTTCACCTCCGTCCCTGATGGACGACGTGGACGCAGTGCAGGCGCAAATCGCGCGCAATATGCTCACGTCCGGCGATTTCGTCACGGCGCGGCTGGACGGAATCCCGTATCTCGAAAAAGCTCCGTTGATCTACTGGCTGATTGCTGGATCGTTCAAAGTTTTCGGCGCCACGGATTGGGCCGCGCGCATTCCCATGGTTCTGGCAGCCATCGCGCTGGCCTGGCTGACCACCGCGTTTGGCACCTGGGCGTTCGGCCGCAAAGCCGGATTCTACGCGGGTCTATGCATATCCACTTGCTTCGGGCTCTTTCTCTTTACCCGCATACTCATCCCTGACGTGATGCTGACGGCGAGCATCGCGCTTTCGATGTGGGCGTTCTTGCGCGCGATCGATGAGAGTGAGCCGAGGCAGCGTTGGTGGGCGCTGGTGTTGGCAGCAAGTTTGGGAACCAGCTTGTTGTTCAAGAGCCTGGTCGGCGTGGTGTTCCCGATCGCCTCGGCGCTCCTCTATCTCGGCGTCACCGGACAGTTGTTTCAAGCGAAGGTGTGGAGAGCCCTGCATCCCTGGAGCGGTCTTCTTGTGGCGTTGGCGGTCGCGGCGCCCTGGCACATCCTGGCGGCGCTGAGAAATCCACCCTATTTCGATTTCACCATGCACAGCGCCGCGGGGGAATATCACGGATTTCTGTGGTTTTATTTCATTAACGAGCAATTGCTGCGGTTTTTGAATCTGCGCTACCCGCGCGACTACGATACGGTGCCGCGCCTGTACTTCTGGCTGTTCCATCTGCTGTGGCTGTTTCCCTGGAGCGCCTTTCTCCCCGCGCTGGTGAAGCTAGGCTACAAACCACTAGACCGCGCTGGCAAGGCACGTTTGCTGGCTCTGTGCTGGGTCGGTTTTATCCTGGTATTCTTCGCTTTTTCGACCACGCAGGAATATTATTCGATGCCTTGTTATCCGGCGCTGGCGCTCCTGCTGGGGTCGGCGATGGCCGCGGGCGGGGATTGGGTCCGGTACGGGACACGCGTACTGTGTGGAATATTTATTGCCGCGGCGGCGACGGTGCTGGCGTTGTATTTTCTAGCCTGGAACCTCCCCACTCCCGGAGATATTTCCCAGGCGCTCAGCTCCAATCCGGGCGCCTACAAGCTATCGCTCGGTCACATGGAAGACCTGACCATCGCGTCGTTCGCCTACCTCCGGATGCCGCTGCTGGTAGCCGCGGCTGCGTTTCTGGTAGGAGCGGCAGGCACGCTGCGCGCGAATGGACAACGTGCGTTCCTCGCTATTTCACTCATGGCGATCCTGTTCTTTCAGGCCGCTCGGATCGCCATGGCCGCGTTCGACCCGTTTCTTTCCTCGCGGCCGCTGGCGGAAGCTTTGCTTCGGTCCCCTTCTGGAAAGTTGATCGTGGATCATCACTACTATTGGTTCTCGTCGGTGTTCTTCTACACCAATCGGGATGCACTATTGCTGAATGGGCGTTTCAATAACCTGGTCTATGGTTCTTACGCGCCGGGCGCGCCGAATGTATTTATCGATGACGGGCAATGGAAAACATTGTGGCTGGAGCCGCAGCGCTACTATCTGGTGATTAAGGAGGAATCAGTCGAACGCTTGAGGAAATTGGTGGATCCCAGAGTGCTCAGCGTGGTGGCGCGGAGCGGAGGGAAACTTCTGCTGACGAACCATCCGGGCGTCCAGTAGCCTAGAGATATGCCGCACGTGAGCGATCTGTTCCTGGCCGTTGCGGCTATACCATTCATTTACTATTGCATCGCGATCTACAGTTCGTGGAGATATTTCCGGCAGCCGGTGGCCGGGCCGGACGCCTCGTTTACGCCGCCGGTGAGCATTCTGAAGCCAATTCGCGGACTGGATCCGGACGCTCGGGAAAACCTGGCCAGCTTCTGCCGCTTGGATTATGCGGAGTACGAAATCGTTTTCTGCGTCGATCCCGACGATGAGGCGGTGCTGGCGGTCTTGCGAGATCTTACGGTCGAGTTTCCCCAATGCCGCATTCGTGTGCTGTACGGTTCGGGGCGTGTTGCCACTAACGACAAGGTCGCTAAGCTCGCGCGCCTGGTGAATGACGCCGCGCATGAAACAATTGTCATCAGCGACAGCGACGTGCGAGTGCGTCCGGATTATCTGCGACAGATCGTCGCGCGCCTGCGGGATCCCAAGGTGGGCGCAGTAACCTGTTTCTACGTTCCCACCGAGCTCACGACCTTCACCGACCGTTTGCAGAGTGTCGGGATGATGTCGGATTTCTATGCCGGCATTTTGGTGGCCTGGCAATTGGACGGCGTGAAATTCGCACTGGGGCCGACCATCGCCACTACCCGCGAGCGCCTGGCCGGATTCGGCGGTTACGCCGAGTTGGAGAACCGTCCCGCCGACGATCTATTGGTGGGCCGGTTGATCGCCGAACAAGGCTTCGAGGTCGTGTTGCTGCGCTACTCCATCGAGACTGTTTGCGATTACGGGTCACTCAGCGACCTTCTGCATAAACGCTTGCGATGGATCGTTGTGATGCGCCACATGCGCCCTTGGGGCCATTTGGGTTTGTTGCTGACGCAAGGTCTGCCCTGGTCGCTGGTGGCTGTGGCAGTGCATCCTTCGACAGCGGCCGCGCTAGGCTATTTAGGCGTCTACATGGCGTTGCGCGTAGCCATGACCTGGATCATCGGGATACATGGATTGCGCCAGCCAGGCTTGTGGAAACAAATGCTGCTCATTCCGGTTTGGGACGCGGTAGCGTTTGCCATTTGGCTGACCAGTTTCGGACGCAACAGCATTCGGTGGCGCGGCGCGGATTATCATATCCGGGATGGGCGCCTGGTGCCGGTGGCTTCGGCGCGCTCCGGAGATTGATGTAAAGTACGTGGGAGGGTTATCTATGAACAAAGTTTTTAGAGTGGGACTTCTGGTAGCCGGGCTGGTTCCGGCCATGTTCGCCGAGGATCATTGGGTCGCAACCTGGGCCGCTTCTCCGCAGGCTCCGCGAATGAACTTTCCGGTGCCGAGGCCCGCGGCTGCTCCGAGCGCGCCGAATTCGGCAACGCCCAACCCGCCTCCCATTTTCCCCGCGCCGCCTGCCTTCAACAATCAGACGGTGCGGATGATCGCGCGCACCAGCATCGGCGGCCGCCGGGTGGTGGTTCACTTGTCGAATTCGTTCGGTTCCGCGCCGCTGCGGATTGGCGCCGCACACATTGCCCTGCGCGACAAGGAGTCGGCGATTGTGGCGGGATCGGACCGCGCGCTCACCTTCAGCGGCAAACCGTCGTTCACCATTCCGGCGGGCGCCGATATTGCGAGCGATCCGGTGGATCTGGAAGTCCCGAAGTTAGCGGACGTCGCGGTCAGCGTCTATGTTCCCGGAGACGCGCCCGCGCCCACCACGCATCTGACGGGCCTGCACAATACGTACATTTCAAAAGAAGGCGATTTTTCGGGCGCTCCCTCCATTGCAGATGCAACCACGCGGCAATCCTGGTTCTGGCTGTCGGCGATCGATGTCCTCGCGCCAGAGAAGGCTGGGTTGATCGTGGCCTTTGGCGATTCCATAACCGACGGCGCCACTTCGACGCCGGAAACGGACCACAGTTGGCCCAGCTTGTTGGCGCAGCGGCTAGCGGCGAACAAGGCAACGGCACACCTGGCGATTGTCAATGAGGGGATCTCGGGGAACCGGCTGCTGGCGGATGGCGCCGGGGTTTCCGCGTTGACACGTTTTGACCGTGATGTTTTGAGCCAGCCTGGCGTGAAGTGGATCATCGTGCTGGAAGGGATCAACGACATAGGAATCAGCTCGCGCGGCGCACCCGCGGATGCCGTTACCGCCGACGATCTGATCGGGGCGCACAAGCAACTGATCGAACGCGCCCATCTGCACGGAATCAAAGTGGCGGGCGCGACGCTCACGCCCTACGAAGGCGCGGCTTACTACAGTGTGGAAGGCGAGACCCTGCGTCAGGCGGTGAACCAGTGGATTCGGAGCTCGGGCGCCTACGATGCCGTGATCGACTTTGATATGGTGACACGGGACGCAGCCAACCCTAAGACCATCCGCGCTGACTACAATATTCGCGACCATCTGCATCCGAACGACGCTGGCTATCAAGCGATGGCGGATGCGGTGGATCTGTCGATTTTCACCAAGAAATAGGCCGGGCGCGGCGAGCGCGGGAGGTACTTCATGACCGGCCTGATGATGGATTATCCGCTAACGCTCACGCACATTCTGGAGCGGGCGGCCAAAATCTATCCTCGCCAGGAAATTGCTAGCCGGGTATCAGGCGGGTCAGGCTCCGGCTCGATGCACCGTTACACCTATCGCGACTTCTACCTGCGAGTACACAGGCTGGCGCACGTGCTTCAGGAGCTCGGCCTCCATGAGGGCGATCGGGTGGGGACGCTGTGCTGGAATAGCTACCGTCATCTGGAGTTGTATTTCGCGATTCCCTGCGCAGGGATGGTTCTTCATACGTTGAATCTTCGCCTCGCGGCGGATCAGTTGGCATTCATCGCAAATCATGCCGAGGACAGCGTGATCTTTGTGGACTCGTCACTCTTGCCGATTCTGGACGCTATCCGCCATGAATTGAAATCGGTTCGCAAGATCGTCGTGCTAAGTGATCCTGTCGTGCCGAATCCTGAAGACGCGCCGCCCGCTCCCGATACGCTCGATTACGAGACGCTTCTTGCGTCGGCGCCCGCCGTTCCCTATCCGTGGCCCAAGCTGGATGAGAATGCCGCGGCGGCCACCTGTTACACGTCGGGTACGACCGGCCATCCCAAGGGCGTCGTGTATAGCCATCGTTCGTTGTTCTTGCACAGCTACGCAACCTGCATGGCCGACGTGTTCGCACTGAGTGAGCGAGACACGATCCTGCAACTGGTGCCGATGTTTCATGCCAACGGGTGGTGCATCCCGTTCGCCGGCGTCATGACTGGCTCGAGGTTGGTCTTCAGCGGCCGTCAGCTGCAACCGGCGGACGTCGCCCTGCTGATCGAACAGGAACGCGTGACCTTCACGGCGGGCGTCCCCACGCTATGGATGACGCTCTATAGCTATCTGGAATCCAACCCGCGCGACATATCCAGTATCCGCAGCATCGTGGTGGCAGCCTCCGCGCTACCGCGCCAGTTCGTGGAACTCTACTACGGGAAATACGGGATCAGCCTGATGCTGGCATGGGGCATGACGGAGCTCACTCCCATCGGCACGGTCACATGCCTGAAGGCGTCCATGGAATCGCTACCCGAAGACCAACTTTTCGATGTGATGTCTCGTCATGGTATTCCGTTGCCGGGAGTCGATCTTCGCATCGTGGACGGCGAAGGAAACGAACAACCCTGGGACGGGATAACCATGGGCGAACTGCAGGTTCGGGGACCGTGGGTGACTGGCGGCTATTACCACGATCCGGATCCCGATCGTGCATTTATGGATGGATGGTTTCGCACCGGCGACGTGGCTACCGTGGATTCGGAAGGCTACATCAAAATCATGGACCGCACCAAGGATTTGATCAAGAGCGGCGGAGAGTGGATTTCAAGCGTCGACCTGGAGAATGCGATCATGGCGCATCCCAAGGTGGCCGAAGCGGCGGTCATCGGCGTGTTTCATCCCAAGTGGCAGGAGCGCCCCATGGCCTGCATCGCAGCGCGGCCCGAGTATAAAGACCTCTTGACGAAAGAAGAAATCCTCGATTTTCTCTCTTCGCGCGTTGTGAAATGGTGGCTGCCGGACGAAATTGTGTTCATCGAAGCGGTGCCCAAAACAAGCGTCGGAAAATTCAACAAACGAGCGCTGCGCGAGCAGTTCAAGGAGTACGCGCTACCGACGGTCGAGAGCTAGTCGCCCAACGTGTTCGCCAGTACCGGCACTTCGACATCCTTGAACACCGCCGTGCTGTCGGAAGTCTCCGGCATCACTGGAAATTGGAACCCACACTTCGGACAACGCTCCGCCAGCGCCTTCTGCTCCTGATGAAGATCGTAAGCCTTGTCTGTGATCAGGGCGCAGCAGGGACACACGCGAATCAGGCGTGTGTTCTTCAATTCGAAGTTGGTGATGATGTCCTCCATGATGGCGCCGCTGCGCACCGCCCACTCCTTGGCTGCTTTATGGTAGGTGTTCATGTGCCAATCCTTGAGGGCCTCATAGCCGGTCCAGAAACTGACCTCGTTGTACCAGGAGGGATCCTTGGGGTGCACCCACCAGGTGAGGTGCAAGAACCCTGGCAACGTCTTTAGCTGGTTGCGCGTTTCTCCAAAGAGCAACTTGAACTTCTCGTAGCCGTCCGGGCTCGAGAAGCGAACTCTCTGCATGCTCTGATAAATGGCCATCCCATCTCCTTAGTAGTCGAAAGTAGATTGTGCAGCTCAAAAATCCATACGCAGCGCCAACTGTCCGGTTCGATTGCCACCCTGTCCAGCGGTCTGCGCCGATTGCAGAACGCCAAACGTCGAGGGGCTGCTGATATCGGCGGCCGGCGGCGCGAAGTTGGTGTGATTCAAAGCGTTGGTGAAGGTCGCTTCAAAGCGAAACCGAAGCCGCTCCCGGACCGGGAAAATCTTCGACAGCCCCGCCGACACTGCGATGGTCCCAGGACCCTCCAGGATGCCAACGCCCGCATTGCCGATTCGTCCGGCGCCGGTGGGTGTTGGGGCAAATGCATTGATGTTCCACAAAAGATCACCCCCGACCCCCGAATAGGGATTTCCGACTGCGTCGGGCCGCGCGGTGATACCGCCGCGTCCAATGATGCCGGTATTCGACTGATCCTCGGTGGGGCTGATGGTGGGGGTGAGAAAAGGCCCGGTCTGGATGAGTGTGACCGTGTTGATATTCCACCCGCCCAACGCTCCGTTGACGAACCAATTCTTACTTTGCCAGGTCCGGCCGTTTCCAAATGGAAGCTCGTATGTACCCGTCAGCAAGAAGCGCTGCCGAGGCATACCTGCCACATTACCACGAGCGGCTCGCAGGTCAAACTGATCGTAGGAAGGCGTAAACAAGAGGTTTTCCGAGGTAAAGCCGCCTGGGGCGTCGCCCTGCGCGTCGCTGATGTTATGCGCCCAAGTGTAGTTGGCTTGGAAGTAAAGCCCATGAGACAGCCTCTGGGTGGCATCCAGAGTGAGTCCTTGGTAGTTGGAGAAAGCCGCGTTCGCGCTATAGTTGATCTCGTCCCAGTTCTGATAGGGCGCGCGTGGATCGACGTAGGGACTGGGTACGTAGGGCTGCTTGCTGGGCGGGATGGCGTTGTAGTCCTCCTTCACGTTCATGCGGTACGAATTCATCCCCGAATAGGTGATTCGCGCCGCCAGGGAAGATGTCAACTGGCGTTCGATGGTGGCATTCCATTGCGCGGTTTGAGGATCCTTGAAATTCGGGCTCATGCCATCGTAGAGCCCAGTTCCTCCATACTGTGCGGTTGTGGAAGCAGGAGACGTTTGCGGAAAAGTGAACAGCGGCACGCCGCCGTTGTTGTTCGAATAGGTGTAAGGCGCTCCGAGCGGGATGCCGAGAAAGTCGTAAGCTAACTGGCCCAAAGGCGTCTGGGTGAAAATCCCAAAGCCGGCGCGGAAGACCGTCTTGTTATCTCGAAACGGCCGGAAAGCGATGCCGACACGCGGATCGTAATCACCCCAGTAAGTGTTCCGAAGGCTCTGAGATAAGTGATCCTGGCTGGCTGTGACCACATTGGTGCAAGGGAGCGACATGTTCCTGGTGGGGAGACTGCAAGCATTGAAGGAGACCAGAAAGGCGTTGTAGTTGGCCTGCAGCAACGGGCTGGAGGGTACGGTTTTGTTCAAGAGAATGTCAGGAACCACAATATCGCCGTTGCGCGGGTCGAAGTTGGCGATGTCGCCTTGGTTCTCCGTAAATTCCGGAAGCACTTCCCATCGCAAGCCGAAGTTCACCGTCAGACGATCGTTCACCTGCCACTGATCCTGGGCGTAGATCCCCCATTGAACGCTCGGTTCGTTCGTGTTGGGACTGCTTGCCACGATAAAATCCGTGTTCGGCGCTCCCAGCAGGAAATCGCCGAATGAACTGCCCGTGAAAACGCCCTGGTTGAATGTAAAGGCGCCAAAATCGTCCGATTGGCCCCATCGAACCACGGTCTCGTAGAACACCCGGCGGGCGTCTATACCCAAGCGTAGGGTGTGCTTGCCCATGGTACGGCTGAGGTTGTCGGTGAACTGCATGGTCTTGGACTGGCCCGGCCCGTCCTTGTCTCGGCCGATCGGCGTAAAGCCGGTGCCGTCGGAGAAGTTGAAGGTCGGAAACGCTCCCGTATTCGGGTGATTGGCGAAACTGATGCCGGTTAAACCGAGTGAGTTGTCGGCCGTTGCGCCCTGGATTGGAAAACTAGTATTGATAAGGCTGTTCGTAAAACCGAAGCGAAACTCGTTCACCATCTTGGGAGTAATGGTGTAGTTATAGGAAACGATCAGACTTCGGTCATGTTCCACATTTATATCGTTCGGCAGCAGAGGATTCGCTGGGAGGCCCAATTGACCTGTGTCCGAGAGCAGGTTCTTCCAACTGAAACGGGCGTAGATCTGCTGGTTCGACGTGATGTAGTGATCGAGCCTGGCGTCAAAGCCGTTGGTGTTGGAAGGGATCGGTTGCAGCGTTTCATAGTTGTAGCCGCTCCCGGAGCCACTGACATTGGGCAGCGGATAATATCCGTTGAGCAACTTCAGCGCCACCGGATTCAGCATCGATGCCGGAATGGTGTTGTTGGGAAAAGGCGTTCCATTGTACGGATTGATCGCTACATTGGTCGGCTGACCTGTTGTGGGACTGATGATCGGTAGCCCGCTCAAATCGCCATTTCGCTCCGCCAGCGTTGGTACAAGATATTGTTCCGGAGTTGCCGTTCTGCGGCGATTCCCCTCGTAATCGACGTAGAAAAATGTTTTGTCCTTGCCGCTGTAGAGATGCGGAATGGTCACCGGTCCGCCCAAGCTGCCCCCAAACGTATTGAATCGTTTGGGCGCCTTGGAAGTGAAGTTCAGAATGGTCGCGTCAAGAACGTCGTTCTGCAGATATTCGAACAAACTGCCGTGAAACAGGTTAGTCCCGCTTTTGGTAATGAACGTGATGTCGGCCACTTGCGAAAATTCAGCGCTGTTGTTGAACGCCGTAACTTTGAGTTCGGCCAGCCCTTCTGACGACGGGTAGGCGTTCTGTAGAGAGCCGTTGGCGGTGACATTGGCCGTGGAGATTCCATCGACGGAATAACCAGTCATCGAGTATGTAGCGCCACCCACTTGTATGTTCCCCTGGCTATCGGTGACGATGCTGGGAGAAAGCGCTAAAGCAGCCAGCGGACTGGTAGTCTGGGCTCTGAAATTAAGCGGCATCTGCACTAATTGGTCAGTGCCCCTGGTATCGCCCACCGTTGCGTTCTCGGTATTGATCTGCTCCGCCGAGCTTTCCACGTTAACCGTTTGCTGCAGGCTCTCGATCGACAACGTCACGTCTATGCGGGCGCTCTGACGAGCGGTGAGTTCTATGGTGGCCGTAGAGGAGGCGGAGAATCCCGTTTTGGAGGCAGACACTTCGTAACGAGCGGGCTTGAGGTTTTCGAACAAATAGCCTCCACTGTCGTCTGTTATCGCCGATCGTGTTGTATTCTCATCCAAATTGCGGAGAGTAACCACCGCTTGAGGAAGTGAAAGGCCGGCCGGATCGCGCGTGGTCCCGCGGATGTCGGCAAAGGTAGACTGCGCGTAGCACAAGCTCTGCATCAGGGTGACTGGCAAGAGCAGGTACGCAAAAAACGCGCTCGCCCAAAGAACTCGTGTCTGTCGATTGGCCATAATCGTTCTCCTCGATCAAAATTGACCGTGACTTCCGGAAGTTCGCAGACATTGCGAGGTAGTTAAAAGCGCAAAGCGAGCCGGCTAACGCAGCCGCGCGGCTTAACTCACGTCAGGATTTGTGCGAGGGTAATCGACAACCGGCCGAAACCGGTAACAAGGATTTTCGCAGTAGTTAATAGTACGGAGCCATGAGTCAGGACTCAATGACCACTCTGCGTCCGTGCTCGATAGCCACTTTCGGCGCGCATGGCCTTGCGCATACGCCGCACTTGATGAGGCATTTCAGATGCTTTGGTCCCGCCAAAGCCGAGAATGAAGCCCTGGCGAACATCGGAGCCGGCGTAAGCGGCGGAAAGGGGCCACAGCCACAGACCCTCCTGCGCGGCGCGGGCCGATATCTTTTGGTCAGACATTCCCGGCGGAAGCGTGACCACCAAATGCATACCGGCTTCCGCGCCCAGGATTTTCATTTGGGAGCGTTCTATCTCGTCGCTGAATTCCTTCCGCAGCGCCTCGGCGAGCGCATTCCGGCGCTCCGCGTACAACTGGCGGGTCTTGCGGACGTGCCGCGTGAAATGACCGCCAGTAATGAAATCAGCGAGCGCCGCCTGATAAAGATGGGACGGAGATAGATCGTTGGTCTGCCGAACTGCGAGAAAGCGGCCCACCAGTGCGGGGGGGATCACGAGGTAGCCAAGGCGCAGGGATGGAAACAGCGTCTTACTGAAAGTGCCGATGTAAATCACCCGCGAGCCGGGGTCGAGCCCCTGCATGGACGCCACCGGCATGCTTTCATAGCGGTACTCGCTGTCATAGTCGTCCTCTACAATCCACGCGCCCACGCTATGCGCCCATTCGAGCAGCTGCAAGCGGCGCGCGGCGCTCATGGTGGCGCCCAACGGATATTGATGGGATGGTGTGACGTAAGCTACGCGCGCATCCCGGCATAGCTTCACGCCGGCCGCAACATCCAAACCCTCGTTGTCCACCGGGACGGGAACCAGCCGGCAACCGGAAAGCATCAGGGCGTGCCGTAGAAATACATAGCCGGGCTCTTCGATCCAGACCGAACAATCAGGGTCCAGCAGAACGCGCGCCGACAGGTCGATCCCGTGTTGCGAACCGTTGACCACCATGATCTGCGAGGCCTCGCACTGAACGGCGCGAGCGGTTCGAAGATACGCTGCGATCACCTCGCGAAATTCCTCCGACCCCATGGGGTCCGCGTAGTTCATCGAACTGGCGCGCACTCTGCGCGCATGGTACGTCACCAGGTCTGACCAGACGCGAAACGGAAAATGATCGTAGGCGATCTGTCCGACACTGAAAGCGCCCGCGCCTCGGAACCAGGGCGTTCCTTCCAAAGGCAGAAGCCGGGAGACGCGGGATATGGCGTCGGTGGCTTGATCGCTCACTACGCTTGGCGCTACTACAGCAGGCCGCGCGCCGAGGAACTGATCGGAAAGAGAACTCGTTACGAACGTGCCAGCGCCGGACCGGCTTTCGATGTACCCTTCGGCGAGCAGTTGAGAGTAGGCACCGAGCACCGGAATGCGCGAAATTCCCAGTTGATCGGCTAAAGCCCGCGTGGATGGTATCTGCTGGCCGGGCTGCAGTCTGCGTTCCAGGATCATGGCGCGCAACGCGTCGTAGATCTGGCGGTGCAGTGGCTTCTCGCCTTTGCGGTCCACAGCGATCATCGGCGCCGCGGCGCCTAGCGGCTTCTTTTTCTTCGCCTCCCGCATTTCAATGATCAATCATAGTGGTAATATCGGCCTGGCTTCAAGTCCCGGTTGATTGAAACCACTCCCTAGCCGCCGACCAGCACTACGCCGGCCAGGACGGCCAGAGCTCCGGCTGCCCGCCGCGCGCCCAAACGCTCGTGTAAAACGAACTTGGCGAGCAAGGTCTCTAAAACGAAGCTGGCGGACGAAGCCGGCACGGCGAAGCTCAGCGGCTCGGTTTGCACCAAAGCCATGAACGAGAAGAACGACACTGCGTTGCAGGCAATGCCCAGAATCAGCAGGCGGCGCTGGGCGATCACGTGCAACAATCGCGCCAGCCCACGCGCGCTCACCGATTGTTCGCCGGCACGCTTCATTTCGTGACTCTGCAGCAGATCGCCCAGCACCGTGGCAAATACGATCGCAGCCACCAGAACCCACTTCATTTCGCGCCTTCCTGAGTGGTGTTTCGCGAAGTTGATCCCACCAAAATGGCGCCGGCAAAGATCAGCAGCGTTCCGAGCCACCGCTGACGAGTGACGGTCTCGTTCAGCAGCGCCTTTCCGAGATACACCGAGATCACATACCCGACGGCTGTAACGGGAAGGACGAAACTCAGGTCGGCCAGGCTCAGCAGCGCCATTCGTATGAGCAGAGCCAGGATCAGCGCGGCGATTCCCATCGCCACGTAAGGGTTCAGCATGGCGCGCAGATAGAGCGCGGGATTCATCGACATTCTCTCGGGAACCTGCTTCATGCCCCACGCCATCGCGGAATTTCCCGCAGCCTTGAGCGCCAGGAAGAACAGCAGAATGGAGTAAGTCTTCAGAACGGCGCCGGAGCGCCCAGTGAAAGTCTTCATCCGCCCACGTGCTGCAAAAGTTTTTCGGCTTCCTGCCGGGGAGGGTCGTCCGGAGTCAGGTTGGCGTGCAGATATTGCTGCAGAAGTCCACGCGCCCGCTCCAGGTTGCGATGGTTTTCGATGTCCACGCGAGCTTGTGCAAAGGCTACCCTGGGGAGGCTGGGTGCGAGCTTTCTGGCTTGTTCAAACAGCGCGTCGCTTTCGGCCAGACGCCCGCGTTTGGCGACGAATCGCGCCAGATCCACGATGCGACCGGCTTCGGTGGGCGCCAGTTCCACGGCACGCCGCAGATGAGCCTCCGCAGCGACATAATCCTTCCTATGCTCGGCGATTTGCGCTTCTTCAAAATTCGATTCCGGAGGCCGTTCGTTTGCGATGCTCTTCGCGATCGCCTCCGCTTTTTCGATTCCTCCGCCAAGAAAACCCGGCGCGGCGAGATAGAACGAGAACAGGTCATTCTTGGCTTCGTTGTAGTGTGGGTCTAAGGCAACGGCCTTTTCGAAACACTGGCGGGCCCTGGATGCATGCACTCCGGCCATCAGCCAGCCGCTGGTCTCCGCGCGGCGTCCCCAGGCCCGGCCAAGCCAAAGCTCATATTCCGAACTGCTGGGAGCAAGCACGACGGCCTTCTCAAAGAAATCGGTGGCCCGTTTATAGTCGCCCAACATGAAATAATTCTTGCCGCTCAGGAGTAAAGCTGCGCCATCGGGCGTGGGATCTTCCTCCAAAATACGGAGCGAACCCTCATACTCAGTGCGTTGATAAAGAGCGCTGGCCCGGCGCACAACATCCGGAGACGCGGTGGCCGTAGCCGCCACGCCCGCAACAACGAAAATCAAGAAGGCAATGCATAAGCGCATAGGCACAACGATCCAACGAAGCGGATGCTTTTATTGTAACGTCGTAACTGTGCGCGGAGCTACATCTGGAGCGCTATTCCTTCTTGTAAGTCACTTCGCGGGGTTCGCCGCGCCCGCCCGAAACGGTCAGTTTCAGCTCGCCTTCCGAAAATGTGCCCTTGTACTCCTGAGTAACCTTGTTGCCTCCAAACTCACGGACTACAGAAAAGGAAACATTGGCGCCGTCGATTGTTCCGTTTGAAATCTCGACCGGCCCGCCGCGGCCTCCTTCAATGCTGCCCGTCAGCGTATTGCCGGACGCCTTGAGCATGATGCTCTGGCTCTGCGGGCCGTTTCTCCCCTGGACCTGGCCGGTCCATTTTCCGTCAATATCAGCCGCGAAACTCACCCAAAGGGTGAGCGCTGACAATGCGATGAGGCAGCGAATGCTCGCGCGTATAGTGTTCATGTGATGTCTCCCTAAAAGTAAAGACCGATCGCGGAAGCCCCGTACCTGTAAGTGTTTGTCAAAAGTGAAGACAGAGTTGGCTTACAATACGAGCATCTTCCTTCATGCCAAGCACGCCCGGTCCTTATTCCCTCACCATCGGCACGCCCTGCTTCGGTGGCCAGGTGAGCTGGTTGTATGCGGTCTCTCTCCTCAAGCTTCAAAAGGCGTTTACGCAACGCGGCTGGAACTTAAATTATCTGCTGCAGGCCGGTGACGCGCTCGTTACCCGGGCCAGGCAGACCATTGTTTGCCATTTTCTGGATAATCCCGGCGCGACGCACCTGCTGTTTATCGACGCCGACATCGGTTTCGAACCGGAGCAAGTGTTCCGACTCCTCGAGTTTGACGCCGACGTTACTGCGGCAGTTTATCCCGTAAAACAGATCAATTGGGACCAGATGGCTGGCGCAGTGCAAGCAGGGCGCAGCCCGCTCGAATCCGCCACGCTGTCTTACGTGGTGGAGCGGGAGCCGGGAACGGAGATGGTGGTTCGTAGCGGCTTCGTGAGGTCACGCTATGCGGGCACGGGTTTTCTCATGATCCGCCGGTCCGTGCTGGAGGCCATGATCCAACACTATCCGGAGTTGCGTTACACGCACGAGCATCGCGGCAGCGATCCATTGGCCGGTAGCCCTTGGCGCTCTGCGTTGTTCAATTGCATGATCGACAAAGTGACTGGATTTTATCTCAGTGAGGATTTTAGTTTTTGCCGGCGATGGACCGACATGGGCGGCGAGATCTGGGTGGACTACACCAGCCGCCTCAATCACGTCGGACTCACCGTTTATCGCGGCAACATGGCGGCCGGAGTGGATCTACCGCCGTCCTAGTTCATCGAGTAACGGGCTAAGCCACGCTTCGTAATTACGCCACCGCTCGAGTGAGCTGCGAAACAGCGGTTGGCGGACCTGGACGGCGCTGGCCGTTCTCACTGGCCGGCCAGTTCGATGGAAGGCGATGCAGCGATCGTCCCAGGGCAGGCCGCAAAAGTGGATCAGCCGCCGGGCTTGACCCTCCAGATCGTCGACCACATTCTCGTAAGATACGTCGAGCATGACGCCGGGCGGAAGAACGGATCGCCAGTGCGCCATCAGTTCGCTATAACCGCGATAGTAGCGTCCCAGCTCCGCCAGATCGTAGGTAAACGACAGACCGCTGGTGAAGAGTTTCGAATAGCAGGACAGGCAAGTGTCGATGGGATCGCGCATGGTATGGATGATTCTGGCGTTGGGAAGAATCAGGCGGATCAGGCCGATGCGCAGGAAGTTGCCGGGTAGCTTATCAACGATACGAATTATGTCGCTCGCCACATTCGGCAGGCGGGAAATGTAAGCTTCGCCCAGGGCGCGCAAAGCCGGTCCGTCGAGATTCGCGACAGATTCGGGAAAGCCGCGATGCTCCATCTTTTCGAGAATCGTCAGCTCGCCCGCGGCGTGGATTTGCGGATGGCCAGCCAGGATCTGCTCCACGAGAGTGCTGCCGGAACGCGCCATTCCAAGCACGAAAACGGGAGCTGATGAGGGACAGCCCATGCTTTGATTGCGATCGAGCAGGCTGTTGTCGAATACCGTGCGAATGCGCGCGAAGAGCTCGAGAGCCTGCGTTTCCTGATAATCCACCTGCCGGCGCTTGAGCGTGTTGCCTTGGAGCAGATGATCGAAGGCGCGCGCGTAATCCCGAGCGTCATCGAGCGCCTTCGCCAAACCAAAGTGAATATACATCGCCTTGTCGGCCGGCAAGTCGCTGTGAGCGAGTGCTTCGAGCACCGCCAGATCGGCGTCGACGCGCTCGAAGAATTTGATGTCCGATCGATTTAAGTGCGCCTCGGCGTAATCCGGCTGGAGGGCAATGGCCCGTCCGTAGTGTGCCGTTGCCTCGCCGAACTTACCCTGCTCCTTCAGGACGTTGCCGAGATTATTGTGAGCGTTGGCATAATCGGGCTTGAGCGCGAGGGCGCGTTCATAGTGCAGCTTTGCGTCCTCGGTCCGATTCTGCCTTGCGAGCGCGTTGCCCAAATTGTTGTGAGCCGAAGCAAAATCGGGCTTGAGGGCCAGCGCACGCTCGTAATGCATCACGGCCTCGTCAATTCTGTCCTGATCCAGGAGCGCGGTTCCGAGATTGTTGTGGGCATCGGCGTACTCCGGCTTGAGAGCCAGCGCACCTTCATAGCACGCCAGAGCCTCAGCCAGCTTGCCCTGCGCCTGGCGAACGATGCCCAGGTTAGAGAAGGCCTCGGCGAAATCTGGCTTCAGAGCTAGCGCTCGTTCCTGGCAGACAGCGGCTTCGTCCAGCTTGCCTTGAGCATGCAGGATGTTGCCAAAATTGCTATGAACCTCAGCCCAGTCCGGCTTCAGAGTCAAGGCGCTTTCAAAACATGCGCCGGCTTCTTCCAGCCTGCCCTGAGCTTGAAATATAGTGCCAAGGTTGGAATGAAATGCGGCGACATTGGGGTTGATCACAATCGCTTTGAGGATCATCGAGACAGCCGTCTCATGCTGCCCGCGCTGATGCACGATCATCCCCAGTAAGTGCAACGCATCTGCGTGATTGGCGTCGCTTGTCAGAATCTCGCGGTAAATTGCTTCAGCCTCGGCTAAGCGTCCGGCGCGGTGATGGCCGAGAGCAGTTTCCAACATCGTGTCACCCTTATAATAAAAGTTCTCCCGCATGGACTCCCCGGCCGCATTATTGAAACCCGCAGTCTGTCTATTAAGTGGCGGTTTGGATTCGGCCACGGTGCTGGCCTACGCGCGGCGCCAAAGCTACCGCTGCTACGCCTTGAGTTTCGACTACGGACAGCGGCATCGCGCGGAGCTGGAGGCGGCAGCGCGCGTGGCGTCGAGCCTCGGAGCGGCCGAGCATCGCGTAGTGTCGATCGACCTGCGCGCGTTCGGCGGATCGGCTCTCACGGCTGACATCGCGGTGCCGAAAACCGGCCTGGGGCAGGGAATTCCAATCACCTACGTTCCCGCGCGCAACACTGTATTTCTCTCCTTCGCGTTGGCTTGGGCCGAAGTGCTCGAAAGCTCGGACGTTTTCATCGGCGTGAACGCCATCGATTATTCCGGATACCCGGACTGCCGGCCCGAGTTCATCGCCGCGTTCGAGAATATGGCGAACCTGGCGACCAAAGCCGGTGTGGAGGGCCGCACTCGCCTCAAGATTCACACGCCGCTGATTCGACTTTCAAAATGCGAGATCATCCAGTTGGGGGTGCAGCTTGGCGTGGATTTCGCATGGACGCACAGTTGTTACGATCCAGACGCGACTGGCCGGTCGTGCGGCGCCTGCGATTCGTGCCGGCTGCGGCGCAAGGGTTTTGCCGATGCAGGTTTGAAGGATCCGATTGAATACGCGACGCACTGAATACACGCACTGAATACACGCACTGAATACACGCACTGAATACAAGTGAAAATCTCTGAAATTTTCCATTCCATCCAAGGCGAGGGCACACTGGTGGGCGTGCCGTCCGTCTTCGTTCGCACCAGCGGCTGCAATTTGCGATGCACGTGGTGCGACACGCCCTATACTTCCTGGCAGCCGGAGGGTGAAGAGCGCAGCGTAAGCTCGATTGTCGATGAGGTTGCCGCTTACGGCGCTACGCATGTGGTGATCACCGGTGGCGAGCCCATGATTGCGCCACAAATTGAGGAACTCACCGGCCAGCTGGCCACGCGGCTGGCGCCGCATATCACCATCGAAACGGCCGGTACCGTGGATGCGTCCGTCCGCTGCGATCTGATGAGTATCAGCCCGAAGCTCGCCAATTCGACGCCGCGCACGCGCGACAACGGCCGCTGGGCCGATCAGCACGAACGCCTGCGCTATCAGCCGGAGATTTTGCGGCGGCTGATGCAGCGTTATCCGTATCAACTCAAGTTTGTGATCACCGAGCCGGGCGATTTGCAGCAGGTGAACGCGATGCTGCCAGAGATCGGAGCGTCCAGAGACCGCGTGGTGCTGATGGCGGAAGGTCTGGATGCCGGGATTCTGGCGGAGCGAGGCCGCTGGCTGGCGGAGATCGCCAAGCAGGAAGGGTTTCGCATGACGCCGCGCATGCACATTGATTTGTGGGGCAACCGGCGCGGCGTCTAGCTTAGCTATAGCTCAGCTAGGTAAGTTCATAGCCGTCGCGCGCGGTAGGGACGCACAGCGTTTCCGAATTGTGGCCGTGCAGCGCGAAGATCTGCCGGATCAAGTCGCACACCTGTTCGGAACCGCGTTCGTAAAACACCAGGATCGACGGGCCCGCGCCGCTGAGCGCGCATCCGAGCAGCCCCGGCGCACGCAGCTTCACGATTTCTTCGAGCCCCGGCACCAGAGCATAGCGATAAGGTTGATGCAGACGGTCATCAAGCGCGGCGGGGAATGCACTGGTGCTGCCGGTGGCGAGCGCGGCAATTAACAACGCGCTGCGCTGAACGTTGAAGACAGCGTCGGCCTTCGAATAATTGGCGGGCAAAACATGGCGAGATTCGGATGTGGGCAGCACAAAGTCCGGAACCACCACGGCCACACCATAACTCGATGGCAGCTCCAAGCGCACCGCTCGCACCACTCCGCCGGCGTCGGTAGCGCTGGCGACAATAGAACCCAGAACGCAGGCCGCAACATTGTCCGGATGGCCCTCGATCCTGGCCGCTTCATCCAAGATCCGATGCGGCTTCCAGTGCAGGCCCAACAGATGATCGGCGATGACGACACCTGCGGTGAGAGCCGCGGCGCTCGATCCCAGCCCCTTGCCGAGCGGAATGTCGTTGTCGATTTCGAGCGCGATGGGCGGCAGAACGTCCCCGACATCGGCGGCTACTGCCAGCGCCGTCCGCCAGATCAGATTATCCTCGCCAGTTGAAATCTGCGCGGCATCGCGGCCACGCACGCGAATCGCGAGGCGCTCGGAGCGCTCAAACCGGCACGTCAGATAGATTCCGAGCGCCAGACCGAGGCTATCGAATCCGGGACCGAGATTGGCGCTCGAAGCTGGAACGCGGACCTGCATTCGGGACGTTGTGCGGGAGGCGGGGCGCTACAGCCTCACCACCGTTCCCCTTCGGCAAGAATCGTAGATGGCGGTTACCACTTCCAGGGCACGGTATCCATCGGCGCCCGAAGACAGCGGCTTGCGACCGCTGCGAATGGATTCGCCGAAATCGATGAACTGTCGCTCGAAAGGCGCGAGCGCGGTTGCCATCGGATCGGTAGCGGCACTGGCGTAGTCATAAGACACCGGCGCGCGCTCTCCCGAATCGTTTTCCACTTGCCAGGCGGTAAGCTTGTCGCCGGTAATAATCGCGGTGCCTTTGGCGCCGTGGATTTCGATGCGCTCGGTGTAGCCGGGCCAGAAGGCCGTTGAGGCTTGAATCACTCCAGTGGCGCCCGATGAATACTTCACCACCGCCGCCAGCACGTCTTCCGATTCGATGCTGTGGCGTGCCGCCAGTTGCCAGTAGCCGAAGAGCTCCTGGATGCCGCCCATCAACCACAACAGCACGTCCACTTGATGGATGGCTTGGATGATGAGCGCACCGCCGCCTTCGGTCTTCCAGCTCCCTTTAATGGGGCGCGAATAATAGGCGGGAGATCGATACCATTTCACGTAGGCGTCGGCTTGCAGGATTTTGCCCAAGCGCCCGTCGCACAGCGCGCGCTGCAAGAATTGAGTAGAGTCGTCAAAGCGATGCTGGCTCACCACACCCAGTTGGATGCCGGACTGGTGAGCGATTTCGATCATGCGCCGCGCCGTGTCCAGATTGGTGGCCATCGGCTTCTGCACTTGGATGTGCTTGTTCGCCTCCGCACAACATAGCACCGGTTCCAGGCGGAATTCGGGAAAGGTGCATACGTCGACGTAATCGACGCGTGGGTGGCGGCACAGTGCCTCGAAATCGGGAACGAACTCGCAGCCGTAGCGCTCGGCGAACGCGCGGGCGCTCTCGACATGGAAATCCGTGCAAGCCACCACTTCATAGCCGATGTTGGCGTAAGCGCGCGCGTGTTTGTGGGAGATGGCGCCAGTGCCGATGATGCCGACCCGCATGCTAGCTATTGTGACATGGCAGGCGGTGTAATTCGGCCGGTTGGGATGTAAAGCTATGTTATCTTGGTTGAGTCGAGATCAGTCGCCCTCCTTGTAGCGTCTCCGGGCCGGTAGCTCAGTTGGTAGAGCATCGCACTTTTAATGCGGTGGTCGCGGGTTCGAGCCCCGCCCGGCTCACCAAAAGAATTCGTTTAGAATCAATGGCAATACGGCAGGTTCCAAGATGCTCTCATGATAGCCTCATGACATCGGATAAAATACGTCCATGTTGAGGCCAATCCGCAGGCATACCAGAAATTGCTGCAACTACGGCAAGTGGGATGTGGACTGCCCGTCCAAAACAAAGCTGAAGTGTCCGCTCATCGTTGTCCGTTACGAGATGGGTCCCGGCGGACGTAAGATCCGCAAGGAACAAGCGCTTAACACGAACGACGAAGCGGTGGCGTGGCAGCTCATCAATCAAATGGTAGTGTCCGGTGAAACGCGACCGACCGATCCGCCCAAGACCGTCACCCAGTGCATAGATGAGTACCTGGA
>Ga0302326_10001915_pt1 | contig 51925 bp, 48 predicted proteins | sample Palsa_T0_3_FD_202264 | JGI IMG/M metagenome (GOLD analysis project Ga0302326, IMG submission 202264) | Peat permafrost microbial communities from Stordalen Mire near Abisko, Sweden - Palsa_T0_3 | ecosystem: Environmental > Terrestrial > Soil > Palsa > Peat permafrost | place: Sweden: Abisko...
TTTAGAAACTACTGTAGAGTACCTACCGCGTCTCCGCCCAGGTCGCCGCCACCGCGGACCGGCAAGACCGCCAAAATTGCGGGTGTTTTATCCCGGCACTGACAGAAAGGCGCCACCAGCCGCGACCCGGTACGCGGCCGCCATTAGCAAAGTCCAGCCGGAGTACACGCCGGAGGCGCGCGCGGCCGGCTTGCAAGGTTCCGTGATTCTGTATGCGGAAGTGAGCCCAGCGGGCGAGGTGCAGAATGCGGAGGTGATCCAAGGTCTGGGCTTGGGACTCGACGAGAAAGCCATCGAAGCTGTGAGGCAGTGGCGTTTTCAGCCACTTATGGCGGATGGAAAGCCCATCAGGAGCGCGCAATCCGTTGAAGTGAGATTCCTGCTAAGTCCGGCCGGCTCTTGGCGGATCGCGCGGGCGGGCTATCGCGTCACTGTGCCCAGGGGCGAGCGCGTCGGACAAATTTCGAGGCCGTTTCTGAACCAATATACGAGTCCGGAAAAGCAGTGTCTATCCGAGCGCGGCACCGTGATCGTGGAGATGCAGATAAGCAAGCAAGGAAAGCCCAGCCAGATTCGACTGGTCGCGGAATATGGCGAGGGCGCCGGCCAGGCCGTGACCCAGGTGGTCCCGGCGTGGAGATTTCAGCCTGGCCTGGCTGACGGGAAGGTGCATGAAGCTAGCGGTACGCTTGAGATGGAGTGCCGGGCCGCGGGCGCGTTTGGCGATCACGGGGAAGATATCGACTTGGCGCAGGTGCTGCAGGTAGGTAAGGGTGCCTCCCCGCCCAAGGTCCTTTATAAGGTGGACCCCGACTACTCGGAAGAGGCCAGAAAGGCACGATACATGGGAACCGTGGTTTTTTCCCTGGTGGTGGACGCGTCGGGCCATGCCACGCATATCCGGGTGGTCCGCTCCCTGGGCCCGGGCCTGGATCAGAAGGCCATGGAGGCGATCACTCGATGGCGATTCACGCCCGGCATGAGAGATGGCGCGCCGGTGGCGACCTGGGCGAACATAGAGGTCAATTTCCGGCTGCTTTGACGGTCGCGGCCCGGCTCCACGGAATCAGGCGGCTTCCAGCGGATTAGACCATTTGAGTCCGGGGAAGCGGGTGAAATCGCGGTCGTTGGTGTAGAGGACCGCGCCGTGCTCGATGGCCAGCGCCGCCAAGTGTGCGTCGGTCACGAGCGCCGCCCGCGCCTGCGCCTTCGGGATGAGGTCCTTCAGGATCGCCCAGTGGCGGCCGGTCGGCGCCAATATTCTAACGCTTGGCTGATCCAGCCATTCCTGCACAATAGCGACGGCTTCGGCGGAGGTGAACGGTTGGGCGCGCATCCGCGGATGGGTGGAAATGCGCAAGAAGGCCAGTATCGTCGCCCAGGTTAGTCCAATAAGCTCGGGACCCGAAAAGGCAGCCGCCAGCCAAGCGGCGGCAACCCGGTGGAATTCCGAACCGGAATCGTACGCGTAAAGCAACAGGTTCGCGTCGATTAATTTCATTTGTGGAATGGACCTTCCAACTGTTCGATGAGTTCCTCGACGTTGTCATAAGAGAGTCCCGGCGGCAGTCCTAATGGGCGCGCCCGGACAACGAACTTCTTCGCCGGTTTCGTGCACGCCGGCGCATTCAGGCCGAGGCGCAAGTAGTGATTCACCGCCTCTTTGAAGGACTTGCCGTTTTCCCGGATTTCCTGGTCGAGTTTAGCTTTAACGTCGTCGTCCAAGGTTAAGGTGGTTCGCACATCATGATGATAGCGTAGCAGCATCATGATGTCAACGCGGCACTGCGCGCTACCTACTCGAACTGTCTCTTGAATTCCCCGAACTGCCGCTTCAAATCCGCAACCTCCGCTTCCAGACTGTCCACTCTGGCCTGCAACCGCGCCACCGCATCGTCGCGGGTCTCGCGTACGTTGGCCGCCTGCGTCACCGGGGCCGCCGAGGCCACGGCCGGCTCGCCCGAAAGCAAGTGCGCATACCGCACCTCTTTGTATCCCACCTGCCGCGGCAGCCTGGCCACCAACGGTTCCGGCTGCCATTCCATGAGCCGCGTGAGGCACCCATCTACAGCTTCCAGATCGTCGAACGGATAAAGCCGCTCGGTGCGCCCGCGCAATTCTCCCGCCGTTTGCGGCCCGCGCAGCATCAGGACGCACAACACCGCAGCTTCCCGGCGGCCCAGGTTGATCACTTCGGACAACCGGTGCGAATGCTTGGGCACCCGCATATCGTGGCCGCTCAGGCGCGCCGCCAATCCCTTGGCCCGCAATCCGTCCAGCGCCGTCTCTACCGTATCTTCGTCGTACGCGACAGCCGGCTCGCGGTTGGATTTCTGATTGCACGCGTTCACCAGCGCGTTCAGCGACAACGGATAATACTCCGGCGTGGCAATCTCTTTTTCCATGAGGGCGCCCAGCACCCGCACTTCTACGTCGTCCAGTTGGATGCCCATGCGCTTAAGCCTGGGCGGCGCTCCTGGCCCGAGCCATCGCCAGCAACCGGTTCTCGAACGTGAAGTCCGGCTCCGGAAACCGGCCGTTGCGGTGGCGCAGATACCACCGCCAGGTCTCCTTCAGGCCCTCTTCAAACGGCGTGGGACTCACACCCAGCACGCGCGCGGCCTTGCCCATTTTCTCCGTGATCGGTGGTACGTCGTAGTACACGCCAAAGTAAGCGGGATCGCCCATCGGATTGCCGCCCCTATGCAGAATCGCCTCGCGCGGGATGCGCACCAGTTGCGCTGCTTTGTTCGCCGCGCCAGCCAGCGCCTGCACCACCTCCGCTTGCGTCAACCCCCGGGGGTCGCCGATGTTGAAAGCCTCGCCCTCCGCATTGGGCACCTCCATCGCGCGGATCATGGCGCGCACCAGGTCTTTCACGTAGACAAACTGCATCAGGCGGTGGCCATCGCCTGGAATGATGATCGGGCGCGCCAGGCGCATGCGATCCCAAAAGAACGCTTCCCGATACATAGGATTGCCCGGCCCGTAGACGAACGGCGGCCGGAAAGTAACCACCGGCAACCCGTGCCGTTGGTGCAGGCGGAACAGCATCCGCTCCGTCATGGCTTTGTTGCGGACATAGGCTTCCGGATGGTTGTCCGGCGCCAGCGCGTCTCCTTCATAGTGATTCAACCCGTCGCCATACGCCGCCACGCTGGACATAAAAATGTAGCGCGACAGGCGGTCGCCGCAGGCCTTCACCGTGGCCTGAACCTGCGCCGCCGTGGTGCCGCGCTCCCAGTCGTAGACGTTGTCGTAGACCACGTCGAAGCGCCGCTCATCCAACGCCTCCTGGACCGCGGCGGCGTCGTTGCGGTCCGCCACCAGGTTCTCCACGCGCCGCGGCAGGCCGTGCTCCGGCTTGCGGTGCATCACGGCCACATCGTGGCCCAGGTCGCACAACTCCTTCACGAGTTGCCGGCCGATGAACAACGTACCGCCGATGACTAGAACCTTCATAGTAAGTGGTGTGTGCGCGTTTCCGGGTTCGAGTTAGGCACTTAGTCGTAATATTCCAATCCAAGGTGCGTGATCAGGTCTTCGCCCCGCATCCACCGCAGCGTGTTCTTCAGCTTCATCAATTGGATGAAGATGTCGTGCTCGGGATAAAGCTCGGGCGCATGCATGGGCGCCTTGAAATAGAAGGACAGCCACTCCTGGATGCCCCGCATGCCCGCGCGCTGCGCCAGGTCCATGAACAACACCAGATCCAGCACCAGCGGCGCCGCCAGAATCGAATCGCGGCACAGAAAGTCGATCTTGATCTGCATCGGGTAGCCCAGCCAGCCGAAGATATCGATGTTGTCCCAGCCTTCCTTGGCGTCGCCGCGCGGCGGGTAATAGTTGATGCGCACCTTGTGATAGAAGTCCTTGTAAAGATCCGGGTACAGGTCCGCTTGCAGGATCTGCTCCAGCGCTTCCAGCTTCGATTCTTCCTTGGATTTGAACGACCCCGGATCGTCCAGCACCTCGCCATCGCGATTTCCCAGGATGTTGGTTGAGAACCAGCCGCTCAGCCCCAGCATGCGCGACTTCAGGCCGGGCGCGATCAGCGTCTTCATGAACGTCTGGCCCGTCTTGAAATCCTTGCCGCAAATGGGCACTTGGCGATCGCGCGCCAACTGCAGCAGGGCTGGCGTATCCGTGGTCAGGTGCGGCGCGCCATTGGCGTAGGGCACGCCCATCTTCAACGCGGCATAGGCGTAGATCTGGCTGGGCGAGATCTCCGGATCGTTCTTCTGCAGGCCGCACTCGAAATCCGCCAGCGTCTGGTGCACGGCGGCGGGCTTGTGGAATACCTCCGTGGAGCCGCACCATATCATGGCCAGGCGCGCGGCGCCGGTGGATTCGCGGAAGCCGCGGATGTCTTCCATCAGCATCTCCGCGTGATCCATCTTGGATGCTTTGGGCTTCTTGTTCGGCCCATCGATGCGGCGCACGAATTCCTGGTCGAAAACCGCGGGCATCGGCCGGATGGCGGAGAGCGGCTCGCGGAGCTTCTCCAGCAGCGGCATTTCGAGCACGCCGGCCTTCTCGGCGGCCTCATAGCAGTTGTCGGGATAGATGTCCCACGTGCCGAAGACCAGATCGTCCAAGCCGGCGAGCGGAACGAAATCCTTGATGCGCGGGCTGCGGCCATCGGTGCGCTTTCCGAGGCGAATGGCGGCCATCTGGGTGACCGAGCCTATGGGCTTGGCGAGATTGCGCTTAATGGCCTCCACGCCGGCGATGAAAGTGGTGGTGACGGCGCCCATGCCGGGGATCAAAACCCCCAGCTTCCCTTCCGCCGGCGCGATGGACACGGGTTCTTTTTCTGGCAAATCCTTTACTCCTTTCAATTTAGGCAGGGTGCCCGGCCGCACATCGGCTAATCTGCCGGTGCGGGGCGAAATGTTATAATACCAACTCCATGCGAGATCGCGCGACGGCAACTTTGACGACCGCCATAGTCGACGACGAACAACTGGCTTGCGACGAGCTGGCGTACCTGCTGCGGGACTTCCCGGAAGTGGAGGTGGTGGCCACCGGGCGCAACGGCATCGAGGCCGTGCAGTTGATCCGCAAGACCGAGCCGGACCTGGTTTTCCTGGACGTCCACATGCCCGGCCAGGACGGCATGTCGGTGGTGCGCGAACTCCGCGAGTCCGGCATGGAGCTGCCGCATTTCATTTTCGTTACAGCCTACGACCAATATGCCGTGGAAGCCTTCCGCCTGGAAGCCATGGACTACCTGCTGAAGCCGGTGGACAAGGCGCGCCTTGCGGAGACCATCGATCGCGCGCGGCGTTCGGCGCAGGAAAAGAAGACGGTGTCGCCGGAGAATCCCGTCTCCCAGACGTCTTCGCAGACGCCCCACCGTACCAAGCTGCTGATCCGCAACGCCAACCGCAACTTCATCGTGGACGCGCAGGATGTGATCTACGCCACCATCGACAACGGCCTGATTACGCTGGTGGCCACCAACGTCGAGGGACATTCCAACTACCGCACCATCGAAGATCTGCAAGCTAATCTGGACAAGGATACCTTCTGGCGAGTGCACCGGTCGTTTCTGGTGAACATTCACAAGATCAAGGAAGTGGTGCCGTGGTTCAAGTCCAGCTATCAGCTACGGATGGACGATAAGAAGCACACAGAGGTGCCAGTCAGCCGGGTGCAGACCAAGCGGCTGCGGGAGTTGTTGAAGCTATAGCACGGGTGGGCGTGCGCTGGGATCCGCCGCCTCTTCAAAGCAGGCGAGCGCCTCTTGGTGTTGGCCCAATCTGACAAGGGCCGTCCCTAACCACTGATAATCGGCAGGGGACCCGCGTTCCTCGACGGCGGTCTTGAGGTGTGGCACGGCCTCTTCCGCGCGGTCTAGATCCACCAGCGTTCTTCCAAGCCAATGGTGGTCGCAAGCGTTGCCGCGCTCGTCGACTGCTTGGCCTAGGTGACCTACGGCTGCTTCTTTGCGGTCCATTTCAGCCAGAGTACGACCCAGCCAATAGTAGTCCTCCCCGTCCCCCCGAAGGGAAACCGCTCCCTCGAGATGCGGAATAGCCTCGCCTCGTCTTCCCAATTCGGCTAGCGTTCGGCCGAGCCAATGGCAATCCACATCCGAACCTCTCTGCGTAGCCGCCTTGGCCAAATGCGGTACTGCCGCTTCCCCCTGTCCCAACTCCGCTAACGTTTTCCCCAAAAGGTGAAGATCCTCGGGACTGCCCCGGATCTCGACCACCTTCCTCAAATGCGGCAAACTCTCAAGTTTGAGTCCCAAGTCCATCAACGTTGTGGCCAGCCAGAGGTGGTCTTCTGCCCAACCGCGACGACGCGCGGCCTCTCTCAGATGTGGAAGAGCCAGCTTCGCTGCGTCTGGGAACGCGAGGGTGTCTGATCTGCCCAATTCTGCCAACGAGCTTCCAAGCCAGTGGTAGTCTAAACTTTCATCTCCGAGCCGCACCGCCTGCTCCAGATATGGCAGAGCTTCTTCCTCGCGCCTCAATCTGCTTAACGTTTGCCCTAGTTCGCGATAGGCGGCGAGCCCCCCATCGTTCGTCACTGCCCTGCGGAAGCAGGCAACCGCGTCCTCTCGCTCTCCTAGCCGAAGCAGGCGAACGCCCTTTTGCAGATCGGTCTCCGCTAGCATTGCGCCCCGAGCTTTGTTTAGGGCTATTCTGATGTGATCCTGACTAGAATACCGAGCTGAGAGGCGAATGAAAGTTACGGTTGCTTCAGCCCTGCTCGCGCTGAAACTCACGCCCAGAGCCTCCTCGTACCTCTCGCCTTCGACCATTTCGACGATGAAGTCGCCGGCATCGCCCATTTCGGCTTCGCTCAAATCGTAATCCTCGTCAGTTCATCCAGGAGACGCCGGAACTCCTCCCCTTTGAGGATGCCGACTTCGGGCTGACGCAACAGGTCCAGAAACTCGCGAACACTGTTTGCCAGCCGTGCCGCCTCGTTTGGGTCCGTGAACGACACCGCGCTCACGAATGCCTGCAGCGCTTTGACGCCCTCCTGAAGTTTGTCGTGATGGTAGTCTTTTGCCAATTCGAGGACCCGCATTGCCATGTGCACGCAATCCTCCAATTCCTTCTTCGTCCAAGCGCCTTTTTCCCGATTGTATTTCGCGCGCATACCCTCGATGGTACTCTTGTCCCAGGATGGAATATTTCCATCATCCAGCGGCCGGACAACGTCCCCCCTCAAAACGTTTGGATTCTGGTAGGTAACGTGCATTCCAGAGTGCTCCTCAGTCAGCGTGAGAGTCACTATCTTGTTCTTTGACACTTTCAAGTCAAGGCCGACACTGTGCAGGTCGCCAGTTGGTACGACGCTTAAAGTAAAGTTTCCTTGGTGTTCATATCGGAAGGCTGGCTTAGACCGAGTGTACTTGTCAGGGTCAGCCGTCTTTGCAACTAGCTCCACTGTCAGAGTCTTGGCGTTCGGATTCGGAAATAATAATGACGTATTGCCATCTATCGGATACATCGAATTTTCCGTGATAATCGGGCCGTAATGCGAGCCATACATGGTCCCCAACCCTTCTGGCATCGACGTGCAGGCGGGCGTGACAACGCCCGCTGCCTTGAGTGCCGCGCCCCGGCAGACGCACTCCATCGGGTTGACCGGGAAACCCCTTTGTTCGATCGCGTCAATCTCGGCAAGTACGTCACGCCGGGCCCCCATCGAGGCCAACTCGTCACGGACGGCGCGACGGACGCACGGCATGTGGGTCGGTCCCCCGACCAGGAGAACGTAGTCGATCGCAGACGCTTCGAGTCCGGCCCCGTTGATAGCCATTTGTATTGGCGCACGACAACGCGTCAGGAGGCTGCCTAACACACTCTCCAGCTCGTCTCTTGTAAGCGTAACCGGGCAAAGCGGGAACTCCACACTAACGCTTTGCCGATTCGACAGTCTCATCTTCGCCTTCTCGGTTTCGTCGCGCAAGACCGATAGCTCCGTTTGCGTTGCCGAAGACCCGCACTTCTCCACAAGATGCGATAGAAGTAGGTCGTCCATGTCCAGCCCGCCAAGGGCAGGGTCCCCAGAAGTGCAAAGTTCGCCAGAGATGAGATTGTCCCCGTCTTGCACAATTTGTAGAATCGTAACGTCCAGCGTGCCTGCCCCCAAATCGAAGGCCAGAATTAGCGCTTCTTTATCGAGTTGTAGCCCATATAAAGCCGCAGCGGCAGTAGGTTCCGCGATCGTATCCACTTCCTTGAATCCGGCCTGCTTTGCCGCCTCGACAATTGGAGCAGTACGGACGGCCTTGTAGTATGCGGGGATGCTGATCACGGCCTCCTCAAAGGGCCCGCCAAATAGCGGGTTGAGGCGCTCGTTTTCCGCGTCCTCCTTGATCTCTCGCAGAATGGCCTCGAGAATGTGAGACGGCGTAAAGCGTTCACGCCCGACCCGGATCAGTATGCCATCCCCCGGTCCCCTCTCGATCCCATACTTGAAGCGCTTGGTCTCGCCCCGGTCCAGAGCCGCTTGATATGACAGACCCACCAATCGCTTAACGCCCCAAACTACAAGGGTGGGATTCGCCACGAGCGCGTTCTTCGCCTCCCCGCCGACACAGAGCTTGGAACCATTGGAGTCAAATTGGACAAATGACGGGAAGTTCTTTCCGTGCTGTGTTTGTCCTCCCCGCCCCTTACTTTTCACCATAACCGTATCCAGGCCGACGGCCACTGCAGCACTGGAGTTGTAGGTCCCGAGGTCAATGCCGAGCTTGTGCCTCATGAACGATCTCCAGATCCTGGTTCCGGCTCCATTTGTCCCGCGCTTACAGTTACCTCAGCCGCCCGAAGCACCGTATCACTCTTGGCTCCGGCCTTCATCGCATAACCCTTCCGTAAGACTGCCACGACTACTCCTTCCCGACCGCTGCTTCCGACCACGCCCGTGGAGATGTGCACGGCGCCGTCGAAAACATCGCCAGCATTTACCGGTATTTCCTCGATCTCAGCAGTTTCCAGCAGACTGCAAAGGCGCCGCCTCGTGTCGCGTAAGGAATGGAGCTGCTCGCCCTTTTGTTCGCCGCGCTGTATCATAATGTCCAGATGATCAAGTAGAAGAATGCACTCGCGCGCGAGGGTGAAGCATTGCTCTTCAGCCTCCTGTAGAGCCCTGTAGTTCGATAGGGCGTACCGTTCGACTGCCGCCTGAAACTGGCTGATCCTCGAACCGGCTTGGGTCAGCAAATCGGTGGCGTTTGCCATCTCGCGCGACACTGCGGCACCCTGCTCGCGAAGGGCCGAAAGTGACGGGATCGGGGGCGGCTCCGCTACCGCGTTCTCCGAAGCCTCCGGGCCAGGCGTCATCGGCCGCGCCGGCCGCCTCCGGGCGAGAAGCGCCAGGAGCACCAACACGGCAACGGCCAGCGTGATCAGCGACCCCAACATCAAATAGTGACCGAGCGCATCCGGGCGCACAGGGATCCCTTTATTGACCGGCCTTGCTGGCCTGTCTTCGACATTGTCGACCATCCCCGCCAGCCTTTCGTTGACCTGCGCGAGCGCAGGCGGCAAGAGCGCTGGCGCGAGCGCCCTGTAGTATTCGCCACCCGTGGGGCGCGCGAGCGCCAGGGCAAGCTCGTAGTCGGCGGCATCGCTCACTATGACGGGGAAAATGCTTATACCGAAGCGCCTTGCCTCCAACGGGAGGTCCTCTCGTAGCCAGCGGGTCTTCGCGACGGTCGCAGATCTGCCGCCTAGATCTGGAACCCCATCAGTAACGAGGACTATGGCTCGGCGCGCGCTTGAACGGCCCTGCTCGCGCAGTTCGTAAACAGCGCGCTCAACCGCGCCCGCCAAGTCGCTTCGCAATCCCCTATAGTTCAACTCCCTGAGTCCTGCGTCGACCGCGCTCTGAGATTGCCCGTTGGCGGTGCTCGCGAGTCTCATGACCAACTTCGGATCGCTATCAAAAAGCAGGATCCCGAGCTGAGAGTTCAGGGGCAGCCGGCGAGCGAACGTTGACAGTGCACGCGCTATTGACAACCCCGCGTCGTGTGCCTTCATGCTCCCGGAATTGTCGACAACCAGAAAGACATCTAGGGCGGGCGGTTGCGCCTGGCCGAGCACAAGAGACTGGCAAGCACAGCTAAGGAGAAGTGTCGCGACACGAGAGCCGGTCAAGCGATCCTCTCTTTCGTCTTCCGCACCCTGGCAACGGCACCAAGGAAATGGTCAATCGTCACCACCAATCCGGACTCCTCGAAATCGACGTCGCGGAGGGCGGTCATAACCGCCTGGCGACATGACTCCGCTATTTCAGCGCCGGAGAAGCCTTGAGTTCCTTCGACAAGTTCACCTATATCGATTTCCGATTCAACTGGCTTGTTGGCCAGATGTACCGCAAAGATGGCACCACGCGCAGCCGAGTCCGGAAGGGGCACTTCGACTTGGTAATCAAATCTCCCAGGTCGAAGCAAGGCCGGGTCCAGCAGTTCAGGCCTATTCGTCGCGCCGATGACGAAAACGCCTTCGGCGCCCTCGATGCCGTCCATCTCGCAAAGTATCTGATTTACGGCGGAATCATAGTCAGAGGAGTATTCGTGCCCCCGCCTCGCCGAGGCAACGGCGTCGATTTCATCGAAAAAGACGACGCATGGGCTCGCTTCCCGCGCCTTGGCGAAAAGAAAACGGATGCGCTCTGCCGACTCGCGCTGCCACTTGCTCAGCACTTCGGGGCCTTTCACGGAGATGAAGTTCACGGCACACTGACTGGCAACGGCTCTGGCCAAAATCGTCTTTCCCGTGCCTGGCGGCCCATAAAGCAGGATGCCCCTGGCAGCTTTCAGGCCCGCTTTTCGAAAGGCCGCTCGCTTTGTGAGCGGGTAGACTATGTTCTCGATTAGAAGGCGCTTCACCTCGTCCAAACCACCCACATCATCCCAGGAAACCTTAGGCACTTCTATCACGAACTCCTTCAGCGCGGACGGGGGAACGCTGGGTAGGGCGAGTTCAAAGTCTGCCATGCTAACGTTTAGGCCTCGCCAGTTGGCGATTTCGCCCCTCTGGAACTGTTCCTCGGAAAACGACCGCCGTAGCGAGTTGTACGCGGCTTCGCGGCATAGCGAAGCCACGTCAGCCCCGACGAAACCGACGCACCTTTCGGCAAGAACGTCGAGACGGACGTCATTCGACAGCGGCATTTGGCGAGTGTGGATCTCAAGAATCCGTTGTCGGCCTGTGGCATCCGGCACGCCAATATGGATCTCGTGACCGAAGCGGCCCTGTCGGCGCAAGGCGCTATCTATTGCATCTGGCCGGTTGGTGGTTCCAACCACGACGACGCCCCTCTGTTTCGTTATCCCATCCATCAGAGTCAGGAGGGTGGCCACAATGCGACGTTCCACCTCGCCATGGACCTCATCTCGCTTAGGAGCGAGGGCGTCGAGCTCATCGATGAGAATGACAGCCGGTGCGTGTTTGCTAGCCTCTTCAAACACGGCGCGAAGGCGGCCCTCACTTTCTCCGTACCACTTGCCTACGATTTCCGGACCGTTTATGGAACAGAAATGCGCCCCAACCTCGTGAATCAGAGCCCTCACGATCAGCGTTTTGCCGGTACCGGGCGGGCCGTACAGAATGACGCCTTTGGGCGAACCCGTGCCCAGATACTCAAAGAGCTCGGGGAACCGAAGTGGGTACTCGACGAATTCCCGGACAGTCTTGATCTCCCGCTCTAGCCCACCAATATCAGCATAAGTAATCGGAATTTCGCCGGTGCCACCTTCGGCGCCATTTGACGTCAGGATTTCGGTGGTGCTGGCCAGCAACACGATTCCTGAGGGTTTGGTGTCAACTATCTGAATGATTCGCGGTTCGCCGGCCAAGGTGAACACCGCTGTTTTTTCGGACTTGGCGACCGGCTTTCCCAAAAGCCGAATGACATCCCGTTGCAAGAACTCGGACGGCACAGCGACCCGGACCTGTTCAGCAGGCGGCGGGTCGATGAAGTCAACGTCTACCGAGTCGCCGTCCTTCAGGTTGAGCGTGACGAGTTTGAAGCGGTCAATCCGTAAGATATTCTCGCCGGAATTTTTGACATCCGAGAGTATGCAGGCACAGCTTCGGCCGAGCCTTTGAATCTTGATGTAAACGGGTGATTCTGTGGCGGGCACCGGCAGGACTTGGTCGGTTTCAACTATCGCACGATGCGTACCATCCAGATCTGCCCGACCATAGACCCGAAGGGGAAATTGCATGGAGGTCTTCTCATTCCAAGAGTTCCGGACGCGTGAACGCCTCGTAGGAACTCCAAGTTTACCACTGCGGCTGGCGTTTTGCTCGGGACGAATGGGAGACGTTCTGGTCGGTATGCGGCTCCTAATGGTAAATATTGACAAGATCAAAGGAAGTGGTGCCGTGCTCAAGTCCCGCGACGAGTTTCGCATGAACTGAGAGCCGCACCGGGCCCCCTATCAGCCGGATGCAGGCCAGGCGCCTGCGGGTGCTACTGAAGTCTTAGAGAAACCAAGGATCCTTGCGCCCTTCCGGCAAAATGGCTTAATCTAAGAATGTGACCGCTGAACAAAGACACCACCTGGATGAAGCCATCTGGATAAACCCCGGACGCCTGAGCGGTACTCCCTGTTTCCGGGGCACACGTGTACCCGTCCAGAGCCTGATCGATTTTCTCGAAGGCGGCGAAACCCTCGACGAATTTCTCGTGCTCTATCCATCCATCACACGGCGACAGGTCCTCGCCGTGCTTGATTTCGCCAATACGCAGATTCTCGAATGCGCATCCTCATTGACGAATGCGTAGACCCCAGAGTGAAGCAACTCTTCAGCGGCCATGAGGTCGCGACAGTCCACGATCAAGGTTGGGACGCGATGGAAGACGGCCCGCTCCTCACTCTCGCCCAGGAGCAGTTCGATCTTTTCGTCACGAATGATTGCGGTATAGAATTCCAGCAGAATATCGCAAAGTTTCGAATTGGCATCGTCGTCGTTCACGTGCCCAAGAATGAGATCGCGTATTACCGCGCCATCCGGCTGGAGTTGCTGGATGCACTCACAAAAGTGCGCTCGGGCGAAGTGGTGCACATTGCCGCACCCACGGCTTGATGGACAACGGGAGCACGCCGATGTTCCTTATAACTTCGGGCGAACACTGGCCTCCGCCCCGCCTGCGCCCACCGCGCCGCCGAAGCCAATGCCGTCGAGCGCGACAACGGCGCGGTACGCTCGGAAAGCATCGCCCGCGCCGCATTTACGCAGAATGTGCGATAGGACCAGCAAGCCCACTCTGCCCGCGCGGGTCACATGCGTCTCCGGTCAAAAGAAAAGATGCTTGGTGGCGTCCACCAGGGCATGACAGGTCACCGACGAAAATACGCTGGAGGACTTCTGAAACGCCTTGCCATACGCGATGCCGGCGATGGTGGCCAGGATCATGTAGCGCCAGTTGGGCAGCGGCTGCGGTCCGTTATCCAAGTGTGCGCAACCGAATATAAACGCCGCGGCCAGCAGCATGCGGGTGGTGAAGCCGTAGCGTTGCATCAGCCAGTTCTGGATCAGCGCGCGGAACAGGATCTCTTCGGGGAGCGCGGTGCCCACGAAGATGACGCCAAAGGTCCGGGCGATCGCGCCCGCCGAGGCGTGCGTGGGACCATGCAACGGCGGGATGAATCCAATCAGGCGGCCGCCGGCGATCAGGATGGGTGCGCAGACCAGGAATGCGGCGGCGCCGTAGGCCAGATCGCGCAAGGAGGGCGCGTTGAATTTCATGCCAGGCAGTGCACGGAATCCCAAGAAGATGGTGAGTCCCAGCAGGATGGCGACGCCGTAGGCCACGCTGTGCAGGAAACCCTGCGCGGGCCTGGGAATGAGGTGTTGTCCCGCCGAAAACTCCAGCGGCAGCCACAGCATCAGGATGATGGCGAAATCGAGCCAGGTGGGTTTGCCCGCGGGACCTTGGAAGTAAGCGGCCAGCGCGGGCACCAAAGTGTACACCAGGATGAGCAACGCCAGTGGGACGCTGAAGGCATCGGCTGCGTATGCCGCCCCGCAGAAGATGAGTGCCAATACCAGCGGCACGGCGAACAGAGCCGCGGGACGCGACGCACAACGCCTCACACCTGGAAAAACGAAACTCAGAATCGCGAGCAGCAGGAAGGCCAGTACAAACTCTAAGTGCGGAACCACAGATGCACACAGATTAACACAGATAAAAACTCCGGAACGTCCGGTGTCTTATCCGCGTGCATCCGCGTGCATCTGCGGTTAATTGCCTTACTTTGTATCCGTCGTGATGCCGCCGCCCGTGGGCTTCCGCTCGGCTTTGATCTTCCGTGTGTCGATGGTCTTCTGGAAATAATCGTTGGCCTTGTCGATGTCCGCCTTATAGGCATCCGGCGAATCTTCCAGGTCCGCCTTCTGGCGGTACAAGAGATTCTCGTACGCCATGGCGTCATCGTACTCGGGATCGATGCTCAGGGCCTTGTCGAGATCCTTGATGCCCTCGTCGACAATGGGTGCGTTCTTAACCGCCACTTCCGCCCGCACCTTCTTGTCCTTCAGCGGTCCGGGCTCTTCCGGCTTCATGCCCAGCTTGGCCCGGGCTTCCCCGTCCGACACCAGAGCTTTGGTCCAGGCAATCACCCCCAGCGTATAGTAGGCGTCCTTGGCTTTGGGGTTCAGGCCGATCAGCTTCAGGTTCCAGTCGTTGGCTTCGTCCAGCTTCTTCTCGTTGAACAGCAGCGAGGCGATGGAGGCCACGGCCAGCTCGTTCTTGGGGTCCCGCGCCAGAACCTCTTGAAACTGATCGTAAGCCGCTTTGGCCATCTGCTGGTTGTCCGGAGAATCGGCGCCCGGAATATACTGCTGCATGTAGGCCGTCGCCAAGTACAGCCGCGCGGTGGCGAAGCCGGGATCGTATTCCACGGCCGTCTTGAAATGCTCCACCGCCTGCGGATACTGCGCGCTCTTGAAGGCCTGCACGCCCTTATTCAACTGGTCGCGGGCTTTCAACTTTTCGCAACTGGTGGCGAACACCGCCGTCGCGGCTATCGCCAGCACCACCATCGCCTTTTTTTTGGCCTTGTTTTTCATTTAATTTCCGGCCTCCATTTGCGGCGTCATGAGTCCGACCTTGTCGATGCCCGCGCCGTGCGCGATATCGATGGCCTTGGCCACATACTGGAATTCCAGGTCGGGATCGCCCTTCACGAACACCACGCGCTCGGCGCGCGTCTTGAAGATTTCTTCCAACCGCGAACCCAGATTGGCCTCCAACGTGGGCTCGTTGTTGATGTCGAAGGTTTTGTCCTTGTTGATCACGATCACTACCGTGCGCGTGTCCGAAGCCGGCGGCGTGCCCGGCGGAGGCGGTTGCGGAACCAATGCCTCCAGCCCTTTCGGCGTGAGCGGCGTAATCACCATGAAAATGATGATCAACACCAGAAGGACGTCAATCATGGGCGTCATGTTGATGGTGGACATCTGTCCGCCCTTACCGCCTACTGCCATTCCCATACGATTACTCCTTTCGGTCCCAGCTTAAAAAAACTCCGCCTATTGCCCGGCGGGGGCAGGCGCAGCCGGCGTCTTACCCTTTTGTACCAACTGTTCGGTGAGCAACCCGAGTTGATCGACGCCCGCCGCGCGCAAATTGTTTACCACGTCTACGACCTTCTCATAACGCGCCCGCGAATCCGCCCGGACATAGCACATCTTATCCAACCGGTTCGTCAGCATATCTTTGACTTTCGGAGCAAGCTGATCGGCGGGCAGTTGGGTGGTATTGAGCCAGACCTGGCCGTCGCGCGAAACCGCTATGATAATCGCATCGCTCTTATCGGCGGCTTGCATGGGTACGGGGTTCACGGTCTTCACCATATCCACGCTGATGCCCTTGGACAACATAGGCGTGATGACCATGAAGATGATCAGCAGCACCAGCATCACGTCGACCATGGGGGTGACGTTGATATCGGCCACCGGCGGGGGGGAACTGTGTTTAAGTATTACCGACATAATAGAGCCTCCAGATCAGGCTGGGTCTGGGGCGCCCCGGAGAGCCGGGACACCCCTGATTCAACTCGCCTTGCAAGAAGAAAACCGACAGGCTGAAGCCCGTCCTACCACTACTTGCGCGCGGCGGCCCGCTGCGACCGCTTCAGGAAGTAGTCGATCAATTCAGAGCTGGAGTTGCCCATCTCCACATCGAAAGCTTCGATCTTTCCCGTGAAGTAGTTGAACATCCAGACCGCGGGGATGGCCACGAAGAGTCCGATAGCCGTGGTCACCAGGGCTTCCGAAATACCGCCCGCCACGGCGCCCAGACCGGTGGACTTCTCGGTCGAAATTCCCTTGAACGCGTTGATGATGCCCACCACCGTTCCGAACAGTCCCACGAAGGGGGCCGTCGAGCCGATGGTTGCCAGGCCGCTGATGCCGCGCTTCAATTCGGCATGCACGATGGCTTCGGCGCGTTCCAAAGCGCGTTGCGATGCCTCGATGTCGTCGCCGGAGATTTCGGAACTCATCTGGTGAGCCTGAAACTCCTGCAGTCCCGCCACCACCACTTTGGCGAGGTGACTCTTCTTGTGCCGGTCGGCGATCTTAATCGCTTCGTCCAACTTGCCTTCCTTTAGTGCGCCCGCCACGGCCGGCGCGAAAGCGCGCGATTGTTTGCGCGCGGCGCTATACGCCAGCAAACGGTCGATCATGACGCCTATCGACCAAGCCGACATCAGAAACAGAAGGATTACCACCAGTTTGGCGGGAACACCCATCTGTGCCCACAGAGAGCGCGGGTCCCATCCGATAGGGCTCGCCTCCTGTAGGAGTAAAAACGCCCAAACCTGCGTTTGCAAAAGCATTGTCCTATTCTCCTGCGAGTTGAATTAGTTTAACGCTGCTACTGGCTCAACGTGAAATTCACGTCGATCTGAGTTACCACTTCCACCGGCTCTCCGTTCAGGAGCGTCGGTTGATAGACCCACTGCTTCACCGCTTCCAGGGCTGCCGGAATCAGCAGGGGGTGCCCGCTGGCGACCGTCAGATTCGTAATAGTACCATCTTTGCCGATGATGGCGTTCAGCCTGACCACACCCGAAATGCGCGCCTGCTTGGCCAGCGGCGGGTAGATCGGTTTGGGTTGGCGGATGAGCTTGGCCTGCTGCACGTTGCCGCCCACGCGAATGCGTTGAGGGGTCACCGGCTTTTCGACCTTCACCGGCGGAGGTGGAGGCGGAGGCGCGGCCGTAGGCACCGATCCGATGATGCCGCCAATCACGCCGCCGGCCGCGCCGCCGGGCACCCCTCCGGGCACGCCGCCGACCACACCGCCGGCGGACGGCGGAGGCAGTTCTTCCTCTTTAATCATGGCGACGTCCTTGGGGATCGCTTTGGGCTGCATCAAATGTCCGGCGTCGAACTGGCGCGGAATCACTTTGACCACTTTGGGAGCGGCGGCCGGCGGAGGCGGCGGGGGCGGAGGCGGCGGCGGCGCCACCAGGAAACTGCTCAACTGGCTCTTGGGCAGAGCGTCGAAATAAATCATCGGGATCACGATGGCGACCACGATCAACATTATCTGGGCCAGGAACGACACCAGCACGGTCCAGCCCTTCTTTGTCTTACCCTCGACGAATGTTTGCTCAAACATAAAACCTCCCAAACTAGAGCTATTTCACGGCTTTGGTCGAACTCTTTCTGGCCGGCTGCGGCGCCTTGGCGGCCGCAACCGGAACGGGGGCTGTCCTCTTCCGGCTGTCCGCCCAATTGTGCCAGAACAGCACGATCGGGCTGGCCACGAAAACGGAAGAGTACGTACCGATAATAATACCTACCACCAACGCAAAGGAAAATCCATGCAGCACCGGCCCGCCGAACAGGAAAAGCGCGATGACGGTCAGGAACGTCAGGCCGGAGGTCATCACGGTCCGGCTCAGCGTCTGGTTTACGCTTTTGTTGATCAGGGATTCCAGGGGCTCGCGGCGCAGAAGTTTTATGTTCTCGCGGATGCGGTCGAAGATGACGATCGTGTCGTTCATGGAATACCCGACCAGCGTTAACAAAGCCGCGATCACCGTGAGCGTGATCTCCTTATTGAACAGGGAGAACAGCCCTATCGTGATGATCGTGTCGTGGAAGCACGCCACCACCGCCGCCACGCCGTAAATCCATTCGAAGCGAAACGCTATATATACCAACATTCCACCCAGCGCGTAAAGGGTGGCCAGAATCGCCTTCGTCCGCAACTCCGCGCCCACCTTGGGCCCCACCATTTGCGTTTGCAAAATCGAGAATGGCGCCAGGTAGCATTGCTGTTTGAGAACATTGATAATAGCAGAGTTTACGCCGGGCACAACCTTAAGTTGATCGAAGCTGGAAATCAAGCCGGAGCGCGGCGTATCGCGAAACTTGAGCAGCTCGGCGGCCAGCGTCTGGAGTTGCTGGTCCGAGAGTTGCACGCCGGCCTGCTGCAGCGGAACCGTAAGGCGGTCCGCGACTTCGCTCGCGCCGGCGTTGGTGAAGTCCAGCTTGCCGCCCTGCGGTTCGCCGAAAGTCGCCTCCAAAGTATCCTGCATGGATTTGCGCGCCGCCGCCATCTGCTGTTCGCCCATGCGCTCGGTGCCGATCACGATCTCGTCGCGGGCGGCGATGTCGGTGAACGGCTGCACGGTTACTTCACCATGGACCTTCTGGGAAAGCGCGGCCCGGATCTTATCCTCGGGAGGCGCGCCGTTCCACTTGACGGTCATTTGCGTGCCTTCCTTGAAGTCGATGCCATAGCGCAACCCGCCGTGGAGAATCATACTGCCGATCCCCGCCACCGAGAGCACCAGAGAGGCGCCGATGAACGGCCACTTGTAGTGGAGGAAGTCGAAATTCGTGTTCTTAAAGATTTGCATCGGAATTAACGCCACACCGGTGCTTTACTAGACTTCGACACCGGCTTCTTCAAAATTGTTCCCATTCGTTCGGAGCGGGGCCTGGAGGCCCCGCGCAGACCTCGAGGTCTGCCCCACATCATATGCTCAACTCCGCCAACTGCCGGCGGCCGGACAACTCGTAATCGAAAATCACCTTCGAAACAAACACCGCCGTGAAAACGTTCGCTAACAGGCCGATCGTCAAGGTCACGGCAAAGCCCCGTACCGGCCCTTCCCCGAAAATAAACAGGAAGGCGCAGGAAACGATGGTCGTCACGTGCGTATCCACGATCGTCCACCAGGCCTTCGAAAAACCCGCATCCACGGCCGATACGATGGCCTTCCCGGCCCGCAGTTCCTCGCGGATGCGCTCGAAGATCAGAACGTTGCTGTCCACCGCCATACCGATGGTCAGGATCACGCCGGCGATACCCGGCAACGTCAGCACGGCCTTGAAGTACGACAGCGCCGCCATCAGGATCACCGTATTCAGGAAAAGCGCCAGCACCGCGTTCACGCCGCTGCGCTTGTAATAGACCAGCATCACCACGATCACCGCCGCGAGGCCAGCCAAGCCCGCCACGATGCCCGCGTGGATGGAATCCGCGCCCAGCGACGGCCCCACGGAGTTCTCATACTGCACCTGGATGGTGGCCGGCAGCGCGCCCGCGCGCAACACTAGCGCCAGGTCGGAGGCCTCCTGCTCGGTGGGGATGTTCTCGATCTGGCCGCTATCCTCGATACGGCTCTTGATATTTGCCACTTGGTGGATCTGGTTGTCCATCACTACCGCCAGCCGGTTCCCGATATTGGCCTCCGTGTACCGGCCGAAGCGTTTGCCGGCGTCCGGGCTGAGCGTGAACGAGGTTTCCCACTTGCGCATGTCGTCCTGCCCCGCGCGCGCGTTGCGCACATCGGTGCCGCGAATCACGGGCGACTTCGATAGCAGGTACCAACTCGCGGCGCCGTCGCCACGGCCTGGTTCCATCACCAGCTTGGTGCCCAGCGGCAGGATTCCGCCCTTCTGCGCCAAGGCTGCTTCCTTGCTCTGGAACGGGCCATCCTTTACATCCGAAATCTCCAGTTGCGCGGTGGTCTGCATGATCTCGCGCACGCGCGCCGGATCGTCCACGCCCGGAAGTTCCACCAGGATTTCGTAATCCGTGCCGGCTTGGCCGTACTGCTGGACGGTGGGCTCTGTCAGCCCAAGCTGGTTGATGCGGTTGCTGATGGTTTGCAGCGAGCGCTCCACCGTGTCGCGCTTCAGCGCGACCAGCTCGGAGGGCCGCATATTCAACTTGTAATCGGTGGCGTTGAGCGGAGTGACGGTCCACTGGTTGAAATTTTCCGCGATAAGGTTCCGAAAGGCGGTGGTCTTGGTAGGCGGCACGCCCTTCACGTCGATCTCGATCTTGTCGGCGTCCTCCACGGTGGACGGATCGTTGCGGTCGATCGAGGCGTAGTCGATGCTCTGCTTGCGCATCCATTCCTTCATCCGCTCGATGGCGCCATCGGCTTCCGTCTTGATGGCGTCCTGCACGTGGACTTGCAACACCAGGTGGCTGCCGCCCTTGAGGTCCAGCCCCAGCCGGATGTTGTGTTTTACATTCTCCACCAGCCCGGCTCCCGATTTGGGGAAACCGATGATGCCGAATACGCATATCAGGATGGTCGCCACGATGACCACGGTCCTGCCTGTCACATTTTTTCGCATGAGAATATTGCCTTGCTATTCTTTCTTGCCCTGCTATTTATTTCTTGCCTTCGCCCGTCACCAGGTTGGAAACCGCGCTACGCGCCACCTGCAGCTTGATATTGTCGGGTTTCACCCGCAGCACCAGCGTATCGTCGTCGCCGATCGAAACGATGGTCCCGACGATGCCGCCGCTGGTGAGCACCGTGTTCCCGTTCTGCAACGCGCTCAACATCTTCTGCGTGTTCTTCTTCTGCCGCTGCATGGGCAGGAACAGGAGAAAATAGAAGATTCCGAAGATCAGGACAATGGGGAGGAAGCCCAGCAGGGAACTGCCTGGAGCCGTCGATTGGAGAATCAGATTTAGGACCACGTTGACAGACTACTCGTTTTCCACCGGCGCGGAGCGTGCGGTTCGTAAATACTCAGGATATCTACCCGATAGTATAGCGTGCCTGATCCCACCCATGATGTCAAGGTAGCGCTTGACGTTGTGCAACGTCGCCAGCGCGGCGTACAGGATCTCTCCAGCCTGAAAAAGGTGGCGGAGATAGGCTCGGGAGAAACTCGTACAAGTATAGCACCCGCACCGGGGGTCGAGCGGCTGGGCATCGTCCCGGTAGCGAGCCTGCTTGATCCGCACGGCGCCCTCCGAGGTGAACAGGCAGCCGTTGCGGGCGTTCCGCGACGGCAGAACGCAATCCATCATGTCGATGCCCCGCGCCACGTACTCCGGCAGTTCTTCCGGCATCCCCACCCCCATGGCGTAGCGCGGCCGCGCGCGCGGCAGCAGCGTTTCGGCGATCTCCACCATTTCCAGGCTCAGCGGGCGCGGCTCGCCTACCGAGAGGCCGCCGATGGCGTAGCCGTCCGCATCCAACTCCACCAACCGGGTAGCGCATTCGCGCCGCAAGTCCGCGAACATGGATCCCTGCACGATGGGAAAGAGGGCGTGCCGCGTGGCCAACTCGGCGCGGCGCCTTTCAAAATAGGCGTGGCCGGTGCGCGCCCATTCGACGGTGCGCTGCATGGCGGTACGCGCGTATTCGTGGCTCACGGGATATGCGGGGCACTCGTCCAGCGCCATCATGATGTCGCTGCCGAACGCCAGTTGCGTTTCCACCGTAGACTCCGGCGTGAATTTGTGGGTGTCGCCATTCAAGTGGGACTGAAATACGACGCCTTCGTCGGTGATCTTGCGCAATCCGCTGAGGCTGAACACCTGGAAACCGCCCGAATCGGTGAGGATCGCCCGCGGCCACGACATGAAATGGTGCAGCCCGCCCATGCCGCGGATCAGGTCCGGGCCGGGCCGCAGATAAAGATGATAGGTGTTCGCCAGCAGGATGCGGACGTCCAGGTCGCCTGCCAGTTCGCGCGGGGCGAGTCCTTTGACCGTCGCTTGCGTGCCCACCGGCATGAACACGGGCGTTTCGACAACACCGTGCGGTGTATGCAGCAAGCCGGCGCGCGCGCGGGTGACCGGGCACTCGGCCTGAATTTCGAAAGGGAATTTACTTGCGGACAATCTGTTCCAGCCGGTTCACGCGATGATCGAGTTCGGCGAACTTCGCGAGGAGTTCGCTCTGATTCTTCTCCATCTCGGCCCGGATGGCACCGAACTCGGCCTGCATCACGTCTTTCAACTCGCCACGCAGGGTGTTCATGTCGGCCCGCACTTGGCTGCGCAGAGTGCTCATGTCGGCCCGCACTTCGCCGATCCGGGCGTTCAGATTAACATTGCTGTACGCCCGCCAGGACGATGATGAGGCTCAACATCGGACCCACCGCAATGGTTACGAACAGTTGCCCGTTCATATACCGCTTTCCTCCAGTCTACAGGATTCGGGGTTGATCGTGGGCCGGTGATCCACCGCACGGAGGTACGCCGATTGCTGAGTTTCCCCCGGAGGTTTTGAAACGAACATGAAAGCAACAGGATTGCTCTTTGTGGCCCTCGCCACATTATGTGCGCAGGCGCCCGAACCGGCCCAGCCCGAGCCTATCTTCCGGGTCACCGTGGTTTCCCGCACCATTAGTGCGATCAATTACCACCATCGCAGCGGTGCCACCCACATCGATTTTCGCGGTACCGAATTGGTGCCGGCGGCCCGCGGCGAGGCCAGGGTCGACAGCCAGATGGGATCCACCAAGATCGACGTCCACGTGGACCGCCTCACTCCCGCCAACCAGTTCGGCCCGGAGTATCTTACTTATGTGCTGTGGGCCATCACGCCGGAAGGGCGCGCCCAAAATCTGGGTGAACTCGCCCTGAGCGGCGATCATAGCGGTTTGCTGGCCACCAGTTCGTTGCAGGTATTCGGCCTGATCGTAACCGCCGAACCCTACTTCGCGGTGACCCAGCCAAGCGATGTGGTGGTGATGGAGAATTTCGTGCGCAACGATACTACCGGCACCATCGAGCAGGTAGAGGCCAAATACGAACTGCTGAAGCGCGGGCAATATGTACTTGATCGCGCGGCGTATCAACCCGTACGGATCAATCCCAAGGGACCGCTGCAACTGGCCGAAGCGGAGAACGCGGTGGAGATCGCGCGGCTTTCCGGGGCGGATAAATATGCCGCCGATACCTTCCAGAAGGCCATGATCGCGCTGCAAAACGCCGAGGGATTCATGAGCAACCACGGCGGCAAACCTGTCGAGACCAACGCCCGCGAAGCGGCCCAGATGGCGGAAGACGCGCGCCTGATCACTTACAAGAAAATCGAGGACGAGCAATTGGCTAATGAGCGCCGCGCGAAGGACGAGCAATTGGCGCAACAGCGCACGGCCGCCGACCAGGCGCAGGCCGCCGCACAGGCCGCCGAAGCGCAGCGTGCCGCCGCCGAACAGGCGCAACGCGAAGCGCAAGCTGCGTCCGCCCAGGCCATCCAGGATAAAGCCGCCGCGGACGCCGCACGCGCCGCCGCCGTACAGCAACAGCAACAGGCCCAGGCGGCGGCCGACAGCGCCCGCCAGGCCGCCGCACAAGCCGATGCTCAGCGCCAGCAGGCCGAGGCCGAGAAGACCCAGCTCCGCGAGCGCTTGCGGGCGCAGTTGAACGCGATTCTGGAAACCCGCGAAACCGCCCGCGGACTGATCGTGAATATCAGCGACGTGCTGTTCGATTTCAATAAGTACACGCTGAAGCCCGGAGCGAGAGAGAAAATGGCCAAGGTGTCAGGCATTCTGCTCGCCTATCCCGGCCTGAAGCTCCAACTGGAAGGCCACACCGATAGCGTGGGCGGCGACGAATACAACCTGAAGCTATCGCAGCAGCGCGCCGACGCCGTGCGCGACTTTCTAGCGGAACAGGGAGTGGCGCCGGCCAACATTACATCGGTCGGATTGGGTAAATCCGATCCGGTGGCATCCAACGACACGTCCGAGGGCCGGCAGCAGAATCGCCGCGTGGAGTTGGTGGTGTCGGGCGAAGCGATCGGGATGCAGGAAGGCGACGCCGGCGCCCAGTAAGGCAGGCTGGCGGCGTCCTGTCCTAGCGCAACAGTTCTTCTACGCCCTTCGCATCCAGAACGCGCTCGCTTAGATCTTCGAGGGCGGAGGCGGGCAGCGCCGCCAATTTTTCGCCGGCCCAATCGGGCATGCGCCCGAAGCGCTTCTCGATGAGCCGGCGAAGGACAGTCAATTCGCCTTCTTGACGGCCTTCTTGACGGCCTTCCCGGCGGCCCTTTTGTTCCGCTTCTATAAACATAGGTCCCAAGACCTCGTGATCCCGAATATCTAAATCGATCGGCATGTTCCGTGTCTCCCGCTCCACAATTTGCGACAAGTGCCGCAGTCCGGCCAGGATCATCAATTGGGCGAGCGCCGTCTCCCGCTCCGCCGCCGCCAAGCCCGCGATCCGCTTCATAATCCGGCGTACCGCATCTTCATGGTCGCGCAATCCGGCCAGGATCGCAATCAGATAATCGCCGACGTCGCCGCTTTCGAGCAGCCGCTCGCCATCCAGCTCGCGGATGTCGATCAGCCGGTACTGGAACAGCACGCCGGGAGCCCGCAGTTCGCTCGCCATGCGCAGTTCCGCTTCGCCCACGTACAGCACCACTTGGCGCGGGAATCGTCCGTACAATCGAAAGACGCCCAGGCAGTATTCTGCCATGCGCAACGGCATCGCCACGTCATTGCCGCTTTGCAGCTCCACGTGGACCAGTTGGCCGTCGACAGTTTCGGCGAGAAGGTCCAACCGGGGGTTCCGCACGTTTTGCACCTTGGGCAATTCCACATCCAGCCATCTTGCGACCACCGTGCCGGTCAGTTCGCGCATGACGAGGGTGGCGGAACCTTGCAACAGCAACTTCAAGGCTACATCGTATTCCTGCATGCGCGTGCGCTTAAAGGAAAGTGAGTGGACCGATCCCGGTTTTTCTCTCACCCGCGAATGAACTTTACGAGGAGGATCCGGGGCGGCGCGAGAAGTAGGACAGTCCTCGCGGCTGCCTTCTGGCCTGTCCAACCGTGCCTCCCTGTGGTATGCTCTACCGCATGACGAGATTGCTGTTAATCGCACTATGGGCCGGGCTGACGTGCGCGCCTTTGCTGGCGCACGATATCTCGGGCAACTGGGAATTCAGCGTGGATACCGCAGCGGGCAGCGGCAGTCCATCGTTCGTCTTCAAACAGGATGGCGAGAAACTTACCGGCACCTACACGGGCCTGTTCGGCAAAGCCGATCTGACCGGCGCCGTGAAAGGGGACCAGATCGACTTCAAATTCGACTTCTCGTACTCGGGGCAGAGCGGCGTGGCGCACTATTCCGGAACCATCGAGAGCGATAAGAAGATGAAGGGGAAAGTCGAAATTGGAGATCTGGGCGAGGGCACCTGGACGGCCGCCAAACAATAGGTGAGGCAGGCGCTTTCGCCTGCCTTTCTCTACAACAGCCGGAAATTCACTTCGATGGTAGCGTGCGTGGCCACCGGATGGCCGTCCTTTTGGCCGGGGCGGAACTTCCACTTTTCCACGGCCTCGATGGCCTTCTCATCCAGGCCGAGTCCCAGGCTCCGCGTCACTTTCAGATCGCGTGGCTTACCCGTCGCATCCACGATCAACTCCAATACGACGGTGCCCATATACTTGGCTTTGCGGGCCTCCTCGGAGTACTCCGGATCGGTCTTGTAAAGCACCACAGGCGCCGTGACGCCGCCGCCCACGCGGAAAACGCCGCCGCCAAAACCGCCGCCTTCCCCGGGACCGAATCCCGCGCCTCTACCCGAGCCGACGCCGCCGCCCGAACCCGATCCGATACCGCCGCCGGAACCCGGACCATTTGAGGGTGGACCTAAGGGGGCGAGCGGGTCGCCATATTGCGTCATGTTGTTATTCGGGATGTTCACATCCGGCGGCGCGATGATGGTCGGTTCCATCGGCAGCTTCGGATTCATATTATTCAACACCTGTTCGGGAGGCGTGAACTGGCGGGGGGAAATCTTCGGCAGCCGGCCCTTCGCGGCCGGCAGCGGAGAACGGTCGCCACCGCCGCCACCGCCGCCCGATGCCTTTTGCGGTCCGGCTTTCGGCTCATACGCCGCCAAATCCGGTTCAATTAGCGTAGTCGCGATACTCTTGGCCGCCTGCTGCACGGCTTTGCTCGACAGCACCGTGAAAAGAACCAAAATGACGGTTGCATGGATCGCCAGCGAGTAGACGCCGGACTCCTTCTTCTGTCCGTATTGGCCCCAAATATCCTTGACCGCAACGGGCTTGGAAGTCACCTGCAACGGCGGGAGCGGCGTGGGGTGAATCAATTCCCGCACGCTCTCGTATAGCGATTTGAACCAAGGTGTTTCCACCTGCGGCGCCAGCAACCGGTCAAGATGTTCGCTGGGATCGTGCTGCGGCGCGTGATTGTCTTGCGGTAACGGAGTGCTCCCCATAGATCCGATGGCGCAGAGCGCCACTCACAGCCTTCGACGCAAGAACGGGCTGCTTCGTTACAGGTCCGGAAACCCAAACGGAAGGCTGCACCTTGGATTCTACCACATCCTTGTAATGGACGGCGGGCGTCAACGGGCGCGGCTTACGCCCCCCTCCAGCCCGCCGTCCCTCTTGTAAAAAGATTGTGAACACTCCGCGAAGATTCTTCCCCGGATTGGGCCGTGGCGCGATACTTTGGGGCCAACCTGCACGGCCAGAGCCCCGCGACGGGCCTGCCCGGCATCGTGGCTCCGGACAACTCCGGCGGGTGGCGCCGATCAACCAAGACAAGAAAGTGTATTCTTGAGAGACGGAGCCGAGGAACATGGAAGTGCACGTCACGGGGGAACTGGAAGCGAAGCTGGCAAATTCCGCCGCCATGCAGGGCTGCAGCGCCGACCAATTGGTGGAGGACGCACTTACGCGCTATTTCGAGGAAGAGGCCCGCTTCGTCGATGCCGTAAAACGCGGCGAGGGAGCTTTTCGGCGCGGGGAATATCTCACCCGCGAGCAGATCGGCCAGCGCCTTCAGCGGTTCCTGCAAACCTGATGCAGGACCGTTGGTCGAGCCTTAAACTGCCTGCCGCGTTGCGCGAACGATCTATGACGGTTGTGACCGCCTGAAGGATTTCCCCCGCCTTGAGAGAGCCGGCAGCCGCATGACAGGGCGACGGGAGTGGGTCCTTCCGCCCCTTCCCTACATTGTGGTGAATCAAATCATGGACTACGCCGTTGAAAATATCGCGCATCTTCCACGGCGCGCAGGACTGGCTATGAAGCCCCTCTGTCCTGGCTACTAATCCCCCAACTTCCTACCGCGCCATCAGCCGCGCCATCACTCTGCTCAGCGGTGCATCCGCCGCCGGCATCGACCCGCAATACTTCGCCCCCTCCGTCCATAGTTCCTCGGCCGCCGACGTATTGCTCTCGATCGCGTCGCTGTAGGATGCCGGCCGCCGCCCCTTCGCCAGCAGCCTGCGGGCGGCCTCCATGCGGTTCTTCAGATCGGCCGGTACAGCCGCCGGAGGACATTGATCCAACACATCCAGGACTTCGGCCACCACCGCCTGGCTGCGCGCGAACCGCTCCCTCTCGCTCAATCCGCGCCGCGCCGGATCGAGCGCCAGGATCTGCGTAGCCGCATCCAGTCGCTTCAGCACCGCCGTGTCATTCGGATTCAAACGCAACGCCGCAGCCAGCGCATCCCGCGCGGCCGCATAGTCGGCCAGCGCATACTCGGCTTCACCAAGACCCGCAAAGGCGCTCGCATCCTGCGCATCGTAGCCGGTTACGTCCCGGAACAAGCTGGCCGCTTCTTTAGGCAACCCATACTCCAGCGCCAGCGGCGCCACCTGCCTCTTCACCGGAAGGCCGCCCGGCATCACGCTCAGCGTCGAGAGCAGTTCCGCTTGCGCCTGCGGCCGCCGGCCAGCTTTGCCCAGCGCCTGGATCAGCTCCATCCGCGCCTGAACCCGCTGGTCCGCGGCGTTGCCGGCCCAAGCGCCGTCGATCGCATGGTGATAATATGCCACGGCTTCATCGATGCGCCCCCGCTGCGCCGCCACCCGCGCCATCCCCAGATTCGCGGGGGCGTTGGTGGGATCGCTGCGCAGTAAATCTTTCAGATAAATTGTGGCTTCATCCGGGTGGCCCGCTTTCAACAGGGCGCGCGCCAGCGCCAGCCGGTACTGGCTAGTGTGCGAGATGGAAAGCGCATCCCGGTATTGTTCTATGGCTTCGTCGTAACGATCTTTCTGCAGGTATTGATTGCCCACCTCGTAGAAATGCTGAGCCCTTCCGGCGCGCTCGGAGCGGTAGTAGTAGCTCAGCAAGCCGCCCACTACCGCAAGCCCGATCAACACGGCCAACACGCCCGCCAGCAGCGCCACCGGCTTGCCCTTCGGCAGCATGGGCGCGGCTTCCTCCTCCACTTTTCCCATGGCGTACGCCGCCAGGATGTCCTGCATGGAAATCGTGCCCTTCAAATCCCGGAGGTTGGTGCGGCTGACCACCGGCAGCGCCTTGAGTCCACTCTCCGCCAGACGCCGCATCGCCATATCCAGCGGCTGGTCCGCGTGCAGATGCGGGAACTCCTCGGCGGAAAGTCTCTCCGGATCGGGCACGGGCACCAGTTCGCTCAACGTCGACTCGCCCTTCCCTTCCGCGATGGCCCGATCCAGTTCTTCCAAGCGCAACATGCCGCGCAGCCCCGAGGGTCCCACCACCGGCCAGGCGCCCGCCTCCCGGTTGACCGTCGCCGCGGCTTCGCTGACACGCAGGACCGTGCGCAGCGTCTCCGGCATTTGACGCATGGCCTGCCCCACCATCAGCAGTGCCTCGCGAGCCCTTGCGCCGGAGGGCAGGTGAATGCCGTCCTGGTGCAACAGCGCCTCGTAAATCGACTCCACCTGCAGGCGGCTGGAAATGAAATAGCTGATCAGATTCGAGATCATCAGCGGCACGATAATGGAGTAGTCGCGGGTAATCTCGAAAATCATGATGACCGAAGTCATCGGCACACGCACGATGCCGGCAAAGGCCGTCCCCATACCGACGAGCGCATACGCGCCCACGCTGCCCGTGTAGTCGGGCATCCACCAGTGCGCCACGCCCCCCACCGCGCCGCCCAGCATCGCGCCGATGAACAAGCTCGGGCCGAAAATACCGCCCGCGTTGCCGGACGCATAGCACGTCGCCGTCGCCACCACCTTCAGCAGCACCAGCAACGCCATCACGCGAATCGCCATCTCGCCGTTCAGGGCTTGGCCGACGAAGTTGTAGCCCACGCCCAGCACCTTGGGGAAAAACCAGCCCAGAATGCCAACCGTCAGTCCTCCCACCGCCGGCTGCCACCACAGCGTGAATTTGGGCAACTTCAAAAAGTATTTGCGCTGCCACAGCAGCAGCTTGACGAACCCAACTGACACCAAGCCTCCCGCCAGCCCGAGCACAGCGTAGACCAGAAACTCCACCGGATGCACCAGTTGATACGCCGGGACATGGAACAGCGGCTCGTCGCCCAGCAAAAGGTGCAGCACGATCCAGGAAGTGGCTGAAGCCAGCACGATGGATCCCAGCACCGGCGCGTGCATATCGCCCATCACTTCCTCCAGCGTGAAGAGCACCGCCGCGATGGGAGTGTTGAACGCGGCAGCCAGCGCAGCCGATGCGCCCACCGGCAGGAGCGCCTTCACGCTGCTGGTGCTCAACCCCAGTCTGCGGCCCAACACCGACGCGATGCCCGCGGAAACCTGCACCGACGGCCCCTCCCGGCCCAGCGCGATGCCGCTGGCCAGCGAGATCGCCGACATGCTGAACTTGCCCAGCACCGTGCGTATGGAGATGAAGCCATCGCGCACGAAAAGCGCCGTCTTGGTTTGCGGGATGCCGCTGCCGCGCGCGTTTGGAAAATATCGGGCCAGCAGAATGCCGGTGACCAGCGCTCCCGCCATCGGCACCACCAACCTGCGCCAGGGCGCCACGGAACCCGGATACAGCCGCGATCCCAGATTCTCGGTCACCAGAATGAAGGCGACCACCACCAGACCCACCACCGCGCCGATGATCAGCGTCAGCAGGAGCAGGACCTTGTCTTCGTAACGGCGCGTGGGCGGCAATTTTCAGGATAGCGCCAAAATCCGAAAGGATGTAATATTTAAGGAGGGGCCACGGCCGGTTTCCCGGTCGTGGCTTTTTTCGTTACTTACGGCGACGACGCCGCATTGAAAATGCGGATCGTAACCGTGATCGCCGTGTAGCCGGCGATCATAACGGTCAACGCGATGATGAACATCCGTTGCCTCCTTTCGCCTAAACGATTGGATTGGCCGGCCCGGGGTACAAAGCCGGGCCGGCAGCGTTTAGGACGCCGTAAAACGTCCCTTCGCTTTCCAACGGGCGAAAACTGTAATGCAAGAACCTATGTGGCCGGCGGGCCGCAGTATTCTCTAAGGCTTAAGACAGCTTGCCCCAATCTCCGAAAGGTTGTAAAGTGAAGGAGGTGACACGACCGGTTTCCCGGCCGTGGCTTTTGGTTACTTTTTACGGCGACGACGACGCACCGAAATGCGGATCGTAACCGTGATCGCCGTTGCTGCGGCGATCATAACGGTCAACGTGATGACGAGCATCCGTTGCCTCCTTTCGCCTAAACGTTAGATTTGCCGGCCCGGGTCGCAAGTCCGGGCCGGCAGCGTTTAGGACGCCGTTGAACGTCCCTCCGCTTTCCAGCGGGCGAAAACTGTTTTGAAAGAACAGGCAAATTCAACAGCGGTTACTCGTCGCGAGAACGCGAAGAATCTCGCGCGCCTGAAAATTGGCGGTAGAGCGGATGGCACAAGCCTATCCTTTCAATCTCTTATGAAATCCGAATCGCGGAGACGAAAATGCCGACAAGAGAGGTCTTCACCACCGCCTTTCAAAGCGGCCAAACGCCCACATGGGAATGTCGATGGTGATTGGTCCCAACGACTTTGGCCACGTCGAACATCGTGAACACTCTCTCCAGCATCGGAATTAATGTTGTCCGCCAACGGCTGAAAGCCCAATCATGGTCACTTTGTGGGGCAGCACCCTAAGTGGGCAGTATTGGCTGAAGGCCGGTTCCGAAGCTGACCGCTGAAAGCTGACCTCTGAAAGCTACTCGCTATTCGCGATAAACTAGTTGTTTCAAATGAAACAACGCATTCGCTCGACGACGGTGCTCTGCGTCCGCCGCGACCACAAAGTAGTCATGGCGGGCGATGGCCAAGTCACCCTCGGCCACGAAGTCCTCAAATCGTCCGCCAAGAAGCTCCGCCGCATCTACAACGACAAGATCCTGGCCGGGTTCGCCGGCTCCACCGCCGACGCCTTCGCCCTCTTCGCCCGCTTCGAATCCAAGCTGGAACAGTTCAACGGCAACCTCTCCCGCGCCGCCGTCGAACTCGCCAAGGACTGGCGCACCGACCGCATGTTGCGCCATCTGGAAGCATTGCTCCTGGTCGCCGACGACAAAAACACCTACATCGTCAGCGGCAACGGCGACGTCATCGAGCCCGACGAAGGCGCCGCCGCCATCGGTTCGGGCGGGCCTTTCGCCCTCTCCGCCGCCACTGCCCTGCTGCGCAACACCAAGCTCTCCGCCCGCCAGATCGCCGAACAGGCCATGCAGATTGCCGCCCGCATCTGCATCTACACTAACGACAACGTCACCTACGAGGAGCTCGCCTAATGGTCATCTATCTTCCCGCCCAATCGGTGGACGAGGAACCCATCCTCGACGAGCTCACCCCGCGCGAAATCGTGCGCGAGCTGGACAAGCACGTGGTGGGGCAGGCCGACGCCAAGCGCGCCGTGGCCATCGCCTTGCGCAACCGCATCCGCCGCCAGAAACTGCCGCCTGAGATGGCAGACGAGGTCATGCCCAAGAACATCCTCATGATCGGCCCCACCGGCGTGGGCAAGACCGAAATCGCGCGCCGCCTCGCGCGCCTCGCCAATTCGCCGTTTCTCAAGGTGGAGGCCTCCAAGTTCACCGAAGTCGGCTACGTGGGCCGCGACGTGGAATCCATGATCCGCGACTTGGTGGATATCTCGATCGACATGGTGCGCGAAGAGCGCCTCGAAGAAGTCGCCGACCGCGCCGAAGCCAACGCCGAAGAGCGCCTCCTGGACCTGCTCATGCCGCCCCAGCCGGAGCCCACCGAAAGCATTGAGCGCACCCGCGAGAAGCTGCGCGAGCGCCTGCGCGAGGGCAAGCTCGACGAGCGCATCGTGGAGCTGGAAGTCAAGGACCGCCCCCCCAACATCGAGTTCGCCACCAACGCCGGCATCGAGGAGATGAGCATCAACATCAAGGACATGCTCCCCAATTTCTTCGGCGGCAAGACGCGCAAACGCAAAATGCGCGTCGCCGAGGCCGCCGATTACCTGGGCCAGGAAGAGGAGCAGAAGCTCATCGACATGGACCAGGTCACGCGCGTGGCCCTCGAGCGCGTGGAAACCAGCGGCATCATCTTCCTCGACGAAATCGACAAGATCGCCGGCCGCGAAACCGGCCACGGCCCGGACGTCAGCCGCGAAGGCGTGCAGCGCGATATTCTGCCCATCGTCGAAGGCACCACCGTCAATACGCGCTACGGTTTCGTGCGCACCGACCACATTCTGTTCATGGCGGCGGGCGCGTTCCATGTCTCGAAGCCCTCCGACATGATCCCCGAGCTGCAAGGGCGCTTCCCCATCCGCGTGGAGTTGAAATCGCTCACCGTGGAGGATTTCATCCGCATTCTGAAGGAGCCGAAAAACGCGCTGGCCAAGCAGTACACCGCGTTGATGGAAACCGAGGGCATCAAGCTCACCTTCACCGACGACGCGCTGGAAGAAGTCGCCAAGTTCGCCGCGCAGGTCAATCAGAGCTCCGAAAATATCGGCGCGCGCCGCCTCCACACCATCATGGAGAAGCTGGTCGAAGAAGTCTCCTTCGAAGGTCCGGACCTGAAGAAGAAAACCGTCAAGATGGATGCCGCCTACGTGCGCAAGCAGTTGGCCGACATCGTCAAGGATCAGGACCTCAGCCGCTATATCCTGTAGGACCCGCCCCGTTCCTTAGTAGGGAAGCGAGCAAGTCGTTGGGAGAATGGGGGTCGCGCGCCGCCGACCGTGGTTCGGTTGGCCCCGCGGGTCAGCGCTTCCAAGCAAGGGAAAAGGATCTGGCGCCTTCCTTATTTTCGTTTTTTGATCTACAATGGAGATCGCTATGAAGGCGCGCTCCTTCACAAACCTGAGACAGATCAGAGCCATTAAGGTCCACCAATGGCTAGATGAATGGGATAAAACGCCCTTTGAGCAAAGAAAGTGGCGAAAAAGGCCACGCCCGCACTTCTATCTCCTCTCCCTCGACGCATACGAACTGAAAGCACTCTCCGGGATAGAACGCCGGGAGACGTCAGGCCGGCTTCATCATGGGCAGGATCTCGGTATCCAGAGGCGTCACGACCCGGAGCGTTCCGAGGAGATAAAAAGATTCGTCGAATTCGGCTACCCTTGGTCAGAACTAAGCGAAGCCAAGCGCGGTTCTCGCGAATATGACGATTTACGCAAGCCGGGCTGGTTACCGACAGCGGTGGTCGTGAATATCCTGGGCATCAACGACCTGCGAAGGGGACGCGCCGTCGACCGCAACGACCTAATCACGATCCACGACGATGACGATTCCTCAGCCCTCGTCGTCCTACCCTCCAATTTCTCCGGCCCGGAATGGAGACCCTCAGACCTGCCCCCAATTGAGGTGATAGACGGCCAACACCGCCTCTGGGCCTTCGGATCAGATAGGGCCAAGGGCAGATTTGAGATCCCCGTGGTAGCTTTCTTCGAACTTGACCTCAGCTGGCAGGCATACCAGTTCTGGACTATCAACATTAAGCCAAAAAAAATTAATCAAAGCTTGGCCTTCGACCTCTATCCCCTGCTCCGAACAGAAGACTGGCTTGAAAAGTTCGACGGCCACCCAATTTATCGCGAAACGCGTTCACAAGAACTTGTTCAACACCTCTGGTCACAGCCGGAAAGTCCGTGGCATCAAAGGATCAACATGCTCGGGGAACCCGGACTAGGCCGAGGCATGGTCAGCCAAGCATCCTGGATCCGCTCGCTGATGACCACCTTCGTTCGGTCTCGGGAAAAGGGTAGGATAGGCGGATTGTTTGCATCTCCGTCTGCGAACGAGAATGATGTCCTTCCATGGAGCAGGACGCAGCAAGCCGCGTTTCTGATCTTTATCGGCATCCAGGTCAGGAATGCTGTGAGGTCGGAACACGCCGAGTGGGCAGAAGCGATTCGTGCGGCTGAACCGACAGCTGATCCTGCCAGCGCGCGAGATCCGGCATTTGCTAGCGCCGTCTCGTTGTTAGCGAGCGATATCGGAATCCGGGGGCTGCTCTATGCTACAAACGACCTCTGCTGTTATAGGTCTCGGGATCTCGAACTTGGGAAGTGGGTTATTAATGACTCTGCCGAGCCCGACACGGCGGGAATAAGTGCCGCAGTTAAATCCCTTAACCATACCAAGGTCGGTGCGTTCATGGGCGACATTGCTGAGCGGCTGGCCCGATTCGACTGGCGATCCTCCGCTGCACCGGGACTGAATCCACAGGAGATCACCCTTAAGCAATCGCTTCGCGGCAACGGCGGCTACAAAGTGATGCGGCGGCTGCTAATGGAGCATTTGTCGGCTGCTAGGGGCGAGGTCGGCTCGTCAGCAAAGACTGTTTCGAGCCTGTTGGGTCTGTCCTAAGCCGCCATGCCAAGAGCGCCAATATCTCAAGCCACGGTTGCCCATGCATCCCGTGGCGCAATGGAAGCAATACTTCGCCAACTCCACCAGAACTTTACTAATAATACCTGGCTATCACCGACAAATCGTTATGCGACTGACACAATTGCCAGGATCAAGGCGGATTGGGGACATCTCGTCAGCGCCGACCTCGTCCAATATGTGGCGGCCTCGGCACCGGTGCACCTGCTAGACGGCTGGGCCTTCCTCGGGCGCGCGGTGGACGCTGCCTTGCGCGGCGATCCCGACACGACCAGACACCTTGCATACTACGCGGAGCTTCGAGCCGCAATTTCTCTTCTGGCCACTGAGGGTATTGGTGTATTCAACTATCAGCATTTTCTCATCGAGCAGTCCATGCAGCCCCTACAGAATCTGCCCTCAATGGGAACCCACAGCATCGTTTGGGAACTGCTGAAATCCTGGTCGCATTTGCCGCGTGCTGCTTCGTTAGTTGGACAAATTGTTGCCGTCGACGGGGTCTCCCTCTCTGACTGGATCAGACATTTCGGACTTGCAACAGGCAACGCTCTTCAACCCATCGCGGCGCAATGGCTTACAGCTTGGGGATTAGACCTCGGGCAATTCAGCCGGGATCACAACGCGCGCAATGTCGCGAGCTACCGCCCCACCAGTCTAGTCCTGCGCACTCCAGCCCGAATTAAGGACTCCTTCAAGGCCGTCGATGATATATGGAGTGCCCTGGAGCCGACAGCAGGGGGCAAATTTAACATAATCGACTCTCACTTGCTCCGACTGACTATCGAAGACATTTCTAAATCCATTAGCGTGAACGTAAATGCCCCGAGCGCGAGAAAGCGGTATGTGCTGGAAGTCCGTCGGATGGTGGCGAACGCGGGTCCTGGTGGTGATCAGGCGGGTTTTCGTTCGTTTCTGCTCCGGCGAACCAGCAGCAAAGATCGTGGCATACTCGAGTTAGCCAGAGGAACCGACCCCGTCTGGGCCCCGAATCATCATCTGCAGGTACTGAGCCGGGCGGCCCTATTGCTTCGCGTGGCAGGTGGCGCCTGCGCCCTGCTGCTCCAATCCGGCGGCGTCTCGCTCTCAACCTTACGATTCTGGTGGTCGGAAATTGGCGAAGCGCGCGGCTGCTGGGACCGCGCATCAGCGCCTCAGGACGTAACCGACCTCTGGGCAGACATTGCGGACGCAATGAGCGAGATCCACTCCAAACAGTCAGGTAGAGGGAAGTGCGGCAGCCTTTTGAAAACTAGGCGTGATTCGCTAACCCAGATTGCCGTCCTGGGCGAGTGTGAGCGAATCGGTCTCTGGGGAATCAACGTCTGATGGACCCCAATCCAGTTCGTGTGTGCAAGCCGTTCCTGAAGTGGCCGGGCGGGAAGCGATGGTTGTGTCCGACGGTGCTCGAGTTGGTATCGGGGCTGAATTTCCGCCGGTACTTCGAGCCCTTCTTGGGAGGGGGAGCCGTCTTTTTTGCGCTCCAGCCTGCCAAGGCGGTGCTCTCCGACGTTAATCCAGAGCTGATGAACGCCTACGAGCAGGTCAAGAGATCCCCGCACAGGCTAATCGAGAGGCTTCGCAAGATCCCTGTAACGACCGAGTCCTACGATTCCATGAGGAGCGAGGATACGAGGGGCGCGATCGGCAGCGCGGTGAGGTTTCTATTCCTAAATCGAACAGCGTTCGGAGGGATGTACCGTCTGAACCAAAAGGGGCAGTTCAACGTCCCCTTCGGCGGCGGACAACGCCGTCCTGACCCTCTCTGGACAGCGGATTTGCTGCTGACTGCATCACGAGCGCTTCAGGGCGTACGACTCGGATGCGGGGACTTTGAGGTTACCCTTCAAGGCGCGCGGCGCGGTGACCTTGTCTTTTGCGACCCAACTTACACGGTTACGCACAATAACAATGGCTTTATTCGGTACAACGAATCCAATTTCCGCTGGGCTGACCAGCAGCGGCTCGCCACCGTCTGCGCGCAATTGCGCTCCAAGGGCGTCACAATGATCGTGACAAATGCGTTCCACGAGGAGGTTCGGCGTCTTTACCGCGATTCCGACACTTATGTAGTCGACAGGCCTAGCCTGCTTTGCCCGTCCCCAGAGAAACGCAGGCTGACCAAAGAGTACCTATTCTTGCTGAGGCCGTAGCGTTGCGCCGTCCGAAGGAGGCGCCCGCGCCCGGCGACCCGAAATGAACCGAGCAAGAGATCTGAGGGCTGGCTCACAGTGCAATAATGGATCGGATCGACATTCCATGCCAGAACTCGTCCCCTACACCGTCCAAGACGACGTTGCCATCGTCACCATAAACAATCCGCCCGTCAACGCCCTCAGCCCCGGCGTCCCCGAAGGCATCGACGCGGGCGTGGCGCGCGCCGCCGCCGACCCGGCCGTCAAGGCGGTCGTGCTCATCGGCGCGGGCAACACCTTCATAGCCGGCGCCGATATCAAGGTCTTCGGCGCCATCCCCAACCGCGAGGTTTCCATCGACCGCTCGCATCGCGTCCACGCCCTGTTGCGCCGCATTGAGGATTGTCCCAAGCCCGTCGTCTGCGCCATCCACGGCACCGCGCTCGGCGGCGGACTCGAATTCGCCATGGCCTGCCACTACCGCGTGGCCGTGCCCGCCGCCAAAGTCGGCCAGCCCGAAGTCCTGCTGGGCATCATTCCCGGCGCGGGCGGCACGCAGCGCCTGCCGCGTCTGTGCGGCGTAGCCACCGCCGTCGAGCTTTGCACCCAAGGCCAGCACATCGGCGCAAAGCGCGCCCTGGCCGAAGGCATCGTCGACGCAATAGTCGATGGCGACCTCCTCACGGGCGCCATCGCCTTCGCCCTCGCCAAAGCCGCCGCGGGCGAAACCCGCAAAGTCCGCGAGCAGGAAACCAAGATCGCCGATTACACCGCTGCCGCCGCCGCCATCGACGCGGCCCGCGCCAGCCTGAAGAAGACCGCCCGCGGCGCGCACGCGCCCTACGCCGCCGTCGACGCCATCGCGGCCGGTGTCCAAGGCGGCTTCGACGCCGGCTCCGCGCGCGAAATCGAGATCTTCGCCGATTGCGTGCTCTCCGCCGAATCCCGCAACCTCATCCGCCTCTTCTTCGCCGAGCGCGAAGCCGCCAAGGTTCCCGGCGTCCCCAAAGATACCCCCACCGCTGAAATCCGCGCGGCAGCCGTGGTCGGCGCGGGCACCATGGGCGGCGGCATCGCCATGAACTACGCCAACGCCGGCATCCCCGTGCTGCTCAAGGAATCCGACCAGGCCGCCCTCGACCGCGGCCTCGCCACCATCCGCAAGAATTACGATATCTCCGCCTCCAAAGGCAAAATGACGCCCGAGCAGGTCGACCGCGTCATGTCCCTGATCCGCCCCACCCTCACCTACGACGGTTTCGACCAAGTCGATATCGTGGTCGAAGCCGTCTTCGAAAACCTGGATCTGAAGAAGTCCGTCTTCGCCGATCTCGGCCGCGTCACCAAGCCCGATTGCGTGCTGGCCTCCAACACCTCCACCCTGGATATCGATCAATTCGCGCAATCGAGCGGCCGCCCCGCCAACGTCATCGGCCACCATTTTTTCAGCCCCGCGAACGTCATGAAGCTGATGGAAATCGTGCGCGGCCGCGAGTCCAGCAACCAGACCATCGCCACATCGCTGAAGCTTTCGAAGAAGCTGAACAAGGTGGGCGTTGTCGTCGGCAACTGTTTCGGATTCGTCGCCAATCGCATGCTCGCCTACTACATGCGCGAAGCCTGCTTGCTGCTCGAAGAGGGCGCGAGCGTCCCCCAAATCGACCAGGTGATGACCACCTTCGGCATGCCCGTCGGCCCTTTCGGCATGCAGGATATCGCGGGCATCGACGTGGGCGCGCGCATCCGCCAGTATCTGCATTCGATCGGCGCGCGGCGCGCCGAAGGCCCCGAATCGCCTGTGCCCGACTGGCTTTACGACATGGGCCGCTCCGGCCAGAAGACCGGCTCCGGATGGTATCGCTATGAAGCCGGCAGCCGCACTCCCATCCCCGATCCGCTGATCGAAGAGCTGGCCGCCAAGGCCGCCGCCGAGCGCGGTATCGCGCGCCAGCCCATCTCCGACGACGAGATTCTCTCGCGCATCATTGTGGCGCTGGCCAACGAAGGCGCAAACGTCCTCGATGAGCACATAGCCATCCGGCCCGGCGATATAGACGTGATCTACGCATACGGATTCGGCTATCCGCGCCACCGCGGCGGCCCCATGGCCTATGCCGATTCGCTGGGTCTCCCGCAAGTGCTGGCCAAGGTGAACGAATATCGCGCGCGCCTGGGCGATCATTGGAAGCCCGCGCCGCTGCTGGAGCGCCTGGCCACCGACGGCAAGGGGTTTTATGATCAATGAAGGGTGGGGCGGGCCTCCAGGCCTGCGCGGGTTCTCCAGAACCCGCTCCACGGCATTATTCATCCTCTGCGCGACGGCCATCGCCCTGCCCGCGCAAACCTTCACCACCCTGCACAGCTTCGATAACACCGACGGCGCCAGCCCCTACGCAGCGCTGGTCCAGGCCACCGACGGGAATCTGTACGGAACAACCGTGTACGGCGGGGCTGATGGCTTTGGGACGATCTTCAACATCACTCCGGCCGGCACGCTGACCACGCTGCACAGTTTCTGCTCCGAGAGCAATTGCACGGACGGCTCCGAACCTTTCACGGGGCTGGCTCAAGCCGCCAACGGGAACTTCTATGGGACCACCAGGAATGGCGGCATAGGCGGAACCTATGGCTTCGGGACAGTCTTCAGAATCACCCCAAGTGGCGCCCTGACAACGCTGCACAACTTCTGCTCCCAAAGCTGCATGGACGGCGAGTCCCCCCTCGCGGGGTTGATCCAGGCCACCAACGGAGACTACTATGGGACCACGTACTCCGGCGGGATCGGTATCGGTAACGGCACGGTCTTCAAAATCACCCCGAGCGGTACCCTGACAACTTTATACAGCTTCTGCGCTCAAAGCGCATGCCCGGACGGCGCGGGCCCGACGGCGGGGCTGGTCCAGGCCACTAACGGAGACTTCTACGGCGCCACGGACAATGGCGGCGCCTACGGCCTCGGGACCGTCTTCAAGATAACTCCCGGTGGCGTGTTGGCGACGCTGCATAGCTTCTGCCCGGATAGCTTGTGCGCCGACGGCCAACATCCCCAAGCGGCTCTGGTCCAGGCCGGCAATGGAGAACTCTATGGGACGACGTACGAGGGCGGGGCCGGCGCCGCCGGGACGGTTTTCAAGATAACGCCAAGTGGAACCTTGACCACAATTCACACTTTTTGCGCCACATTCCCATGTACCGATGGCTTGTTCCCCGCTGCGGCCTTGGTTCGGGCTACCGACGGGAACCTCTACGGGACGACGGTTCACGGCGGAGCCAACAACGACGGCACGATCTTCAAAATCACCCCGGGTGGTACGCTCACGACGCTATACAGCTTCTGCTCTCAAAGCGCCTGCGCCGACGGCTCACAGCCCTACGCTGGGATCGTCCAAGACACCAATGGGAAATTCTACGGGACAGCTTCGTCCGGCGGGGCAACCAACGACGGCGCGGTCTTCAGCCTGTCCGTGGGCCTGCACCCGTTCGTTGAAACGCAGCCCGCTTCCGGCAAAGTGGGGACGGCCGTCAACATTTTGGGAACCGATCTGACCGGCGCGACCCGTGTCACCTTCAACGGCATCAGCGCGGCCTTCACAGTCGTCTCGGCTTCCGAAATCACCACCGCCGTCCCCGCCGGCGCGGCCACCGGAACAGTCCAGGTGATAACACCCAGAGGCGCGCTGTCGAGCAACATCTCCTTCCGCGTACGATAAGAGCCCTCGATTGGAGTACACTCAGGTGAGACCAATATGAAAGAAACCTTGTGGGGCAGGATGCCATCCTGCGCGCCGATTGCCAATCGGCGCAAAGTGACACTCTTTGCGCTGTGCGCAATTTCGGCCGTAGCCCTGCCCGCGCAGACTCTCACGACGCTATACCGCTTCCACGATAGCGACGGCGCAAACCCCTCCGCGGCGCTCGTCCAGGGCGGCAGCGGAGACCTCTACGGGACAACCCCGAATGGCGGGACGGGCGTCTATCAAAGGGGCACAGTCTTCAAGATCACCCCGAGTGGCAAGCTGACGACCCTATATAATTTCTGCGCCCAAAGCGACTGCCCGGACGGCGGATACCCCAACGGGCTGGTCCAAGGCGCCAATGGAGACTTCTACGGGACAACATCCAGCACAGTGTTCAAGATCGCCCCGAGCGGCACGCTCACGACGCTATACACGTTCTGCTCCCTCCCCCAGTGCGCTGATGGGGAAGACTCCGCCGCGGCGCTAATCCAGGGCGCCAATGGGGACTTCTACGGGACAACCACGCAGGATGGGGCTAACCCCGATCGCCAAGAGTATGCGGGGACGGTCTTCAAAATCACCTCGTCTGGCACCCTGACGACGCTATACAGCTTTTGCACGGATGACGGTGCGGATCCTTGCCTGGACGGTCAAGACCCCCAGGCGGCGCTCGTCCAGACCGCCAACGGCGACATCTACGGGACAGCCTCCGGTGGCGGAACCAACCTCTTTGAGGGCGATGGCGGGACGGTCTTCAAAATCACCCCGGGCGGCACGCTAACGACGCTGTACAACTTCTGCTCCCAAAGCAATTGCACGGATGGCGCAGACCCCAACGGGTTGGTCCAGGGCGCCGATGGAAACTTCTACGGCACAACGCATATCGGCGGCCCCAACGGCATCTCGGAATCCGGCTACGGGACGGTCTTCAAGATCACGCCGGGCGGCACGCTGACCACGCTATACAACTTCGGCTCCCAGAGCGGCGACGGCACATACCCCGCTTCCGGGCTGGTCCAGGCCGCCGACGGCAACTTCTACGGGACAACCGCCAAGGGCGGGGCCAACTGTACCGTCTGGGGCTGTGGGACGGTGTTCAGTATCACCCCAAGCGGTACGCTGACGACCCTATACAGCTTTTGCTCCCAGAACAAGTGTACGGACGGCAAGACCCCCAACGCGGGGCTCGTCCAGGCCACCAACGGGGACTTCTACGGCACGACCTCCGCGGACGGGGACGGCCATGGCACGGTCTTCAGCCTGTCGGTAGGCCTCGGCCCGTTTGTAAGAACACAGACTACCTCCGGCAAAGTGGGAGCGGCCGTCACGATTCTAGGCACCGATCTGACCGGCTCAACCAGCGTCACGTTCAACGGCACCCCGGCCGCATTCACCGTGGTGCGCCCTTCCGAAATCGCCACTACGGTCCCCGCCGGCGCAACCACCGGAACAGTCCAAGTCGCGACACCCAACGGCACGCTCTCCAGCAACGTCCCCTTCCTGGTGAGGCAGCCATGAATCGAACCTTGTGGGGCAGGATGCTATCCTGCGCGCCGATTGCCAATCGGCGCAAACTGGCATTATTCATCCTCTGCGCAATAACTGCAGTGATGTCCGTATCCGCGCAGACTCTCACCACGCTGTATAGCTTTGATGCTAAGGACGGCGCATATTCATCCGCCGGGCTGGTCCAGGCCACCGACGGGGACTTCTACGGGACAAATAGCCGTGGCGGGGCCCACGGCAAGGGCACCGTCTTCAAGATCACTCCGAGTGGCACGCTACGGACGCTATACAACTTCTGCCCTCAAAGCGGCTGCCAGGACGGCGCATTCCCCTTCGCCGCTCTCGTCCAGGCCACCAATGGGGACTTGTACGGGACAACCGCCGGCGGCGGGGTCCACGGCAACTATGGCACGGTTTTCAAAATCACCCTGAGTGGCAAGCTGACCACGCTCTACAGCTTCTGCTCTCAAAGCGGGTGCACGGACGGCGAAATGCCATACCGCAGCGCGCTGGTCCAGGCAACCAATGGCGACCTTTACGGGACCACCTTTGAGGGCGGGAGCGACGGCAATGGGACGATCTTCAAGATCACCCCGAGCGGTACGCTGACGACGATATACACCTTCTGCTCCCAAGGCGCCTTTCCCGACTGCCCGGACGGTACATATCCCGCGGCGGAGTTGGTCCGGACCCCGAATGGGGACTTCTACGGGACAACCTCTGGCGGGGGCAACCTCTACTTCGGAGCACCTTCGGGGACGGTCTTCAAAGTTACCCCGGCAGGCACGCTGACGACGATATATAGCTTCTGCTCCCAAAGCCACTGCGCGGACGGCGCAATTCCCAACGCGGGGCTCGTCCAGGCCACCGATGGCAACCTCTATGGGACAACGTCCAGTGAAGGCGCCCCCGGGGGCGGGACTGTCTTTCAAATCACCCCGGCCGGTGCGCTGACGACGCTATACAACTTCTGCTCCCAAAGCGAGTGCACGGACGGCAAGGCGCCCGAAGCGACGCTCGTCCAGGCCACCGGCGGGAACCTCTACGGGACGACGTACGAGGAAGGGGCCAACAACTTTGGCACGCTCTTCAAGATCACCCCGAGTGGCACGCTGACGACGATATACAGCTTCTGCTCCCAAAGCGGGTGCACGGACGGCAAATATCCCTTCGCCGAGCTCATGCAGGCCACCAATGGAGACATCTACGGGACAACCGTCTATGGTGGAACACATAACAGCAACGGCATTGGCTATGGCACGATCTTCAGCCTGTCCGTCGGCCTCGGCCCGTTTGTGAAAACACAGACTACCTCCGGCAAAGCGGGATCGGTCGTCAAGATTTTGGGGACCGATCTGACGGGCGCGACCAGCGTGACATTCAACGGCACACCGGCTGCCTTCACCGTGGTGCGCCCTTCCGAAATCACCACCACCGTACGCGCAGGCGCGACCACCGGAATAGTCCAAGTCGTGGCGCCCAACGGCACGCTGTCCAGCAACGTGCCCTTCCGGGTGCCGCAAAACGTGGCGCAAGAAAAGGAGAACACGCATGAAACGAATCGTTAGCGCTCTTTTTGTGTTATCCGCAACGGCGGCCACAGTTCTGCTCGCGCAGACTTTCACCACGCTACGCCGCTTCCACGGTGCGGATGGCGCAAACGCCAACGCTCAGCTCCTCCAGTCCACCGATGGCGAACTATACGGGACAACCTTGCAGGGCGGAGCCGCGGGCAAAGGCACTGTCTTCAAGATCACGCCGAGTGGTAAGCTGACGCCACTGTACAGCTTTTGTACCCAAAGCGGATGCACCGACGGCGGATGCCCAGCCGGAGCGCTAATCCAGGCCACGAATGGTGACTTCTACGGGACAACGTCCGATGGCGGGGCCAACGGCGGCGGCACCTTCTGCTCCCAGGGCGGCACGTGCCCGGATGGCCAATCCCCCGTCGGCGCGCTCATCCAGGCCACCGATGGGACCCTGTACGGCACAGCCTCGGATGGCGGAGCCAACGGTTATGGCACGGTTTACCAAATCACCCCGAGCGGTGCGCTGACGACGCTACACAGCTTTGATATGACGGACGGCTCGGGCCCCGGCTCGCTGGTCCAGGCCACCGACGGCAACTTCTATGGAGCAACCGTCAGTGGCGGCGTCTACGACGACGGAACGGTCTTCAAAGTCACGCCGAACGGCACACTGACGACGGTGTATAGCTTCGGCTCCGAAATCGCGGACGGCTTCTACCCCTTTGGTGGGCTGATCCAGGCCACCGACGGCAACTTCTACGGGACGGCCAGATCGGGCGGGACCATCCACGAACGTGGGACAGTCTACGAGCTCACGCCGAGCGGCGCATTGACGACCATTATACACTTTCTGCTCCAAAGTCCCGTGCGCCGACGGCAAGCTCCCGTACGCCGGTCTGGTGCAGTCTACCAATGGGAATTTCTACGGGACGACCTCGAGCGGCGGGAGCGAGGGTGGCTATGGCACGATCTTCAGCCTCTCCGTAGGACTCGGCCCCTTCGTGAAAACACAGACTACCTCCGGCAAAGCGGGAGCGGCCGTCAAGATTTTGGGGACCGATCTGACCGGCACGACCAGCGTCACATTTAACGGCACACCGGCTGCCTTCACCGTGGTGCGCCCTTCCGAAATAGCCGCCACCGTGCCCGCCGGCGCGACCACCGGAACAGTCCAAGTCGCGACGCCAAACGGCACGTTGTCCAGCAACGTCCCCTTCCGGGTGCCATAACCTCCACGCCTTCGGCCGGGAGCCAGCGGTTCCATAGCGGTAGCCATGCACCAAGCGCCGCTGCCGCGTTGGCAGACGCGCGAGTGGGCCTTTCCGAAGCCCGCTCAAGCTATACTGGAGAAGTCATGACTATTGATGAACGCCTCGAACGGCTCACGGAACGGCACGAGGCCCTGACGCAAAGCTTGGAACTGTTCCAGCACGACATGGCCGAAATGCGCGCCGCCGCCGCGGAGCGCGATGCCAAATATCACGAGCGGTTCAGCCGAATCCTCGACGTCGTCGAGACCCTGGCCGCCACAGCACAGAACCACGAACAGCGCATCGAACGCCTGGAAGGCTGACCGTGCCTGTCATGCCGGACCCCTCCCCCACCGCGGATGGCATCCGGATCGAGCAATCCATCCCGCCACCCCGGACCAGTCTAGCGGTAGCCAGCAGCATTGCCCAGCCCCCGCGACAGTATCGGGTTACGCTCGGGACTGGCGAAACTTTGCAAGGCGACAATGTGACCTTCGAATTAATCCGGCCGCGCTTCCATCTCCGCGCCGCCGGATCGCTCCGCTCTTCCGCAGGCAAAGCCGGCAACGCGCTGCGCGGCGCTTTCGGCATGATGCTGCACCAAACCGCGACCTGGCCGGACTACGCGCACATTTCGAGCTGAAGGCCTCCGCTGCCCCAGCGGCCTCGCCGATCCGCCCCGTCCCCTTCGTGATCCGTGCGGCGCACCCGACAGCCACACCATTCCCCCTGGCGCGCGATTTCACTTCGACGTACATTTGTTCGACCTGAAGCGCGACCGCTCGGGCCTGATCGACGTTGAGCAGAAGGGTGTGGCTATCGCCCTCGACGCCGCACAGGAGCCCGCCACCCGCATCCGCGTGCAATTCCTAACACCAGCCGAATTGAAGAGCCGCGGCCGTCAGGGAGCGGTGCCCGAACTCCCCATCCTCTTCGCCCGCCTCCGCAACCGGATCGCGCCCTCCGCCCCCTCTACGGACCCGGCCCCCCTCGATATCGATCTCCGCGCCATGGGCGAACGCGCCGCCCGCGTGAGCCTGACCCCAGCCGGATTCACCGGCGCAGCCGGGTATGATGGAGATCTCGCCGAGTTCCCGCCCAACCCTGCGTGCCGGCCGGTGGACCGGCGTCGGCCGCCAGACCGTCTGGGGAAAAGGAGAGATATGTTTCCAGCCCTGCTCTTAGCCGTCAAAACCTACACGCTCCCGCCGGACAAGCTCGCCAAAGCCATCGGGTACGCCGCCGCCCGCAACCGCCTGCATTTCATCGCCGTGGCTTACGGTATCCTGGTCCTGATCGCGCTACTGGCCTGGCGCGTGGCCCCGCGCGTTCGCAACCTCGCGGAAACCGCCACGCGCCGCCGCATCCTGCAGGCCTACATTTTCGCGCCGCTGCTGCTCCTCATCATCGACGCGCTGGAACTGCCCATCTCCCTCTACGGCCACCACCTCTCGCTCAAGTACGAGCAATCCATCCAAGGCTGGGCATCCTGGTTCTGGGATTGGACTAAAGGCGAGCTGATCCTCTTCGCCCTGGCCGGCATCGCCCTCTGGGTGCTCTACGGCGCGATGCGCCGCAGCCCGCGCCGCTGGTGGTTCTACTTCTGGCTTGCGTCCGTGCCCATGGTCGTGTTCCTCATGTTCATCGAGCCGCTGGCCATCGAGCCGCTCTTCTTCAAGTTCGAGCCGCTGGCCGCCAAGCAACCCGCCCTGGTCGCCGAAATCGAAAAGGTCGTCGCCCGCGGCGGCCTCGTCATTCCGCCCGATCGCATGTTCGAAATGAACGCCAGCGAGAAACTGAAATCGCTGAACGCCTATGTCACCGGCATCGGCGCGTCCAAACGCGTAGTGGTCTGGGATAACACCATCGAAAAAATGAATACCGGCCAGATCCTGTTCGTCTTCGGCCACGAGATGGGCCACTACGTTCTGGGACACGTCTGGATCGGCATCGGCGCGGCCCTGCTGGGCATTCTCGTCTTTCTGTTCCTGGCGTATCACGCCATGCGCTGGGCGCTGGCGCGCTACGGCGCGCGCTGGCACATCCGCAATGTCAGCGACTGGGCGTCGGTGCCCTTGTTGCTGCTGGCGCTCGCCGTCTTCGGCTTCCTCTCCGAACCGGTGTCGAATTCCTTCAGCCGCATGCTGGAGCACAACGCCGACGTCTACGGCCTCGAAGTGATCCGCGGGATCGTGCCTAACTCGTCGGAAGAGGCCGCCCAGGCTTTCCAAATCCTCGGCGAAATCTCGCTCGACGATCCCAATCCCAGCCCGTTCATCGAATTCTGGCTCTACGATCACCCGTCCATCCGCGACCGCGTCCGCTACGCCTCCGAGCATTGAACAGATTCCTTTTCCCTCCTCGCGGTAATACCATTCAGACAAGCATGGATCTGGTCAAAGCAGCCCGAAGAGGCCGGCAAGCCGCCTTCCTGCAACTCTTCGACGATCATCATCTGCCCCTGTTCCGCTTCGCATACCGTCTGACCGGTTCCGTCGCGGACGCCGAAGACATCGTACAGGAGTGCTTCCTGCAACTGCTGCGTCCGGAGTGCGCGTACGACCCGCGGCGCACCTCGGTCCGCACCTATCTATTCGGCGTTGTCAGAAACCAATCCCTGAAGCGGCTGCGAAACGATTTGAAGGGCGAAGCCAGCCTGCACCCGAATAACGAACCGTCGCCGGAAAGCGAAGCCATCCACGCCGAACTGGAAAATGCAGTCGCCCGCGCCGTCGCCCAGTTGCCGGAATCCCAGAGCGAAGTGCTGATCCTCGCCCATTACGAACACCTGCCGCTGGCGGAGATCGCGCGCATAATGGCCCTCGATGTGGGCGCGGTAAAGTCGCGCCTGCAACGCGCCCGCGCCAGTTTGAAGGAAACCCTCGCCGCATACGCGCCTGACTCGCAGCGAAGCCTTGAGAGAAGACCATGAACGATGCCGAACTCGATGAGCTACTAAATACCTGGACCGCACCGCCGCCGCCACCCTCCTTGCGCGAGAACGTGCTGGCCGTCGGCTGGCAATCTCGGGCGCCGCGCCCCAGAAAACGCATGTTTGTGGCAGCCATCCTGGCCGCTGCCGCATTATTATTAGTAGTCGCCCAAGCCCGCCCGGGATCGCCGCCAGTCCGTATCCCCTACACGGTGGATTCCGAATTCATCCGCTATGCGAACGATGGGTCGTCTTCGATCGAAATGGTTACAATCTCGTACCAGATCAACGGAGCCGAGATTCTCCGGTCGCGATTTATCCCCGGCCATCCTTTCGGAACCGCACTCGGCCGAGCGCTGGACGCGACCCTTCCTCTTTGGTCCCGGCTGATGGCGCGCTTGACCGTCGACCCCGAAATGTCGGAAAAGCTCCAGCGGCACGTCCCTCACACTATCGGATCGATTACGGGCTGCGATGCCTCCTGCTTGGTGTTGCAGCGCTATTTTTTCGCTCGAGGCGCCGGCGCCGATTCCGCCTGTTTGGACGGAGCCATCGTCGCCCACGAAACGATACTCAACTATCCCACTACCGCCGTCCAGCCTCGCATGGGCGGGAGCGTCAGGATGACTTGGTGGACGGCCCCCGATCTGGGGTGCTTTGCCTTAAGAGTCACCACCGAAGAGAAACAGCCCGACGGCACGTTTCGCCTGGTGAGCGAAAAACGCGCGCTGCGAATAAACGTGCAGTAGGGTGGCGCCGGTGGCGCCATGCGCCGCCGCGCGGCTTTAGCCCGCATGGTACAACACCAATATGCCCACCTTCCGAGTGGAAACGCCGCCCGTCGCCTACGACGTGGTGGTGGAGCGCGGCAGTCTGCACCGCGCCGCGCAATACCTGCCCGCCAAGGCCGGCAAAGTATTCGTCGTCTCCACCGATGACGTCTGGCGTCACCAGTGCGCGCGCATCGAAAAGGGCCTGGCTCACATCCCGCACGAAGTTCTCTTCCTCCCCGGCGGCGAGGACCAAAAACGCATCGCGCCCGTCGAGCGTCTGGCCGAAGAGATGGTCCGTCTCGGCGGCGACCGCTCCAGCATGGTGGTCGCTTTCGGTGGCGGCATCGTAACCGACATGGCCGGTTTTCTGGCGGCCATATTCATGCGCGGCATTCCTGTAGTGCAGATCCCAACCACTCTGCTCGCCCAGGTGGATGCCTCCATCGGCGGCAAGACCGGCGTCAACCTGGGAATCGGCAAAAACCTCATCGGCAGCTTCCATCAGCCGCTGGCCGTCCTGGTCGATCCCGACGTGCTCGAAACGCTGCCGGACCGCGAATACCGCGCCGGCCTGTACGAAATCCTGAAAGCGGGCGTGATCCGCAGCGAGACCTTGTTCCGATTCCTCGCGGAACAGAGCGTCGCCGTGCTGGCGCGCGAGCCGCAAGCGGTAGACCGCATCGTCGCCGAGTCCGTCGAGATCAAGGCGCAAGTGGTTTCCGCCGACGAGCGCGAAGGCGGCTTGCGGCGCATCCTGAATTTCGGCCATACCTTCGGCCACGCGCTCGAAGCCGAGACCGGCTACACCCGCTTCCTGCATGGCGAGGCGGTCGCGTTTGGCATGCGCGCCGCCGTGTACCTAGCGCAAATGACCGGCCATCTCTCGGTCGAAGACACCGTGGACATTCTGGAGACCATCAAGCTATACGGCCCGATCCCGTCACTCGCCGGCATTCCCGCGGAGCGCCTGCTCGCGCGCCTGGCCAGCGACAAGAAAACCATCCAGGGCAAAGTCCACTTCGTGCTGCCCGTGCGCATCGGCGAAGCGCGGGTGGTGTCCGGCATCGGCGATGACTTGGCGCTGGCCGCCATCCAGGCCGCCCTGGCATGAGCCTTGCATGAAAGGTACCTCGCCACAGGGCGCGCGCAACGAGCAGGAAGCGGCCGCCTGGGTGCGCGCCATGTTCGGCCGCGTGGCGCATCGCTACGACTTTGCCAACCATCTGCTTTCGTTCAACATCGACCGCTACTGGCGCGCGCACACCGTGGCGCGCGTACGGGATGTGCTGGCGCGTCCCGAAGCACGCGTGCTGGATATCTGCTGCGGCACCGGCGATCTGGTGCGCGCGCTGCAACGTGGACGGTCCGCCGGCGCCCCAGTCATGGGCTCGGACTTTTGCCATCCCATGCTGGTGGCCGCGCGCGCGAAAGTCGGGGGCAGCCCATTGTTCGAAGCCGACGCACTGCGTTTGCCGCTGGCGGACGCCTCGCTCGATTTGATCACGGTGGCGTTCGGCTTCCGCAATCTGGCCAATTATGAGGCGGGCCTGCGCGAGATGCACCGCGTGCTGCGTCCCGAAGGAGTGGCGGCCATCCTGGAATTCTCAAAACCGCCTAACAAGCTCTTCGGAGCGTTCTATAACTTCTATTCCCGCAGCATCCTGCCAGCGATTGGCGGCGCAATATCGGGATCGCGCGACGCCTACACCTACCTGCCGGAATCGGTACGCAAGTTCCCCGCCCCGGAAGAATTGTCGGAGATGATGCGCGCCGCCGGTTTCGCCAACGTCGAATTCGAGCGCCTGACCGCGGGCATCGTAGCGCTGCACGTAGGGCGGGGCCAGGCCCCGCCTTAAGGCTTCGGCCCCGTATACGGCTGATCCCAAGTCGCCTGATACATGGCCCCCAACAACGGCTGCGTATGGCCGTCGTAGTCCGCGTCCAGCGACCACATGAACCCGCCGCCCAGGCCGCGCTTCCACTCCGAATACCAGATGCGCTGGTACGTGGAATACTCGTCGTCGTAGGTGATGAAGCCCGGCGATCCATCCGTTTTCAGCAAATAGGGCACCTGCGATGTCCGGTCGAAGTACGCCGTCCATCCATTCTGGTTGACAAGCTGCTTGATGAACGTGCCGTAGTTTTCCGACGGTACCCTGTCGTTGCCGCACGAGCCGTTGATCAGCGGGCGGCATGGACCGTACACCTCGGCGACACTGGTCAGGCCGGTGTAGAAGTACCCGTAAAACGGCGTACCCATGTTCAGCTTGGCCGCCGGCACATGATAGTTGTCCAGAAAGATCGTGGCGGTTTGCTCCACGCTGCCGCCGGGCTCGCATTCCCAGGGCTGCGGATTTTTCGGATTCGGAAAGATCGGCGAATTGAGCTGCCCGTCGTCGGTCCAGGGGCCGCCGCAGTCGTACATCATGATGTTGTAATAATCCACCGACGGCAGCACGCCCGGGATATCATAGTCGCTTCCGCCCCATGGTGGAATGTCGGCGGAAAGGGTGTAGGTGGGGCTGGGGAAAGTGCGGCGCAGTCCCGTCATCACGGCGTAGAACATCTTCTGGTCCGCCGGCGTACTGGGATATTCCCAATCGATATCCAGGCCGTCGTAGCCGTTCGCGGCGATGAAGTCTTGCAGATTGGTCAATAACGTCTGCAAGGCGCCGCTGTTAGTCTCGAGTCCCGGAAAGTCGCCGCCCAGCAGCAGCATCACCTTCACTCCCGCCGCGTGCGCCTTGCTGATGAGCTCCGGCTCCAGGAATCCCTCGGGCACGGAAAGGCTGCCGTGGGCGCCGAAGCCGACCCCGGCGTGGTTGATATGCGTCAGCATCTGGAACGGAATCTGGGCCGAGCTGTACGGCGGAGTCTGGGTCCGGCTCCAGTAACCGTAGTCGGCGACTAAACGTTTAGGGGACTGCTGCCCTTGTGCCGGCAGCATCGCCAGGCCGCACAAAACGCCTGTTCCCAGGGCTGCAAATCGAATCATACGGAACGCCTCCATTAATGAGTACTGTACACCCGTTGCAGGCTCCGATGCTAGACCGGAGTGCTGGTGGGGAGCGACCTTGCACGCCGCTGCCGGCGCTACACGCACTAAAATATAGTGATAACGCCGATGTCGAACGATGCCGCTGCCCGAATCGAAAAGCTGCGCGAAACGCTGCGCCATCACGAGCGCTTGTACTACGTACTCGACCAGCCCGCAGTCAGCGATGCCGAATACGATGCCCTCATGCGCGAGCTGCGCGATC
>Ga0302326_10001916_pt1 | contig 51922 bp, 46 predicted proteins | sample Palsa_T0_3_FD_202264 | JGI IMG/M metagenome (GOLD analysis project Ga0302326, IMG submission 202264) | Peat permafrost microbial communities from Stordalen Mire near Abisko, Sweden - Palsa_T0_3 | ecosystem: Environmental > Terrestrial > Soil > Palsa > Peat permafrost | place: Sweden: Abisko...
CCATCGGGGCCTTGCGGCGGCTGCAGAAACGTCCGGGACTGGTCCGCGCATTCTTCGCTGATCCGCACCTGCGTTATATCACCGCATAACCAGAATCAGTCGGCCTACTTACGTCCGCCTTAGTAAGAGTGTGACTACTCTCCGAATCGCGCTCGCCGAGCCCCGGCCCGGGAGGCTGGCCAACGGCGGATTCCAGACCCGCGGTCACCTGGTCGTGCTGGCCGACGACACGGGTCACCGGGCCGTGCCGATCTGGCTGCGGGGCGCCGGCGACCTGTCCCGTCTCCTCGAACGGTCCGCTGGTCAGGTCATCACCGCCGCCGTGCCGCAGGAACTCACCACCCGGCGCGGATCCCCGCGGACGCCGACCTCATCCGGTTCGGCGTCTTCCTGGCCGGCCCAGGCCGGATCGAGCTGCGCGACCCGCAGCTGACCCGGGCGGGGAACCGAGGGGGCGTGAGGTCCAGGGCGGTGCTGGCCAGGAAGCCGTCCAGGAGGGCTGGCCGGTACTGCATCTGTTTCACCCGGGCCGGGGCCGCAGCCGGGCTTGACGGCGATCAGCGCGGCCAGCGACACCCGCTTGTTGCTGCCGCCAGTGACCGTCACCACCGGGGTACGGCCGAACCGCCGGCACTCCAGCTGTCAGCAGAACTCGTAACCTCAACCATTAAAGATCGTTAGCAAAAGAATAAAAACCCAATCAATTACCCAAACGGGCACCGGTGCGTGCACTAAGCACCCGCTCCAGCTTTATCCAGAAATATGTTCCGAAAATGGATAGAAGCTTTCGCTAGCCTGGAATATTGATGAGGGGTATCCGCTGCGCTAAATACCCTACCCATGTTATATTTCGGATTCAGGAAATCAAGCGAAGTGTTCACGGGACTAATGCTTCCGAAGCCGAGATCCCGCGGCCTGGATAACTTAGAACGCTTGAGTTCGCCATTGCTATTCCCAGCGTAAGGAGCCCCAATGCGGCGGACACTATCTTCCCTGCTGACTGCGGCCGTGATCGCTGCCGTCGCCAGCCCAGCCGTCGCCGGCAGTGCCTCCGCGGCGGTCGCGGCGATCCCGCGCCACCCGAATTTCGAAGCATCCGCGCCATTCGCCCGGTGGAACAACGGCGGGTTCCGCGTCAGCAACGACAAATGGAACCCGTCCGCCGGACCGCAGATGATCTGGGCGAACTCATACAGCGACTGGGGTGTCCAGTCGGACCAGGCGGCCGGCAACACCGCCGTGGAGACCTACCCGGCTGTCAAGGAGGAATTTGGCAACGTGCCGGTGTTGCGGTTCCCGACGATCACCAGCGGCTTCATCGAGTCGATGCCGGACGTGCGTGGCCTGGATGCCGAGGCCGCCGTCGACGTGTGGCTGAACAACTTCGGGATCGAGGTCATGATCTGGGTGGACAACCACGGCCAGACCCCCGCCGGGAACATCATCGGCCACGTGACGATCTCCGGCCAGTCCTTCGCGGTCTGGCGCCGCGGCCCTGCCTACACCTTCGCGCTGAAGGGCCACGAGACTAGCGGGCGGACGAACATCCTGGCGTCCGTCCAGTGGCTGATGCACCAAGGCTACGTGCCGGGCCGCTCGACCCTGAGCGAGGTCGACTTCGGATGGGAGATCGCCTCCACCGGCGGCCGCCCACAGCACTTCGCGGTGGCCAACTACTGGGTGCACACATAAAAGCCCCATCAAATTACCCAAACGGGCGGCGGTGCGTGCGCCCAGCACCCTTCGGCTCAGGGGGCCTGCAGAAGTACGCGCAACTGAGCCAGGCATCGCCCTCGGGTGGGACCGATGCTGCCTACCGGCAGTCCTAGCTGATCGGATATCTCGGCGTAGGAAGTTGGCGGGTCAGCCATGAGCAGTTCGAGGAGGCGCTGCCAGCGCCGCGGAAGGCAGGACAAAGCGTCACGAACGACCTGAGCGCGTTCGTCAGCGAGAATGCGCTCATCAACCTCGGGCACAGTGGCGACCACGCCAGTGAGGATCTCATCATCTTGGGTCAGGACAAGCCTCTTGCGTGCGGCTAGGCTGCGCAGGCACTCGTTCCGTGCTGTCGCCGCTAGCCAGGAACCCACCCGAGCGGGGTATTCGATCCGGTCGATGTGCTCGAACAAGCGTAGCCACGTGGTCTGGGCGACGTCAGCAGCGTCGCTCTCTATCAGCTTGAATTCCGTGGTAATAGACCAGATGAGCCTGGCGTACTGATCTACCAGGCGCTCCCAGGCCCGCCGATCCCCGTCAGCGGCGCCGCGCACCAGTCGCGCGATGTCCAGGGTATCAACGTCTTGCTCACGCATCCTCATCACCCGCCTTCCCTAGGTAAAGCGAACCGGTCACTTCCGCCGCGACTCTGACAGGGGTTGCCCGCAGAGACAGGGTTGCCCGCAGAGCGCAGTTTCCGGACTTCAGGCAAAGAGTCAGTTAAAGTCCATTCGTAGTGCGGATGACAGTGTCATAGGCGCGAATATCTATTAGTAAGCTCCCGACCCTCGCAGGAGCGCCGAAATTGTCTTCCACATAATCTGCAGGTCGAGAACGAACGACCAGTTTTCGACATACCTCAGGTCGAGTCTTACCGATTCGTCCCAAGACAGATCTGATCGCCCATTTACCTGCCAGAGGCCAGTCAGGCCCGGCTTGACGACCAGCCGACGACGGACATGATCGGCATATTGCGCCGTCTCATCCGGAAGAGCCGGGCGCGGACCCACCAGTGACATATCGCCGAGAAGGACGTTGATAAGCTGTGGCAGCTCGTCGATCGACCAGCGCCGCAGATGCGCCCCGACCGCGGTCACGCGGGGATCCTGGCGAAGCTTGAAGAGAACACCGTCCGTGTCGTTGCTTACGAGCAAGTGCATTCGACGCTGCTCAGCGTCGACCACCATGGTGCGAAATTTGTAAATGATGAACATGCGGCTGTCCTTGCCGACCCTTACCTGCGTAAAGAGCACCGGACCACGATCGGAGAGCCAGATGGCCGCGGCGAGGACGGCAAATAGCGGGGCGAGCAGGATCAGTATCAGTGCGGCCGCGCATCGATCGAACAGGCCTTTGAGGACTAGCCGGGCGCCAGCCAGTTGGGGGTGATCTACATGTAGCAGGGTTAGTCCAGCCGTCGGTCTGATCGTCGTCCGCGGGCCGGCCACGTCAAGCAACGCTGGCGAGACGCACAGGTCTGTGCCGGTCTTCTCTAGCTCCCAGGCGAGGCCTCTGAGCTTGATGCCGTCCATTTCCGGGCATGCGAGCACCGCGACCGTATTCGCGCCAAAGCTGCGCACGGCGGACGTGACGTCATCGAGCCCTCCGTACACCGGCACCCCGGCGACCTCGGTGAATTCTGACGGTTGCGCCAGGCAAGTAGCGACTACCGTCAGCCCGTGGTACGGATCTCTCCGGAGCTCAGTTATCAGGCCGGCCACGGCCGACTCATGGCCCACCGCCACCACACTGTGCATGCAGCGGCCAGACGTTCGCACTCTATGCAGTCGTTTGCGCATCGCATACCTGGCCGCCAAGTTAGAAGACGTGACGCAGGGAAGAGCGATAAGCAGGTAGCCACGGGACAATTCGGTGTTGACCGCGTACGAGAAAATCGCCGCCACTGCGGTGAGGCTCACGCCGGCGTTCAGGATCTTGTGAAATTCGTCCGAGCCGATCCCGATGAAGCGGACGTCATACGCTCTGGCCAGCCATAGTGCCACCAGCCAGAGCACCGGTAGCGCAAGACTCATCGCTACATAGGTTCTGGTGACGTCATGGCCGAAGCGAAGATAGGCTGCCGCGAAAAATCCGGCTGCAGCACAGCCGAGGTCTGCAATAGCAGCTTTGCGCAAATAGTCCTTAGTCCAAATGAAACGTCTCGTGGCCGGACGAGCGTGCGGGCCACGAATGATGACGCTACCAGACATGCAATACCCACCCTTCGTTGGTGGCGCCATGCATGCATGGCGTGCTACCCACGTTCCCGCCCCGTTCGCCTTGACCTCCTGCATTGGGAGACGTCTGACTAGCTCTACTGGTTTACCAGAGACTCGCGAAAGTCACCATACTACTTAGTCACAGAGGTCCAAATAATCGGGTATAACGGGCGACTCGGATTTAAGGTTCGAATCGCATTTGCCGGGGATTACCTTCCTGTCGTGAAAGCTGACGCGGATACGCCAGCCGACAGGAAAAGTCATGATTTATGCCGGTTCCCGGAGCGGATACCGGGCAGGCTGCGCGCGATCGAGGGCAGCCGCCCGGCTGGGTTTCGGTCGCCCGGCTTCGGCACCCTCGCCGCCGATCTTCCGGTGTATTTCGCATTCCCGCCGGGGGGAGAGAGCGGTACCAACGAGAACACCAAAAGCCTGATCCGCGAATACCTCCAGAAAGGAACGGAAGTCCCCGTAGACATCGGTTATCTATGGGCGATAGCCGACTCGCCTAATGACCGCCCCCGGACGATACCCGGATTCAGGAAACTAAGCGAATTGTGCACGGGGCTAATGCTCGCGAAGCCGAGATCCGGCTCAAGGCTGGGTAGTGGCCTGCCGCGACTCCATCATCGTGACGCTTACTTCCGACAGTCGGCTTCAAGTCAAGCGGCATTGGGTGTCGGCTGCTAGGCCTGTACGACGGCGAGGACCTCAAGGACGCCGAGCCGGGCATGCGGCGTCCCGGCTATAGGCGCGCCCGCGCCCGCGCCCGCGCCCGCGCGCTGAAGATCAGCCGGCCCTCGAAGGACGCCTTTCCTGGCCTGGTGGCAGCGGCTGTGCACCCTGCCTGGCCAGCCATCCCGTCCCTGCGACCCGGAAAGGAGCCGCCCCGGCGCGGTCGGAGCCGGTGCTGCCCCGAGCACATCGGGCAGCACTGCCGCCCGCCGGGAATCCGCGGACCAGACAAAGCCACCGAAAACCGGCACGACACGATCAGCTACAAGCGTCGCCCGCGCCTTGAATCATCGAGGCCAACCCGGGACCGGACCTTCCGGTGTATTTCGCTAATGCGCATTCCCAATAGGAACCAAACCCGGCGAAAATGCCAGTGGTGTTATCCAGAAATATCTCCTGAAAGGGACAGATATTCCCGCTAGTCTGGAATATCAATGAAGGGTATCCGATTCGCTTAATTTCCCTGATCCGTGCTATATTTCGTATTCAGGAAATCAAGCGAGATTTTCACGGGGCTAATTGTTTGGAAAGCCGAGATTCCCTCGGCCTGGATTGCTTCGACCGCTTGGGATCGCCATGTTTTCCGGTATTAGGAGCCCAAATGCGGCGAAGAACACTATTTTCCGTGCTGACTGCGGCGGTGATGGCTGCCGTCGCCGGCATAGCCCTCGCGCTCACTTCCATCGCGGCGACCCCGCCCGGCCCGCCGGCCAACCCGGCCTTCGAATCATCCGCGCCATTTGCCGCCTGGAACACTGGCGGGTACATCCTCTACAACGACATGTGGAACCCGTCCGCCGGACCGCAGACGATCTGGGGGAACTCGTACAGCAACTGGGGCATGGTGTCGGACCAGAAGGGCACCGCCGTGGAGACCTACCCGTGTGTCCAGGAGGACTTCAACAACCCGCTGATAACGTCGCTCCCGACGCTCACCAACACCTTTACCGAGTCGATGCCGGACGTGCCCGGCCTGGATGCCGAGGCCGCCGACGACGTGTGGCTGAACAACTACGGGATCGAGGTCATGATCTGGGTGGACAACGTCGGCCAGACCCCGATCGGGAACATCATCGGTCACACGACGATCTCCGGCCAGTCCTTCACGGTCTGGTTCGGCGGCGGCACTACCTACTCCTTCGTGCTGAACGGCAACGAGACCAGCGGGCAGACACACATCCTGCCGGCCCTCAAGTGGCTGCAGACGCACAAGTATGTGCCGACCACCGCGACCCTCACGCAGGTCGACTTCGGCTGGGAGGTCGCCTCCACCGGCGGCAGTGCCCAGGACTTCGCGATGACCAACTACTCGCTGAAGAGCTGACCAAGTAGCTGCCGTTCGAACGGCGCGGCACCGTCCTGGCAAAGACGCCAGCGGTGCCGCGCCGACTGCGTGAGCTGCCCCGCAGTGCCTCAACCGGGCTTCTTCGCGGGTGCCTTGGGGATGTTCCCGCGGCGGGGATATGCCCGGGTATGGGAGCAGCTAAATTCAACTGAACGGTATGGGCGCGTGCGTCCCGAAGCGCTCATCGGCCGCCAGATAAACGCGGTACTTGTCGTATCAGGGTCACTTGCTACGGGCTCCTGTAGGGGTGAAGCAAAGGGTCCTGATTATCGTCCAGAATCTTCCTGTACCGTTCGATCGGCGAGTATGGCTGGAGTGCCAGGCGCTGGTTTCTGCAGGTTATCGAGTCGCCGTCGTCTGCCCCAAAGGTAGCGGTGACCCTGCCTACGAGATCGTCGACACGGTCGAATTGTACAAATATCGGCCGTATGCGCCGGGGCGAAGTAATCTCAGCTTCGCTGCTGAGTACGTCTACTCGTTTCTCGCGACGACCTGGATGGCGCTGAAGGCCAGACGTTCAGGTCGTTTTGCGGTAATTCAGGCCTGCAACCCGCCCGATATCTTCTGGCCCCTCGCCATGGCTTTCCGTGCGCTGGAGGGGACCCGGTTCGTATTCGACCATCATGACCTGTGCCCCGAACTTTACGAATCTCGCTTTCCCGACGGCCCTAAGCTGCCTTACAAGGGCTTGCGGGCCCTTGAGCGCAGGACACACCGAGCCGCAGACCATGTGATCTCCACGAATGAGTCCTACCGGAAGATCGCCATGGCGCGAAGCGGCAAGCGGGCCACGGACGTGACGGTGGTCAGGACCGGACCGGACCCGCAGCGGCTACGGCGTGTCCGGGCCTGCCCGGAGCTGCGCCGAGGCCGCCGGTTCCTCGCCGCTTACATCGGCGTCATGGGTCCGCAAGACGGGGTCGACATCGTGGTGCGAGCAGCCAGCATCGTGGTTCATGAGCTTGGGCGCACCGACATCGCCTTCACGTTGATCGGCTCGGGAGACTGCTTCGGTGATTTGGTGGCGTTGCGCGATGAGCTCGGCTTGGCCGGTCACGTGGAGTTCACCGGGCGGGCACCGGATGAGCTCGTCTCGCGCATCCTCTCCACTGCGGACGTGGGCCTTTCGCCCGACCCGAAGAACCCGCTCAATGACGTCTCCACGATGAACAAGACCTTGGAATACATGGCTTTCGAACTTCCCGTGGTGGCATTCGACCTGCGCGAGACGCGGATCTCGGCCGGCGACGCGGCACTCTACGTCAAGCCCAACGACGTTCACGACTATGCCGTGGCCATTGCCGAGTTCATGGACGATGAGCCGGGGCGAGCTCGGCTGGGCAAGCTGGGGCGGGCCCGGGTCGAGCAGGAGCTGGCCTGGTGCCATCAGGAGCGTGCCTATCTGGGCGTGTACGAGTGCCTGACGGCCGGCGCCGCGGCGGTCGAGTCGGGAAGGACGCGATGAAGCAGATAGCTCAGAATTACAAGTCCGGGGAACTTACCGTCCTCGACGTGCCTGCCCCGGCGTGCCGTCCTGGGGGCGTCCTGGTCCAGTCGCTTTTCTCGCTGATCTCCACCGGCACGGAGATGATGAAGCTGGCTGAGGCCAAGATGTCGATGGTGGGCAAGGCGCGAGCTCGGCCGGACCAGGTGCGCAAGGTCCTGGACACCGTCGCGCAGCAAGGCGCGGTCACCACTTATAAGAAGGTAATGAGCAGGCTGGATTCCTACACTCCGCTCGGCTACTCGCTCTGCGGCGTGATTGTCGAGGTGGGGAAGGGGGCCGAAGAATTCCAGGTCGGTCAGCTCGTCGCCGCGGCTGGTAATGAGTACGCCTTGCACGCCGAATACAACTGGCTCCCCCTTAACCTGTGCGCACCGGTTCCGCGCGGTGTCTTGCCCGAGCACGCCGCCTTCGCCACCGTCGGTTCGATCGCGATGCACGGCGTCCGGCGCGCGGAGGTCCAGCTTGGGGACACGGCGTGCGTCATCGGCCTTGGCCTGGTCGGCCAGCTCGTGGTGCGTCTCCTGGTCGCCTCGGGCGTCCGGGTCATCGGCCTGGACGTGATCGAGCAGCGCTGCCGGCTGGCCGAGCAGGCCGGGGCCGTGCTGTGCACCGCGCCGGAGGATGAGGGTATGGAGGTAGCCCGGCATTCGGTGGACGAGATCTCGGGAGGGCGCGGGGTCGACCATGTTTTCCTGGCCGCCGGCGGATCGTCCAACGGGCCGGTCGAGGTCGCCGCCCGCCTGGCCAGGGATCGCGGCCGCGTCGTGGACATCGGCAAGACCCGCCTGGACCTGCCCTGGAACGCCTATTACGAGAAGGAACTCGACGTCAGGTTCTCCAGGTCCTACGGGCCCGGGCGGTATGACGAACGGTACGAGCTGGAGGGCATCGACTACCCGATCGGCTACGTTCGCTGGACCGAGCGGCGCAACCTGGAATGCTTTCTCGACCTCGTCGCCCGCAAGGAGATCGAGGTCGAAACGCTCGTGTCGGGTGTCTTCCCGCTGGAGGACGCGAGCAGCGTCTATGCCGACCTGGCCTCCGGCTCGCTCAAGGCCGTGGGGATCTTGCTCGAGTACCCCGCCAGCCCCGCGGGCAGCCTGCCGCGGGCGGCAGCCAGCATGGTCAGCGCCAGCATGGTCAGCGCCAGCAGGGGGGCGACACCTCGGGGAACAAACGGCGGACGCCTGAAGATCGGATTCATCGGCGCTGGTAACTATGCGTCTTCGATGCTGTTGCCGCACCTGGCGCGACTGGATAAAGCGCACCTCGCGCACGTCGCGACAAGCCGGTCGCTTTCCGCGGTCAACGCGCAGCGGCGCTTCGGATTCACCACGGCGTCGACCAACGCCGACGCGGTGTTCGACGATGCGAGCCTGGACGCGATCTTCATCGTGACCCGTCATCATTCGCACGCGGACCTGGTCTGCCGGGCGCTGGCGACAGGCAAGGCCGTCTTCGTGGAAAAGCCCCTGGCCCTGACCCGCGACGAGGCCGGCCGCATCGTCGAGGCCATCGCGAAGACGGGCAACGACCGGCTGATGGTGGGATTCAACCGGCGCTTCGCGCCACTGCTCACGCGGCTGAGATCGCGGTTCGGGCCCGCGGACTCGAGTTCGGCCATGCGATACCTGGTCAACGCGGGACCGCTGGCCGCCGATAGCTGGTATCGGAACGACGCGCTGGAAGGATCGCGGTTCGCCGGCGAGGGCGGTCATTTCATCGACACGCTGAGCTGGTGGGCGGCCAGCCTGCCTGAAGAGGCTTACGCCGTCAAGGGACCTGAGAAGGACGACCTGCAGGTCACGGTGCGGTTCGGTAACGGCTCTAGCGGCACTATCAGCTACGTCACCGCCGGGAACCCGCGCTATCCCAAGGAGACGCTCGACGTCGCCGCCGGCGGCTGCAGCGCGCGGCTGGACAATTTCGCGAAGGCGACGGTCTGGAGCGGGCGGCGGCAGCACACCATGCGGCCGCGAGCCGGACAGGATAAGGGCCAGCGGGCTGAGCTGACTCAGTTCGTCGAGGCCATCAGGACCGGTGGGCCGATGCCCATCGGCGTCGAGTCCCTCGTCGCCACCACCGGGGCGACGATCGCGGTGGGCGAGAGCCTGCTGAGCGGCCGCGCGGAGCGAGTGTGAGCGCCACCTCGACACCACGGCTCGGCTGGTACGGGCGCCGGATAGCCCGGATGTCGCCTGCCGAGGTGGCGTGGCGGGCACGCGACCAGGTCCTGGCGGCGGCCTGGTCCAGGCGCCAGGTGAGGCGAGAGGAACTTGCCAGCATCGCGCCGCCGCCGACGGGTGAGCGCAGGTTCAGTGCCGTCTTGCCGGCCGAAGTTGCCGCACGAGTCTCCTGCGACACCAAGGCCGCCGTTCTGGCCAGCGCGGACGGGCTGTTGCGGGGCGAGTGGGAGGTCCTAGGCGTCACCAGGACCGACATGGTGCGGCCCGATTGGTTCCGTGATCCTGTGACCGGTCGCCGGTCCGCTCCCGGCCGTTACGCCTTTCGTATTGATCACCGCTCGGACGCGCAGGTCGGCAACATCAAGCAGGTGTGGGAGATCTCGCGCTTGCAGCATCTCACGCTGCTGGCCACCGCCTGGTTCCTCAGTCATGAGGAGAAGTACGCGAACCGGGTCGCCGATCACCTCCGCTCGTGGTGGCACGAGAACCCGTTCCTATCAGGTGTGCACTGGACGAGCGGCATCGAGCTGGGCGTCCGTATGATCAGCTTGGCCTGGATCCGGCGTCTCCTCGATGACTGGCCAGGCGTGGGCGAGGAGTTCGAGGGTAGCGACGTCGCTCTGCAGCAGATTCACTGGCATCAGCAGTATCTCGCCTCGTTCCGCAGCCGCGGCTCATCGGCTAACAACCACGTGATCGCTGAGGCGGCCGGGCAGCTCGTGGCGAGCTGTGCCTTCCCGTGGTTCCCGGCCAGCGAGCGCTGGCGGGGAAAGGCCGCGCGGGTGCTGGAACGAGAGCTCATCCGCAACACCTTCCCGTCAGGTATCGGCCGCGAGCTTGCCTCGGACTACCAGGGTTTCGTCGCAGAACTCGGGTTCCTGGCGGCTGTTGAGGCGCAGGCGGCAGGTCACCCGCTCAGTCCCGGCACCTGGCAGCGGCTGTGCGCGATGGCGGACAGTGCGGCGGCCCTGGTCGATGCGCGCTTGCGCCCCCCTCGCCAGGGCGACTCCGACGAAGGCCGGGCCCTGCTGCTCGACGCTCCGGCGGCCAACTCCTGGCCGTCGTTGCTGGCGCTGGCGCAGACGCTTGTCGGCCGGCTCGACTGGTGGCCGCAGCCGCCTGTCGATGCGCGTAGCGTGCTGGTCTCCTCCCTTGCGTCCGCGCCACGTCATATCGCCCAGCGTCATATCGAAGGCAGGCCGCCTCAGCGCCCGTCGCGATTTGCTGACGCGGGACTGACGTTGCTGCGCACGACCGGCAAGGACGAGATCTGGTGCCGGTGCGACGGCGGTCCCCATGGATACCTCAGCATCGCCGCCCACGCCCACGCCGACGCCTTGTCCGTGGAAGTCCGCTATGCGGGCGTGGACATCCTCGCCGATCCCGGCACCTACTGCTATCACGGCGAGCGTGCGTGGCGTTCGTATTTCCGGTCCACCATCGCGCACAACACGGCCGAGCTTGACGGCCGGAACCAGTCAAACGAAGGTGGGCCGTTCCTGTGGGTGCGCCATGCGCGCGCCCGGGAGATCGAGGTCATCGACGACGGCGACATCGCCAGATGGACTGCTGAGCATGACGGCTATTCCTCGCTTGACCCTCCGGCGTTGCACCGCCGCTCGGTGCTGCTGGACCGGGCGTCGCGCAGTATCGACATCGTCGACGAGATCGAGGGCGGCCCACACGACCTCCGCCTTGCCTTCCACCTCGGGCCCGAGGTGGAAGTGGAGCTCACCGGGTCCTACGCGGCCCTGGGCTGGCCGGCGGCCTGCACCCATGGTGCTGCGGCGCGGCTGGAACTGCCGCCTGGCCTGGAGTGGACCTTGCACCGGGGTGGGACCGATCCCATCCTCGGCTGGTACTCCGGCGGCCTGGGCCAGCGCGTACCCGCATTCGCCCTCATCGGATGCGGGCGTTCCGCCCCGGGCGTTCCCCTGATTACCCGGCTGGAGTTCTTCGACATCGCCAATGCGGAACTCCCCGCCATTTCACGATCAACCGCAGCACGGCACTTCTCAGACCTTCTTCTGGGAGAGGCACCGGCCATGTACGAGGAAAACCGATGAGCGGGCAGAGGTTGGACGCCAGGCGATCGGCGCAGATTCTGCGGCGACACAAGATTCTCGTCGGTATCGCGGTGATCCTCGGAATCGGTGTTGGCGGCGCTGCTCACGCCGTACTCAATCCGCCGATGTTCACGAGCACCGCGCTGGTCGTGCTCCCGCAATCCACCCAAGCTCAACAGGGGGCAGCGATAGCTGGCGAGGACGCGGTCAATCCCTATACGGCAACGCAACAGCTAATTTTCACCAGCAATATAGTGCTTCTTGACGCACTGCCCCATGTCCGCCCCGCCATGTCGCTCGATGAGCTTCGCCGCGACATCTCTGTGGGCAGCCCGACCCCTTATGTCATGTCGGTAAGCGCAAAAGGCAAGGCGGCCGCCGACGCGGAGAGGGCGGCCAACGCCGTCGCGCGCAGCTACATCAGCTATATCAGCTCGGCCAGCAGTCCGGTCGGGCGCGTGCCGGCCCAATTGTTCGAGGCGGCGACGAGCGCGACGGGGGCGCCGCTCAAGCCGCTCCTGATCGATGCCCTGGCCGGCGCGGTGTCGGGAGTACTCATCGGAGTCATCATCGCCCTCGCCATCGGCCGCAACGACCGGCGGCTACGAGAACGCAACGAAATCGCTGACTCGATTGGCGTTCCCGTCTTGGCATCGATTTGCGCCGATTACCCATCCGACGCCCCGGGCTGGCTGAAACTCCTGCTGGAGTATGACCCCGGGGCCGTCGATGCCTGGCAGCTGCGCAAGGCCCTGTACCAACTGGGCCTCATGGGCGCCAATCCCTCAGACCCTCGGGCCGGCCGCGGTTCCTCGATCGCGGTGCTCTCGCTGTCGACCGATCCGAAGGCTCTCGCGCTCGGCCCGCAGCTGGCGGCTTTCGCCGCCGCAGCGGGGATTCCCACCGCCCTCGTCATCGGTCCTGGCCAAGACGCGAACGCGACGGCCACGCTACACACCGCATGCGCCGCGGCGATGACGCCGCAGATCTCGAGGCACCTGCGGGTCACCGTGAGCAATGACGCACAGGCCGTCCAACTACCGGGCATCGCAGTAGTCGTTGTCGTCGCCATCGTCGACGGCAAGGCGCCGCGGGTCGCTGACACGATGCGCGCTGCCGCCACGGTTTTGAGCGTCTCGGCTGGCGCGGCGACAGCGGAGCAGCTGGCCCGCATCGCGGTAAGCGCTGCCACCGACGGTCGTGAGATTGCCGGAATCCTGGTCGCGGATCCCGACGCGGCGGATCGCTCGACCGGCCGTGTGCCGCAGCTGGCGCGGCCCGGGCTACGGAGAATGCCGACGCGGATAACCGGAACCACGACGGAGATGAGACGTTGACCGACCAAGACCATACGGTCATGCTGTCCGGGACTGGAGATATCAGCTCGCCTGGCGGACTCGGAACCGATGAGGACTCCGTGGCGGCGCAGGATCGGCCGGCCGACTTCTTGCCTGGCCTGGTGAGCCTGAGATTCCTCACGGCAGCGTTGCGGCGCAGTGCAACCTTCCTGGGCGTCACGGCCGTCGCCGGGTTGCTGGTCGGCGCGGGCGCGTATCTGGCGACTCCACACCCCTACCAGGCGTCGACGACGCTTTTGCTGACGCTGGATCCTAACCAGGATGTCAGTACGGCAGCAGCGGACACCGAGGCCATGACGGACGATCAGGCCATGGCGGAAAGCCGCGCGGTGGCCGGGCTCGTGGTGCGCAGCCTGGGGCTACGGCAAAGCGTCAGCAGCTTCCTCGCGTCGTACTCAGCCACGCCCCTGTCCGACCGGGTGCTTGTCATCACGGTCAGCGCATCATCGAGCCAGCAGGCCGTGCTCCAGGCCAACGCCGTAGCCACGGCCTTCTTGCAGTTCCGCGGGGACGAACTGCTGAACGAACAGAAGCTGGCGCTCACCTCGCTTTCCCAGCAGATCGGACTCCTCAAGCAGGACATCAGCTCCCTCGGCGGGCAGATCAGCCGGCTCTCGGCGGGGGCCGTGTCACCCGCACAGCAGTCCCAACTCAGCGGCCTGCAGACCGAACGTACTCAGGCGAGAAGCACGCTGACCGGCCTCGAGCAAGCTGTTGTCAGCTCCCAGACGAACACCGAGCCTGCCGTCGCCGCGGAGGCGAAGGGCTCCGTGGTGCTGGACGGTGCCGTCGCGTCGCCACTCTCGAGGCTGAAGCATCTGCTGCTTTACGCCCTGATCGGACTCTTGGCGGCCATCGCTGCGGGCGTGGCGGTGGTTCTCATCCGGGCGCTTACCTCCGATCGGCTACGCCAGCGTGACGACGTCGCGCAAGCGCTTGGCGCCCCGGTGAAGCTCAGCGTCGGCCACCTGCGGCCGAACCGGCGACTGGTCGGCCGTCACGGTCTAGCCGCCGCCCGTAACCCTGACGTCTGGCGGATCGCCGCCTATCTGGACCGAGTGGTGCCGAGAAGGCCAAGGCGCGCCGCCGCCTTGGCGGTCGTTCCCGTCGACGACCCGTGGGCCGCGGCGCTCTCCGTGGTGTCACTGGCCGTTTCCCGGGCGCAGCAGGGCGAGCTGGTCGTCCTGGCCGACCTCGCCAGCGGCACCCCCGCAGCGAGGCTACTTGGCTGCCACGAACGCGGGGTCAGCGTGGTGAGCGGGTATGACAACCGCCTGGTCCTGGCGGTCCCGGAAGGGGCCGAGGTGCTATCGCCCGTCGGCCCACTCGGCCCACTCGGCCGAGCGCGGACGTATTCGTCTCCCTTCGCCGACGCGGTGGCCGCGGCCACCGCCCAGGCGAACCTTCTTCTCACCCTTGCGACCCTTGATGTCTGCCTTGGCGGTGACCACCTCGCGACATGGGCGACCGATGCCGTCGCGGTCATCAGCACCGGCCGTTCGTCGTGGACGACGGTCAGCGCCGTGGGCGAGATGATACGGCGGTCCGGGACACGCCTGGAGTCCGCCGTGCTCATCGGGGCCGATGACACCGACGAGAGCCTCGGTGTGACGTAGCAGAATCCCGCGAGCCGTATCATCGCCGCCCGCTCGGCGTTCATATGACAGGTTCCTGAGCGAGCCGAGCAGCCACAGACCCGAGGTGACCTTGAACAAATCGCTACGCAGCCAGAGTGGGCCAACGCTAGGGGACCGGGGTTCACGCTCGCGGCCTGGGATCCTCCTCGATCGTGACGGCACGATTATCGTTGACCATGGGTACGTGGGCTCGGTGGACCGGGTCGAATTCATCGAGGGATCAGCAGCGGCGATAGCCAGCTTCAACCGGGCTGGTATCCCGGTCGCGGTGGTGACGAACCAGGCTGGTGTGGCCCGAGGTCTTTACGACATCGGCGACGTCGCTCAGGTGCACCGCTATATCGGAGCATGCCTGGCTGCGCACGAGGCGCACATCGACCTGTTCCTGTACTGCCCTTATCACCCGGAAGGCGTGGTCGACGGCTTTGCCAGGACCAGCGAGGACCGGAAGCCGAAGCCGGGTATGGCGAGGGCCGCGGCGGCCGCGCTCAACCTGGATCTGGCTGCTTCATGGGTGATAGGCGACCGGCCAGAAGACCTCGGTCTCGCCGAGGCGGTCGGTGCGTCGGCCGTTTACCTGGGACCTGAAGGCGAGGCTCATCCGGATATCCGGTCGTTCCCGAGCCTGGCCGCGGCGGCCCCGTTCATCTTGGAGCGGATGGCTGTATGAGCGCTGTCCATGATCTTCCTGTCCTGACGCCACCAACTGAGGATGACCCGCCGAAGTTTCCGGCCTCACCGTATGTGAACGCGGCGCGATATTTCAGCGCGTACGCGGAGGAGACCGCGCGAGCAGCAAGCTCGGTGGAAGAAGCCGCACTCGCGCGCGCGGCAGCAATCCTTTTGGAGGCATACACGAGTGGTGCCACGGTGTTCTCGTGCGGCAATGGCGGCTCGGCTGCGATCGCGAACCACCTGCAGTGCGATCACATGAAGGGTGTCCGGACGGCCACCGATCTTTCCCCCCGCGTCACGAGCCTCAGCGTGAATATCGAGCTGCTGACCGCGATCGCCAACGACCTGACCTATGCAGACGTGTTCACCTATCAGCTTCAGTCCCAATCGCGGCCCGGTGACGCGCTCATCGCCGTCTCCTCGTCGGGCCGTTCGGCCAACATCATCCGCGCGCTTGAATGGGCCCGCGGTCATGGCCTGCATACGATCGCGCTGACCGGCTTCGACGGGGGCGAGGCCAGGAGGGTCGCCGATGTGGCCATTCATGTCCACGGCGCGAACTACGGCGTAGTCGAGGACCTCCACCAGGCGATCATGCATGCCTTGGCCCAGTACATCCGCCAGTCGCGCATGACATCGGCTGCGATCTCTTCGAACGTTTTCTGACCTGAAAGCAGGAACCCCTCCGATGGTTGCGGAACGAAACCGGGTGGACCGCATGCGGGTAGCGATCAACCTCTTGACGGAAAACCCGGACCACCCCTCCGGCGCCCATTGGTTCTGGACGCGAGTGATCCCCGAGATGGCCAAGCGGCTCCAAACCGGCGAGGAACTGCACCTGCTTGTGAGCCCGAAATCGCGGCATCTGTACCAGGGGTACGGCCCGGATGTTTCCCACATCACCTATCCGTGGTCAAACGAGCGACGTACGCCGCGCACGCTCAGCGAGCACCTGTACTCGCCGGTACGACTGCCGTTCAGCCGTATCGATGTTTTCAACACCCTGATGGCGCCCGTCGTGAACTTTCCTTGGTCGCTGGTGATTCACATGAAGACGATGCACGCCTTCACCACGCCCGACGCGCTCTCGCCCCTGCCGCGTCTGTACCGCCAACTGAACTATCCGCGTTCGGTCCGGGCCGCGGATGCGATCATCATCAACTCCGAGAGCTTGCGCTCGGAGATCCAGCGTTACCTGGCGGTCGACAAAGGCAAGCTGAAGCTGATTTATGAGGCAGTCGACCACGAGCTGTTCAAACCGGGTAACGCTGATGCGGCCCGCGCGCACGTCAGTCAGCGCTACGGGGTTACCAAGCCGTTCGTGCTCTTCGTGTCGACACTGTGGCCGTACAAGAATTGTGACGGGCTGCTGCGGGCATGGGCGTTGTCCCGTGCTGAACTGGGGGACCGCCAGTTGGCGATCGTCGGTGGCGGCCAGGACGAGAAGTACGTCGCCTCGCTTCACCTCCTCGCAGATCAGCTCGGCATCTCCCAAGACGTCGTCTTCGCCGGCAAGGTTCCGCTCACAGAAACCGCCCGGTTCTACCAGGCGGCCGACGTGTTCGTCTATCCGTCCCTGAATGAGACCTTCGGACTCCCGATCCTGGAGGCCATGGCCTGCGGCTGCCCGGTCGTGACCTCGGACGTCAGCGCCATGCCGGAGACGGCGGGCGGGGCCGCGGTCCTGGCCGACGCGAAGGCGCCGGCGTCTATCGGCAAAGCCATCGTCGAGGCCGCAGGGCCAGGAAGAGACCGCCTGCGCGACCTCGGCCTCCGCCGGGCCAGCCAGTTTACCTGGGAGGCAACGGCCGCGGCCACGCTGGAGACCTACCGTGACGTCGCGGCGAGGCGGAGGTACCGGCAGAAATGAGGATACTTGTTACCGGCGGCGCGGGGTTCATCGGATCGCACACCTGCGACCGGCTGCTGGCGCTCGGGCATGACGTCGTGGTTCTCGACGCGCTGACCCCGCCCGTGCACCGCGGCGGACGGCCCAGCTACCTCAGCCCCGGGGCGGAATTCTTCCAAGGTGACACCCGCAACACCGATCTTCTCACCAACCTCCTCCGTCGCGTCGATGCCGTATATCACTTCGCCGCATATCAGGATTACCTGCCAGACTTTTCGCGTTTCTCCGACGTAAACGTGGTCTCGACCGCCCTGCTTTACGAAATCATCGTGGCTGAGCGCCTCGACCTCGCACGGGTCGTGGTGGCGTCGTCGCAATCCGCGATGGGTGAAGGTTCCTACTGGTGCCCGGCCGATGGCGAGCAGCTGCCGGGAATGCGTCCCGAGAAAGCTCTCGCCCAGGGCCAATGGGACATCGGCTGCCCGGCCTGCGGCGGCCCGCTTGAGATGCAGATTACGCCCGAGCGGATTTCCAATCCGCAGAATGCGTACGGCATATCCAAGCTTGGCCAGGAGATGGTCGCCCTCAACCTCGGCCGCCGGTACGGTATTCCCACTGTCGCGCTGCGCTACAGCATCGTCCAAGGCCCGCGGCAGTCGGTCTACAACGCATACTCTGGCGCGTGCCGTATCTTCTGCCTGAGTTATTTGCAGGGCACGGCGCCGGTTCTTTATGAGGACGGCGGGGCGATTCGCGACTACGTCAACATCGACGATGTCGTCGACGCCAACGTGCTGGTGCTGAAGGACGACCGCGCCGCCGGGCGGGTCTTCAACGTCGGTGGCGGCACCGCGGTCACGACCAGGGAATTTGCCGATATCGTGATGCGCCAGTACGGTTCGGCCGAGCCGGGCGTGGTGGCCGGTGAGTACCGCTTCGGCGACACCCGCCACATCTTCTCCGACATCAGCGCTCTGCGGGCCCTGGGGTGGCAACCGCGGCGTACGCCGGCCGATTCTGTCGCGGCGTACGCCGTCTGGCTCAAGGGCATCGATGGCCTGGACGGTGTCCTGGCCGAGGCGAACGCACGAATGCGCGCGCTCGGCGTCATCCGGAGGGCGGACGGGTGAAGGCCTTCCTCCTGGCGGCGGGAGTGGGCAGCCGGCTAAGACCGGTCACGGACAGCATCCCCAAGTGCATGGTGCCCATAGCCGGCCGGCCCCTTCTGGATATCTGGCTGGATGCGTTCGACCGTGCGAACGTCAGCGAGGTAATGGTCAACCTTCATCACCTGCCAGATGTGGTACGCCGTCACATTGCCGCGCGAGCCGGGCCACCGGCCGTGCGTACGTTCTTCGAACCCCAGCTACTAGGCAGCGCCGGCACGCTCGTCGCCAACCGCCAGTGGGTGCAGGAGGAGGAATTCTTCCTCGCCTGCTACGCCGACGATCTGACCGACTTCGATCTGAGATCGCTCATCGACGAACACCGGGAGCACGATGCCATGGCCACGCTGACGGTATTCCGCTCCTCGCAGCCGTCCACTGGCGGTGTCGTGGAGGTGGACGCCGATGGCGTCATGATGGGGTTCGCGGAGAAGCCGGAAAGGCCCGCTTCTGACCTGACGAATGCGGGCATGTACGCCTTCCATCCGAGCGTGCTCGACGAGATAGATCCGGTGCCGCCGAAGGACATCGGCTACGACCTGCTGCCCCGGCTGCTCGGCCGGGCCCGGACGGTACTTGTCGAGGGATACTTCCGCGATATCGGCACGGCGGACGCCTACCGGCGAGCCCAGAAGGAGTGGCCCCTCTGGGCCGCACGATGATTATCACCCAGACCCCTTTGCGTATCGGCCTGCTTGGCGGCGGCACAGACCTGCCTGACTACTACCGGGAGCACGGCGGCCGGGTCCTCAATTGCGCGATCGACAAGTACATTTATGTCATCGTGAAGCAACGCTTCGACGATGATATCTACGTCAACTACTCGAAAAAAGAGATCGTCTCCCGCGTCGAGGACCTAGAGCACGAACTCGTCCGGGAGGCCATGCTGATGACGGGCGTGGCGAAGGGTGTCGAAATCACCACGCTAGCCGACATACCGTCAGCGGGCGGCTCTGGCCTTGGCTCCTCATCCGCTGTGACCGTGGGCTTGCTGCACGCGCTGTTCGCGTATCAGGGGCGCCAGGTCCTGGCCGCCGACCTTGCCGAACGGGCTTGCATGATCGAAATCGAACACTGCGGAAAGCCCATCGGCAAGCAGGATCAGTACATTGCCGCCTTCGGCGGGATCCGCGACATCCGATTCGGGCCAGGCGACGAAGTGGTGGCCGAAGAGCTTGTTCTCGCGTCAGGGCAGCGCCGGGCCCTCCAGCAGCAGATCATGCTGTTCTATACGGGCGTTACCCGGAGCGCCGAATCGATTCTGAGCGAGCAGAATGCCAACGTCGAAGTGGCCCGGCCCGACTTCGACCTCTTGCGCGACCTCGCGGGGTTTGCCGCCGGCAGCCTGCGCACCGGCGACGTTGAGGCGATTGGACCCGCGGTGCGCCGGAGCTGGGAGGCTAAGCGCAGGCTAGCCACGCGGGTGTCGAACGAGCAGGTCGACCTCGCCGTCAGCCGGGCCATCGACGCGGGAGCCCTGGGCGCTAAGCTCACCGGTGCCGGCGGCGGCGGTTTCTTGCTTGTGATCTGCCCGGTGGAGCGGCAGCAGGCGGTGCGGCAGGCTCTGGCGGACATGCAGGAGTTGCCGGTCAAATTTGATCGCCTCGGGTCGCGCATCGTGCTCAACGTGCTACGCGACATCTGGGCTTGAAGTGCTAGCCCGTCCGATGGGGACATCGGTCTTGGCGCGTCTGCGTAGCCATGTGGTCCGGCGCCTTGGGTGGGGCATAGCGGATCAAATAGTGTCAAGCCTTACCAACTTTGCCGTGAGTATCTATGTGGTCCACTCTCTTGGCGCGGTGCAATTTGGCGCGTTCAGCCTTGCCTATGTGACCTATGGTTTCGCTCTTAACGCGTCACGCGGCCTGGCCACCGACCCGCTGATGGTCAGGTTCAGCGGCACCGACGTGGCGGCCTGGCGGCGTGCCGTCGCCACTTGCACCGGAACGGCCGCCCTGGTGGGCTTGGCTACGGGCGCCTGCGCGCTGGTGGCGGCATCAGTCCTGTCCAACACGGCAGGTCGCGCCTTTCTCGCGCTGGGCCTGACGCTGCCCGGACTGCTCATGCAGGACAGCTGGCGATATTCGTTTTTCGCGCTTGGGCATGGCGGGCAGGCGTTCCTGAACGACACTGTCTGGGCCTTGACCCTACTGCCTGCCTTGATCCTGCTGCGAACCACCGGCCACGGAGATGTCTTCTGGCTCGTTCTCGCCTGGGGGCTGTCGGCGACTGTAGCCGCTGGCGTAGGCCCACTTCAGGCACGGGTTGTTCCCCGGCTTGCTGGCGCCTGGGTATGGATGTCGCAGCATCGTGATCTGGGACCACGTTACCTGGCCGAAGGCACCTCGAACAGCGCGGCGACTCAACTACGTACCTACGGTATTGGTCTGGCTCTAGGTCTCGCCTCTATTGGCTATGTGCAAGCCGCGGGCACGCTGATGGGCCCCATGACCATTCTATTCCTGGGGATGGCCCTGGTTACCTTGCCAGAGGCCGCCAGGATATTGCGCCGCTCGCCGCAGCATTTGCTTTGGTTCTGTGTACTAGTGAGCGTTGGACTCGCCGCGGCCGCTTTCGCCTGGGGGGTGGTGCTGCTGATAGCAGTACCGAGAGGGTTGGGGGCCTGGCTGCTGGGTGCGGTCTGGCGCCCGACATATCCGCTCGTGCTGCCGCAGATCCTTTACGTGACAGGTCAGGCCGCCACGACAGGCACGGGGGTCGGCCTGCATGCTCTGGGAGCCGCTCGCCGAAGCCTGCGCGTCGCGGTCATCACATCGGTGATTACCGTCGTGTGTGCTCTCGCTGGCGCTGTCGCGGACGGGGCCACAGGTGCGGTGAGCGGAATGGCGGCATCTGCGTGGGTTGGTGTGATCTTTTACTGGTTGGAATTGCGCGCGGCCATGCGGGAGTCGAGCAGCATACCTGGCCATGGCTCGCTCCGGTCACTCCGTACCGCCAGCCGACCTACGGTCGGCCGGCCCGGGAAGTCCGAAGGCCATCGCAAGTGAAATCGGTGGGGACTAATTGTATCAAGGCCCGCCGCGTAGCGGTCTTATGCATGTAGGACCCCCTTGCGCGGACGGAGCAGCCAACGAAGCGGCACGGTAAACGATACATTAGTCGTTTTCGGGCTATTGTCATGCGGCAAGAATCCGAACTTGTGCTGGTATGACAGCTAGGAGTGTAGTGACTATAACGTCCGTTGCTGTGTACCGGCCTCGACCCGGATACCCCGTCCCGGGCTCGCTCGCTCACGCTACTGCCGGAAAACTTCGGGCGCAGCGAAGAGTGGGTCTTGCCTGGGGACTACTGGTCCTTAACGTTTTGACCTTCGACGCCGGGGGATCTTTTCTGCCGATCCCTGCTGCCATGGGCCAGGTTATCCAGCAAGGAGCCCTGCCCTTGTCGCTAATTCTGGCGCTAAGCGTGAATCGCAAACTCCTGGTACGCCCGAATATCTTCCTGCTCCTGGTCAGCCTGCTACTCGCCGGGGCCATCCTGACAAGCCTGAATGCAGCAGACATCCATGAAACAGCTTATCGGACCTTTCGGCTTGCCGAGTTCGTTGTCGCGCTGTGGCTGCTCTCTCCATACTGGGGAGAACGGGATATGCTACTTGTCCGGTGTCATCTAAAAGCCATGATCGTAGTGCTCGTATCCGTTATCATCGGGCTGGCGGTATCTCCCGGGCATGCAATAGTAGCAGGCAGGCTCGCTGGCGCACTTTGGCCTATCCCACCTACGCAGGTCGCGCACTACGCGGCGGTTACGTTCGGACTCGTAATTGTGCTCTGGCTTTGCGGCCGCATAAATGGTCGCGTCGTCCTGCCTATCTCCGCGGTAGCGGGAATTATCCTGCTCATGACGGCCACGCGGACCGCCCTAATCGGTATGATAGCAGGCCTTGTAATAGCTGGCTTGAGCCTGGTAGCGGCTGAGGCGAGGGCGCGCAAGCTATTCGCATTCACAGGTATCGCCGCGATAGCGGTGGCAGCCGCCTTCCCCGCCGCCATAACTAGCTGGCTGGCGCGCGGCGAGAACCTGCAGCTGCTGACAAGCCTTAGCGGGCGGACCAGTTTTTGGGGCCCTCTTCTTGCCTTTCCTCGTAATAACTTTCAGGAGATATTCGGCTTCGGCCTCTCGAACGGATCGTTCAACGGCAACCCGATTGATAGCAACTGGCTCATATCCTATCAGGAACAAGGCCTGTTTGGAGTCGCGGTCTGTGTAGCGATATTGATCTGTTTGTTCGTGGCCGCCTACTTCCAGCCACCCGGCGTACGACGAGCCCTCGCTCTGTTCTTGGTGACGTACTGCCTGATAGCGTCCTTCACCGAGGTAGGGTTCACTGACGCCTCCACATATATGCTCGACCTAACCGTCGCGGCATCGCTCCTCGTGCCACCTGTTATTAGCAGGAGGCGAACTCGGGGATCAAAGTGGCTAGATAGGGCACATATGCCAACCAGCCAGCTCGCCGGCGAGAATGCGATAGCAGCGGATGCGGATCACCCGAATCTGCCTATACCGTAACAAGGTAAGGTCCGGACGATAGCGCCGGATGCAAGATTAAGAAGACCCCGACGAAGAAGTGGATCTCTAATATGAAATGCGGCCATTTCCGCCCCGGCTGGTCCCGGGCTCTATGCCAAGACGGGATGGTATCTTTGTGAAGGTCCTGCTCTCAGCCTTCCAATGCTGTCCGGACCTAGGTAGCGAACCCGGGATTGGATGGCATTGGGCAACGGCGCTCACAGAAATAGGACACGATGTTACCGTCCTTACTGCGTCAGTCTTTCGAGAGCCCATACTCGCAGCGGATCCGCGAGGAATAGATTTCCGCTTCATCGATTTTCCCCGGTCGCCACTGCACCACTTCTCATCTCGTGCGGAAGTGTATGATGTCTACCTACGCTGGCAGGCTGCGGCCCTAAAGCACGCTCAAGCGTCTCAGCAGCAATATGATGTGACCCACCACGTAGTGTATGGAGGCCTGCACCTCGGGAGCATGCTCTGGAAGCTGCCAATTCCTCTGATATATGGGCCAATCGGTGGCGGCCAGACTGCCCCGGCCAACTACTGGCGCTACTTCGGTGCCGACTGGCCAGCGGAAACAGTCAGGACAGCGCTGACTGGGCCACTGCTTAAGCTTAATAGGTGCCGGCAGACTATCCGAAACGCCGCGGTGACTCTGGTCTGCAATTCGGAGACGGAAGTCGCGTCCCGCCGACTCGGCGCTCGCGACGTTAGGTTCATGCTTCCCGACGGTTTGCCTGGCGATGGACTCGCTGGCGCCCGCCGGCAGCCAACGGGCATTCCGACTGTTTTTTGGGTGGGCAGCCTTCTGCCGCGCAAGGCACCCGTACTTGCGATCGAGGCGTTCGCCGAACTTCGCCGGACCATGCCCGCGCGCATGATCATCGCAGGCGACGGTCCCATGCGTGCACAGGTACACGCAACTGTTGAACGGCTCGGCCTGACTCAAGACGTCGAAATCCTCGGCGGAGTGCCATTGGATGACGTGATGCGACTGTACGACTCGGCGAGCGTATTCCTATTTACTTCGTTGCGCGAGTCCTTCGGTACGCCGTTCCTCGAGGCGCTCGGCAGGGGCTTGCCTGCTGTCGCACTGAGTCTCGGCGGAATTGCTGACGCCGATGTCGGTCCCGCGGCCCTGAAGATTGAACTGGCGGCGAGGCCGCGTGATCTTCCAGGGCAGATCGCCGCCGCACTACGAACTGTGCTGCGCGATAAGAAATGGGAACTGCGTAGCGAGGCTGCGGTAAAATGGGCAGCGGAATGGACATGGCCCATTAAGGCCGCCTCTGCTACCAAGATATACCAGGAAATTACGAAGATGCAGAGCTTAATGTCCCGGCTCGCCGCGCTGGTGCCGGTTTCTCCGGAAAACGACGCTCGGACTCCGCGGGTTCGACACCGGAGCCAGCTCAGGGGATCCGGGAAGCGGTTCTCGTATCACGGCCACTAGTTGGGCGCTCTTATGCGGTGTGGTGTCAAATGATGAGCGACCCGAGGCAGGCTACGCTTCCCGGCCCGGGACTGTGTGGCTGCCATGATTGACCATTCCCCGGAGCACGTTGACAAGGTGAAGCGCCTGTTCAACTCCCGCGCCCGGACCTGGTCCACCCGGTACGCCCCTGGCGGAGGTTTCACCGGACGGCTGAGTCTTTTCACCGCGGTCCTCGACCGGTACGCTCCCCCCGGCGGCAGGATGCTCGATCTCGGGTGCGGTACTGGCGAGATAGCCCGTGCGGCCGCCGCTGCGGGGCGGCAGGTGACGGGATGCGACATCTCCGAACTGATGCTGCGCTCCGCAACTTCCCAGGACTCCACCGGCGCCGTTGAGTGGGTCCAGCTTGACGCGCGATGGCGCAGGTTGCCCTTCTCTGCGGCCACCTTCGACGCTGTCGTCGCCGCGAGCGTCCTTGAGTACGTGGACCAACCGTCGGTTGCCCTGAGCGAATGCGCCCGGGTACTGCGCCCGGGCGGGGTTCTGATATGCACCGTCCCGGACCCCAGGCATCCGGTTCGCTGGCTGGAGTCGGTCGTAGCTGCCTGCGCACGCACCCCAGGGGTATCTATCGTCAGCCGTCACTGGGCGCGGCTTGAGGACTACCTGATTTTCCTTAGGATCTCGCGACAGCGGCACATGGCCAGGTGGTGGCGCGCCGCTGCGGAGCGGGCTGGCCTCCGGCAGGTTCCGTGCTCCGCGGACATGACCAGGTATTCGCGGCTTCAGCTCTTGGCCTTCAGACGACCACATGAGGCTGATGAGCGTCCGTGACCGGCGTGTCCACTGCACGCTGAGACGGCGCTGAAGGAAGGGAGGCGCTCGGGCGAATGGCAACATGAGCGTGCCAAGCAGGCCGGTAGACCGCGCCTGGTAGCCTCCCCAATGCAGTTCGCCTAGTAACCTCCCGAAATGGCAGTTGAATATCAACGGCTTCATGGATGGGCCAGGGGTAATGCTGGGTTCGCGGTGGCAGGCATCTGTCAGGCGGAGGAGATATCGTGAAAATCGCGTGCGTGGGGGGCGGTCCGGCCGGCCTATATTTCGCCCTGCTGATGAAGCTGCATGACTCCGGAAATGACATCACGATATTTGAACGGAATGCGCTCGAATCGAGCTATGGCTGGGGGGTGACGTTCGGGAACGATCTCATGACGAAGCTATACCGCAGCGACCCTTTCTCAGCAGCCAGGATCGAGAAGGTCGCGTCCCCATGGGTCAGCCAGATCGTCGACGTCCAAGGTAAGCAGGTGATGCGCTCCATGAGCAGTGGGCATAACATCGAACGGCAGCACCTGCTGGACATCTTGGCGGCTCGGACTCAGGACCTGGGCGTGCGTATCGAGTTCGGCTATGAGGTGACGGCCCTGTCGCAGTTGCCGAACGTCGATCTTATCGTAGGGTGCGACGGCGGGAACAGCCGGATACGGTATGAAGCTCAATTTCAGACTGACGTGCGGCTAAGCAGGAACAAATACATCTGGCTGGGATCGGACAAGGTATTCGACTCATTTACGTATGCCTTCGTCCGCACCGATAGCGGTTGGCTCTGGGCCTACGCCTACGGTATAAGCGCTGATTTGAGCACGTTTATCGTAGAATGTTCACCCGAAACGTGGACAGGCTTGGGCTTTAACGCAATGTCGGCCCATGATACCATTCCTTTACTCGAGAAAATCTTTGAACGCCATCTGGATGGTCATCGGTTGATCGGGCAGTGCCGTAACACCGCCGATATCGCATGGTCAAACTTTCGTACTGTCACCAATCGGTGTTGGCATGACGGTAAAGTTGTGCTAGCCGGAGACGCCGCACATACCACTTACTTCAACATCGGATGGGGGACGAAGCTGGCCATCGAGGATGTGATAGAACTCGCCGAGAACCTGCAGCGGCATGATAGCGTGAAGACAGCACTTAAGTCATATGAAAGACGGCGCCAAGCCGCGCTCATGCAGCCTCAAAGTGATGCTCGCTTCAGCGCCCAATGGTTTGAGAACGTTCCGCGCTACATCGACCTTGAGATGCGCCAGTTCGCCACGCTTCTCGACGGCCGCCGATCGCCGCTGCTCCCGCAGCTTTCTCCGCAACTCTATTATCGACTCCTTCGGGCGACGGAGAAAGTTGCCGTTCTACGAACACTGCGTACGCGGGCAGGACCGAAAGTCAAGGCGATCTACAGTAAGCATAAGTCAGTATAACCGGCGTAGTGGACGATCTAGGACTCCCATTTTGAAGAAGAAATTAGACTCGATGCAAGTACATGTCATCCGTCCAAGCGAGCTGGACCAAGCGCAGATTGCCGCGTGGCACTCCATGCAGCTGGCCACGCCGTCTCTAGCCAACCCGTTCCTTTCACCTGAGTTCGCAGTGGTCGTTGAAAATTTCCGCCCGGGCACTCAGGTTGCCGTTTTGACGGAAGGTCATTCTATTATTGGATTCTTTCCGTTTGAACGGCGACGGTTTGGGGTGGGCGTGCCGATCTGCGGCTGGCTGTCTCCTTGCCAAGGCCTCGTCCATGCACTGGGAGCGACATGGGATCCGCGAGAGCTCCTTCGCAGATGCCGGCTGTCGTCTTGGCAGTTCGACAATCTGGTCGTCGGCCAACAGTCTTTTAAGCCTTATCACGCAGCTACGGCGCCGTCGCCAGTTATCGACCTTGCTGACGGATTCGGCGCTTACTGTGAAAAGCTCCACGCGAAGTCGCCGCACCTCTACCGGGAACTAGGTCGTAAGACCCGCAAGCTCGGGCGCGAGGTCGGCGAAGTCCGGCTGGTGGCCGATTCAGGCGACGCCAAGATGCTACACACTTTCATGGCGTGGAAGTCAGATCAGTACCGCCGAAATGAGCACGTCGACCGCTTCGAGCGGCCCTGGATCGCGGGTCTCCTCGATGCCCTCCTGGCCACCAGAAGCTACCACCTTACCGGGCTGCTCTCCGTCCTATACGCGGGCGACCAGCCTGTTGCCGCTCAATTCGGTCTGCGCGCCGGGAACCTCCTAGTCGGCTGGTTCATCGCGTACGATGACCGTTTCAGCAAATACTCTCCGGGCCTCATCCAGATCATGCAGATGACCGAGGCCCTCGCCGCCTCTGGAATAACCGCGATCCACATGGGTAAGGGCGCTAAGAGTTATACCGGAAATATTAAAAGTGATGACATCTTCGTCGCTGAAGGCGTCGTAACCGCCCGTTCTGCGCTTGGAGCCACGCATCACCTCCGTGGGGCTACCACTCGGTGGGCGGTCCGCACCGTCCGTAGGCACCCGGGCCTGCATGATGCTGCTGACCAGATACTCCGCCGCAGCGGCGTTTCCCGCCGTACTTACGGTCGGATTTGAGTGCTGCCCGCGTCTTGGCCGTATGGCTTTGCCCGCCAGGTCGCCCAGCTGACCGCGTTGCCTTGCTGGAGCACCATGAATCGCCACGGGCCGCTGTAGTTATTCGACGCGAAATGGTTGTTCTGGCCGAAGGTAACATTTTTCTCGACCACGGTGCCATGATATGGCCGCGCGGAGCCCCATTGGCTGAAGATGCCGTTGAAACCGCAATATTTCGCCTGAGTGCAGTCCGGCCCGATGGCTGCCGGGTCGAAGATAAAGTCATTATCGCTAACCCGCACGTTCTGGGTCTTCCAGCGGCAGCCGCGATAGTACGGCTCGATTCCGATGAGGCCGGGATTGCCGCAATTACCGGCCGTCGCCACCGAGGGATCGACAAGCGTGCAGTACCCAGCCGAAGTGTCCGCTTGGCTGCCGCAGTACCTGTCCGCATCCTCCCACAGGACCACGCCGCCCCAGTTGTTCATAAACGTGTTGCCGGAGATGTCGATGCTCGCGCCGTAGCTATCAGGGACGCGGCTGTCGCCGCCTGCCTCGGATATGTATACCGCTGAATCAGGAAATCCGCTTGAGGCAGCGCCAGCCACCAGCGCGTTGCGGACAAAGGTATTATCCGCTAGTCGAAGGTTGTAGCTGGTTTCGTAGGTGACCGCCTCGCCGTCATTATCCGAGATGTAGTTGCCCTGCACGTCGAAGTTGGCGTTGTCGGTGTCGGCCCAGATCCCTGGTCCGTGATTGTTGTGGATGTAGTTGTCGGTTAGGCTTACATCGGCAACGTTCCAGAACTTGTCCGCGCCACTACAGCCGCAGCCGGGAAGCTTGCTCTCCCAGTTCCAGGTATTGTTCCCGGTGATCTCGTCGTGATCTATGGTCAGGTGGGTCGCGCCGAACCGGCCCGGGTCGTCACCGATGCCCTGAAATCCATATTGCCCGTTGTCGCGCAGGCACGAGTAGCTGAGGATGCCGTCGGTGCCTACGATTACGCCCGCGCCCGCATTGTACTGTACGGACAGGTACTTCATTACCCATTCGTGCCCGGAATCGTGGTTGACCACCGCCTGGTTGCCGTTGTCCCCGGATGGGGACGTGGCCGATGAGCCATGCCCGAAATCCTGTACAGTCAGGTACTTTATAGTGACATTGCTTGCGTTCCCGTCGAATGCGTAATGATTGTCGCCCTGCCCGTCAAGGATTGCGCCGGGCGCGCCGACGAACGTGTCGCCGTTCGCTGGGACGATCTCGTTAAGCTCGCCAGTTCCAAGAGTGTGTATGCCTGGCGCGAACCAGTACGTCGAATCCGGCCGGATGGCCCAGCTGCGCTCAATGGCAGTACCCTTGTCATCGCCTGCCGGTATAGTGACTGCACCCTTAGGAGGCGAGGAGGGCCCACCTGCGAGGGTCGTTTCATTACCGCATATCCGCACCGGAAGAGATTCGGGACTCGCAGCCGGGAAAGCAGGGGCTCCCGAGGAATGCATAAACGCCAGCACGTACGAGGTGAGGCCGACCATGATTATCACGCCGACAGCCAAGCTGGCCGTCAGAACCCAGCGCAGTCGACAAGGATCGATACGTCGGTACCTAAAAGTCATTAATGCGACCATTCCTAATCCACTGAGCGCCAATCGTAATGCTTCGCGAGCTCGGCTTCTCCGCAGGTATCACCCGTGTTCGGGTCGAAGCAGATAGTTTTCACGCCTGGCGTCATCGATGGGCAAGGCCCTCCATAACCCTGCCAACCTCGCGACACAACGAGCACCGGCGCTCGCTGCTCCCTCGCAAGCTTCAGCGCCGTGGCGAGGCGATCTCCTGGACCGGCGAGCATTATGATCGCATTTACGCGGGATGGCATTCCTTGAGCGGGAGCGAGAATGGCAACGTGGAGGTGGACGGGAGGTCCTGGGTGGCGGCGACGGAGACGGCGAGGGTGACGGCGAGGACGACGGAGACGGTGACGGCGAGGACGACGGTGACGGCGAGGGAGACGGTGACGGCGAGGACGAACGTGAGGGCGTAGGCCACGGTCGCGGAGTCGATGAGCGCACCGGTGTCGGCGTCTGTGATGGCGAGGACGATGCCGATGGCGACGGGGAGGCCGACTTTGAGGGCTTGGGTGAACGCGATGGTGACGCCTTAGGCCGCGGTGCGATGGGGGTCCCGGGTGCGGTGGGGGCGCCGGCGAACGCTGCCACCGGCACAGGCACTCCTCCGGAGGGCGGACTGGGCGATGGTGAGCTACCAGCTCGGGCGCGTGCGGATGCCCCGCTGCTTGGGCTCGCCGGAGCGCTGGCGGTCGGGACCGCACCATCGCCGGTATGAATGGCGAGCTCGGCGACGGTGCGTCCGCCGGTGACCACGATAAGTACGGCGCTCAGGGCCGCCGTGACCCACAGGGCGATCGCTCCAGTCGCCGTCGCGGTTCCGGGATTGTCCCGGATCCTGGTCCACCCAAGGAACCGGGTCATTACCCCAGGCTCTTCAGGCCGTCGCGAGTCCGCCTGCTGAATCACGTCCTGCCAGTACGCCGCCGCATACGAGCTTGCGCCGGCGCTGAGGTTGAGCCCTCGCTCCCGCAGTCCAGGAGGGAGCGCAGCCGGCGGTCCGACGCCGGATAGTACCGCCGCGCGCAGCGCACGCCGACTGCTCTTCTCGCAGGCCTCGCACCGCTCGATGTGCTGCCTGACCAGATCGCGCGTAGGCGCGGTCAGCGTCGTCAGCCGCCCGTCCCAGTCAGCTAGCAAAATGTCGAGTGCCGGGCAGGCCTCCCGTCCCATACGCGCGACCAGGAGCGCACCGAGAGCGTTGTCCAACTTGCCGCGAGCACGTGCCGCGAGGGCGTCCACTTTTTTTCGCGGCACGCCGAGCACGGTCGCGACATCTGCGATATCCAGATCATGCCTGAGATTCAGCTCGATGACCTCACGCTCATCGTGATCCAGCCCGGCGAGGGCGGCGCTGATGCGCCTTGTCAGTTCGGCTCGCTCGGCGTTGTGGCCGCTAACGGCCGGCGGGCCAGTGATATCGGCCGGCTGGCCAGTGATATCGGCCGGCGGGCCAGTGATATCGGCCGGCGGGCCAGTGATATCGGCTGCCTCGTCAGGACGGTTCAGTGCCCGGTCCGGCATGTCAATCGGCGGCTCGTCCCCTGGCCGCTGCTGCCGGTACGCTTTGACCCAGAATCCGAGAGTGGTACGGTTTATGCCGAGTTCCTGGGCCACCTGAGCGATCGTCCTGGAGAGATCAACTACCATCTTGGCGGCTTCACCCTTAAATTCCGGAGAATACCTTTTAGGATTCTTGCTCCCAGTCACTTGATCCCTCCCTTTCCGATGTAGATTCTATTAGATCGCTGTCCGAAAAGGGCGGGTACTCAGTCCCAATGCGCACCGCAAGGGAAGGGTCATCCGTGTGAACCGGTCCGTGCGCCCCGGAAACCAGCAAAAGGATAAAAAGCCCCTCGATTAGACAGAAATGGGACATTCAAGGAACATGCCGGAGCCCTGATCAAAGCCTAGGCACCGAGTTTTGGGGACCGGTATGATGTGGCCACGGTCGTGCTTAACTTACTTTGCTAGACTAGGATTCCGTGCTTAACGTACCTCGAGACAGCCTGCAACAAGGCTCCCGTCGAATCTTGGAAGCCTTAACGCCTCATGCTCTTAAAGAGCTTATGCCGCAGCCCGTCAGGCGCGGCGTGAAGACCATTTATGTGCCCGCCGTTTCAGCGATGCAATTGCTGGCTAATAAACCGCGAAGTAGTTATTCTTCGTCAGCACCCGGGGCGTCGGAAGTCGTGGCTAATTACACCCGCGGCTTGGTCTTGTTCGGCCGCGCCGATGCTCGCCGGGCTATCTTCGAGTGGCGTTCGTTCCCGACGAGGGCGGTCATCCCCCGAGACACGGCAAAAATACCCAGGGCACTCCGGCCGGTTCGACGCCGTGGAGATCTGGAGGTGCGAGTGGATCAAGATTTCGAAGCTATAATTCATTCTTGCCAGCAGGGTCGCACTGGCTGGGTCTGGATCACGCCCGCACTAATCGATGTTTATAGGGAGGTGCATCAGCTAGGTTTCGTAAGGACTGTTGGAACGTATCGGGATGGTCAGCTCGTTGGTGGCTTGTGGGGAATTGGGGTTGGCGGCGTATTTGGGATAATGAGCATGTATCACCGGGAGAACAATGCCGGGACGCTTGCGCTGGGGGCGCTCGTCGATGATGTATGCGGTGGCGGGCGCTGGTCGGCTATCGACTGCGGGGCGATGTTGCCTCATTTTGGACTGTATGGAGCCAGGGAAATAACTCAAGAGCAGTTCTGCAAACTCATCTGGCAAACTTTGAAGTAGAATCACCGCTGGCTGCCGTCTCGGTGCCTTCGGTCAGAGACGGACCGACGGTAGGGCCAGCCGTACCACCTTTACGGGCTGTGGTTACCGCACGGCATCGGCGCTCGGCGCTCGGCCAGGGCGACACCTTGTCCCTATCATCGACCCTAGAGGGCTGAGCCCTCGGAATCCGGCCCGCCGGGTGAGCTGCGCGCTTCCGATTCCGAGCGGTGGCCTGGATCCCGGCCTCGGCGTCCTGAGGAACAAGACCACTGCCGGTCGGCTCCCGAACACACCGCTTATCCGCGTCAGCGTCACCGGCGGGTCGGCAGGCGTGGTCATCCGTCACCCCAACGGGCGGGAACGACGCAAGCTGGAGAGCAATCCACCGCTGTGAGGTGACACTCAGGCTGTCGCGCAACGAGTGGGCCGGGCCGAATGGCCACGCCTCTCCACTTTCAATATATAGCGCACCGGGGGGCTTGCGGCAAGACCCGGGTCGTGCCGTAGAGTCGCCGGCCGAGGGCCAGAACCCGCGGAGACAGGAGTCACGAAATGCGTGTGAGGTCGTCGACGTGTGGGTCGCGCGGCGCCTGGCCACGCCCGATGGCGGCCAGCGACTCAGATCGGAGCTGATGACGTGGACCCCCTGACTACCAGCGCGTTTGACCTTCCCGACCGTCTCTCCGCCAAGGCTGACCCGGCGCTGATCGCCGGCGACGAGCAGCACTTCGCGGCCATCGCGGAGAGCCTCGAGCAGTCGATCGCCGACCTGTCCGACCGCCTCGATGCCGAGCGCAAGGCGCCCGGCGGCATAGGCCAGGAGGCGATGGACCGGGACATGAAGGTCCACCGGCTGACCGCTCGCCTGCGTGTCCTGCGTCGTTTCGGCCTGGACCTGTGCCTCGGGCGCATGGTCAGCGCGGAAAACCCCGAGCCCGTGTACGTCGGACGGCTTGGCCTCACCGACAGCGCGGGCCGCCGGCTGCTGGTCGACTGGCGTTCCCCCGCGGCCGAGCCGTTCTTCGGAGCGACCCACGCCAACCCGATGGGTCTGGCCAGCCGTCGCAGGTATCGCTGGACCCGCGGCCGGATCAGCGACTACTGGGATGAGGTGTTCTCCGCGGACGGGTTTGCCGGGCACGCCGCGCTCGACGACCAGTCCGCCTTCATCGCCAGCCTGGGCAGCAGCCGGTCGGCCAAGATGCGAGACGTGCTCGGCACCATCCAGGCCGACCAGGACGCCATCATCCGCGCCGGATCCCGCGGGGCTCTTGTCGTCGACGGCGGTCCGGGTACGGGCAAGACCGTCGTCGCCCTGCACCGCTCCGCCTACCTCCTCTACTCCGACCCTCGCCTCGGTCACCGCCGGGGCGGCGTGCTGTTCGTCGGCCCGCACCAGCCCTACCTGGCCTACGTCGCCGACGTCCTGCCCAGCCTCGGCGAGGAGGGCGTGCAGACCTGCACGCTGCGGGACCTCGTCGCCGAGGGAGCCGCGGCAACGTTCGAGACCGACCCGGACGTGGCCCGCCTGAAGTCGTCCGCGGACCTGGTGAAGGCGATCGAGGCGGCCGTCAGGTTCTACGAGAACCCGCCCGCCAAACCGATGACGGTCCAGACCCCCTGGTCCGACATCTGGCTCAGCGCCGACGACTGGGCCGAGGCGTTCGAAGCACCAGAACCCGGTAGGCCGCACAACGAGGCGCGCGAGGAGATCTGGGCAGAGCTGCTCACGATCCTGCTGGACTCCCGCCCCGATGACGTGCCGGCTGACCTGCTCCGCAAGTCGCTGCAGCAGAACCGGGAACTGCTGGTGGCCGTCAACCGCGCGTGGCCGCTGATCGACGCGGCCGACCTCGTCGCAGACCTGTGGTCGGTGCCCGCCTACCTGCGCATGTGCGCTCCCTGGCTCAGCCCTGATGATGTTCAGAAGCTACAGCGCGGCGACGCCCAGGCCTGGACGGTGTCCGACCTGCCGCTCCTGGACGCGGCACGGCAGCGGCTCGGCGACCCGGAGGCGTCACGACGCAAGCGCCGGCATGACGCCGCGGTCGCCGCCGAACGCGAGCACATGGCCAAGGTCATCGACAACCTGATCGAGGTCGCGGACGACGAATACGGCGTAGGCCTGGTGACGATGCTGCGCGGCGAGGACTTCCAGGATGCCCTGGTCAATCAGGCCGCACTGCCCGGTACCGATCCGGACCAGCTGGCCGGCCCGTTCGCGCACATCGTCGTGGACGAGGCCCAGGAACTGACCGACGCGGAGTGGCAGATGCTGCTACTGCGCTGCCCGTCCCGGAGCTTCACCATCGTCGGGGACCGTGCCCAGGCCCGGCACGGGTTCACGGAGTCGTGGCAGGAGCGGCTCGAGCGGATCGGGTTCGACCGGATCAGCCTGGCCTCCCTGAGCATCAACTACCGGACGCCGGAAGAGGTCATGGCGGAAGCCGAGCCGGTCATCCGGGCCGTGCTCCCGGACGCTAACGTGCCGGCCTCCATCCGCAGCACCGGCGTCCCCGTCCTAGCAGGACCTGCTTCGGATCTGGGCTCGATCCTCGACACCTGGCTCGCCGCGCATGCCGACGGGATCGCCTGCGTCATCGGCGATCCCACCTTCCGGGCGACGTCCCGCGTCCGGTCGCTGGCCCCGGAGCTGTCGAAGGGGCTCGAGTTCGACCTGGTCGTCCTCATCGACCCAGAGGCGTTCGGTATGGGTATCGAAGGAGCGGTCGACCGCTATGTCGCGATGACCCGGGCGACCCAGCAACTCGTCATCCTCACGAGCTCCTGAACGCGGGACAACAGATCAGCCCGGGCGGGCTGGAACAACAAGCGCGGCAAGGCGGAACGGGGCCGCGCGGACACCCACGTGACCGCGAATGACGGGCGGGCGGTGTGCTTCGTGACCGGCGAGCCGTCCGGCCTGGCCGCCACCCTCCCCAAGGCGCCGGCGGAGTTGGCGAAGGCCGCGCCCTGAATTGCTGTTTCGATGAGATCCGGCCGCGAAGTGTAGTCAGAAAATCGGCGTGTCGCTACCAGATCCCGCCCGGGAACGACGTTATGATCTGGCTATGACGCGGAATGCCGGGAAAGTCCACGTAGTCAGAGTCTCCAAGACCGGGTACGTGGACAAGCAGAGCCGCCGCAAGGACTACTCCTCGGCGTACCTGCGCCGCACCTACCGCGACGGCGGCAAGGTCAAAAACGAGACCGTCGCCAACCTGTCCGCGCTGCCCGGCCATGTCATCGACCTGATCGACGCCGGCCTCAAGGGCCAGCAGCTTATCCCCGCCGCCGGCGCGGTCACCATCACCCGCTCGGTGCCGCACGGCCACGCCGCCGCCGTCCACGCCATGGCCGCCAAGCTCGGGCTGCCCGCCCTGCTCGGCCCGGCGGGCCGGCACCGGGACCTGGCCCTGGCGCTGATCATCTCCCGGGTTGTCGCCCCGGCCTCCAAGCTGTCCACCCTGACCTGGTGGGCCGATGCCACCCTGGGCGCCGACCTGGGCGTCGCGGACGCGTCCATCGATGACATCTACGCCGCGATGGACTGGCTGGAGCACCGGCAGGACGCGATCGAGGCCGGGCTGGCCCGCCGTCACCTGGCCCCGGAGCCCAACCCGGCGCGGATGGCGCTGTTCGACCTGTCCAGCTCGTGGCTGGAAGGACGTCACTGCCCGCTGGCCGCCCTCGGCTACTCCCGGGACGGCAAGAAAGGGAAACTGCAGATCGAGTACGGGCTGCTCACCGATCCTGAGGGCCGTCCGGTCGCGGTTCGGGTGTTTTCCGGCAACACCGGCGATCCCGCCGCGTTCACTGCCATCGTGGACGTGGTCCGGAAGAAGTTCGGCCTGGCCCAGATGGTCATGGCCGGGGACCGCGGCATGATCACCTCTGGCCGGATCCAGGCCATGAACCAGGCCGAAGACGGGACACAGCGGCCGGACACCTACGAGTGGATCACCGCGCTGCGCGTCCCGGCCATCAAGAAGCTCATGGCCGACGACGGTCCGCTCCAGCTGTCCCTGTTCGATCAGCAGGACCTCGCGGAGATCACCTCCGAAGACTTCCCGGGCGAGCGGCTGATCGCCTGCCGCAACCCGGTGCTGGCCGCCGACCGGGCCCGCACCCGCGAGGAACTCCTGGCCGCCACCGAGAAGCTGCTCGCCCCGGTCATCGCCCGGGTCCAGGCAGGCCGCCTGCAGGGCGCCGGCAAGATCGGGGTCGAGGTCGGCAAGGTGATCACCAGGTACAAGACCGGCAAGCACTTCGCTGTCACCATCACCGATACCACCCTGACCGTCGAACGACGGCAGGACCGGATCGACGCCGAAACCGCCCTGGACGGGTTCTACGTGCTGCGCACCCCCGTCCCCGCGGACAAGCTCGACGCGGCCGCCGTGGTCACGGCCTACAAGAACCTCAAATACGTGGAGCGCGACTTCCGGCACATCAAATCCGACGACCTGGACCTGCGGCCGGTCTTCTGCCGGCTCGAGGAACGCGTCCGGGCGCACGTGCTGATCTGCATGCTCGCCTGCTACCTGACCTGGCACCTGCGCCGGGCCTGGGCCCCGCTGACCTACACCGGCCAGGACCCGCCTCAGCAGGACAACCCGGTCACCCCGGCCCGCCGCTCCGCGACGGCGCAGGCCAAGGCGTCCTGCCAGGACGACCCGGCCGGGCGCCCCTACCACAGCTTCCGCGGCCTGATCGAGCACCTGGCCACGCTGACCCGCAACCAGGTCCGGTACACCGGCACCCAGGTCACCATCGCGATGCTCGCCCAGCCGACCAGCGCCCAGCGGCAGGCCTTCGAGCTCATCGGCGCTCCGATCCCGCTGACCTTGAAGTAGCCAGAACGCCACCCGGGCGATCCAGCTAAACACCAGGTCAGACCAGGAATTGCCTGCCGAATTGGCCGTAACTTCGGTTTAAAACCAGACCTACAGCACCTTCCGGAGATCTGGGTCTCCATGGAAGCTTGTTCAAAACGATTGCCAACAAAATTGAGAAGTCGCGTATCCGCAGGTCAGGCCATTAAGCAAGATCATGTGAGGGTGCTTGAATAGGCCTCATGATGAACATCCTTTCTAGGCAGACCCCACTAATGGTGGATGTCCGTCAAACCGGAGGAAGCCTAAGGCAACGTCAGGGATCCTCCATCCTTAGCCCAGAGGCGCCCGGTTCCTGATCCTGGACAGGGCATCGAGCGCGGCCTCGCCAGCCTCGGGAAGGTTCAAGTACCTCTCGGTCCGGCAGACGGGTAGAACGTGATCAGCACATGCCCGGTCCGCAGCGTGCTCGTCTACCACTTCAGCCACCGCACGGAATCCCGTCGTTGGACGGGATTCCGTGCGGTGGTCCCGGTCAGGCGACGCGTCTAGGTTTGCCCTGCGGCACGCCTGTGAGCAGGGCGCGGACCTCGGCTTCCCGGTACCTGCGGTGACCCCCAAGTGTGCGGATGGAAGTCAGCTTGCCGTCTCGCGCCCACCTGGTGACGGTCTTCGGGTCGACTCGAAACATCCCCGCGACTTCTCCCGGTGTGAGCAGCGTTTCGGTGGCGGGCATTGGTGTGCGCATATTAAGTTTTTCCCCTCGGATAACGGGCCACCTAACTATGACCCACAGTGATTATGACATAGCTATAAGTGACAAGAAAGTGACAAGGGGCCATTTTTGGAAGTCAGCGCAGGATTAGGGGGCTCAGCCTCGATCCACCGGCCGGGTTTGATGGTGGCTGGACGGAATCGGCGGCCGGTTGATTTGATCTTGGCAGTGAATTTGGGCGTGCGTTTTCCGCCGGTTGCCTGTTCTGCGGCTTGTCCGGGATTTCCGGGGTCGGGTCGGGGTCGGGTGGCCGCTTGGGGCCGTAGCGATGCGGTGACCGGGTCCGGGCTGGTCAGGCCGCGGCTGCGGGCGGGCCGCAGGCGGCGCCGCGGGCCGAGGCGGCGTTCCCGCCGCGCAGCCGGGTGGCCGCGATGACCGGTGCCGACAGCGGCGTGCTGACCACCGCCGCCAGCGCGTTCAGCCCGCGGACCAGCAGCGACTTGCCCTGCATCTTGGTGTGCCCGGACCGGGCACCCTGCTTTTTGTGGCCGTAGACCCGTTTTTGCATCGAGTCGATGTCCACGAACGCCAGCTGGTCCTTGCCGGGCAGCAGCGGGGCGCGGCGGGCCAGTTCCGCTAGCCCGAAGTTGCCGTAGCTCTCTGTAGCTATTGCGCCGTGAATTGCTGTTTCGATGAGATCCGGCCGCGGAGTGTAGTCAGAAAATCGGCGTGTCGCTACCAGGGCCCGCCCGGGAACGACGTTATGATCTGGCTATGAGGTGGAATGCCGGGAAAGTCAACGTAGTCAGAGTCTCCAAGACCGGGTACGTGGACAAGCAGGGCCGCCGCAAGGACTACTCCTCGGCGTACCTGCGCCGCACCTACCATGGTGGTCTCCCTGATAGAGGTCCGCCTTGCGGGCGTCCCGGCGACGAGCATGCCTGACAAGAGCGACAACCACGCCTACGACGAACATCTCAGCCGGGTTGAGCGGGCGAACCTAACCTGCTCCGGCTCTAGGTCGCGCGGCGAGCAGGCGTCAGCGCCCGGGCATGACCGCGGCGACGGCGGAGACGCGCAAGAAATCGAGCTTCGCCGTGGCCTCGGATCCCGAGGCCGCGGTCTAAGCGACGATGCGCAGGTCCGTGCCGGCGACGCTGAACACGTCGCAATCGAGCTCGATGTCACCGGCGATATCGCTTCGCACGACTTTCCGCTCCGACTGGTGCTCGCCCACGGCGCCGCTCTCCCACAGCTCCCGGAACCGTTCGCTCGCCGCCAGCAGCTCCTCGACCAGGGCCCTTACCCCGCGATCGCCGGGGTACCTGCCGTGAACCCGGCGGAGGTCGGCCACCAGCGACGCCTCGAAGGCCTCGATGCCGCCCGACTGGGTGACGATCCTTGGCTCGCCGCCGCCCAAGGCCGTCCCGGTGAAGAATGACCGCAAGAGGTTCGGCCGGCCCGTGCCGGGTCGGACCGGCTCGCCGAGGAGGGCCGCCCACAGCGGGCTCCAGGTGAGCAGGTCCCACGAGGCGGTGAACACGGCCAGTGGGATCTCCCCGAGGCGGGCTACCAGGCGCTGCACGCCAGGCGGGATGTGCGCGGGCACGTCGCCGGGCGACGGCGGCAGGAGCCCGGCGACGACGAAGAGGTGATCCCGCTCGGCGTCGCTCAGCTGCAGGGCCCGGGCGAGCGAAGCCGCGACCTGGTTGGATGGCCGCCGGGCGCGTCCTTGCTCCAGGCGCACGACGTAGTCGACGCTCAAATTGGCCAGCGAGGCGAGTTCCTCGCGTCGCAGGCCCGTCGCCCGCCGCCCGCCAGTACGAAGCCCCACGTCGACGGGCGAGAGGCGGTCGCGCCAGGAGCGAAGGAGCGCTCCGAGGTCACCGTGCGGATCCTGCATGGAACCAGTCTGACAGCGACCGCAGGATCCAGGGTGGTACTGCCAGTCCGCATGCTCACCTGGGCCACGACAACCCGGCGTCGCGGCAGCAGACTCGAAGCATGACAACAACACTGATCACCGGGCCAACAAGGGTCTCGGCTATGAAACCGCCCGCCGCCTCATCGAGGCCGGGCACACCGTATGGATGGGCGCGCGCGACGCGGCGCGCGGTCAGCAGGCGGCGGACGCCCTCGGCGGCCGGTTCGTACCGCTCGACGTGACGAGCGACGCGTTCGTCGCCGACGCCGCCGAGACGGTCGCGGCCGCCGGCGGTCTGGACGTCCTGGTCAACAACGCCGGCATTCCCGGTCCTCACAGCCCGGCCGCGGAACTGACCGCACAGGACGCCCTGGCCGTCTACGACACCAACGTCGTGAGCGTCGTCCGCATCACAAGTGCCTTCGTTCCCATTCTCCGTCGACCTGGCCACCCGCGGCGGCGGCGGCCCTACCGGGACGTTCATCGACCGCTCCGGCGTCGCCCCCTTCTAGCTCACCACGCTGATCGCCGGCCGAGCTCCCGGGCCACGGCCACCCCCTCAGTGGCCGTCGCCCGCATTCCGGCTGCGGACTCGGTGTGCCGGCGGCGGTTGCGTAACTGGGGTCCGGTTGGTTACTGAGAGACCGGGGTTCCGCCGAGCGGATGCGGCCGGGATGCCCAGATGGCGTCCGATGCGTGTGCGGCGGCGATCCCGGCCTTGGCGATGGCCGCGCCCAGGCGGCGGGTGATCCTGGCGCCGGCGAGCGGGCGGCTGGATGCCAAGCGGGGGAGCTGGTGCCGGAGCTGGCGCTGCCTGGCGTCGGTGATCATCTGGTTGTGGTGCTCGCGGGCGAGCTGGCCAGATGCCCTGCGCCAACCCCTCAGCCACCCTGGGCCGCCGCCTCGATCAGCGGGCGCCGCCCCGCAGCGAAGGATCCACTGCGGGCAGGAGATCACGGCCGCCCGGCATGGCTACGTTTGCCGGCGTGTCGCCCCGGCAAGAACCTTGATGCCGGGCAGAATGCCACAAGGCCCCCTCCATGTATGAGATGGAGGGGGCCTTGCTTTGGCCTCGCCGCACCAAAGCGGCCAGTTGCCCAGCCTCCCCAGCGCTGCGGGCCGCCCGCCAGGACCAGACACCCGTGCGATACACCGGTTTCCCGGTCCATTCTCACGTCTGGAAGGTTGCCCTCAGATGGTGCCCGTTTCCAACGGTGAAAGCATTTCTACGCCCCTGTGAGTTGCCGCGCAAGGGTCTGCAGCCATTCATTTTAAGTTTCTTCTCTATCCACACGATGTCCACAGAACGAGGCCACTTATCCGCATCTCGCCGCAGTTATCCACCGGCTTCTACACAAGAAATCCACAGATTGCCTGATGTAACTTGGCGAGCATCATGATGCCGGCCTGGCCGAGCAGGGGCCGGCGGCTGCCGGAACCGGGTTGCGGAGGTCAGGGGATCAGGACGGTCTTGCCAGGCAGTCGCCCGGCAGCGGCCTGGTCGTGGACGGTCGGCGGGTCGGTCAGCGGGCGCCGCTCAGCCACCTCGATCTGCAGATCTCCGGCGTCGAGGCGGGCGACCAGCTCGGCGAGCTGGGCGGCGTCGCTGTGCGCATTCCCGGTGGGAGCACAGACCAGCGAAAATGCCAGCGGCTTTATCCAGAAATATCTCCCGAAAGGGACAGAAATTTCCACTAGTCTGGAATATCGCCGAACGGTAGCCGATTCGCTAAATTTATTGGATCCATGCTATATTTCGGATTCAGGAAGTCGGGATTCCCCGGCCTGAAATGGCTCCGGCGGCTTGAGATCGCCATGCTATTTCCGACGCGAGGAGCCCATATGCGACGGGCACTATTTTCCCTGCTGACTGCGGCGGTGATCGCTGCCGTCGCCGGCACAGCCGTCGCCGACGCTGCCTCCGCGGCGGTCATTAAGATCCCGCCCCGCCCGAAGTTCGAATCATCCGCGCCATTTGCCGTGTGGAACAACGGCGGGCTCATTCTCTACAACAATGAAGCGAACTCCTCCGCCGGGCCGCAGACGATCTGGGGGAACTCATACGGCAACTGGGGCGTCCAGTCAGACCAGGCGGGCGGCCACGCCGTCGAGACCTATCCGTGTGTCCAGGAGGACTACAACAACGTGCGGGTGTCGTCGTTCCACCTGATCCGCAACGGCTTCACCGAGTCGATGCCGGCCGCCGCCGGCCTGGATGCCGAGGCCGCCGACGACGTGTGGCTGAACAACTACGGGATCGAGGTCATGATCTGGGTGGACAACCACGGCCGGACCCCGGCCGGGAGGATCATCGGCCACGCGTGGATCTTCGGCCAGTACTTCGCGGTCTGGCGCGGCGGCCCTACCTACACCTTCACGCTCGACTACAACGAGACCAGCGGGGAAACGCACATTCTGGCCTCCCTCCAATGGCTGATGGAGCACGGCTACGTGTCGGCCAGCGCGACCCTCACGCAGGTCGACTTCGGCTGGGAAGTCGCCTCCACGGACGGCAGTCCGATGGACTTCACCATGACCAGCTACTGGCTGCACAGCTGACGTTCCCACTCCTGTCGGACCAGGACGACCGCGCCGAGCACCTCGGCGTTGGTCTCGAGCACGCCCATGACGACGCGTGCCGCGGCCGAGGTGGCAGGCGTGGCATAGCGGTCGATGGTCTCGGTGATCCCGCTGAAGATGTGGTTCCCGGCCGGTCCTATCGAGCCGTCGAGCACGAACAGGTCGGGGTTGAGCAGCGTGCACGCGTCGGCCAGTGGCCGGCCGATGCTGCGGCCAAGGTCGCCGAGCAAGCGCTGGAGTCCGATGTCTCCGGCTTCGGCGAGGCTGAGCATGGTGGCGAGGGTGAGCGGCTGCTCATAGGCGGGCTGCGCTCGCTCTCGCCGGGTTCCTGTCCATCTGGCTCGTCGCGGCCGCCAATACCCTGGTCCAGCTGCACTCCAGCCCGCAGCTACGCGGCCGCATCATGGGCATCTGGACGATGGCGCTGCCCGGCGGCTATCCCCTCACCGCTCTCATCGTCGCCCTGGTGGCAGGGGTCAATGCCCGAGCCGGCTTTGCCCTCGCGGGCATCACCATGATCGCAATCGCCGCCGCCACCTGGACCTCACTCGGCCGGCCCGCCACCGCCAGCCAGCCAGCCAGCACAGACGCCGGGAGCACGCGGAACTCAGAATCAAGATCATTGGCTGAACGGCGCTGCTGCGTGCCTCCCGCCATCCCCGGGAAGCCCGGACCATTTCGCGGTGCCTCAGCGGGCCAGCAGGGGATGAGGACCTGGGCGTCGGCGGTACCCCAGCCGGTGACCGGGTCCCAGCCGGGTCCGGCCTGGTAGCCGGTGATCGTGACCCGGTTGATCGCGCAGTTACAGGCGCAGAACAGTGGTACGCCACGTACTAGGCGGGCAGCAACTGCCTTAAGGCCGCTACATATCGGCCAGGATGACTCCGCGGGCGCGCTAAGCGGTTGTCGCTCGAAGCCCGTTCAGGACTGAGTTCACGATCGCGTCTGCATCGGCCTCGGTCAGGGGGCGTCGTCCGCTTACGAGCCGCCACATGATGGGCCCGAACACGAGGTCCATGGCGAGGTCGGGATCGATGTCTTTCTGAACCTCGCCGCGCGAGACTGCCCGGTCCCACAATTCCCGAGTGCCGCGCTGGCGACTGTCCAGGAACCGTGTCTGGAGCCACTGCGAGGCCAGGGGATCTTGCATGGCGTTCGCTAGCAGCTGGGCGAAGACACTTCCAACTGGTGAGGCGTAAAACGCTGATACGCGTCTGATCTGCTCACCGAAGTCGCCGCGTGCCGTACCGGTGTCCGGCAGGCTCGCGTCCGTGGCCAGCCGTTCGGCGAACGCGTCGACGGCCACGCACAACCGGTTCGGCCAGTGCTTGTAGATGGTGGTCTTGGAAACCCCGGACCGGTCGCGGATCGCGTCGATCGTGGTCGCGGCGAGCCCGCCCTCGGCCATGAGGGCCGCCGTCGCGTCCAGGACGGCACGCCGGGTGCGGCTGTCCCGAGACGGTATTGGCCCGACCGCCGGTGAAATAGTCCCCACGACGGGCGCCTAAGCCGATTCCGGATCAGCGGTGTCTGTGAAGAGCGTGGATGACGCGAGGGAACGCCACGCCTCGAGTTCGTCGCGGACGCGGATGAGCTTGTCCTCCACCATCGCGATGGCGTCCGGCCCGACCTGGAAACGGATGGGCGGCTGTCCTGCCGTCACCGCGGCGTAGATCGCCGCCGCGCCCTTGGCCGGGTCATTGACCTGACCGCCGTTGCTCGTCGCGACGGCCTGCCGCACCCGGCCGGCGGTGGCGGCATAGTCCGGCAGCTCGTTCGCCGTGGTGCGCAGCGAACTGCCATCGAGGAAGCTCGTGCGGAAACTGCCTGGCTCGACGATGGTGACTTTGATCCCGAGCGGAGACAGCTCCGCCTGCATCGCTTCACTCAGGCCCTCGACGGCGAACTTCGTCGCCCCGTAGACGCCCCAGCCGGCGACTTGCGCGAACCCGCCCATGGAGGAGATGTTCAGGATATGCCCGGAGCGCGCCGCTCGCATGTGCGGAAGGACGGCGCGGGTCACATTCAGGAGCCCGAAGACGTTCGTCGCGAAGACAGCCTCGACCTCAGCGGCAGATGCCTCCTCCACCGCACCGAGCAGACCTCGCCCAGCATTGTTGACCAAGACGTCGATGGAGCCGAACCGTGCGATGGCGGCTTCAACCGCCGCCATCGCCTGGCGCTCGTCGGTGACGTCGAGCGCCACCGGCAGGAGCCGCCCGGAAAAGCCCGGAGCGGCGGCGAACGCCGCCTCGACCTGGCTCAGACCCCGTGCCGTCGCAACGACATCGGCACCGGCTTGGAGAGCATGGAGCGCCATCTCGTACCCGAGCCCGCGCGCCGCCCCCGTGATGAACCACGTGGCCAAGGCGCCCCCTATTAGCCAGAAAGTGAACTGTACGTACAGTACACTACGTCCGGTCCCGGTTTCACCGGGGCACGCGCTGGGACTCGGCGATGCGGTCGAGCCAGTCGCCGAGCAGGGCGCGCTCGGCCGGGGTAAGCGCCTTGAGATCGGGCAGCGCCGCGCGCAGGGTCACCGCCGCGGTGGCCGGACCCGTAACGGCGGCGGTGCTCTGGCCGACGAGGATGGTCGCGCAGACCGATTCCCACGCCGTGTCCGCGAGCGTGTCGTCGCGTTCGTCCTTGGCCTGGTCGATGAGGGTGAACACGACTCCCGTGCCGGCCGCCTGAATGAGCTCGACCGCCCGTCGCTCGGTCACGCGCAGGCGTCCCGCCTCGGCGACCCGGTGCACCCGTGCCTGCAGCACCCCGGCGCCGGTTGCGGCGGCGGCCCGGCCCTGCGGCGTGCGCAGCGCTGTGTGCATGAGCCGGAACAGTTCGGCGTTCGCGAGGCCGAAACCGACATGGAGCTCCCAGCCGTCGCGCAGGCTCTCGACTGGATCGGAATCCGCGTCGAGGTGCTTGCGCTCCATGTAGCTCGCGAACCCGTGCTCGACCACCGCGCCGAGCAGTCCGCCCTTGTCGCCGAAGAGCCGGTAGATCGTGGGCGCCTGCACGCCGGCGGCGAGTGCGACCGAGCGGGTGGTCACCGCGTCCGGACCCGCGGTGGCGAGCAGCTCCGCGGCGACTTCCACCAGCTGCGCGCGGGTCCGGTCGCGCGACGACACGGGATTGGGCCCATTCACGTTATCGATGATAACAGAATTTTGCGAACGTCTTGTTTCCTCTGCTATCGTCTTTGACATATCGCTGGTAACGTAAGGGGGCATCACATGATCGTCATCACCGGCGCCACCGGCGCCCTCAACGGCGCCACCGTCGAGCACCTGCTCAAGCGCATCCCCGCGGACCGGATCGGCGTGAGCGTGCGCGACGTCGCGAAGGCGCAGCACTTCGCCGATCGCGGCGTGCGCGTACGGCGCGGCGCCTATGCGGACCCGGCGGCGCTGCTCGACTCGTTCGAAGGCGCCGAGCAGGTGCTTCTCGTCTCCTCGAACGATCCCAGCGCTGACGGGGTTGCTCTGCTCCGGGTCGGCATCGACACCGCCGTCGCGGCCGGCGCCCGCCGGATCCTCTACACCAGCCACCAGCACACGGGACTCGACAGCCCGTTCTTCCCCGCACGCGATCACGCCGCGGCCGAGGCGCTGCTGGCGGACTCCGGCGTCGCCTGGACCTCCCTCCGCAACGGCTTCTACGCGCACAGCCTCGACTGGCTGCTCGGGCCCTGGCGCGAAACCGGCGTCATCGCGACGCCAGCCGATGGACCCGTGTCATGGACCGAGCGCGCCGACGAGGCGGAGGCGGCCGCCGTGATCCTGGCCGGCCAGCGGCACTTCGACGGCCCGGTCACGCTCACCGCGAGCGCCGCCGTGACGTTCGACGAGATCGCGGGGATCGCCTCCGAGCTTACCGGCCGCGATATCCGGCGCGTTGTCGTAGACGACGACAAGTGGGTGGCCGAGCAGGTCGCGCACGGCACCCCGGAGGTCATGGCCCGGTTCCTGCTCGGGTTCTACCAGGCCGCCCGCGAGGGGCGCTTCGCGGGCGTCGACCCGCTCCTCGCGGGTGGCCTGCTCGGCCGTCAGCCGCGTACGGTGCGCGACCTGCTCGCCGAGCGGTCGGCGGCCTGAGGCTGGTGACTCTGGCCCGATCCGGGATCCGGTGACGGAGGAGCGGGCGACTTTGGATCTTCGGGTTCGGCCGCGTCTGCGTCGAGGAGGCGCGTGAGGAGCCCGGTGAGCTGCCCGAGGTCGTCGGCTGGGAGGCTTCTGAACGCCGGGGGCGGGCGCAGCAGGATGGCGTCGGCGGTCGCGATGGCGTCGCGCCCGGCGACCGTGAGCGTGACCAGCTTGCGGCGCCTGTCATCGGGGTACGGGCGGCGTTCGACAAAGCCGTGAGCTTCCAGCTTGTCGACGATCAGGGTTGCGTAGGGGGCGTCAACGCCGTTGGCCTCCGCGAGTTGACCAAGGGTCACCGGTCCGTCGCGGAGCTGGAAGAGGATTTTCCCCTGGCCGCCGCCGAGGCGGAATCCGAGCGCCTCGGCGAGCTCGCCTCGGCGGTTGTGAGCCTCGACGAACCGCTGCATGAGGGCCCAGGCCTGCTGGACGGGATCGGCGTTCACCACGGTACCGTCCGGCCGAGGTAGTCGACGTAGTGCAGGCCGGGTCTCCCCTCGAGGGCGTCGAGCGTCTTGACGACGTTCGGTATGCTCTCGTCGATGCTGAGTCGGGCGTCCGGCCCGCCCAGCTCCGTCTGCACCCAGCCGGGGGCCATGAGGACCAGAGTCCGGCGCTCGCCGCTGTGCCGTGCCGCGTAGCTGCGCATGAACGTGTTGAGCGCGGCCTTGCTGCCGCGGTACACCTCGTCGCCGCCGCCCTCGTTGTTGGCCACGCTGCCCTGGCCCGAGGACATCACCCCGATCGTGCCCGCCGGTTCGACGAGGTCCTGGAGAGCCTCGATGACGCGCAGCGGGCCGAGCGCGTTGGTGACCATGACCCGGGTGAACTCGTCGGTCGAGGTCTGCGCCACCGTTCCCTGGGGCTGGCTGGCGACGCCGGCGTTCACGAACAGCAGGTCGAACATCCGGTCTGCTAGATGATCGTGCAGCGCCGCGATCTGCGCGGGCTCGGTGACGTCGACGGTTTCGATCTCGATTTGCTCAGCGCAGGTATCGGCGAGGTCATGCAGAGGGGTTCGGCCCGAGCCGCGCGCGGTGGCCACGACATGCCGGCCGCCCCGCGCCCACTCCCGGGCCAGGGCGAGGCCCAGACCGCGAGACGCGCCGATCAGGAGCACTCGGCTGGCCGGGGCCGGCGGGGGGCCGGGGGGAAGACTCGAGTTAATTATAGACATAGTAATTATTATGTTAGGTATAACTAAGTCTGTCAAGCCGCGCCGTCGGTTGGCGCCGGACCCGGCCCGGCGCTCGGCCGCCTCGGCGAGGTAGCGGTCCCCGTGCGCGACTGGGCTGAAGGCGAAGGCGAGGGCGATGGCGGCGGTGAGGCCGCCGATGACGGCGTAGACGCCTGTGACACTCCCGCTCAGGTTGATGGCTGCCGCCCCGGCGAGCGACCCGAGGGGGATGGCCGACCAGGCCAGGACCTGGGCGACGCTTACCACCCGCCCGTAGAGCTGGGGCGGGACGATCGCCTGGCGCAGGGCGACGGTGTTGATGTTGAGCAACATGCCAAAGCCCGATGACGCCGCCCACAGCACCAGTGCGGCCGCGTAGGAGCCGGCCAGGGCCATGGCGGTCGTGGTCAACCCGGCGAGGACGAGGGCGCCGAGGGCGGCGACGGCGAAGGAGACACGCTGGCGCATCGGCCCGGCAACGAGGCTGACCGCGACGATGCCGGCCGCGCCAGCGGCATAGAGGAAGCCGATCTCGGAGTTGGTGGCGTGCAGGGCGCGCCGGGCAAAGAGGACGAGCTGGGAGTCGGCCGTCGTGGCGACGAGGTTGATGAGGGCCATCATGATCGAGATGGAGCGCAGTACCGGGTTGGACCACACGTAGGCCAAGCCCTCCCGCACGTCGGTGAGTAGGGCCCGGATCGCTGACCCGGCGGGGCGGCTGGCCGGCGTGGCGGCGTTGAAGCTGCGGCGGATCAGGGCCAGGCAGCCCGACGAGACGAGAAAGGAGCCGGCATCCACGAACAGGAGGTCGGCTACCGGCACGAAAGCCACGAGCGCGCCGGCGAGCCCGGGGCCGAGGATCTGGCCGGCGTTGTTTGTCGCCATGATGCGGGCGTTGGCCGTGACTAGTTCCTGCTCGCCGACGAGCGAGGGGATGGCCGCGAACTCCCCGCAGTTGAAGATGATCCCGAGCGTGGACTGCACGAAGGTCACGGCATAGATGTCCGCGACCCGCAGCAACCCGCCGATCGCCAGGACGGGGATCACGGCGATCACGACCGCCTGGGCGATGTCGCTGCCGAGCATGAGACGCTTGCGGTCGAACCGGTCGACGACCGCGCCGAGCAGGAGACCGAACAGCAAGTAGGGCACGAACTCCGCGGCGGTGGTCAGCGCCAGGTTCGTGGCAGAGTGAGTCAGCTTGAACACCAGTAGCGGCAAGGCGAAGACGGTGAACGAGCCGCCCAGCTGGGAGACGGCCTGCCCGCTGAAGTAGAACCAGAAGTCGCGCCCCAGCCGAGTCGGCGCGCCTGCCGGGGCTTTCTGGGTACGACGCTCGTTGCCCATCCGGACAACGGTACTTCCCGGGCGGCCAGCACGAGCGATACCGGAGCAGGGCTGGTGGTCGCGGATCGCGGGCATACTGGTGCGGTGCCGTATGACCCGGCCATCTACCTCGGCTCTGCTGCCCACTATCGCTGCGGTCGCCCAGCGTATTCACCCGAGCTCGAAGCCGTCCTGACGCAGGAGACGGGTCTCGACGGGACCGGCCGGCTTCTGGATGCCGGCTGCGGTCCTGGCGTGCTTACCATCCGTCTCGCCCATCTATTTGAGCAGGCGGTCGGCCTGGACCCTGACGCCGGCATGCTTGCGGAGGGCCGCCGTGCCGCCGAGGAAAAGGGAGTCATGCACATCCGGTGGGTCCAGGGCCTGGCCGAGGACCTGCCCGATGTCGCGCCAGGGCCGTACAAGCTGGTGACCTTCGGCCAGTCCTTCCACTGGACCGACGAGCAGCAAGTGGCCGAGACCGTCTACGACATGCTGGAGCCCGGTGGCGCGCTGGCACTGATCGTCCACACGGTGACGGGCCGGCCCCGGCCGCCAGACCCTGGGGTGCCGCCGATCCCCCACGATGAGATCAAGGCGCTGGTAGCGAAATATCTCGGCTCTACTCGCCGCGCCGGCCAGGGCACCGCCCAGGAACGAACTCACCGCTTCGAGGATGTGCTGGCGCGGACTCGCTTCGGTGTCGCCCAGCAGCTCTTCGTCCCCGGCATCCCCGATCTGCTGCGAGATAGCGAGAGCGTCCTGTCCGGTTACTTGTCCCTCTCATCCTCGGCGCCGCACCTGTTTGGTGATCTTCTTGACGACTTCGCTGGCGAGGTGCGCGCGCTGCTCGCGTGCCGTTCTGATGAAGGTATTTTCTGGGACTGGCCGGGCGACACCGAGGTGATAATGGCCCGCAAGCCCGGCTGAACAGAAGACGGCGGTACCTCCCGCGGCGGGAGCCACCTTGTTCCCGTCACGCACTGCAGGTCGGCTCTTCCGGTCAATCCGTGGGTCGGCGAGCCTGTTCACCTCGCGGGCGACCGCCCAGGCGCCTGCCACCGGACCCACGTGCCTGAGCTTGTCGGGTTGATCACCGAGCGGATGGTCTGAATCTGCCCGTCGAGTATGTCGAGCGCCAAGGTGTTGAGGACCTTGCCGTCCCGGTCGCGGAAGATCGCGCCCGGCTGGCCGTTTACCTTCACCCATCCAGCCTCGCGGATGCCGTTAAGGAGCCAAAGCACCCGGCCAGCTCTCTGGATTGGCCACGGCCCGGTACTTCAGTACGTGATGCCGGGGAACTGCTCGCGGGCGTGCTCCAGCTGGCCGGCCCGCTCGCGGGGCCAGCCGAAAGCGCGGGCGGCCTGGCCGCTCATGTCGGCGGCCGCGGCGCCGCTGGTGAAGTGGATGTACTCGCCCCAGTTCATCCGCCGCGTGTAGGTGCCGCCGGAGTCGCGCGGGAAGTGCCGGGCCAGCTCCCGGAAGAACCTGTTCATGACCTCTGCCCGCCCGCAGTCCCGCCAGAGCGGGTAGAACCAGTCGCGGAACCAGCGGGTCCCCCGACGAGGGAAATCGTCGGTGTTGCCGGTGAACCGGCGGTAGACACCCTTGGCCTCGCGATACATGCCCAGCGCCGTGTAGAGGTCATAGATGTAGAACTCGGCCCATTTGCTGTCGCCCCAGATCTCATAAGCCGGTGAGCCGTGGACGCCGTTGTTGGCGCTCTCCACGGAATGCCCGATCTCATGAGCGGGCAGCTCGCGTGCCAGGGTGTTGCCCTCCCGCCAGGTGTCCAGCCCGCAGTCGCTGACGTTGTGGTAGTCGTGGACCGGGCTGACGTAGTAGCCCGCGTGGCCGCCGCCGTGCCGCCCGGCGTGGTGGATGGAGTAGATCCGCGGGTCGGACCCGAACTCCTCGCCGTAGGTTGCCTTGGAGTACTGCCAGGTCACATTGATGAACCGGGGCAGCCACCGGACCTCAGCCCGGCGCACATCGGGGTCCACGTAGATCGCGCAGTGCTCGTCGCTGTGGTGAAGCCGCAGCAACTGGCGGTGGTCGAACCAGTGCTCCTGCCAGGTGGCCGGCGGGTCAGCCAGCTGACGCTCCAGCTCTGCCTCCACCAGGTCCTCCCACCTCTCCGGGCACTGCCCGGCGGTTTCGTAAAGCCCTCATCAACGCGATCGTATGGCCAGTGAGCTCACTTGCCGTACCCCGGCATCTGCAACGGCGTAGTGGGCCTTCATGCCACGATCGCGCTGGCACCGGGATGCTCACGCTGGCGGCGGTCGGGGGAGTAGGCGACATCCCCAGATCGCCGTCACGGACGGTCGCGGCGGACCGACTGGCTGCGCGCGGATAACCGCCGTATCTGGAGGCCGGTGGCCACGCTACAAGGGTTGGCCATGGGTGCGCAGATGAGAGTGATCTGCGTGTCTGTGTTCCCAGCGGCAGGCCTCAAGGTGCACAGTCGCGACAGTGCGCGAAGACCTGAGTTCTGGTTACCGGGATACAGCCTGGGGGGTGCGCGATCGGCGCGTAGGCCCGCAGGAACGCGGCGGCGATTTCGGGATTGCTGTGCCCAGAGGCCGCCAGTTCAGCGATGCGCCGCTCGGCCGGGGTGAGATCCGCATCCCGGCCCGGCGCGAGCCGTGCCCGCTGTGCGGTGGCCAGTGCCTGCCACCGCGGCGCGCCCAGGTCACCGAAGGTGGTGGCTGCCTCGTCGAGGGATGCCGCGGCGTCGCGGCGCTGGCGGGCTTTGACGGACAGCTCGCCGGTGCCCACCCTCAGGCTCCGGCTGGATCGCCCTGAGTCGCTTTGAAATCGGGCGCGATCTCGGCGAGCAGGTCGTCCAGCGACCGCGCGGGGCGGCCGGTGAGCCGCTCAATGGTGTCGGTGACCTGGGCCGCGTAGCCGTCGGTCCCCGAGCGCCGGTAGTCCTGGTACAGACCGACCAGCGCGTCCGCGAACCACGCGCTCAGGCCGGCGCCGAGGAGCGCGTCACGCACCGCCTCGTCGGGCGCACGGCTGAGCGCATGGGCATCTCCCAGCCGGGCGTCAGCGAAGCCGT